>APMI01000099.1_pt1 | contig 374467 bp, 358 predicted proteins | sample 667938 | NCBI WGS metagenome assembly APMI01 (sample SAMN01084076, study PRJNA167559) | wastewater metagenome | biome: Wastewater | place: Denmark: Ejby Moelle, Odense | collected 2011-11-28
CGGTAGAGCGCCGGACTGTTAATCCGTAGGTCCCTGGTTCGAGCCCAGGTCGGGGAGCCAAACACACAAAGGCTTGCGCATATGCGCAGGCCTTTTGCGTTTTCTGGGCGTGACAAAAACGTGACTGGTTTGGTGAAGCGGGAAGTCTATGTGGTCGTTGAGCGACACAAGTATTGCCGCTTTCAACCCGAAGCGGTAGTTGGCTAGTTGGAAAAGCGGACCTTCAGATACGTCGAAGCTCAGGGGCGCGAGCCTCTTTGTGGCGAAACGTCCCTCTGGCGCAAGTTGTTATGCTGTTTGATCGTGATGCTGTATTCCTCTGCGTGCTGCTCCAATTTTTGTAACCGCCATTCTGACTCCTTTCTCATGCAATCTGACCAAAGTGCAGATTGCAGGCTGCCACCTTTGAAATACTGTTCAACGAAATTGCATTCCTTTTCTCGATAAACCGACCATGCTTCTTGGGAGGCTGCAAGTAACGTGGGGAGCTCCTTGTCATGCTGATTTTGGGAAGCTAGCTCTCGAAATGCATTCAGAAGTGATTGGTAATAGTTGCGGAGTCTTTGGTCAGCAATCTCTTGCTTGCCACCAGCACATGAAACAGCGTTGCTTGAACGGCCATTATATTTGCAGGAGAGGTGATACTTAAGGTCATTGCACGATTCTGACATTTCATCAACGCATTGAGGAAACGACATGATCGCGTCTAATTCAGTCCATTCGTTAAGTGGAACCTCAGCTTTTAGCTGTTTTTCACCAGAACATGCATAAGTATAGAAAGAAGTATCGCTGTATTTGCAGAAGTACTTAAGCAAAAGTGTTCTGCACGGCATTGATTTATCATTTTGACATTCTGGTAGCTTGTAAATACTGTCAATTTCGTCCAGCGCATCGCCCTCGTCCCATTCATATACAGGAGTCTCATCGTTCTTCTGAACCAAAACGATTTCCTCAGCATGAATTGAGAACGAAGTAAAAAATAGAACAGCCGATACAGCACCAAGAATAACTTGCATGATTCTATGGGGCATTACGTAGAAGTGAGCGGCCTTGCGCAGCTTTTTGCGCGAGGTCCGCTCGACTGCCGGGTTGGGGGTGCGGACAAATGAGCGACATGGTTTTCATAGACCTAAACGTACTGACTGAGGAAATGATTTCCGCAGGAGGAGACCAGCTTTCTAAGTTGTTGTGCGCGCTGGAAGTTGAGGGGATTTGGTGCGAGGGCGACGTGATACCGGATGTTTTTCGGGCAATGGTTGCAGTTGCGCCGCGATTTGTTTGTGGGTGTCTTCAGTCACCGCCAGAAGATGAACAGCAACGGACGAGATTTCTCGCAGTGCCTTTTGGTCAAACGGAGCGGTGGCCGGAATGATTTTTCTATCCACGCCCTTTAGCGAACCCTTCCAAGTTCCTCTCGATATTTGCAGAAGAAAGACGCCATTGGTTTTTGACCAGACGCCGTGCGCTATCCAATCTCTTATTTCTTCGAGTTCTTCAATCTCTAGGGCAAGCGCTTTGAGGTTGTACGTTACAGAGACGCCGTTGAGGTTAAGAAGAACTGAAATTAGGTGGAAACGACTGCGGACATTTTGTCGGGTAACTGCAAGGCGACCTTCCGCCGGCGACAATCTCAGCAAGGAATACGTAAGTGGTTCATTTCGTGTTCGATGCACGCAAAGAGACTAACGAGTCTCCCTATCTCACGCAAAAGGAGCGCTGGCAATTTGTGTGTGCGCAGCGCAACGGGGACTGGCGGCAACGTCATAGTTAAAACCCCCAACGTGTTGTAGACAGCAATCGTGCTGCATATGCCGACGTGCAGCTGTATAAGCTGGCGAACACATCGGGGGGAATATTTTATTATCAATACGTTGCATTGTTTTTGGTTCTATTTCTGCGAATATTTGCCCGACAAATGCAGCGCCGTGCTGAGTAGCATGGATATTATGCCTCGAACTTGCCTGTTTGTCATATCGCCAGCGAGAGGCCGCTTACGACTCAAGTACCTCAAGGGCTGCTATAGGCCGTCTCCAGCCAACCCCCCATCTTCACAAATCAACCGCCGCCACACGCTGGCGCAGTCTTTCCGCGTGGCGGTGGCGCGCGCGGAGGCGCGGGTCGGTGATGACCAGTCCCAGGGTTTCGCCGAACACCATGGCCACGCCCAGTACCGGCAGCACGAGCATCAGGCCGGCGACGCCGGCAACGGCGCCGCCGACGAAGATCATCAGTACCGAGAGCAAGGGATGGATGTTGAGGCTTTTGCCGATGGTCATGGGCATGAAGATGAAATCGTCCAGCAGGCGCACGAACAGGAAGAGACCAATCGCGCCGTAGGCGATTTGAGGTGCATCCGGAAAATCGGTGGCGGCCACCAGCACCACCAGCAAACAGCCCGCGATGGAGCCAACGTAAGGCACCCAGGCCAGCACGGCGGTCACCAGACCCAAAACCAGCGGCGATGACACACCAAGCAACCACAGCCCGGCGGCGAGGCACACAGTGTCGAGCAGGGTCAGTTGCAGCAGGCCCACGAAGTAGAGGCGCGCGGTGCGGTCGATCTGGTCAAGCAGAAAAAGGGTGCGCTCGAAGAAGGCGTTGGGGACGGCCTGACTGATGAAGCGGTGAAAGCGCCAGCCATCGCGCAACATGAAGAAGGCCAGAAACGGCGCCAGCAGCACAGAGGGCGCCCAGGCCGCGAGGGTGAGCGCGGCGTTGGCGAGGTGGTCGCGAGCAAAATTGTCGGAGAACTGGCTCAACTGTTGCGCCACTTCTTCGCTGACATGCGCCTGCGCAAATACGGGAATGCGCCGCTCCAGTTGCTTGAGCGCCGAGAGTAGCAGATTGAGCCCGCCATCCAGATAGCGGGAAGAGTATTCCTGCCAGTTGACGGCTTCTGCGGTGATCCACGGCACGGCCAGTACGGCCAGCAGCAGCACAATAACGCTGCTCCCCAGGCTGATCAGCGCGGCAGCCGCATCATGCGAAAAGCCGGAAAGCACCAGCCGCAGCTTGAGCGGCAGCCAGCCGTAATACAAGATCAGGGCGAACAGAAAGGGCACGACCAGCCAGAGGATTTTCTGGAACACAAAGAGCACGAGGCAGGTGGCCACCACGATGCTGACCCACACCAGCGGACCGGCACGGTATTCGCTCGGTGCCGGGCGCTTCATCCCTGCACCATGTCGCGCAATCGCAGGCTGATGTTGCGCGCCAGTTGCAGCGCCACGCGCGAGGCAATGCGGGCGTGCGAATCCATCAAGCGCTCGAAGTCGCTGCGCGACAGCACGGCCAGTTCGCTATCCAGGCTGGCGCGCGCCTGCGCGGTGCGGGGGGCGTCGTCGAGCAGGGCCAGTTCGCCGAAGAACTGGCCGGGACCGAGCCGGGCGATGGGCGGGTCAAGCTCGCCGGCGTGGCAGATCAGCACTTCGCCGGTCACCACCACATACAGCGCCTGACCTTGTTCGCCTTCGTCAAAGATCACTTCGCCGGCGAGGTAGCTGCGGGAATGCGTCAGCCCTTCGACCGTGCTCAATTCGCCGGGCGTCAGGCCGGCGAACAGTGTGCTTTCCGCCAAACGCAAAGCCGTTTCAGATGAGTTTTTGCGCAGAAAACCGAGCATGCCTCTTTACTCCGCCGACAATGACGAAAGGATTCTACCGCGCCGAGTACACTTGTGCGGAACTTCGCGAAATTTGATCTATCCCATTGTTGCCGCCTCCGGGCGGGATTCAAAATGCGATTCACGATATGAATACGCCCATCCCTCCACCCTCGCTCACAAGCTGGCATCCCGACGCGGTGCAGCCGGCGGATCGCCCCTTGATCGACGCCAGCGGGCGCCGCGTCAGCTATGTTCGCCTCTCGGTCACCGATCGCTGCGATTTTCGGTGCCACTACTGCATGGCAGAAAAGATGACCTTTCTGCCGCGCAACGAGGTTCTGAGCCTGGAAGAGTGTTTGCGTCTGGTCCGCCTGTTCGTGGAACGGGGCGTCGACAAGGTGCGGATCACCGGTGGCGAGCCGCTCGTGCGCAAAGACATTTTGTGGCTGATCGAGCGTCTGGGCGCCCTGCCCGGCCTCGCGCATCTGGTCATGACCACCAATGGCTCCCAGCTCAAACGCTACGCCGCGCCACTCCGTGCGGCGGGGGTCGAACGCCTGAACATCAGCCTGGACACGCTGTCGCCCCAAACCTTCGGCGCCCTCACCCGCATCGGCGAACTGGAGAAGGTGCTGCGCGGCATCGATGCCGCCATTGAGGCCGGGTTTGTCGGCACAAAGCTGAACACCGTGATGATGCGCGGGATCAACGACCATGAATTCGTCGATCTGGTACGTTTTGCCATCGCGCGCGAACTGGATATTTCGTTCATCGAGGAAATGCCGCTCGGCCCCATTCTCGGCCGCTCGCAAACCTTCATGCCGGCGCAGGACGCGCTCAACCAGCTCGGCGAGCATTTCGACCTGCGCCCGACGCAGGAATCGAGCGGCGGCCCGGCGCGCTATTGGCGGGTACCCGGCTCCCGCACGCGCATCGGCTTCATCACGCCGCAGAGCGAGCATTTTTGCGAGACCTGCAACCGCGTGCGGATCACCGCGCGCGGCGAGCTCTACCCCTGCCTCGGTCACAACGACGCGGTGGCGCTGCTTCCCTTGTTGCGCGCGCATGCCGAAGACGGCCCGGTAGCGGCCGCCATCGCGCGCAGCCTTGCGCTGAAGCCCGAGGGACATCGGTTCAACGAGCAGATCGACAATCCGCAGGTTGTCCGCTTCATGTCGATGACCGGCGGCTGAAAGCCGCCGCCGTCAGCGCATCCGAACCCCGGCCTGTTCGCTGAACCCGCCCCAGAATGCCGACATGGTGCTGGCGCCCAGGCGCTTGGCAAAACGTTCCGCAATATTGTCCTTGACCGAATAGTCCAGCACCTTGTCGGCTTGCAGCACGTCGCGCGCGACGCTGTCGACCGTGCCCAGTTCGTCAGCCAGCCCCAAACCCAGGCTCTGCGAACCGGTCCACACCAGGCCTGAGAACATCTCGGGCGTCTCCTTCAGGCGTTTGCCGCGACCGGTCTTGACCGCCTCGATGAACTGCTTGTGAATCTCGTTCAACAACGCCTGCGCATACTGCTTTTGTTGGGGCTGCGCGGGCGAAAACGGGTCCATGAACGCCTTGTTCTCGCCCGCGGTCATCAGCCGGCGTTCGACGCCGAGCTTTTCCATGGTGCCGGTAAAGCCAAAACCATCCATCAGCACGCCGATGGAGCCTACAACGCTGGCCTTGTCGACATAGATCTTGTCGGCTGCCGCCGCAACGTAGTAGCCGCCCGAGGCGCAGATATCTTCCACGACCGCGTACAGCGGCTTGTCGGGGTATTTGGCGCGCAGACGCTTGATCTCGTCGTAAATGATGCCGGACTGCACCGGGCTGCCGCCTGGACTGTTGATCCGCAGAATCACACCCACCGCGTTCTTTTCTTCAAAGGCGCTCTGCAAGGCGGCGTTGATTTTTTCCGCGCTCGCTTCGCCCTTGGCTTCGATCACGCCATGCAGATAGACCAGGGCGGTATGACGGCCTTCGTGCCCGCCTGCTTCGCCTTCCATCACGGTGGCCACGAAGATGCCGAGCAACAACAGGATAATCGCCGATTTGAAGACGATTCCCCAACGACGCCGCGTCTTCTGTTCTTCCAGCGCGGCGTAGGCGAGCTTCTCCAGCACTTTGCGTTCCCAGGCGGTATCGGCGGATTGACCGGCGGCAACCTGCGGCGGCGGCATGGGAGGCACGGATTGGGCGTTGTCGGAAGGATTTTCCATGGAGGTCATCGCAGTATGAGCGCGTGGCGGTAGCCACAGGGTGGGAAAGAGAACGCAAACGGGCGCCGGATTCGGCGCGGGCGGAGTATAGCAGCCCGCCGCGGCGAGACGATGACGTCATCAGGCATGCTCGCGCAGCCAGGCGGACAGTTCGGTAACGCTGTCGAAACAATGCACGGCGCCAAATTCGTCGAGATGTTCGCCGGGATGCGCGCCGTACGTCACACCCAAGGCATCGACCTGGGCGTTCCGGGCCATCAGCAAGTCGTGCGATGTATCGCCGATCATCAAGGTTTCATTAGGCGACACGCCAAATTCCGTCATCAGTTCCAGCAGCATCTGCGGATGCGGCTTCGAGTGGCATTCGTCGGCACAGCGCGAACCGTTGAAAAATCTCTCCAAGCCGGAATACCGCAGCGCGCGATCCAGCCCCAGCCGACTTTTGCCGGTAGCCACCGCCAGTTGCCAGCCAGCACTGGCCAGTTCCTCGATCATGTCCGCCACGCCCTCAAACAAGACCAGTTCGTGATCGCGCGACAGATAGTGGTGCCGATAGCGTTCCACCATTTCGGCGTAGCGTGCCTTGGGCAACTCGGGCACCGCCATGCCCAGCGCGTCGGCCAGCCCGAGGCCGATGACATGGCGCGCCTGGTGATCCGGCGGTTCGGGCAGGTCGAGATCGCGGCTGGCGGCCTGGATAGCGCGGACAATGGCGGCCGTTGAATCCATCAAGGTGCCGTCCCAATCGAAAACAATCAGCGGATAACGTTTCATGCAGGTTCAGACGAAGATTTCGGGAAAGGGTTCGGCCACCCATTCACGTGCCGAACGGGCGTCGAGGGTGGCCATGTAGTCGCGCAGGGCAGCCGGCATCGCGGCGCGGAGCGCCAGCGGCGTGCCCGCGAGAGGATGGCGGAATTCCATGCGCCAGGCGTGCAAGGCCATGCGCTTCAGCTCGCCCCGGCGCAGATCGCGGTTGAGTGCAAAATCGCCATATTTTTCGTCGCCCAGAATGGGAAAGCCGAGATGCGCCAGATGCACGCGAATCTGGTGTGTGCGCCCTGTTTTCAGTTGCGCTTCCAGCAGGCTCACCTCGGGCCAGCGCGCCAATAACCGAAAGACCGTGTGCGCCGTCTTGCCTTCTTCCGCGCTGACGCGCACGCGGCGCTCGCCGCTGTCCGTCAGGTATTTGTAGAGCGGCGCCTTGACGTGTTGGGTGGCATTCAACCAGCGCCCCTTGACCATCACCAGATAGCGCTTGTCCGCCCCGGCGCCATGTTCGCGGAACATGTCGTGCAACGCGGTCAGGGCCAGCCGCTTCTTGCCGATGAGCAGGATGCCCGAGGTTTCGCGGTCGAGCCGGTGCGCCAGTTCCAGAAACTTGGCCAACGGCCTTTGCTGGCGCAACGCCTCAATCACGCCGAAACTGACGCCGCTGCCACCATGTACTGCGATACCCTCAGGTTTGTCGATGACCAGCAGCGCATCGTCCTCAAACAGAATCGGGAGATCGACCCTCGCCTTTGCCGCATCCGCCACATCGTCGACCGGCCGCTCGGCAAGCCGGATGGGCGGAATACGAATACTGTCGCCGCTTTCGAGCCGGTAGGTGGCGTCCGCGCGGCGACTGTTCACACGCACTTCGCCGCTTCTCAGAATGCGATAGACATGGCTCTTGGGGACGCCCTTGCAGAACCGTATCAACCAGTTGTCGAGCCGCTGTCCGGCTGCCTCTTCGCCAACCTGGACATGGCTGACCGAATTTTTACCCGCCACCGTCATTTTCAAATATACTTAATCAGTTTCGTGTCTCGGCATGCAAGAGCAACCTCGCCATGAGACCCAATCGCCCCCGCTTACAAGGCGGCCGCGAACAGGCAGGCCCGGACGCTCACTTGCGCCACCTGCGCAAGCCAAGCCAATACGAAACGACCTGGTTTTCATCGCTCACCAAAAGTAGCGATGGTAAATGAATCGCGCACCAATCGCACGCACGGAATCCCCGTTGCAGGAATATTTGAAGGCCGCGCCTCGCGCCAACCTCCACGAAACGTCACTTCAACCTCGTTTGCCCATTCAATTCATGACGCAAGCCCTAACCTGAACGTGTCGCCGCCTGCGCGGGTCTCCGCCCTGCGTGCCTTTGCGCGCCTGGAGCCCCACAATAATGAAACGCATGCTCTTCAACGCGACACAGGCCGAAGAACTCCGTGTCGCCATTGTCGATGGTCAGAAACTAATCGATCTCGACATTGAATCGGCCGCCAAGGAACAACGCAAAAGCAATATCTACAAGGGTGTCATCACCCGCATCGAACCCAGCCTCGAAGCCTGCTTCGTCGATTACGGCGCCGAACGGCACGGTTTTCTGCCCTTCAAGGAAGTTTCGCGCTCCTATTTCCAGCCGGGTGTCGAGGTTTCGCGCGCCAAGGTCAACGAGGCTCTGAAAGAAGGCCAGGAAGTCATCGTCCAGGTTGATAAGGACGAGCGCGGCAACAAGGGCGCTGCCCTGACCACCTACGTCTCGCTGGCCGGCCGCTATCTGGTGCTGATGCCCAACAACCCGCGTGGCGGCGGCGTCTCGCGCCGCGTCGATGGCGAAGATCGCGCCGAACTGCGCGAAACTATGGATCAGCTCGAAGTCCCCGGCGGCATGAGCCTGATCGCCCGCACCGCCGCCATTGGCCGGCAGGCCGAGGAACTGCAATGGGATTTGAACTACCTGCTGCAACTCTGGCGCGCCATCGAAGGTGTGGCGACCGAAATGAAGGGCCCTTTGCTGATTTATCAGGAGGGCAGCTTGGTCATTCGCGCCATCCGCGACTACTTCCAGCCGGAAATCGGTGAAATCCTCATCGATACCGACGAAATCTTCGAGCAGGCCCGCGCCTTCATGGCCCAGGTCATGCCCAACAATGTCAATCGCGTCAAACTCTACCGCGACGACGTACCGCTGTTCTCCCGCTTCCAGATCGAGCACCAGATCGAGACGGCTTTTGCCCGTCAGGTCAATCTGCCCTCCGGCGGCGCCATCGTCATCGACCACACCGAAGCGCTGGTCGCCATCGACGTCAACTCCGGCCGCGCCACCAAGGGTTCGGATATTGAAGAAACCGCAACCAAGACCAACCAGGAAGCCGCCGACGAAATCGCGCGCCAGCTCCGCCTACGCGACCTCGGTGGCCTGATCGTCATCGACTTTATCGACATGGAAAGCGCCCGCAACCAGCGCGAAGTCGAAAATCGCCTGAAGGACGCGCTCCGGTTTGACCGTGCCCGCGTCCAGATGGGCAAGATCAGCCGTTTCGGCCTGATGGAGCTGTCGCGTCAGCGTCTGCGCCCAGCTCTGGCCGAAACCAGCTACATCCCCTGCCCGCGCTGCACCGGTACCGGCCACATCCGCTCGACCGAATCGGCCGCGCTGCACATCCTGCGCATCCTAGAAGAAGAGGCGATGAAGGACAACACCGCCGCCGTGCACACGCAAGTGCCGGTCGATGTCGCGACCTTCCTGCTCAATGAAAAGCGCCAGGACATCCAGGCCATCGAGTTGCGTCACAAGGTCAACATCCTGCTGATCCCGAACACCAATCTCGAAACGCCAGCACATAGCATCACACGCCTGCGTCACGACGATCTGAACAGCGAGGACGTGCGGGAACCGTCTTACAAGATGGTCGACGCCCCGGTGGAAGAAAGCGTTCGCCCGGGCAACGACAAACAGGAGGGTGCCAAGCCCCGTCAGGAAGCAGCCATCAAGAACATCACCCCTGACCAGCCGGCACCGACCATCGCCGAGCCAACTACAACGGGCAAGCAAGAAGAAAACACCGGCATTCTCTCCAAAATATTCTCCTGGTTCCGTCCCGCTCCTAAACCCGCGCCCGCCCCGGAACCCTCGCCTGCCAAGCGCAAGGACCGTGAGGCACGTCGTGAACGTGGCGACGGTCGCGACAACAATCGTCGCGGTGGCCGCAACAACCGCCGGGACGAGGAACGGAACGACCGCTCCGAAAAGGGAAGCGAGCGGCCGGAGCGAACCGAACGCGCCGATGGCCGTCCTGCGCGTCAGGAAAAGGCCGCGCCTCAAGCTGCCAGAGAAGATGGCGCAACCTCTGAGCGTCCCCAACAGGAACGTCGGCCCCGCAACGAAAAGAAGGAACGGCGCGAACGCACCGCACAGGCAAACGCACCGTCGGAACCCGGGGTGAATTCGCAACTGGATGCACAGCAGCAATTGCTCGCCGCCGAATCCACGCTACCCACGGTGAACTCACCTTCCGAAGGGGGTGACGAGCAGGGCTCGCGCCGCCGTGGTCGGCGCGGAGGTCGCGGTCGTGGCGAACGCCGTGCAGAAAACGGGGTTGCCGCACCTGTAGGCGAAACGTCCACAGAGGTTCTGGCGCCGGTACCCGCATCCGTTGCAATCGATGAACCGGGTGAAGTGCAAATGTTGCCAGTCGCGCTCGTTGATTCAAACGCGTCCACGGTTGAACACGAGCCCGCAGCGGTCGAACCTGTCGCACACGCAACCGCGCCAGAATCCGACCCCACGCCACCGGCAACCGTGGCGCTAGACAGCGACGCTCCGGCTGATTTGATCTCCGCTGTACCCGAGGCACCCAGCGAAGTGACGCTCCCCGCGCCCGTGGTACCGACCGGCGAAACAGCGGTCGACAGTGTGACCGCTGTTGTCGAAGAAGCCGAACCTTCGGCATCTGTGACGCAGCCCCCGTCTCCGGCGCCAGCCGTCGACCTCGATTCGCTGCTCGCGTCGAGCGGCTTGGTCATGGTGCAAACCTCGGAAGCGACCGCCCCGGTTCCGGCACCGGTCGAACCCCCTGCCCCACGGGGCCGTCCACGTCGTACTCGAGCCCCCGTGCAAGGCAGCGACGAACCGATGGTGATGATCGAGACTAAAGCCGAGAATTCTTAAGGTTAAAGCTACATATATATAGGCTGCCCAAAGGCATCCGATATATAGCAGACCGGTCAGCGAATGCTTCGCTGACCGGTTTTTTTTGCAGCTGTCGCCTTCGAGAAAACTTCGACTGAGGCTCTAATACTTGATCTCGGCAAACTCGGCGCGAAGGCGTTTGCTTTCGCCGGCCGCAAGATCGATGTCAAAGTAATGCACACCCGGCGGCAAATCGCCATGCACCGCGATACGATGTTTGCCGGGACTGACTTGAATCTGCTGAAGTGGCGGCGCAGTGCCAATCAGCTTGCCGTCAACAAAAACCTTCCCGACCGGATAGATTGCCAGGAACACCTGAGCGACCGGCGCATCAGGTCTGGCTGCTTGTTGTTGCGAGGAAGTTTCGTTTTTGCCGGTGCTTCGCGCAGTGTCCGCCGACTTGAGCGACGGCGCCTTCTTGGTCGTCGCATCCGACGGCGCAGGCGATTTTGGCAGCGCCGGGTTTTTTTGCAAACTTAAGTTACCGTCGCGCTCGCCCGATGCCTGTTCGCTGGCGGTGAGTACAGCAGACGGATCGCGTGGCGCGGTCTCCCCCACTGGGGCGGGCTGGGCAGATAAGACACTGGCCGCAGGTGGGTGTGTCGCCGTGATGTTATCGCTCGTACCGGCGCCACGTAAAAATAGGGCTGTCGCCGCACCTACGACGACCAACATGCCAAGGGCAACGCCCCACACGAAGCGACGTCGTTCAACGGCGTGCGTGGCAGTCGCAGAAGTCATTGCTTGCGACGGCGTTTCGAGGGTTGCCTCACCTCCCAGGGCACGGCGAAATTCGGCCACGTTTTGCGGTCGCTCCTTCTCCTCGGGCAGCAAGGCCCAGTCGATCGCCTCAAGCAAATGTCCTGAATACTTGCCGCTTGCCAGCGCGACCGCCTTGGGCATGTCGTCGAACTTGGTGCGCGATGGCGATTCGATCGGCTTTTCGCCAGTCACGATCCAGTACAGCACACCACCCAGCGCATAGAGGTCGGACCATGGGCCGAGAGCCCCGCGTGAATGGTATTGCTCGAACGGGGCGTAGCCCGGCGTCACAATCCGGGTCAGGCTTTTGCTCTGCCCGATGCGAACATGCCGGGCAGCACCGAAGTCAAGCAATACCAGACTGCTGTCTTCGTTGCGTACATACAGGTTACCGGGCTTGATATCCCGGTGCAGCACTCCACCCCGATGCACGACCTCAAGACCATCCAGCAAGGGCATGAACATGCGTAGCAACTCGGGTTCGCCAAGCGACCCGTGGCGTTTCAACCAGTCGCGCAGTGGCTGGCCTTCTTCATAATCCATCACCATGTAGGCGGTGGCATTGGCCTCGAAGAAACGGGTGACACGGACGATGTTGTGATGGCGGAACCCCGCCAGCACCCGGGTTTCGTTCAGGAAACGGGTCAACCCCTGGGCGTAATCTTCGCGGTCGTTCTCGAAAGCAGGTGCCACTTCCGAACTGCGGCGCCGGACTGCGAGACTCTCGGGAAAGTACTCCTTGATGGCCACCATGCAATGCAGGTTTGCATCGTGGGCGAGATAAGTGATCCCGAAGCTGCCGCTCCCCAGCACCGCCTGGATCGAGTATTCATGCAACTGCGTGCCCAGCGGCAAGGCGCTGGGATTCTCGTCACCCACCCAGGCGGCGAGCGCGGAACTGGCATCACTTGGCGGTTCGGGCTGAACCAAGCGGGTTGCGTCGGGATTACCGGTCGATCCCCCTTCTTTCTCTACCGACGGACGTGACCCCACCTCCGACGCCGATTCCATTCGGATGGAGTTGGATGTCGACACCGCGTGTTCGCTGCTCATTTCCCTCGCATCGCTTTTGTTCGACCGCCGTTTGCCGGCGTTCGCCCTTTCGCTCTTTGGCCATCCGGTCGCCGCGTCAGTACCCCGGATGCACCCGATTCACGTGCCGTCCCGGCGGGCTGCCAGGAGGGCACCAGATGGCGTTTCCCGTTGCCAATCAGATCGGCGCGCCCCATTTCCTTGAGTGTTTCGCGTAAGAACGGCCAATTTTCCGGATCGTGGTAGCGCAAAAAAGCTTTATGCAGTTTGCGTTGCCGTCCCGAGCGGATTACCTCGACGATTTCACTCCCGGCGCCCAGCTTCTTGAGCGGATTTCTCGACGTATGGTACATCGTCGTGGCCAGCGCCATTGGTGTGGGCAGAAAGGTTTGCACCTGATCCAGCCGGAAATTGTTGGCCTTAAGCCACACCGCCAGGTTGAGCATGTCTTCGTCACGCGTACCGGGATGCGCGGCAATGAAATAGGGAATCAGGTACTGTTCCTTGCCCGCCTCGCGGGAGAAGCGCTCGAACAGCGCCTTGAAACGGTCATAGGCGCCGATGCCGGGCTTCATCATTTTGGAAAGCGGGCCGCTTTCGGTATGCTCGGGCGCGATCTTCAGGTAGCCACCGACATGGTGGGTCACCAGTTCCTTGACGTAATCGGGCGAGCGCACGGCGAGGTCGTAACGCAGCCCGGATCCGATCAGCACCTTCTTGACGCCGGGCAGGGCCCGCGCCTTGCGATAGAGCGATACCAGCGGGCCATGATCAGTGCCCATGTTCTCGCAGATGTCCGGATAGACGCAGGAGAGCCGGCGGCAAGCCGCCTCGATCGCTTCGTCCTTGCACTTGAGCCGGTACATGTTGGCGGTGGGCCCGCCCAGGTCGGAAACGATGCCGGTAAATCCCGGCGTCTTGTCGCGCATCTCCTCGATCTCGCGCAACACGGAAGCCTCGGACCGGCTTTGCATGATGCGGCCTTCATGTTCGGTAATCGAACAGAAGGTGCAGCCGCCGAAACAGCCGCGCATGATGTTGACCGAGAACCGGATCATCTCCCAGGCAGGGATCTTCGCCTCGCCGTAGGCCGGATGCGGACGCCTTGCATACGGCAATTCATACACCCGGTCGAGCTCTTCGGTGGTGAGCGGTATCGGCGGCGGATTCAACCAGACATCGCGCTCGCCATGCCGCTGTATGAGCGCTCGGGCGTTGCCGGGGTTGGATTCGAGATGGAAGGTGCGCGAGGCATGGGCATACAGCACCTCATCGCCCTTGACCTGCTCGTATGCCGGCAATCGCACCGCCGTCGTCGCCCGTACGGCGCGTCGCGCCGCAAGACGCTCACCCAGTCGCCCCTCGATCCGCACCGTTTGTTCACCTGCCGTGGCGGGCGCAACTGCGGTCGCTTCCGCGTAGGGATTGTGTGGCGGCGAGACCGGACCGGGCTGATCGACGGTGCTGGAATCAACTACCGTCCACGCCGGCGCCGGCAGCCACCCGGCGGGCACCATAAAGCCCGTGCCGCGCAGATCACGGATTGACGCCATCGTTTCGCCGCGGGCGAGCCGATGCGCGAGTTCGACCAGCGCACGCTCGGCATTCCCGAACAGCAGCAGATCCGCCTTGGAATCCGCCAGCACAGAGCGCCGCACCGTGTCCGACCAGTAGTCGTAGTGGGCGATGCGCCGCAAACTGGCCTCGATTGAACCAATGACGACGTTGACCGAAGAATAGGCCTCCCGGCAGCGCTGCGCGTAGACCGTTACCGCACGGTCGGGTCGCCGGTTGGGCTCGCCGTTGGGCGTATAGGCATCGTCCGAGCGTATCTTGCGATCAGCCGTATAGCGATTCACCATCGAATCCATATTGCCCGCCGTTACGCCGTAAAACAGCGCCGGTCGGCCCAGACGACGAAAATCCTCCGCCGACCGCCAATCGGGCTGGCTGATGATGCCCACCCGAAAACCTTGCGCCTCCAGCAACCTGCCCACCAGGGCCATGCCGAAACTGGGATGGTCGACATAGGCATCGCCGGTGACCAGAATGACGTCGCAGGCATCCCAGCCGAGAGCCTCCATTTCCGCCCGGCTCATCGGCAGAAAGGGTGCGGGTCCGAAGCGGTGCGCCCAAAATTTCCGATATGAAAACAGTGATTTAACAGGATTCATGGGGGCGAATTTTCGCACGTTTCCGCCACCTTCCGCCGACAAACCTGGAAATATCGCCGAAACCTGCCCGACAGAAACCCGGACAAGCCCGCCGAATGGGCGTCGCGGAGTCTCAGTCCGATTTATAATCACTCACTTTGGACCCAGGAGCGCCGCATGAATCATCCCCCCGGCTGGAAGACCCAATTCGCCAGCGACAACACCGCAGGCATCTGTCCCGAAGCGCTGACCGCCTTCAACGCCGCCAGCGCCGGATGGGTACCCTCATACGGCAACGACGACGCGACGCACGAAGTCTGCGACCGCATGCGTGAAATCTTCGAAACCGACTGCGACATCTTTTTCGTCTTCAATGGCACGGCTGCGAATTCCCTCTCCCTGGCCGCGCTCTGCCAGTCGTACCAGGGCGTCATCTGCACGGACACCGCTCACGTCGCCACCGACGAATGCGGCGCGCCGGAGTTTTTCTCGAACGGCTCCAAGCTGCTGCTATCGCCACATCGCCAGGGAAAACTCACCGCGCAGGGCGTGCATGATCTCATCCACTACCGCAACGACATCCACTACCCTCGCCCGCGCGTGCTCAGCCTGACGCAAAGCACCGAACTGGGCACGATCTACCAGATCGGCGAAGTCGCCGGGCTTTCGCGACTGGCGCACGAACACGGTCTCAAGGTGCAGATGGATGGTGCCCGCTTCGCGAATGCCGTGGCGGCGCTCGGTTGCACCCCGGCCGATATCAGCTGGCGGGCCGGGGTAGACGTGCTGTGTTTCGGCGGCACCAAGATGGGCTTGCCGATTGGCGAGGCGATCGTCTTTTTCGACCGCTCCCTAGGCGAGGAATTTGAATACCGCTGCAAGCAGGCGGGGCAACTTGCCTCGAAAATGCGCTTTCTCTCGGCTCCGTGGCTGGCGATGCTCGATCAGGACAACTGGCTGCGCCACGCCGCCCACGCCAACACAATGGCGCAACGGCTGGCGGGCCGCATCGCAGCAATTCCCGGTGCCGAAATGCTGCTCCCGACCGAAGCGAACGGCGTTTTCGTCAATCTGCCGAAACACGCTATCGAAGCCATGCACGCCAAAGGATGGGTGTTCTACACCTTCATTGGCGGCGGTGCCCGTCTGATGTGTTCCTGGGCAACCGACGAGGCGGCCGTCGACGCGCTGGCGGACGATCTGCAGTCCGTATTGGCGGGCTAGGTAGGCGATCAATATCTGTCGGCAGAACACCACGTTCTGCCGACAGCGCTGAACCCCGCAGACACGACATCGCGCAACGGCCGGCGGACGTATTGGTCCGCCAGCGGGCACGCCATCATTGCAACGAGAAATCAACGCGCGAAGGGCTGCCCTTTCCGCCGTCTTTTTCACCGCCCTTCTTGTCGTCGCCGACCTTGGGCGCAAGCAGGAATACCCGTTCCATCGGCACCTTGCCCTCGCTGACAAGCCAGGCCTGCACCACTTGCCCGCGCCTCATCGCGAGCCGTCGGAAGTCTTCGTCGCCCAGTTCAGTATGTGCCAGCAGCAGCTTCTCCATTTCCTCGACCGGAAGACCCTTGGTCAGACCGACAAAGTTGCGCGGCTTGTCGAATTTTGCATCTTTATACACGCGCGCCAGATATTCCGGGTATTCCTTGGCATCGAGCTGAATCTTGCTGATCGAATCGGCTTCCAGGCCTTTCTTGACCAGATCTTTCTGTTTTTCTGAGCGCACCATGCGGTCCAGAGCCGCGCGCCGGGCGCCTTCCAGATCGGCGACGGGGTTGGCTCGCCCAGTCACTTCGAGTTTCAACGCAGGACGGTCAAGCATGGCTTTGGCCATGGTCTCCAACGTCTTGGTCGCTTCTGGGGTCAATTGCGAATGACCTGCCTCGAATTCCACCTTGGACAATTCGGCGCCGCCGCCAAACATGGAGCCAATCAGGGCGAAGGGCGACGTGACTGCCTTGACGAACAAATTAACGATCACCTTGATGATCACTCCGCCTAGCGAGAATTGCGGATCGTTTAGCGATCCCGAGATCGGGAGATTGATGTCGATCTCACCCTTGCTGTTCTTGAGTAGCGCAACAGCAAACTTGACGGGCAAGGTGGTCGCGTCCGGGCTGTCGACCTTGTCACCGAAGGTGAGCTGATCGAGGAAAACCCGGTTCTCGGCGTTTAACTGGCTGTTTTCCAGCTTGTAAGCAACGTATAAGGATAGCTTGCCTTTTTCGATTGCGTAACCGGCATATTTCCCTGAATAGGTCGATAGTGTCGTCAAATCAACACCCCGGATTTCCCCTTTGAGGTCCAGATAGGTATTAGCCGCCAAGGGATTGAGCTTGGCGAGGATATCAACCGGCGCCGCATTGCCGTAACTGCCATGCAACTCGAGATCCGCACGACTATCCGGCGCTGACGAAAGACCCTTGACAGAGCCATTCAACTTGTTGACCACGACTGCATAATTGGGGCGCACAAAGAGATCCGAAAAATTGACGCGTCCGTTCTGAAACGTGATGCGGTCGATCGCGACCGGCAGCATGGGTTTCTCGGCGCCATCCGCGCTCGCCAGCTTGGCGGTCGCCTTGCCGGAAGCCGGCATGGATCCAGCCAGCGACGCAGCCGGTCCCGCCTCTTCCGGTTGACGGACGATCTGGCTCAAATTGATCTTCCCTTCTGGCGTGACGATCATGCGCGCGTAGAAATCGCTGAGCGCAATGTCACCGATGCGCAACGCAAGCGGTTTGAATTGTGCATCGACGCGATTGAATGCCAATGACCTCCAGCGCAACAGATCGGTGTTATTGATCTTGTCGATGGCGTGCAAATCGGCCACCCCGGCCTGCCCCAGGAAACCGCCTGCGATACTGCCCTTGTCGTCGAAGACATTAAGTTTGCCCTTGGCCGACACGCGCCCGCGGAGAAAAGTCACGTTGAGCTTTTCGTCAAACAGCGGCTGGGCGGGAACGATGGGTACCCCGGCAACATCAAGGTCGAAATTCGCCTTGAGCGGCTGCTGAACGAGATCACCCGACACCTTGAGTTTACCCTGCTGATTGACCTTGCCCTCGACGTTGACCGTGGCACGCGCTCCCGGCTTGGTTGATAGGCCGGCAACCTCGATCTGCAGACCATCGATACGCTCGACCACCTTGTCCTTCAGACTCAGCTCTTCATAGCGCACGCTGCCGTCACGCAGGGCGAATTTGTCGACCACGACCAGCCAAGGTGGACTGTCGGATCGCGATGGCGTGCTGGGCGGCACGGTCAACAAACCTTTTTCGTCGTGGAACAGGCGCACATCGAGCCCCTGAACCGCAACATCGGCAACCTCCAACTTCTGCTCGCCCGAGGCGATCGCAATCCCTTTGACCATCACCTGCTTCAAGGAAAGTTGTTGTCCTTCCGCAAGCTTTGGGCGTCCATCTTCGCGCCAATGCCAGCCGGCGTCTTCCAGAATCACGTTGGCAATGGTCACGCCAAACGGTGTTTGCGGTTTGGACTTTGTATCGCGGGAGGCAGCCGTATCGGCGCTGGCCAGCGATCGCGCCATCTCCGGCCAATTCAATCGGCCGGAGGTATCGACGCGAAAAACCTGCCGCAATCCGCTCAGTTTGATCTCGCCAAAAGCTGCCTTGTTGTTCAGCAGGTCGACTTCGTTGAGACCGATATCCAGGCGCTTCCAGGCAATCAGCGGCGTTCCCTGATTTTCGGTCAGCGCGAGATCGCTCAGATGCGCGGCGCCTGCCAGTTTGAGCGCCCCCGGTTCTTTGCCTGGCTGACGAAAGATCAGCTTCAGCTCGCTGTCCAGCCTGGCGCTCTTGACCGCAAACGGGAGCTTGACCGGCAAATAGGCCAGGTAGCTCACCAGATCGACGTGATCGAGATCAAGCGCCAGTTCGCTCTCATGCGTCGCTTCAAATGGCCGAGTCTTGCCTTTGAGGTGTAGGGGTGCGCCGTTGATATTCGCTGAAAGCAGCGGTTCGACAAAAATTGCCGTTTGCGAGGGAAGGCTGGAGATGAACGGCAAACCTATCTTCAGGTCAGTAACCGTGTGCGTCACGCCCTTTAAGCGGTCGTCCAGCACCAGTTTGCCATTTTCAACCCGAATGTTGTTGACCGCGAAGCGCGGTGGCGGCCCTTCGGGGGGCGGCGGGGTTTTGGGCGCGCTCCATTCGTCGATTAGATCGGAGATGTCGTACCGGTTCTCGGCCAGTCGCGCCACCAGGACGCGCGGGCCGGTCAAGGTCAACTCTTCGATAACCGGGGCGGCGCGAAACAGCGACGACAGCGCAAGGTCGACGTGAAGCCTGTCAAAGCCGGCCATCTCGTAGCCCTCGCGGCTCTTGACGGTGACCCCCTGCACGTCGGCGGTCAACAAGAACGGATTGACGGCGATGCGTTCAATCGCCACTTCGCGGTGCAGCGCCTCCGAGAGCTTGTCGATCAGCAACGACTTGGCGACTGGCGGCACCACCAGAAACCCGAGTACCGCAATGGCAACAATGATGCCGACCACCCAAAGACCGATCTTGCGGGTTCGAGGTTGTGACAGCAATTGGCGGGTTCGGGCGTTAAGATCGGCGACGTTCATGGCATTCCCCAGGCGCAAGAATCAATCATGCTCCTGAGATTGTAGCCGCCTTTCAGCGTGACGATCACGACTCAGTTGGCAGCGCCGGTGCCCACTTCAGCCCAGAGCGCTTTGGCGAACGCCTTCCAGATCGGGCCGCCATGGCTTTCAAGACCTTCTTCCGCACTGTCCTGCATGATGCGCAGCATCGTGGCGGCTAACCCGAAGAGATCCAGCTTGGCCCGCGCGCGGGAATCTGCCAGGTCGGCCTCGGCGACATACCGAACAACTTCGGCATGGTGATGAACGGCTTCGTGAGCGAGCTGGCGAACCTGCACGGTATCGTTCCAGTCAATTCCAAGCACAATGCCCTTTCGGGCGATCTCAGTTTCGATCTCGCGGATATCCTGCGCAAAATGTTCGAACTCTGCCATGCTGAACTCTCCCTCGCGCCGTTCTGGCGCTGCTATTTGCGCCGCAATTCGCCTCGCCCGGCCAGCCAGCGGCCGGCATCGCGGCCCAGCCAATCGCCGGCGATGCTGTCGTCTTTCAAGTGCGCATCGAAAAACGCGGTCGTCACGCTGCGGATAGCCGTTTCGCCAATCGCCTGCAAGGTCGGTCCCATCTGGCGCTCAGCGGGATCCATCATTTCTGCTTCGTTCTTGCTGCGCCGACGAGCGCTCATCTCGAATAAAGCGGGCTCCTCTTCAATCTGCGTGGCAGCGCCCCGCCCGGAAAGCGTGGCATGAGTCACGCCATTGAGATTGAGCAGAACCTTGCCTCCGGCCGGCATGTATTCGAACGGCGCACGGCGAACAGCCGCCGAGGTCACTACACCGAGCGCGTCGGTATCTTGGCTGCCAGTCACCGACAGTACCGGCAGACGAATGCCGGTATAGCGGTCGGCAAAAGCAGCGCCCGAAAAATCGGCAAACGGACTGAGTGCCACAACCGCCCGTACCCGTGCCGGCAAGAGCGGCGCGTTGACGTCGCGGATGCGTTCGCCGGCCAGTGCCATGGCGGCATAGGCGCCGATATCGAATCCGGCGATGGCCACGCGCTCGGTGTCGACCTGGCCGAACACAGCATCTGCATTCGCCTGGCGCCGAACAACCTCGTTCAGGATCGCCGCGACCGTCGCCAGACGGCTGCCCATGGCGCGGCTGGAATAGCGTTCACGCGCCAGCAAAGCGAAATCGCCCGCCCGCGCCTGCGGCGAGCTCCAGGCCCGTGCATCTTCCGGCAAGGCTTGCAGGCACAACACCGCATAGCCACTCGCTGCCCAGGCTGTGCGCCAGGCCATGCCGGCATTACGCCCCTCACCCAGTCCAGGCAGGTAGACAATGAGCGGCACGCGCCCGCCCACGCCGGAGGGCATTGCCAAGGTGAGATCGACCGGTCGCCCTTCCACCTCCCAACTGAGGAAACTGGTGGTGAATGAAAACTGGCGATCGGTCTGGTAACCCTTGCCTGCAAACTGGCGGACCTTGACTTCATCCACCTTGGGTGCCGAAGGCGAGGCGCAACCACCCAGCAAGGCCAAGGTCAGGGCCGTAACGCTGGCGCTCGCGGCAAAGCGGTGGTCCGGCAATGGATCGAATGGCGGCATGGTGTGTTAGGTTTAAAGAGACGGACGACGAAACGCCATGTTACCGGCTCGTCTGCCATAAAGCATCCGCAAATTGTATCGAGTTGTTGCACTTGCGTTACATGGCCCAGCCAATCTCACTCGTCGCGGCGCAAGCCAAACACAGGTAAACTGAGCGTTTTTCCAATCCTCATCAAAATCACAATGGCACAGTACGTCATGAGCATGCTGCGCGTGAACAAAATCGTTCCGCCCAAGCGTCAGATCATCAAGGACATTTCCCTCTCCTTCTTCCCGGGCGCCAAGATCGGTCTATTGGGCCTGAACGGCGCCGGCAAATCGACCGTGCTTCGGATCATGGCCGGGGTCGACCAGGAATACGATGGCGAGGTCCAGTGGCAGCCCAATCTGCGCATCGGCTATCTGGCGCAGGAACCGAAACTCGACGCCGCCAAGACTGTGCGCGAGGAAGTCGAATCCGCGCTGGGTGAGTTGATCGAGGCCAAGTCCAAGCTGGATGAGGTGTACGCCGCCTACGCCGACCCCGATGCCGATTTCGACAAGCTGGCTGAGGAGCAGGCGCGCTGCGAGGCGATCATCGCCGCCGCCGGCAATGACGTCGAAACGCAGATGGAAATCGCCGCGGACGCCCTGCGCCTGCCGCCCTGGGAAGCCACTATCGGCAACCTCTCAGGCGGCGAAAAGCGCCGCGTGGCGCTGTGCAAGCTGTTGCTGGAAAAGCCGGACATGCTGCTGCTCGACGAGCCGACCAACCACCTCGATGCCGAGTCGGTCGAGTGGCTGGAACAGTTCCTGGTGCGTTTCCCCGGTACGGTCGTTGCGGTCACCCACGACCGCTACTTCCTCGACAACGCGGCCGAGTGGATTCTCGAACTCGACCGCGGCGAGGGCATCCCCTGGAAGGGCAATTACTCCTCCTGGCTGGAACAGAAGGAAGCTCGCCTGGAGACCGAATCCAAGCAGATCGACGCCCACATGAAGGCGATGAAGCAGGAACTCGAATGGGTACGCTCCAACCCGAAAGCCCGCCAGGCCAAAAGCAAGGCGCGCCTGTCGCGCTTCGAGGAACTCTCCAGCCACGAATACCAGAAACGCAACGAAACGCAGGAAATCTTCATCCCGGTTGGCGAGCGCCTCGGCGACAAGGTGATCGAATTCAACGGCGTCACCAAGGCCTTCGGCGATAAGTTGCTGATGGACAATCTCAGCTTCTCGATTCCACCGGGTGCCATCGTCGGCATCATCGGCCCCAACGGCGCCGGCAAATCGACCCTGTTCAAGATGATCACCGGCCAGCAACAACCGGATGCCGGCGAAGTGGCGATTGGCCAGACGGTCAAAATGGCCTACGTCGACCAGTCGCGTGACTGCCTGGACGGCAGCAAGACGGTGTTCGAGGAACTGGCGGAAGGCCGCGACATCATCCAGATCGGCAAATTCGAAATGCCGTCGCGCGCCTACATCGGCCGCTTCAACTTCAAGGGCGGCGACCAGGGCAAGAATGTCGGCAACCTCTCCGGCGGCGAACGCGGGCGCCTGCACCTGGCTAAGACGCTGATGGCCGGCGGCAATGTGCTGCTGCTCGACGAACCGTCGAACGACCTCGACGTTGAAACCTTGCGGGCGCTGGAAGACGCCTTGCTCGAATTCGCCGGCTGCGCGCTGGTCATTTCGCACGACCGCTGGTTCCTTGACCGCATCTGTACGCACATTCTGGCAGCCGAAGGCGATTCGCAATGGACCTTCTACGCCGGCAACTATCAGGAATACGAAGAGGACAAGAAACGGCGGCTGGGCGAAGAAGGCGCCAAACCCAAGCGTATCCGCTACAAGCCGATTACGCGCTAAGCTGACAAAAATACGCGGCGACCGGAACCGGCGCCGCGTTTTCTATTCCTGAACCGGATCGTCGAAAAACGCGACGCGGTCGACTGGCCCTCAACGATTACCGATGCCGCCCGCCACCCTGGCGGTGGCCGCCCAGCAGCGCGGCGACCGGTTTGCCCGTGCGCGCGGGCGAGCCGGCGGGCTTGCCGGTGGCGACGGCCTTGGCCGGCGTCTGCGATTTGGATGGCGGTTGAGCCTTGCCGGAGGGTATGTTCTTCTGACCGCTTTCCCGTTGCGAGGCGTGCTGCGCCAGGCGTGACGATTGTTTTTCCGCCGTTTTCGGCTTCGGCTTGCCCGCCTCTCCACGCGGCTTGCCACCGGCCGGTTGACGCGCGCTACCTTGTTTCTGGTTGCGCCCGTTCTGGATCGGTTTGGGTTCGGCCTGCGGGTCCCAACCAAATCCTTCGACGGTACCCGATGGAATCCTGTTTTTGGTCAGACGCTCGATGTCGGCCAGCAATTTCAGTTCGTCCACACACACCAGCGACACCGCCTCGCCTTCCGACCCGGCACGCCCGGTGCGGCCGATGCGATGCACATAGTCTTCCGGCACGTTCGGCAATTCGAAATTCACCACATGCGGCAATTCCGCAATGTCGATACCGCGCGCCGCGATGTCAGTGGCGACCAGCACCTGCAACTCGCCGCTCTTGAACTCGGAAAGTGCCCGCGTACGGGCGCTCTGGCTCTTGTTGCCGTGGATCGCCAGCGCCGTGATGCCGTCGTCGCCCAATTGTTCGGCCAGGCGATTGGCGGCGTGCTTGGTGCGGGTAAACACCAGCACCTGGTGCCAGTTGCTTTGCTTGATCAGATGCGCCAGCAGGCGACGTTTCTGATCGCGGTCAACCGTATAGACCCGTTGCCGGATCAACTCTGCGGTGGCAGTACAGCGCGGCACCTCGATCAGCGCCGGCTTGTCGAGCAGGCTGTCGGCCAGTTCCTTGATCTCGTTCGAGAACGTGGCGGAGAACAGCAGATTCTGGCGCTTGGCAGGCAGCAGCGCGAGCACCTTCCGGATGTCGCGGATAAAGCCCATGTCGAGCATGCGGTCGGCTTCGTCCAGCACGAGTGTCTCCACCCCGCTCAGATCGACGGTGCGCTGGCCGGCGTGGTCGAGGAGACGGCCCGGCGTCGCCACCAGAATGTCGACCCGCTTCTTCAGCGCCGCGATTTGCGGATGGATGCCGACGCCACCAAAGATCACCAGCGAGGTCACCGACGTATGTTTGCCATAGGCGCGCACCGACTCCTCGACTTGCGCCGCAAGTTCGCGCGTCGGCACCAGCACCAGTACGCGAATCCGGCCCGCGCCGCTCGACGGCCTGGAAATCAGGCGTTGCAGGATAGGCAGCGTGAATCCGCCTGTTTTGCCGGTGCCGGTCTGAGCGCCGGCCAGCAGATCGCCACCCGCCAGAACGGCGGGAATGGCTTGGGTTTGAATCGGGGTTGGGGTGACGTAACCGAGATCGGCGACTGCGCGAACGAGTTCATCCGCCAACCCTAGGGTAGCAAAGGACATGGGTATTCCAGAGAGATTATCGGCCTGTCGCCCGTTGCAAACCTGGGCGCCAGTCAAAGGCAGATGGGATGGGTGCAGCAGGCGTGGCGCAGACTGAGAGGCGCGGAACGGCCCGAATTCTAGTCGCTTTCTTGAAAAAACGATAGATAATTGAATCGCTTGCATTCTTTCACCATCAGGACGACACCATGCCCCTCGCCCGCATCGAAACCCGCACGCCCCGCCCGGCCGACGAAGTGGCCTTTCTCATCGAAGCGGTCTATCAGACCCAGCGTGAGGCGTTAAAGGTACCGGAAGGCGACCGCAATATCCGCTACATCGAGCATCGACCTGAACATTGGGCGGTTCCGCCCGGCAAGACCGCGAACTTCACGCTGGTCGACATCACGTTATTCCCAGGCCGTTCTCTGGCCGCCAAAATAGCGCTGTATCAGGGTATCGTTCGGCGCTTCGGTGAAATCGGCATCGCGCCGGACGATGTCTTCATCGTCCTCAACGAGCCGCCGCTCGACAACTGGGGCCTGCGCGGTGGCCAGGCGGCCAGCGAAATCGACCTCGGCTTCAACCTGAAAGTGTAATCAGTCGCGCGGCGGCGTCTGCGTCGCCGTCAGGATGCCGCGCAGAATATTAACCTCGTCGATTTCCAGTTTCGCCCGGCCGAACAATCGGCGCAACTTGGGTACGAGCCGCTTGGGTTTGGCCGGATCGAGGAAGCGGGTGGCGATCATCACCTCCTCCAGATGCTGGTAGAAACCTTCCTGCTCCTGCAAGGTAGCTGCCCGCGAAACATTGGGCGTGACCCGTCTCGGCGAGGTAGGCATCTTCTGGCCGGCGTAGGCAGCCATGCGGATTTCGTAACACAGCACCTGCACCGCTGCGCCGAGATTAAGCGAACTGAATGCGGGATTGGTCGGAATGCTCACCGCCGCCTGGCAGCGCTGCACTTCGTCATTGGAAAGACCAACTGTTTCGTTGCCGAACACCAGCGCCACTTCGCCCAACGCCGCCTGTTCGAGCAGCTCGGCCACTGCCGGGCGCACGGGCTGCGGCACGGGTCCCAGATCGCGCTGGCGCGCCGAGAGGGCGACGGCGTGGATCGTGTCAGCCAGCGCTTCGTCCAGCGTCGCGCACACTGTCGCCCGTTCGAGCAGATCGGCGGCACCGGTTGCCCGTGCCGTCGCCTCCGCATCGGGAAACCGCTCCGGTGTGACCAGATAGAGTCGCGTAAGGCCCATCACCTTCATCGCCCGCGCCGCGGCGCCGATATTGCCCGGATGACTAGGCCGCGAAAGGACAACACGGATACGGGAGAGCAGTTCTTCGGGCGCCGGCGCTTCGTTCATAGTAAAATTCGGTCTTTCGTTATTGAGGGCGCTTGCTACGCCCACGGTTCTTTATAAAAATGCATCCCGCCCTGAACATCGCCATCAAGGCCGCGCGCCGCGCCGGCCAGATCATCAACCGCGCTTCCAACGACATCGACGTACTCAAGGTCGCCGTCAAGCAGACCAACGATTTCGTCACCGAAGTCGACCGCGCCGCCGAAGCCGCCATCATCGAGATTCTACAAGAGGCCTACCCCGGCTACGGCATTCTCGCCGAGGAATCCGGCGAAACCGCCGGCAAGGGTAAGCGGGATGCCGAGTTCCAGTGGATCATCGATCCGCTCGACGGCACCACCAATTTCATCCACGGTTTTCCGCAATACTGCGTGTCGATAGCGCTGGCAAAAAACGGCATCGTTGAGCAGGCAGTGGTCTTCGACCCGACCCGAAACGACCTCTTTACTGCCAGCAAGGGCGCCGGCGCGTTTCTGAACGAGCGGCGCATCCGCGTCTCCAAGCGCCTCAAGTTGCAGGATTCGCTGATCGGCACCGGTTTTCCGTATCGGATGTTCGAGAACGTCGATGCCTACCTCGCCATCTTCAAGGAACTGGCTCAGAAGAGCGCCGGCATGCGTCGCCCGGGTGCCGCCGCGCTCGATCTCGCCTATGTCGCGGCCGGTCGCTATGACGGCTTCTGGGAATTTGGCCTGGCGCCGTGGGATATGGCCGCCGGCACCTTGCTGATCACCGAGGCGGGCGGGCTAGTCAGCGACCTGAACGGTGAAGCCAACTTCTTGCAGAGCGGCAACGTGATCGCCGGCACTCCCAAGATTTTCACGCAGTTGCTGCAAATCATCACCGCCCACAAGACGGCGAAGCTACTCGCCTGACCCGGACCGCACCGGAACGATGCCCGCATCCTTCCTGAATCTCGACCTCTCGCTCGGCGCCGCCCTCGTGGCGGCGCTGCTTTTCCTGCTCGGCGCCGCCTTCCTGCTGCGATTTGTCTGGCCGGCCTGGAAACTCGGACAGTCGCTTGAAACGGTGTTGCGGCAGCTCGACGCCCTGCCCCGCGGCGAAGGGCAGCCGGTCGACATCGCCACCATCGGCCGCGACATCATGCGGCATCCACCGCTCGCTCATCTGTGGCGCGAATACGCCCAGACGCTGCATGCCGTCACAACGCCCGGTACGTCTGGCAAGCCGCGCGTCGTCGCCTGGCGGGCGACGGCGATGGCCGAATCGTTCTTCACCGAGCAGGCGCTGGTCGAGATCCCGCTCAAAACCGAGTTCTACAAACACCTGCCCGGCATCCTCACCGGCCTTGGCATCATCGGCACCTTCGCCGGCCTGATCGCCGGCCTCACCCATTTCGAGGTCTCCAGCAACGCCGAAACGGTGCGCACCAGCCTGCGCGGCCTGATTCAGGGCGTCGGCCACGCCTTCAAGGTCTCCGCCGCCGCCATCGCGCTGGCCATGCTGCTGACCTGGATCGAAAAATCGTTGGTCGCCGCACGAATGCGTCAGGTCGTCCGGCTGGTGCAGCGTATCGACAGCCTGTTTGAAAGTGGCGTCGGCGAGGAGTACCTGGCACGGCTGGTCCACGCGAGCGAAACCAGCGCCGCGCAAGGCGCGGAGACCGGGCGCCAGATCGTGGCAGAGTTGCGCCAGGCATTGGAAGACATGGGTCGCCGTCAGCAGGAAGCACTGGCCGCTCAGCATGCCCAGATGGCGGCGCTGGTCTCGCAATCGGTGGCGCAGGCGCTCAAGGAGCCGATGGGCCGCGTCGCTGGCGCGGTTGAAAAATCCGGCAGTGGCCAAAGCGAAGTCATGGGCTTGGCGCTGGAAGCCGCCTTGCAGCGCTTTTCCGAAAAGCTCGATGCCACCTTCGGTCAGCGGCAGGATGGCTTGGAAAGCCTGCTCTCGCAAACCGCGGTGGCCCTGCAACAGGCTGTTGGCGAGCTGCGCCGCGTCGCCCAGCAGCTTGAAAACGCCGGCCGCGGCACGGTGGAAAGTGCCGCCAGCCGCCTCGATCAGGCGGGGCACGGCATCGGCCAGGCCTCCGCCACTTTTACCGATGCCAGCCAGGAAATGTTGAAGGCGACCGCCACGCTCGCCGCCGCCACCCACGCCGCCGGCGAAGCGCTGGTCGATCACCGCGCAGCCCGCGACAGCTTCGCGCGCATGCTGGGCGATCTGCGCGACACGGTCGCCGTGGCCCGCCGCGACGCGGCACTGACCATCGAACTCGTCGCCCGTCTGGAAGCCGCCGCCGCCAGCCTGGGGCAATCCGAACAGCGCGCCGATGCTTATCTTCAAGGCATCAACAAAGTGCTGGTCGAAGCGCACGCGGCGTTCGCACGGCATGTCGATCACACCTTGCAGCAGGGCAATGCCCGCTTCCAGCAGGAAGTGGCCACGGCCGTCGATCATCTGCGCGGCGTCGTCGAGGAACTGGGCGACACGCTCGAAACCGCCACGAGCCGGCGATGAGCCTGTTCGGCCTCGCCCTTCCTCAGCGCCGGAAGGCCCGCGAAGAGGCAGAAAAGCCCTTCTGGATCTCCTATTCCGACCTGATGACGGCGCTGATGGCGCTCTTTCTCGTCGCCATGACTGTGGCATTGCTCGCCATCACCCACGAAATTTCCGAAGCCGAGCGCCAGAAAGCGGTTCGTGAGGCCGATATCGCCCAATTGCTGCAACGCCTGCAAGACGCCGCGCGCGAATACCCGGGCGTCGCTGTGCGTGGCCCGACCATCGATTTCGGCGAGCGCGCCCGTTTCGAAACCAACAGTCATCGCCTCAACGATGAGCAGGGCCGGCTGCTGCGCGCCTTTGTCCCCAAAGTGCTGCAACTGGCCCGCGATCCTCTCGGGCAACAGTGGCTCAAACGCATCTCGGTCGAGGGTTTTGCCGACGCGCGCGGCAGCTACCTGCACAACCTCAACCTCAGCCTGCAACGCTCGGAACGCGTGCTCTGCACCCTGCTGGCCGCCTCCGGCGTTGCCGATGCCCTGAATGCGGATGACCGCCGTCTCGTGCGCGAAATCTTTCTCGTCAGCGGCGCTTCGTTCAACGCTCCCAAGCCCAGCGCCGATGAGAGCCGGCGCATCGAACTCAAACTCGAATTTCTGGAACGCGACGAACAACGTCCGACCGCGCACCCGCCTGCGGGAGACGACGATCCGCGCTGCCCGCTCGACCTCAAATGAGCGACCTCGAAGACCTCGCCCGCGAACTGCACCGCGCCTTCGCTCATCCACCGGGCGTTTCGCCCGACTGGCGCGATTCTCGCGCAATGTCTGGAGCCCTCGACCGCCTGCGCGCGGCCTTCGGCGACAAACTGGCCGATCGCGCCGGGCCGCGCTCCAACCGCGCCCTGCTCGCCTTTCGCCTCGCGCCGGAAACCGTCGCGTTCGCCGATCTCAAACTGGTCTGCCGCGCCATCGCCCGCCCCGCCGACTGGGAACAGCGCAGGCTGATCGACGATGACCGCCTCTTCGCCACCCTGCTTGCCCGGGTGGAGGCGCTACGGCCCGAACCTCCCCGCCATCAGGCCTGCCTGAGCGCGCTGCGCGCCGCACTGACCGAATGCCCCGAGAGGCAGGCCGACACGTGCAACGACCTCACCGGCAACGTACGCAGACTTGTCGACTGGCTGGCGGCCCAATGATTCCTTCATCTCACTCGCGTTCCGATCTTGTCGTTCGTCAAGCCACGCCTGACGATCTTGCCGATATCATGGCGCTCGAAAACGCGGGCTTCGCGCCCGGCATCGTCGAAGAAGAAGCGGTGTTCGCCCATCGTCTGGCTGCGTTTCCGGAAGGATTTCTGCTCGCCGAGAGCCAGGGCGCACACTGTGGCTATTTCTGCGCCGAAATCTGGCGGGAATGGTCGATTCACGACACCACCCGCTTCGATCTCGGGCACGATGTCAATGCCTGGCTCGCCCCGGAGGGCGCGACGCTCTACATCGCCTCGATGACCCTCGCCCCCGCCTGCCGTGGCGCTGGCCGCGGACATGCGTTACTGCAAACCAGCCTGCGCCACATGACCGAACGCTTCCCGGCGCTGCGCGAAGCGGTGCTAATCGTCAACGAACACTGGCGCGCTGCCCGGCGCATATACCAGGACGCCGGCTTTTCCGAAAAAGGCAGCCTGCCGGCATTTTTCCAGCCTGTCGGCGGCCCTGCCGGCGATGCGATCCTGATGAGTTGCCCGCTATGACCATTGAAGACAGCTACCGCGAACGCGCTCTCAAGCTCTTCCCCTGGATTTGCGGGCGTTGCGGCCGCGAGTTCTCGGGGGTGCGACTGAAGGAATTGACCGTCCATCACAAGGACCACAACCACAACAACAATCCGCCGGACGGCAGCAATTGGGAATTGCTCTGCCTGTATTGCCACGAGAACGAGCATGCCCGCCAGCGCGATTCGGAAGGGCGAGGCAACACCGAAAAAAAGGTTGCGGCGGCGACGCACCAGCCTTTCGCTGCGCTCGCCGGTTTGTTGAAGAAGCCATGAGCCGCCAGATCTGGGTCGATGCCGACGCCTGCCCGAAGCCGATCAAGGAAATTCTTTACCGCGCCGCGACCCGCACTGGCACGCCGCTCACCTTGATCGCCAACCAGATGCTGACCGTGCCGCCCTCGCCTTACATCCGCGCTTTGCAAGTCGAAAAAGGCTTCGACGTGGCGGATAACGAAATTGTCTGCCGGGTCTCGGCCGGCGATCTGGTGATCACCGCCGACATCCCGCTCGCTTCGGAAGTCATCGCCAAAGGCGCGTTGGCGCTCACGCCACGCGGCGACCGGTACGACCACCACAACATTGCGGGCGCGCTGACAATGCGCAACTTCATGGATACCTTGCGCTCTTCCGGCGTCGAAACCGGTGGCCCGCCGGCCTTCAGCGCCAGCGACCGGCAGGCCTTCGCCGCCCAACTCGATCGCTTTCTGGCGCAACAATAGGTAGCCCTCAGGGTTGCAGCGTCGCCTCTTCGATCAGCACCTTGTAGCTGTAGCCGGAACCGAAATCCTTGTCGGTACGGACAGTACCCTTCACCGTCACCACTTCGCCCACCTTGGTTTCCTGCGCCGTGGTCACCAGAATGTCGTGCGTGCCGTCCTTCTCCGAACCGCTGCCGTCGCGCAGATGTACCCAGTTTTTACCCATGATCGCGGCGTTGTACTTGACGACCTTGCCACGCACGAGCACCGGCTTATCCTTGAGTTCCTTCGCCTTGGTAATGACCTCGGCCACCGTGCGCGCATTGGCGCCGGTCGCCTTGGCAACGCGCACGTCGCCGATATCGGCCGGCTTCTCCGTTCGCGCGTGCCCGGCAGGCATGGCGGCAGCCGACCCTGCCAGCGTGCCGAAAACGATGCTGGGAAAGGTCTTTTTCAAGGACTTGCTCTCGAAATTGTTCATCACCATGGTGTTCTCCAGGGTGATTTCGCTGCCTTTCTTGATCGCCGCCTTGTTAACCGCCGCCCAGGTTTCCCCCTCGGCGGTTTTCAGCCGCACATAGGTATAGGCATCGACATCGGTGACTTCCAGCACCTGTCCCTTGAGCGTGGTGGCCGCCAGGGCCAGCGGTGCGACCAGCAGGGCCAGCATGGCAAACAGCGTTTTCATAGAACCTGATCTCCAAAGAAAATGGCCGACAGAATAACAGACTGTGGCACTGGTAAAATCGCTTTCCCTCGCCATTCGCAGACCGACATGCGCCCGGAAGCCGACCTCGCCCAGCATACCCCGATGATGCAGCAATACCTGCGCCTGAAAGCGCAGCACCCTCACACGCTGCTGTTCTACCGCATGGGCGATTTCTATGAGCTGTTCTATGACGATGCCGAAAAGGCGGCGCGCCTGCTCGACATCACCCTGACCACGCGCGGGCAAAGCGCCGGGGTGCCGATCAAGATGGCCGGCGTGCCTTTCCATGCCGTCGAGCAATATCTGGCGCGCCTGGTCAAGCTGGGCGAATCGGTGGTGATTTGCGAGCAGATTGGCGACCCGGCCACTTCCAAAGGACCAGTCGAACGGGCCGTGGCCCGCATCGTCACGCCGGGTACGCTGACCGATGCCGCCCTGCTCGACGACAAGCGCGATGCCTGGCTGCTGGCGGTGTGCTTCCACAAACAGCGGGCCGGACTGGCCCGGCTCAACCTCGCCAGCGGTGAATTCGTGCTGACTGAAGTACCGGCGCAGCAACTGAACGCCACGCTGGAACGGATTCGCCCAGCCGAAGTGCTGGTGCCGGATAGCCTGACCTCGGAGTGGGCCATCGACGCCGCCAGAACCCGCCAACCAGACTGGCAATTCGATGTCGATTCCGCCAGGCGGCTGCTCTGCGAGCATTTTAGGGTTGCCTCGCTGGCTGGTTTTGGCGCCGAGGAGCTCAAACCCGCCATTGGCGCCGCCGGCGCCCTGCTCAACTACGCTACGGCAACGCAAGCCCGCGCCCTGCCACATGTCCAGGCGTTGACGGTTGAACAGGAGGCCGCCTTCCTCGGGCTGGACGCTGCCACCCGTCGCAATCTCGAATTGACCGAGACGCTGCGCGGCCAACCCACCCCCACGTTGTTCTCGTTGCTCGACAATTGCATCACCAGCATGGGCGCCCGGCTGATGCGGCACACGCTGCACCACCCCTTTGCCAGCCAGACCGACGCTGCGGCGCGACATCGGGCGGTGGCCGCATTGCTGGAGGATTACAGTTTTCTGGCCCAGGCGGTGCGCGGCGAATTGAAAGCCATTGCTGACATCGAGCGCATCAGCGGCCGTATCGCGTTGATGAATGCTCGTCCGCGCGATCTTGCCAGCCTGCGTGAATCACTGCACCGCCTGCCGGCCCTGCAAGCCCATCTTTCCGGCCTCGACGGCGGATTGCTAGTTAGTTTGCGCGGCGATCTCGACGCGCCTGTCGCCGCGATCGATCTGCTCCACCGCGCCATTGCCGAGGAACCTGCGGCGCAGATTCGTGACGGCGGCGTCATCGCCCCCGGTTTCGATGCCGAACTCGACGAACTGCGCGCCCTCAACGACAACTGCGGCGCCTTTCTCGTCGACCTGGAAACGCGCGAGCGCGAGCGTACCGGTATCGCCAATCTCAAGGTCGAATACAACCGCGTGCATGGCTTTTACATTGAAGTCACCCATGCCAATTCCGACAAGGTACCGGATGACTATCGCCGCCGCCAGACGCTGAAAAACGCCGAGCGCTACATCACGCCCGAACTGAAAACCTTTGAGGACAAGGCGCTCTCGGCCAAGGATCGGGCGCTCTCGCGCGAAAAACTGCTCTACGAGCAAACGCTGGCCGAGCTGCTGCCCATGGTGCCGCAGTTGCAGACCAATGCGCGCGCCGTTGCCCTGCTCGACCTGCTCGCCGGCTTTGCCGATACTGCCTTGCGCCGCAACTGGTGTCAGCCCGAGTTCAGCACCGAACCGGGTTTGTTCATCGAAGCCGGGCGCCACCCGGTGGTCGAGGCGGAGATGACCGACGCCGCTTCACCGTTCATCGCCAACGATCTGCGTCTGGCCGAGGACCGCCGCCTGTTCCTGATCACCGGCCCCAACATGGGCGGCAAGAGCACCTACATGCGCCAGACGGCTCTGATCGCCCTGCTCACCCACATCGGCAGCTATGTGCCGGCACGCCGTGCGGTGCTCGGGCCGCTCGACCGCATCTTCACGCGCATCGGCGCTTCCGACGATCTCGCCTCGGGCCGCTCGACTTTCATGGTCGAAATGACCGAAGCCGCCGCCATTCTGCATCACGCCACGCCCAACACGCTGGTGTTGATGGATGAAATCGGGCGCGGCACCTCCACCTTCGACGGCATGGCGCTGGCCTTCGCCATACTGCGCCACTTGGTCGAGAAGAACCGCAGCCTGACCTTGTTCGCTACGCATTACTTCGAGCTGACGCGCCTGTCGCACGAATACCCGACGCTGGCCAACGTGCATCTGGATGCCGTCGAACACGGCGAGCGCATCGTCTTTCTGCACGCCGTTGAGGAAGGCCCGGCCAACCAGAGCTATGGGATTCAGGTCGCCGCGCTGGCTGGCATTCCCGGCTCGGTCGTGCGCGCCGCAAAGAAGCAGTTACGCGAACTGGAAATGCGCGCCGCCATCGACCCGCTGCAACCGGACCTCTTTGCCAGCGTTGCCGAATCCGCCGAACCGCCTCCACCACACCCCGCCCTCGAAAAACTGGCCGACATTGACCCGGACAGTCTGACGCCGCGCGAGGCACTGGAGGCGTTGTATGCGTTAAAGGGGTTGGTAGGGTAAGCTGTCTTGACAACGCCATCTGACCGAATGGGGGAGAAAAAATTACTATGAATACACCGACTGGCGCACCGGAGGCCGAGACCGAGCAGAAGTTCGGCCGTACCTTCTGGACCCTCAACACCATCGAGATGTGGGAACGTCTCGCGTATTACAACCTGCGCGTGATGGCACCGATCTACATCATGCAGGCCGACAATCCCGGCGGTCTGCACCTCTCCGCCATGAACAAGGGCACGATCTACGCATGGTGGGCGGCGTTTCAATCGCTGCTGCCGATCGTCACCGGCGGGCTGGCCGACCGCATGGGCTACAAACGCACCCTCGTGTTCTCGATCACCTTGATGATGATCGGCTACCTGATGCTCGCGTTCATGCGCGACCTCAGCTTCATGAGCGACTACTGGGCGCTCTTCGCCGGCATCATGACCCTCGCCACCGGAACGGCCTTTTTCAAGCCAAGCATCCAGGCCTCCCTCGCCCACTCCATGCCGCAGGGCAAAACTTCGGTCGGGTGGGGAATCTTTTACTGGATCGTGAATGTCGGCGCGTTTGTCGGGCACTACCTGCCCTCGATCCTGCTCGCGCTCAGCGCGATATTGCCGGGTCCGCTACAGGCGGAACCACATTCCAAAGAAGCGTGGCGAAATCTCTTTATCGCCTCGGCATTCTTCTCATCGTTCAACCTGCTGCTGTTGTTCACCTTCAAGGATGTTCCCTCAGGCGCGCCGCAAAGCGAGAGCATCCTGACGGTACTGAAGCGAACTCTGAGCAACATCTGGGAATGGCGGTTGCTGACCTGGATGGCGATCATGTCCTGCTTCTGGCTGATGATGTACCAGTTGTGGGATCTGCAACCGAATTTCATCGCGGATTGGGTGGATTCCCGCTCGATGGCGCAGATTGTCGGTCTGGCCCCGCAAATTGTGCAAGCGGCGTTGATCGAGCAAACACCGCGTGGCCCGATGATACCGCAGCAGGTTTTGCTAAGCGCCAACGCGCTCTTCATCATTCTCGGCGTGGTGGGCGTGGCTTGGCTGAGCCGCAAGATGCGTACGCTCGAGTCCATGCTCATCGGCATGGTACTGGCCGTCGCCGGCGTGCTGGTCTCGGGCTGGACGCAGAGCGCTTGGGTGCTGGTGTGCGGCATCCTCTGTTTCTCGCTGGGCGAGATGACCACCGGCCCCAAGAAAAGCGAGTATCTCGCGCTGATCGCCCCGCCCGGTAAGAAGGGCCTCTACCTCGGATATGTGAACATCCCTGTCGGCGTGGGCGTGTATTTTGGGTCGACAATCGCCGGTTACGTCTATGGCCAGTTCGGGGAAAAGGCAGTGCTCGCGCTGCGCTATATTGCCGAGCACACGCCATTCGGGCAGGGCAAGGGCTGGGACGGAAACATAGCCACCCTCGAAGCCACACTGGGGCTCAAACGGGCGGGCGCCATGGCGAAATTGCAGGAACTCACCGGACTGGATGCGGTGGATGCAACCCAGTTGCTGTGGAATACCTACGACCCCCATTACATCTGGATTCCCTTCGCCCTGGTGGGAGCGGTAGCGGCAGTGGGGCTATGGATCTTCGGTCGCGCGGCAAAACGCTGGTCGGACATGAACGCATAAACGCGCATCCAGTCCGCACCGTGACCGTAGCTTAGCTACCCCTACGTGGGTGGTTGACCAGTAAGAGCTGTAGACCAAGATGCGGAATGCTTTAGGTTAAGAGGAACTGACTAGCTGCCTTTAGCCAAAGCGACCAATTTGCTGCTGCGCAGCGGTGACGTCATTCTGTCACAGGAATAAACGCTCGTATCGGCCTACAAAGTAGGGGGCGATACAACTCTAAACATCGCGCCCCCTGATATCTCACACTGATTTGGTATGCATATGAGCTCAGGTTCATGTCTGACTGAGGGTATTTGGAACGATGTAGGCGGCGGTTTTTCATTCGGATTTCGTTTCTCATGGCTATAGCCCGAGATTCCTTCAAACTCTTCCCAAGCTGCCCTGATCTCCAAGATTTTTGGAAGAATCGAGATAAATACGTCGACTAGACGCGCCTCAAAATGATTGTCCGCACCTTTTAACAGTATCGCTATTACTCGCTCAATTGGCCAAGCGTCCTTATACGGTCGCCGCATAGTTAAGGCGTCGAATACGTCTGCCAAAGCCACAATGCGCGCGGACTCGGGAATGGTTTGGCCGGCTAGGCCATCTGGGTAGCCACTGCCATCCCATTTTTCGTGGTGCCGCAAGGCTATTTCAGCTGCCAGTTTGAATACCGGTGCTTCGCTCATGCTCAAAATACTGTAGCCGATGGTGGTATGCCTCCTCATGATGACCCACTCTTCCTCGCTTAACTTCCCCGGTTTGCGCAATATCGTTTCGGGAATGCCGATCTTCCCGGTATCGTGCATTGGCGCCGCCAATTCGAGGCGATGGCAGGCTTCATCACTCCATCCGATAGCCGCTGCCAGCTCCTTAGCGTAGGCGGCCATACGCCAGATGTGCACCCCGGTGTCGGTATCGTTATAGTGCCCGGCAGTGCCAAGCATATAAATCGAATCCCGGTAGCTCTGCTCAAGGCGAGCGGCCTTTACTAAGGAAAGGTGTGTCTTCAAGCGCACGCGGACTATGGCCGGAGAGATTGGCTTGATAATGTAATCCACTGCACCAGACTCAAAACCGCGGGCTTCGTTGCCGATCTCGGCCAAGCTGGTGACAAAGATAACCGGGATGTGTGCACTGTCAGAATCCGCTTTCAGCAGCCGGCAGACGGAGTACCCATCCATTTCCGGCATTTCGATGTCGAGAAGAATTAGTGCTGGTCGATGCTTTCGAGTCGCGGCCAGCGCTTCTTTTCCGTTTCGCGCAAAAACCAACCGATAGTCGTCTTCCAGCACTTTGCGCATGGCGTCGAGATTCAAGGGCTCATCATCAACGATTAATATTGGCCCGTTCGGCATGATCATCTCCTTAAGTTGATTTTGAGTTGATTCGCAACTTCGCAAACGACTGCCTCGGCGCCACGGAAATCGTAGCTCGACACGGCCTCACGTAGTGAAGCGAGTTGCTCTTCCGGCAGGTTGCTCTTCAAGTCGTCGATGATGGGTTCCACTAGTTTGATGTCGTCACTATGGAGTGCCTCCATCAAACGACTAAGTTCTGGGGATAATCGGGAGTGATCGTGCTGCACGATCACTTCGGATATTTTGGTGTCCGAATCAGTTGGCGCAAATTCATTGATCGCAGCCAGCGTTTCCTGCATCGAAGTCTGCAATTGCAGCAAAACACCAGATGCATCCTGCCCAGAGTTGAGAATGCGTTCTGCTTTCTCAGCCAGGTTTGCCAACTGATCTAGCCCTAGTTGAGCCGCCGCACCTCTGAGTTTGTGCGCAAGGGCGATCGCCTGCTCCGGAGTACCGGCCCACATTGATGCCACCGCCTCTAAGTAGCTTTTTGCAAATTTTTGTAAATACTGGCGAAAAGCGGCTGGCTCCTTCCAGATTCTAAGCGCACTATTCATGTTGATTATGGGGATTGTAGAAGCGTCGCCTGGTATCGAACCCCTCGTAAATGTTGGCAGGGTGTCCATCGATGACAGCGGGGTCTTCGGTGAGGGTGCGATCAGTCGCTGGATAGCGTCAATCAGTACATCCACCTCAAAGGGTTTGGCAACAAATGCATTGACTCCGGCTTCAATCGCCAGGTTACGTTGCGTCGCAAAGGCCCCAGCCGTCAGTGCGATCACCGGAATAGTCGCGTGCCTGGGTGTGGAGCGGATCTGTCGTGTGGCCTCGTAGCCGTCCATCACAGGCATCTGCATATCCATCAGCACGATGTCAAAATCCTCGCGACGGCTCATGAGTACATTTACGGCAACGCTACCATCTTCCGCCAGATCAACAATTGCTCCCTCGCCACTGAGAATGCATGCCGCTACCTCACGGTTGATTTCGCTATCGTCGACCACCAGCACACGTACGCCGGACAAGCGCTGCACATCTGCTGGAGTCACCGTTGTTTGGACACCCAATTCTCCGCGATGCTTTTTGGCGAGTTGAACAGCGTTGTATAGGCTTGAACTGGTAACCGGCTTGGTCAGAACGACATCTGCAATTTCGCTTCCGGGCTGATTCTGTAGCTGTTCGCGATCAGCAGCCGAGACCATAATGATGATGGATGCTTTTTTATGGCCCCAGAATTCCCGAATTTTCAGTGCTGCCTGCAGGCCGTCGATGCGCGGCATACGCCAGTCGAGAAGAAGGATGTCGTGGGGTTGCTCGATGCTGCGAGCACGCTCGATAGCTAGCTCTCCAGACACAACAACATCGGCATTCCAACCCAAACTGCTGACTGTTTGGGCCAACGCAGCACGCGCCGAGGGCTGGTCGTCCACAACCATGACCCTTTGATGGAGCATTTCCGGGACGGCACTGCTACTAGGGTCGCTTAGCCCGAACGCAATTTCGAAACTGAATTCGCTGCCCTGTCCAGGCTCGCTGCTGACCTCCAACCTTCCGCCCATCAGTTCGACAAGGCGGCTGCTGATGGTCAATCCCAGCCCGGTACCCCCATAACTGCGCGTAGTGGATGAATCAGCCTGGCTGAAGGCCTGGAAGATGGAAGCCTGCTTGTCTTTGGGAATCCCGATACCGGTATCGCGCACCGCAAAGCGCAGCTTGATTTGATCGGCCGCCACACAATCCAGACGAGCAATGCTCAGAACGACCTCGCCGTGTTCGGTGAATTTGATTGCGTTGCTGATCAAGTTGATCAAGACCTGACCCAGCCGCAGCCCATCGCCTCTCAGAAAATCTGCCCCCACCGGCGGCGGGGCGATGACGGTTTCAACTGGCTTATCGCCAACAGCGGACGACATAATGTTGGCCAGGTTGTCCAGAACATCACACAGTCGGAACGGAACATCTTCGATCTCTAAGCGCTTCGCTTCGATCTTTGAGAAATCAAGGATGTCATTGATGATACTGAGCAGCACCCGCCCAGCGCCGTGAATTTTCTCGATCATGCCCCGAGAATCGCCCGACAATTCCTGTCTTTGCAGCAAATAGGCGAGATTCAGGATAGCGTTCATCGGGGTCCGGATCTCGTGGCTCATGTTGGACAAGAACTCCGACTTCGCCTCGTTGGCGCGCTGTGCCACTGCAACAGCCTCCCTCAACTCGACAGTACGTTGCGCCACCTGATTTTCAAGATCCGCGTTGAGTTCGAGGATACGCGTCCTAGCCAGCACCTGCTCGGTGATATCGAGATTGGTCCCGACCATTTGCAGCGGTTTCCCCGTGTGATCGCATTCGACTGTCGCCGAGGCTTGAATCCAAACGACGCTCCCATCATCCCGCACCACCCGAAAAATCGCGTCGAACACCCCCTCTCCAGCAACATGCATGAGAAGTTTCTTTTCCGCTTCCACCAGGTCATCAGGATGAACATGTGCTTTCCAGTAGTCGTAATAGAGACCGGTCTCACGCAAAGACTCTGGTGCACCATAAAGCTCGAACATGCGCTCATCCCAACCTAACGAGTTGCTCTGCAGATCCCATACCCAGACGCCAACATGCGCAGCATCGATGGCCAGACGGAAGCGCCGTTCCTTGCGAATCTCTTCGGTAACGTCGCGCACGGTTTTCGAGGCTCCCACCACGCGACCATCCCCAGCACGTATCGGGGATACCGTAATCGAAACGTCGATCAAGCGCTTGTCTTTGCGATGTCGTACCGTGATGCGATGGGGTACCGATTTCCCGTGGTGGATACGATCAAGGATTTCGGCCTCTTCTTGCAAAAACTCCGCAGGAATCACGAGATTGGCTAAGCGCTGGCCGATGGCTTCCTCAGCTGAATAGCCGAAAATTGTTTCCGCCGCCCGGTTCCAGCTGGTGACCAAGCCATTCAGATCCTTACCAATGATGGCGTCTGTTGAACTTTCGACGATTGCCGCCAGCTTGGCATGGTCAAGCGCTGATTGTCGTCGGCGCTGAATATTGTGCAAAAGCAGGAAAACCATGGCCGCCAGTAATACTGAGGCCAGCACAATTTCGAGGGCTACCTTATCAGGGTTTTGATGATTTAGGCTGTCGATGAAGCTTTGCCGAGCCTTGATCTCCAATTGCCAGTCGCGACCGTAGACTGAAACCACGACGTGCTTGATCAGCCCTTCTATAACTGCCGCATCGACACCCGCCGAGGCATAGAAGCGAAAAGGTGCAGACGTGCCGCCAAAATCATCCAACGCAAGCGAAAGCTCTCCTTTGACGAAATCGAAGTCGGCCAGCACTTCGTCAACTAGCAGCGGTGTGTAGGCCAGACCATAACTCGCGAGCAAACGTTGCTCTGGGCTGTCCAGTGGCATTTTGGGACGATAAATAGGGAGCATGAACAGGAGACCTTGCAGCGTATTGCCGCTGGCCTGGACAAGCGTGATTGGATGAGTCAGCACAGGTTTGTTGCTGCGGATGGCCTCCAGGGCCGCTTTTTGACGATTGCTTTCGGAAGCGATATCCAGTCCGATAGCTTCTCGATTACTGGCCTCTGGTTCAATGTACTGGATAACAAAACGTTCACCAGCATGGGGTGACAATTGCCGTATCTGGAATGCGGGCTGTCCATCGGCCCGGGCACTACGCAGAAACTTGCTCTCTGCTTCGGGCATCACGCGGCGGATAAAGCCGAAACCTCGTGACCCCGGAAACTCGCGGGCAAGTTCGCGCGATTCGCTGTAGGCTCGGAACTTGTCGCGAGTTATGCCTTCACTGCCAGCAGTCAGGATTGCACCACGCGTTCCCCGCAATCCGTACTCGTAGATCTGCAGGCGCTGGACAAGTTGCCTGACGGAGCGATCGGCCAGAGCATTAAAACGTTCGTATTTTTCAGCGTGTTGGGTCGCCGTCAGGTGGTTTCTCTCGTAAATCGCTATCATCACGCCAAATACGAGCAAAGCTCCAGTTGTAATAGCAGCGGTTAGGTGGTTCTTCATAATGGCCTTTGACCCAGCATCTGTAACTGATCCAGCATGCGTCGCAGACGTTTCTCATCAAACGGTGTGCTAAAAAAGCCCAGATAGGGAAGTTCGAAGTTAAGGCAGTTGGTCTCCAGATAACCAACCTTAGAATCGCAGCCATAAAATGCCACTGCAGGTGGATTGGACAAACCAGAGAGCTTGCGCAACAAATCCTTGACCGGATCAATTTCCCCAGAGAGGTGGCACATCACGAGATCAACAGATGTGACCAAGCATTGCGGTAACACATGCGCCGCATCGCGGCTAACCAAGCTGCAGTTCAGGCACAAGGCACTCAGCAGCTTGATGAGCCTTTGCCGCTGCAAGTAATCATGGTCCAAGATAACGATGTGGAGTGGTGCCAAGATCAGCTCCCGTGTGTGTTCCCGATACTGACTTTGGGGGAACGTTCTGCCTGTACTCTTGCTATGCAGGCTAGTTATTTGAGAGCTGAAATGACATCGGGGATTTCGGAAAATCCGGTTCCGAAATACCTTAGTTGGCCAAAATGATTGGCTTATGGACTAATCATGCCTTGCCGTATCGCATAGCGGACCAGTGCAGGGATATCGTGTAGATTCAGGCGTTCCATGATCTGGGAACGATGCGTTTCCACAGTTTTGATGCTGAGTTCCAATTCAAAGGCAATCTCCTTAGTACTGGCACCCTCAGCGAGGCGTTTTAGGATCGTCTGTTGGCGTGGCGTCAATACCCCGTCCCCAATTCGCTCACCATGCCGCAGGGCAGTCGGTCCAACAATATACGACGCAATCTCAGCAGACAGCCAGATAGAACCACTGCTCACTGTCTTGAGGGCAAGTTCGAGATCGCCTGGATTCGCACCTTTCAGCAAATAGCCGCGTGCTCCAAGCGCAAGCGCCCGCGAGACAAACTCGGCATTAGCATGCATTGACAACATCAGCACCTTGATCCCCGGTAATTTTTCGACTAATTGCACCAAGCATTCCAGCCCGGACAGACGCGGCATGTGAATATCCATCAGGATCAGATCGGGTTGCAAGGCCTGGGCGAGATGCAAGGTCTCCAGTCCGTCGCAGGCCTGCCCGACCACGATATATCCTTCAATCTCCCCGATAAGTGCGGCCAATCCTGATCGTACCAGGGTGTGGTCATCCGCCAGGATCACACGCATCACCATAAATGATCACCTTGCTCGACATCCTTCGGGATGGAGATTTCGATAACGCAGCCGCGGCCAGGCGCGGAGACGATGGAAAATCGTCCGTTCATAGCTATCACTCGCTCGCGCATGCCACGTAACCCAAAGTGCCCTGCCGGAAAGCTATTTTCCGAGTCCGGTGGTGCTTCAAAGCCAACCCCGTCGTCTCGAATGTGCAAATCGAGAAGAGAGGCATTGAGCATGACATGAATATCAGCTTGGGTGGCACTAGCGTGGCGAAGAATATTGGTGATGGATTCCTGCACGATCCGAAAGCAAGTCATTTCTAGATCAGGTGATAGTCTTTTTTTTCCAAGCTTATCGTGCAAAATGATATGCAGAGGGGATGAGTGCTTGAGATGATCGATATGCCAGCGCAAAGCGGAAATCAGACCGAATTCGTCGAGTTGGGGCGGCCGTAGTTGATACATGATATGCCGCACACTTTTAACAATTTCTTCTGAAATCTGAATGGCGACTTCCAGCGCGGAAGCTGAATCTGGACTTTGTATTTTCCGCCTGGCAATTTCCAAATTGAAGTTGAGTGCGGTGAGCATTTGACCGATCTCGTCGTGCAACTCCTGGCTCAATCGCTTGCGCTCCTCCTCTGATTTCTTGCGTTCAGCACTGGCTAACCGACGCAGGGTAGCGCGCAATTCCTGAGTTCGCTGTTCGAGCCTTTCTTCCGTCATATGTAACTCAGCGGTGCGGGCATTTAGCAGAGCAAGGCGCTCAGCAGAAAGGCGCGAGATTTCCCGCTCTGCTCTCTTGCGCTCAGCGATATCTCGAATAATCGTTGAAATACCAATAACACCCCCCTCCTCGTTCCGGATAGGGGAGATCGTGACGGAAACATCTATGGGAGTACCGTTTTTGTGTAAACGTATGGTGTCAAAATGACTAATGCTTTCTCCGCGATAAATTTTTTGGAGAATTTGTGTTTCTTCGTTCTTTAGACGTTCCGGGAACAGAAGGGTGATTGGTCGCCCAACAATTTCCTCCTCGCTGTATCCGAACAAATTCTGTGCTTTGATATTCCAACTCGAAACAACACCGTCGAGTGTCTTGCTGATGATCGCATCTTCCGAGGACTTGATAATCGCTTCGCACCACTGTGCCCGGAATGTCAGATCGCGGAACATCGCATTCCTCCTCAAGCTTGATTAATGGGTTCATTCGGCTGAGCGTACCTGATGCATCAGGTCATAACGGACGGACAGTGCATTCGCGGCATTCAATTAGCATGTTATGTCCACCAACCAAATCAAAGTCCGTTCTGATCGGCGACAGTGACAATGTGAACACGAACGCTTGGAATGCAGAGCCAATCGTTGAGCGCAAAAGTTTGATAAAAATGCCGGACGGGTGTTTCGTAGTTTAGGTGTTCTGGGACGCTAATTCAATTATCTTGAAATGGCCGTCAACTTGGCCTTTGAAAAGGCTGACAGATCGATTTCGTTGGGCAAACACCTCCCAGCGAGACCATTTACGTTTTCGTTCAAATGGCGCTATCAAGCGCCTCAACGGGGCACCCACGTTGACGAAGGTAGCAAGGGTGAAGTTGGTTGGCAGCCTCACCGCAGCCCCATGTGTTCGATCTCGTGAATCCTTGAGTTGACCTCCCTGCGTGCTCGATCCAGGCTGAAATGGAACTGATGGATCGTCCGCTCATCGCCACCTATCTGGAAATCTATTCACACTCGGCAGGTATCGACCTTCCAAGGTCGACACTGGGACGTGGCTGTATGCTACTCGTCTCAACTAGAAGCTGTAATCGAACAATTGGGCAATCTGCCGCCGCGAATCTCCCATGCTCCCGTGCCCACACATCAAGGCTATGACGCCTTCAGCGTAATCAATTCAAGGACCACATGGGCAACACTCAGTCCGCTTACGCTGTGTTTAGTGCGTTGCATTTATCGGTTGAACCGCAGCCAACAGCACAGACCCTTTTTCGCTCAAAAATTTTCATGAAATTCGCTTTGGGCAGCCGAAGCTCATCTGCGCAATGTCGCCCCAATACAACCTTAATGGCAGGTATGCCCCTCCCCGTCCTCGCCATGCACATGCCCGTGCTCGATTTCTTCGGCAGAGGCCGGGCGCACGGCGGTCACGGTGCAGGTGAAGATCAGCGCCATGCCTGCCAGCGGGTGGTTGCCGTCCAGCACAACCTTGTCATCGGCAATTTCGGTCACGCGGTAGACGATGAAATCCTCGTCGTCGCTGCCTTCCGGGGCGCCCTCGAACTGCATGCCGACTTCGAGTTCTTTGGGGAAATCCTTGCGCGGTTCGATCTGCACCAGTTCGGCATCGTAGTCGCCAAAGGCTTCGTCGGGTTGCAGCTTGACGCGGATGGTGTCGCCAGCTTTCTTTTCGTGCAGTTCTTCCTCGATACGCGGAAAGATATCGTCGTAACCGCCATGCAGGTAGATGATGGGTTCCCGCCCTGCGTCGACGACCTGGCCATCCGGGTCGGTCACGTTGTAGTCGAGCGTGACGACGGTGTTCTTGATGATCTGGGTGGTCATGTTTGCATCTCCTTGACGAGACGCAGCACCGCCTGGGCGTGGCCTCGGTAATTGATGTTGTAGAGGGCGTGACGAATCACGCCGGCGCGGTCGATCACGAAAGTCGACCGCTGGATTCCAAACTTCTTCTGGCCATCGACTTCACGGGCTTGCCAGACGCCATATCGTTTGCAGACAGCGCCATCTGCGTCAGAAAGCAGTGCAATACCAATACCTTCGCGGTCGCGGAATTCAGCGTGTTTCAGGCATTCGTCGCGGCTGATGCCGAACAAGTGGCAATCCGCTTGCAGAAAATCAGCCTCGTGGTCCGAGAAATCGGTCGCTTCGAGCGTGCAGCCCGGCGTGCCGTCCTTGGGGTAGAAGAAGAGCACCACCCGACGGCCTCGCAAGCGGGCGAGTTCGACGATTTGCATGTCGGCATCCGGCAACGAAAAATCGGGCGCTTCGTTACCTGCCTTCAACTGCATCTCGTCCTCCTTTCGGTGATCGGCACGATGTGCCGATGCGGACGATTCTACCTGCCCTTTGGCTTTTCGGCGCGGTTTTCAGGAATCGGGACGAAGACCTCGTCGTGCTTGATCATGCCCAACTCGAAACGGGCGCGTTCCTCGATAGCGTCGTAGCCCTGCTTAAGGTCGCGCACTTCGGCATCAAGGCCGGCGTTGCGGATTTCCAACGTGTGGTTGGCCTCTTTCTGCGCCTGCAACTGACGGTCGTATTCCCATACCTTGAGCCAGCCGCCCTTACCCAGCCAGAGCGGGTATTGCAGCAAGGCGATCAGGGCGATCAGGGCGACCGTCAGCCAGCGCATGTCAATTGTGAGGCGGCCCAGCAGACGCTCACCGCCTCATACCCTCAACGAATATTGTAGAAGGTCTCGCGGCCCGGATAAGAGGCGGTATCGCCGAGATCTTCTTCAATGCGCAGCAGTTGATTGTATTTAGCGACGCGATCCGAGCGGCTGAGCGAACCGGTCTTGATCTGACCCGCATTCAGGCCGACCGCAATGTCGGCGATGGTGCTGTCTTCGGTCTCGCCCGAACGATGCGAAATCACCGCCGTGTAACCGGCGCGCTTGGCCATTTCGATGGCGGCAAAGGTTTCCGATAGCGTACCGATCTGGTTGATCTTGATCAGGATGGAGTTGGCGATGCCTTTCTGGATGCCTTCCTTGAGAATGCGTGTGTTCGTGACGAAAAGGTCGTCGCCAACAATCTGCACCTGCTTGCCCAGGCGGTCGGTCAGCAGCTTCCAGCCATCCCAGTCGCCTTCCGCCATGCCGTCTTCGATCGAAACGATGGGGAAATTGTCGGCCAGGTTGGCGAGGTAGTCGGTGAATTGCTCGGAAGTCAGCTGCAAGCCCTCGCCTTCGAGGTGATACTTGCCGTCTTTGTAGAACTCGGAAGCGGCGCAGTCGAGCGCCAGCAGTACGTCCTGCCCGGCCACATAGCCAGCGTTCTCGATGGCCTGCATGATGACTTGCAATGCCTCGGCGTGGCTACCCAGATTGGGCGCGAAGCCGCCTTCGTCACCAACCGCGGTCGAGAAGCCCTTCTTGTCCAGCAGCTTCTTCAGCGCATGGAAGATCTCGGCGCCGCAGCGCAGGGCTTCGCGGAACGAGGTCTGGCTGACCGGCATGATCATGAATTCCTGGATATCCAGACTGTTATTGGCGTGCGCGCCGCCGTTGATGATGTTCATCATCGGCACCGGCATCTGCATCGGGCCGGAACCGCCAAAATAGCGGTACAGCGGCAGGCCTGATTCCTCGGCAGCCGCCTTGGCCACGGCCATCGACACCGCCAGGATGGCGTTGGCGCCCAGGCGCGACTTGTTGTCGGTGCCATCCAGGTCGATCATGGTCTGGTCGATAAAGGCCTGTTCCTGCGCGTCCAGGCCGATGATGGCTTCGGAAATCTCGGTATTGACGTTTTCGACTGCCTGCATCACCCCTTTGCCGAGGAAGCGACTGCCATCGCCATCGCGCAGTTCGATAGCCTCGCGCGAGCCGGTGGACGCGCCGGACGGTACGGCGGCGCGACCCATGACACCGGATTCGAGCAACACGTCGGCCTCGACGGTCGGGTTGCCTCGGGAATCCAGAATCTCGCGCGCAACAACATCAACGATTGAGCTCATATTGTTTCCTTTTATCAGTAACTTGGGGTTTAGAGTTAAAGTCGCTTATAAAATTTACAGCGTCATCTCGACCAAGCCGGCAGCCTTGACGGTTTTGTCCAGCGCCACCAGCGTCGCCAACAGGTTTTCCATGCGCGCCAGCGGCCAACTGTTCGGACCATCCGACAGCGCCTTCTCCGGGCAGGGATGCGTTTCCATGAACAACCCGGCAACCCCGGTCGCCACGGCCGCGCGTGCCAGCACCGGCACGAATTCGCGCTGACCGCCAGATGAGGTCCCCTGCCCGCCCGGCAACTGCACCGAATGCGTGGCGTCGAACACCACCGGACATGCGCAATCGCGCATGATCGCCAGCGAGCGCATGTCCGACACGAGATTGTTGTATCCGAAGCTGGCACCGCGCTCGCAAACCATTAGGTTGTCGGCGCCGCCGTTCGCCTCGCGAGCCTTGGCGACAACGTTTTTCATGTCGCCCGGTGCAAGGAACTGGCCTTTCTTGATATTTACTGGCTTGCCGGCCGCCGCCACGGCGTGGATGAAATCGGTCTGGCGACAGAGGAAAGCCGGCGTTTGCAGCACATCGACAACACTGGCGACGGCGGGAATTTCGGCTTCGGTGTGAACGTCGGTCAGCACGGGTACGCCGACCTGACGTTTCACTTCCGCCAACAGCTGCAAACCGGCATCCAGCCCCGGCCCGCGCGGCGAGGTGCCGGAGGAGCGATTCGCCTTGTCGTAGGAAGCCTTGAAAATGTAGTTCACGCGCAGACGGTCACAGATATCTTTCATCGTGCCCGCCACGTCGACGCAGAGCGTAAGCGATTCCGCCGTGCAAGGGCCGGCGATCAGGAAGAAAGGCCAATCCAGCCCGGCCTCGAAACCACACAACTTCATTGCTTGCCCTGCTTTCCGGCCAAGGCCGCGCGGACAAACGAGCTGAAGAGCGGATGCCCCTGACGCGGATTGGAGGTAAATTCCGGGTGGAACTGCACACCGACAAACCACGGATGCATGACCTCGGGAAGTTCCATCATTTCCGGCAGGTCTTCGGTCGGCGTGCGGGCCGAAATCACCAGGCCACCGGCTTCAAGCTTGGGCACATAGAGATTGTTCACCTCGTAGCGATGGCGGTGACGCTCGTTCACTTCCTTGCCGTAAATCTGCGCCGCGCGGGTACCCGGCTTGATCGGGCAGCGCTGGGCGCCCAGACGCATGGTGCCGCCAAGGTTGGAATCGGCAGTGCGTTTCTCGACCTTGCCCTCGCGATCCAGCCATTCGGTAATCAACGCCACGACCGGATGCGGCGTATCAGGGTCGAATTCGGTGCTGTTGGCGCCTTCCAGACCGGCCACGTGGCGGGCAAATTCGATGGTCGCCAGCTGCATGCCCAGACAAATGCCGAGGTAAGGCAGCTTGTTTTCACGGGCGTAGCGGATCGCCTTGATCTTGCCTTCGGTGCCACGCTTGCCGAAACCGCCCGGCACCAGAATGGCGTCCATGCGCGTCAGTTCAGCGCAATCGTATTTCTCGATCTCTTCCGAATCGAGGTAATGGATGTTGACCTGGCAACGCGTATGAATCCCGGCGTGGCGAACGGCCTCGATCAGCGATTTGTAGGATTCGGTCAGATCGACGTACTTGCCGACGAAGGCGATGTCCACGGTATGCAGCGGGTGCGCCTGCGCGTCGATAAGCTTCTCCCACACCGACAGATCGGCGGCGCGGGCGAGGATATTGAGCTTGTGGCAAACGATTTCGTCCAGCATCTGCTCGTGCAGCATGCCGGGAATCTTGTAGATGGAATCGGCGTCGAGACACTCGATCACGGCTTCAGGCATCACGTTGCAGAACAGCGCGATCTTTTTGCGCTCTTCCGGCGGCATCGAACGGTCGGCGCGGCAGAGCAGAACGTCAGGCTGGATGCCGATTTCGCGCAGTTCCTTGACTGAGTGCTGGGTCGGCTTTGTTTTGAGTTCGCCGGCCGTCGGAATGTAGGGCAACAGCGTCAAATGCATGTAGCAGGTGTTGTGGCGACCTTCTTCGATGCCCATCTGACGGATGGCTTCGAGGAAAGGCAGGGATTCGATGTCGCCGACCGTGCCGCCGACCTCGATGATGGCCACATCGGCGCCCTCGGCACCGCGCTTGATGAACAGCTTGATCTCGTCGGTAATATGCGGAATCACCTGCACCGTCTTGCCGAGATACTCGCCGCGCCGTTCTTTTTTTATGACCGACTCGTAAATCTGGCCGGTGGTGAAATTGTTGCGCTTGCCCATCTTGGCGCTGGTGAAGCGCTCGTAATGCCCGAGATCGAGGTCGGTCTCGGCGCCATCCTCGGTGACGAAGACCTCGCCATGCTGGAAAGGACTCATCGTGCCGGGATCGACGTTGATGTAGGGGTCAAGCTTGAGGTGGGTAACCTTGATGCCGCGGGATTCCAGAATGGCCCCGAGCGACGCGGCGGCGATGCCTTTGCCCAGAGAGGACACGACACCACCTGTAACGAAGACGAATTTGGTCATGGAAAAACAGGCTGCGGGAAAGCCGAATGATAGCCGATCCGGCCGCCGCCCGCCAGATTCTTGTCATGCGCCGCGCGAGCAAACGGCCTCGACACGCGCTTGAACCCGGCGACACACGGTCGTCGTCGGAACTCAGCCCGCGGCTTGGCGCTGGCGCAATGTTTCGAACAAGCAGACGGCCGCGGCAGCGCCCACGTTCAACGACTCGACCGCACCCGCCATCGGGATATGCACCCGCAATCCGGCCAGCGACAACAGCGCCGGGCGAACGCCTTGACCTTCGGAGCCAAAGATCCAGGCGATGGGCACCCGGAGATCGCAGTCATAGAGCGCTGTCGCCGCCTCAAGCGTCGTGGCGGCGACAGCCCCGCGAAAATCGCCCGCAAACGCCGCAAGGTCGGCCTCTTCGATCACGTTGAGCAGAAAGTGCGCCCCCTGCCCCGCCCGCAGCACCTTAGGCGACCACGCGCCGGCACAATCCGCCGAAAGCAGCACCTGACGGATGCCCGCTGCCGCCGCGGTGCGCATCAGCGTGCCAACGTTGCCCGGATCTTGAACGCCATCCAGCAACATCGCGTCGGCGGCGCAATCGGGGGGCGAGGCGGACGGCGTGTCGATCGTCGCCATCACGCCGCTGGGTGTTTCGACGACCGCCACCTCGCGGTACAGGGCGTCGGCCAGCACCAGCCCGTCCCGCTCCCCCGCCAGCGCGGCGATTTCGCGCCGGGTCAGCCCCGATTCGCTGATGATCAGTTGCTTGACCGGTAGGCCGGCAGCCTCGCTGGCCTCGATCAGATGCACGCCGTCGATCAGCGTTTGGCCGGTGGACTTGCGTTCGCGCGCCGATTCGGCAAGGCGCCTCAACGCCTTGAACTGCGCGTTGTCACGCGAGTGAATGTACTTCACAGCAGCGCCAGCTGGGCAACCGGCGCAAAGCTGCGTCGATGGTGGAGACAGGGACCATGCGCTTGCAGGGCGGCAAAATGCGCTCGCGTCGGGTAGCCCATGTGACGATCAAAGCCGTACATCGGAAATTCCCGGTGCAGTTCGCGCATCTGAGCATCCCGCCAGGTCTTCGCCAGGATGGAAGCGGCCGCGATGCTGGCAACCTTGCCGTCGCCTTGCACGATCGCCTCGACGGGCATGGCCAGCGCCGGGCAACGGTTGCCATCGACCCAGGCCGCTTCCGGCCGCACCGCCAGTTGCTCGACCGCCCGCAGCATGGCCAGCAGACTGGCTTGCAGGATATTCAGCCGGTCGATTTCTTCGACGCTCGCTTCCGCCACGGCCCAGGCGAGCGCCTGTTCGCGGATGGCATCGGCCAGAGCCAATCGCTTTTTTTCCGACAATTTCTTGGAATCGTTCAGTCCGGTGATCGGCGGGCGCGCGGGATCAAGCAACACCGCGGCGGCGACGACCGGCCCGGCCAGCGGTCCGCGCCCCGCTTCGTCGACGCCGCACACGCCGGCAGGCGGAATCGTCAGGGCAGACATGCCAGCACCGCTGCCGCCGCCTTTTCCGCCGTATTCTGACGCAATTGCAGATGAATGTCGGTGAACGCGTCGTAGATGGCCGCTGCGCCGTCCTTGTCCTGATACAGCTGAACCAACGTATCGGCCAATTTGTCTGGCGTCGCCTCGTCTTGCAGGATTTCCGGCACGACCAGCCGTCCGGCCAGAATGTTGGGCAGACCCACATACGGCAAATAGCCCATGCGCTTCATCAGCCAGTACGAGCCGGACGACATTTTGTAGGTAATGACCAGGGGACGCTTGATCAGCGCCGCCTCCAGCGTGGCGGTGCCGCTTGCCACCAAGGCCACGTCCGCCGCCCCCACCGCTTCCTGGGCATGTCCGAAGAGCAACCGGAAGGCCTCTCCCGGCGCCTGCTGCCGGTACAACGCCGCTTCGAACTGCAAGCGCGTCTCCCGCGTGGCGAGAGGCACGACGAACTGCGCATTGGGCAGATGGCGTTCGCGGATCAGCAGCGCCGCCTGGACAAAGGTGTCGGCCATGTACTGCAATTCCGACTGCCGGCTGCCGGGCAGCAGGGCAAAAATCGGCGCGGCGGCCGGAAGGCAGAGCTTCTCGCGCACCGCGGCTTTGCTCGTTTCGAGCGGAATCAAATCGGCCAGCGGATGGCCGACGTAGGTCACCGGAATGCGTTCCTTCTCATACAGGGGCGGTTCCATCGGAAACAGTGCCAACACGCGCGACACCGCCCTGGCCATTTTGTGAATCCGCTTGCCGCGCCAGGCCCAGATCGACGGGCTGACGTAGTGAATGGTCGTGATGCGTTGCCGCTTGAGGTCGGTTTCCAGCCCGAGGTTGAAATCCGGTGCGTCCACCCCGATGAAGACGTCGGGAGGATCGGCCAGCAGACGCTTGCGCAACTGGGTCCGGATGGCCGAAATCGAGCGGTAATGCCGTAGCACCTCGACATAGCCGCGCACGGCCAGCGTCTCCGCCGGCCACCAGGCGTCGAAGCCCTGGCCCACCATCTTGGGTCCGCCAATACCGAAAAACGAAGCCTGCGGCAGGTGCGCGCGCAAGGCTGCAATCAGGTGGCTGGCCAGCAGGTCTCCGGACGCTTCGCCTGCCACCATGGCGATGCGAATGGGTTTCATCGAATGATGCCGCGCTTCGAAATTTCCAGAAAATCGACAAACGCCTGCACATCGGGCGCCTTCCTGGCGTCCTCGACGAGTTTGGCTTTGGCTTCTTCGAGCATCAGCCCCGACTTGTAGAGCGTACGATAGGCCCGTTTCAACGACATCAGGGCGTCGGACGAGAAACCACGCCGCTTCAGGCCCTCGACGTTGATGCCGTAAGGCTGGGCGGAGTTGCCCGCCGCCATCAGATAGGGCGGCACGTCTTGCAGCACCACTGTGCTGACTGCGGTCATCACATGCGCGCCGATTTTGCAGAACTGGTGAACACCGGTAAACCCGCCCAGCGTCGTCCAGTCGCCCACGTGTACGTGCCCAGCCAGCGTGGCGTTGTTGGCAAAGGTGGTGTGGTTGCCCACCTGGCAATCATGCGCGATATGCACATAGGCCATGATCCAGTTGTCATTGCCCAGACGGGTCACGCCCACGTCCTGAATCGTGCCGACATTGAAGGTGCAGCACTCGCGGATGACGTTACGGTCACCGATCTCCAGCCGTGTTTCCTCACCGGCGTATTTCTTGTCCTGCGGGGCTTCGCCCAGCGACGCAAACTGGTAGATGCGGTTGTCCCGCCCGATGGACGTGTGCCCGGTGATCACGACATGCGGGCCGATGCGGGTGTTGTCGCCGATCTCGACGTTCGGGCCGATGATCGAATACGGGCCGATGCTGACGTTTTGTCCGATCCGCGCCGCCGGATCGACAATCGCGGTCGGATGAATCATGCCTGGATCTCCCTTTTGGCGCACATCAACTTCGCTTCCGCGACGATCTCGCCTGCAACCCGCGCTTCGGCCTTGTACTTCCAGATGCCGCGCATCTGGCGCTCAATCTCGATATGCAGATGCAATTGATCGCCGGGCATCACCGGCTTTTTGAAGCGCGCCTCGTCGATGCCGACGAAATAGAATACGGAATCGTCGCTGGGCATTTCGCCCATGGTCTTGAAGGAGAGAATGCCTGCCGCCTGGGCCAGTGCTTCCATGATCAACACGCCCGGCATCACGGGATGATGCGGAAAATGCCCCTGGAAAAACGGCTCGTTGATGGTCACATTCTTGTAGGCATGAATGGATTTACCCACCTCAATGTCAAGCACGCGATCCACCAGCAGAAACGGATAACGGTGGGGAAGATGTTGGAGGATTTGATGGATATCCATTTAATCAGCCTTTTAAGTTGTTTTCTTCGAGTAATTTTTCAAGTTTAGCAACACGCTCTGCTAGCCGCTCAAGATGTCGAATCTGGGCTGCATTGCGCAGCCACTGGTCGTGTTCTTGCAACGGGAACAGCGCCGTGTATTGCCCCGGCTTGCGGATGCTCTTCATCACCATGGTACCCGGCGAAACGGTAGTGCCGTCGCAAATTTCCAGATGACCGAGAATCATCGAGGCGCCCAGCAGAATGCAGTTTCGCCCGATCCGCGCGCTGCCAGCAATGCCGACGCAGCCTGCGATCAACGTGTGGTCGCCGATGATGCAGTTGTGTCCGATCTGGATCTGGTTATCGAGTTTGCAGCCGTTGCCGATGATCGTGTCGTCCAGCGCTCCACGATCCACTGTCGTATTGGCGCCGATTTCCACATCGTCGCCAATACGTACTGCGCCGATTTGGGGAATCTTGATCCAGGTGCCACCATCCGGCGCAAAACCGAATCCGTCGGCACCAATGACCGTACCGGAATGGATTATCGCCCGCTCACCGATGACGCAGCCCGCATAGACGCTGACATTGGGGTACAGCCAGGAATTCGCGCCAATTTCGACACCATCGCCGATCGAGCAATTTGCGCCGATCACCACGTTATCGCCCAGTTTGACGCCGTGCCCGATCTCGACGCCCGGCCCGATGCTGCAACTGGCCGGCAGCGAAGACGAAGAGGAGGCACGGACATCAATGCCCGCCGCCGGTCGGCTGGCCGGGTTCAACAACGCCGACACCCGCGCATAATAGGCATAGGCATTGGCCACCACGATGCGCGGCAATGCGGTCAGATCGGCCGACGCGGGCGGAACGATGACCGCCGATGCGCCGGTCGCCGCCAACTGGCTCCGATATTTCGGATTGGTCAGAAAACTGATCTGGCCGGCGCTGGCGGAGGCCAGCGATGCTACCTGGCAGACGACGGTTTCGCCGTCTCCAAGAACTTCGCCGCCCAGGCGGGCGGCGATCTCATTCAGCGACAGACCCTTCACGGCCTGACCCGTCATTACTTGGTATCCGTCAACGCCTTGATGACCTTGTCCGTGATGTCTAGACGCGGGCTGAAATAGACGACGTCCTGCACGATCAGGTCATACTTCTCGCTTTCGGCGATCTGCTTGATGGCTTTGTTGGCCTTGTCGATCACCGCGGCGTTTTCTTCGTTCTGACGCAGGTTCAGATCTTCGCGGAATTCGCGTTGCTTGCGCTGGAATTCACGCGACAATTCGCCGAACTCGCGTTCCTTGGCGCGCCGCTCGGATTCCGACATGGTGACGGCATCCTTTTCCAGCTTTTCCTGCATGCCTTGCAGTTGCTTCGCCATGCGTTGGAGGTCCTGATCGCGCTTGGAGAATTCGGCCTCCAGTTTCTTCGCGGCCTTTACCGCAGCCGGGGCATCGCGAAAGATACGTTGCGTATTGACAAAGCCGATCTTGAGTTGATCGGATGCGGCAGCCTCGGTGACCAGACCAACTGCCAACAAGGATGCCAACACGAGGGATTTTGCTTTCAACATGATGCTCCTGAATCAAAAAGTAGTGCCCATCTGGAACTGGAATCGTTCGGTCTTATCGCCCACTTTATCATTGAGCGGCTGTGCGATGCTAAATTTCAACGGCCCCATCGGCGACACCCACGCAACTGCGAAGCCCGCAGAATAGCGCAGATCGTTCATCTTGAACTTTTCGTTCTTGCCAAACACTTGGCCGCCATCGATAAAGGCACCCAAGCGGATCGACCGGTCAAGTCCGGGCACATTGAAGAGAAGTTCGGCATTGCCGATCACACGACGGTTGCCGCCGAGACGGCTGTCGCAGGCCAGCACCGTCGTCGTCGTGCAATCGACCGTGTCGCGGGGCCCCAGGCTCGCCGTGGCATAACCGCGCACCGAACCGATACCACCGGCATACCAGTTCTTGAAGAACGGCAGCTGATGGCCGCTGTAGCCGTTAGCGATGCCGAGTTCGCCGTTGAGCGCCAGCGTAAACAAACGCGTCAGCGGGAAGAACTGTTGCACCTGGTAGCTCGCCCGGTAATAGCGCAAATCGCCGCCCGGCAATGTGACTTCAAGATTGGCACGTTGCATGGTGCCTTTTGTCGGATAGATATAACTATCCTTGCCATCGCTGCCCCAGCCGAGCGTCAGGGGAACCGAAAGGTTGGTCCGTCCGAATCTGTCCACATAATCGATGTAACGCTTCGGACTGATCGTGGTACCGCTGACGATGGTCCGATTGACCTCGATGGAGGTGGAGTCTACCGCCAACCCCACTGAAACCGCTTCCTTCTCGCTGATCGGGAACCCCCAACGGATGCCGCCGCCAGTAGAAGAACTCTTGTACCAGCCGATATCGAGCGTGGTCGGGTTCACCATGCGATGGTAGATGTCGAAGCCCTGGCTGATGCCGTCGACCGTGAAATAGGGATCTGTATAGGAGAACGAATAGACGCGGTTGATCTTGCTGTTGCTGATTTGCGCACCAACGTTCTTGCCGCTGCCAAAAATGTTGTTCTGCGAGATCGAACCGCTCAAGACCAGTTTTTCCGCTGACGAGAAGCCAGCGCCGACCATCAGGTTACCGCTCGGTTTTTCCTCGATCTTGAAATTGACATCGATCTGATCGGCTGTGCCAGGTACCGCAGGGGTTTCGACCGAGACTTCCTTGAACAACTGTGACTTGTCGATGCGTTGTTTGGAAAGCTGCACCTTGTCCGAGTCGTACCAGCCGCCTTCCATCTGACGCACTTCCCGCCTGATGACTTCGTCACGCGTGCGGGTGTTGCCAGTAATGTTGACGCGACGAACATAGACTCGCTTGCCCGGATCGACAAATACCGTGAAAGCGACCTGCTTCTTTTCTTTGTCGAGTTCCGGCGCGGCGTTCACGTTGGAGAAAGCGTAGCCTTCCTTGCCCAGCCGGTCCGAAACCGCCTTGGTCGATTCGTTAAGCTTTTCGCGGGAGAAAACGTCGCCAGGCCGCACCAGGAAAACGTCCCGGATTTCCTTCTCCGAGACGATCAGATCGCCAGCCAGTTTGATTGACGAAATCTGGTAGCGCTCTCCTTCGCTGACATTGATGGTGATATAGACATCACGCTTGTCGGGCGAAATGGTAACTTGCGACGATTCGACCTGAAACTCCAGATAGCCTCGGTTCATATAATACGAGGTCAGCTTCTCAATATCGGCTGTTAGCTTCTGCCGCGAATACTGATCGTTCTTGGAATACCACGAAAACCAGCCGGAGGTGCTCAACTCGAACTGGCTAAGCAAGTCTTTTTCCGAGAAAGACTGTGCGCCGACGATATTGATCTGTTTGATCGTCGCCGGCTCGCCTTCTTCGATATTGAAGTTGATGCCGACACGATTACGCTCCAACGGTGTCACGGTAGTGGTGATCACCACGCCATAACGGCCGCGTGCCAGATACTGGCGTTTCAATTCCTGCTCTGCCTTTTCGAGCAGGGAACGGTCAAAAATGCGTCCATCCGCGATCCCGGTATCCTTGAGCGCCTTTTCGATCTTGTCCTTCTCGAACTCCTTCATGCCGACGAAGTCGATCTTGGCGATAGCGGGGCGCTCCTGAACCACGACAACCATGACGTTGCCGTCGATTTCGACGCGCACATCCTTGAAAAATCCGGTGGCATACAACGCCTTGATCGCCTGCGAAGCCTTGGCTTCGTCGAGTTTGTCGCCAACCTTGACGGGCAGGTAATTAAAGACCGTGCCCGCTTCAGTACGCTGGATGCCCTCGACACGGATGTCCTTGACGGCGAATGGCTCAAAGGCAACAGCAGTCGTCGAGGCCAGCCCGCCGATTAACACCGCAAGGAGAGTTTTCTTCATAAATTCAGCCGGATAACAGGCGGTTGATGTCGTTGAAAAATGCAAAAGCCATCAGCGCCAGCAGGATGGCCAGGCCCACCTGTTGCCCGAGTTCCATGAACCGCTCGGGAAGCGGACCGCGCTTGATGACTTCGAGAATATGATACAACAAATGCCCCCCATCCAATACTGGCACGGGAAGGAGATTGAGCACACCCAGGCTGACGCTCACCAGCGCCGTGAATTTGAGGTAGTAGTCGAGACCCATCTTGGCAGTCTGTCCCGCGTAGTCCGCCAGCGTCACGGGCCCGGACAGATTGCGCCACGAAACTTCGCCCTTGAGCATCTTGCCCAGCATGACCAGGCTAAATACCGATTTGTCCCAGGTTTCCCGGCAGGCGCGCGCCCCCGCCACCCAAAAATCGTAATGCACAGTGGCACGCAACTCGCGCCGCGTATCGGCAGAATCGGCCGCCGCCACGCCGATGCGACCGACCGTCTGCCCGTTTTGCGCCACCGCTTGCGGCCTGAGTTCGACACTCAGGGCATCTTCGCCACGCCGCAGGTGCAGGGTCAGCAATTTGCCAGCTGAGGCCCCGACGAGCTGCTGTATCTGGTACCACGACTGCACAGGTGTCGTACCCACTGCTTCAATCTCGTCACCCGGCTGCAAACCGGCCTGTTCGGCCACACTGCCGGCCACCACTTTGCCGATGACTGGCGGTAGCCTTGGGCGGAAGAAATTCAGGCCCAAGTAATCAAAGGCTTCGCCGTCCCAACCGCCTTCGCGCAAGCTGGCAAGCGAGAGTCGGCGAAAGGCGATTTCCTGGCGCTCGTTGATTACTTCCAGATTGACCACGTCGTGGTCGACGGATTTCTGCACCAGCACCCAGCGAAAATCCTGCCAGCTGGTCACTGGCTCGCCCTCCACGGCGCGCACCTGCTCGCCGTTGTGGATGCCCGCATGCGCTGCCGGCGAATCGGCAGGCGGATCGCCCAGAACGGGCAGAAGTTCCAGGCTGCCGATCCAGAAGACGCCCCAGTAGATCGCGATGGCGAGCAGAAAGTTGGCGAACGGACCTGCCAGGACAATCAGGCTGCGCCGCCCAACGCTAAGTCGGTTGTAGGCGCGCGGCAGGTCTTCTGGAGCAACCGCGCCCTCGCGTTCGTCAAGCATTTTCACGTAGCCGCCAAGGGGCACGGCGCAGATTGCCCATTCGGTCCGGTCACGTCCAAAACGGCCGATCCACAGCGGCTTGCCAAAGCCGACCGCAAATCGCAGCACTTTGACGCCGCACCAGCGCGCAACCAAAAAGTGGCCGAATTCATGGACGACCACCAGCACGCCGAGCATGGCGAAAAAGGCAGCCAGATAAAGCGGTGCATCGCTCACTGGCCGAACGCTCCTGCCAACAAACCGCAGGCGATGCGGCGGGCTTCGGCGTCGGCGGCGAGCACGGAATCGATGGAATCGGCCACACCGTGCGGCGCCTCGGCAAGCGTTCGCTCAATCAGTTCGGGAATCGATAGGAAAGCCAGTTGACGCCCCAAGAAAGCCTCCACCGCAATTTCATTGGCAGCGTTGAGCACCGTCGGCGCCAACCCGCCCGCCGCCAGCGCCTCGTAGGCCAAGCGTAGACATGGAAACCGTTCGAAATCGGGTGCTTCAAATTCGAGCCGACCGATCTTGAACAGATCGAGGCTGGCCACACCGGCATCAATCCGATCAGGGTAAGCCAAGCAGTGAGCAATCGGGGTTCGCATGTCGGGGTTGCCGAGTTGCGCCAGGGTGGAGCCATCAGCGTATTCGACCAGCGAGTGGATCACGCTTTGCGGATGCACGACAACTTGAATCTGCGTAGCGGGCATGTTGAACAGCCAGCGCGCCTCGATCACCTCCAGGCCCTTGTTCATCATGGTGGCCGAATCGACCGAAATCTTGCGCCCCATCACCCAGTTCGGATGCGCGCACGCCTGTTCGGGAGTCACTTTCGCGAGATCGGCGCGCGGGGTCGAGCGGAACGGGCCGCCCGAGGCGGTAAGCAGCAGGCGCCGCACGCCGGCAGCAGAAAAATCGCCCGCGTAATGGGCAGGCAACGACTGAAATATCGCATTGTGTTCGCTATCAACAGGCAGCAAACAGGCACCGTGAGCACGCGCGGCCCGCATGAATAGGTCGCCGGTCATCACCAAGGCTTCCTTGTTTGCCAGCAGGATGCGCTTGCCTGCTTGCGCAGCTGCAAGCGTCGGCGGCAGACCGGCGGCGCCGACAATCGCGGCCATCACCGTGGTGACTTCCGGCGCGCTGGCCAGTTCCACCAGTGCCGAAGCACCATACCGGACCTCGGTCGGTATGCCTTCCGCATCCAGTCGCTGCTGAAGAGTTTCGGCTAGCTGCTCGTCGCCAAGCACGGCAAAGGCGGGACGAAACGACTGACATTGCTCGAATAACCGATCAATCTGTCGATGCGCGCACAGTGCATGCAGGCGGTAACGCTCCGGATGTCGGCGCACGACATCCAGCGTGCTGGTGCCGATTGAGCCCGTTGAACCGAGAATGGTCAGGGTCTGCATCTACGGCATCCCCACCAGCCAGCACAGTGCGATAAATGGCAGCGCCGAAGTCAAGCTGTCGATACGATCGAGCACACCGCCATGTCCCGGCAAAATGGCGCTACTGTCCTTGAGGCCAACCTGGCGCTTCAACAATGACTCGAAGAGATCGCCTACCACGCTGATCGCTGCCGTCACTGGGAGCGCCCAGGCCAGCAACACAAAAGGAATGGCCGTCAGTCCACCCCATTCGCGCACCGCAAGACCGAACGCGATCACCGCCGCCGCGCCGCCCAGTGCGCCTTCCCAGGTCTTACCAGGACTGATCGCCGGGGCCAATTTGTGCCGCCCGAACAGCCTGCCGAAGAAATAGGCACCAATATCGGCCACCCAGACCGCGGCCAACACCGCGAGCAGAAACAGGGGATCGATCAGCCGCAATTGCACGATCGCCAGCCAGGGCGGGAAAAGCACCAGCCCCCCCACCAACCATCCAGCCGGACCGGTAGGCAGACGCCACCGGTAGCGCAGCCAGAGCGGAACGGCCAGCAGCCAGAAGCCCACGGCGGGAACGAACACGATCATCGCCAGCCGGGTACTCTCTTCCCTGCGCGTGGCAATGCTCTCGGGAAAGAGCGCCAGCCAGCCAGCACAGAGCATGGCAATACCCAGGGCACCGAGTAGGCGACCGCGCGGTGAAGCGCGCATCAAGCCGCCCCACTCCCACCCGCCCATCGCGGCCAGCACGGCCGCGAAAAGGGCCCATCCCGCCTGCGGAAGCAGAAAGAGCGCAGGCAACAGGACAGCAACCAAAGAGAGCGCTGTAAAAACACGAACTCTAAGCATGCTCCGCATCCGGGCCTGAAGGAATCGCCTGGCAGAGTTGCTCGCTGGTACGCCCAAAGCGCCGTTCACGGTGGGCATACGACATAATGGCCGCATCCAGCGAATCGGCGTGGAATTCGGGCCACAGTGTTTTGGTGAAATAAAATTCGGTGTAGGCCAACTGCCAAAGCATAAAATTGCTGATTCGCTCCTCGCCGCCGGTACGGATGAAGAGGTCAGGCTCGGGCGCGAAATGCATGGCCAGATAAGGTTCGAGATCGGCTTCCTGCCATCCGGCGCGCTTATCGGGTTGTGCGGCGAGCATGCGATTGACAGCCTGCATGATGTCCCAGCGCCCGCCATAGTTGGCGGCGATCGTCAGATGCAAAGCGTCGTTGTGAGCGGTTTCAGCCTCGGCGGCTTCGATCAGGGCCCTCAGCTTCGGGTCAAAACGTTCCAGATCGCCGACCACACGCAGGCGCACGCCGTGCTCTTTGAGGCGCCGAACTTCTCGCTCAAGCGCATGCACGAACAACTGCATCAGCAGACTGACTTCTTCCGGGGGACGCCGCCAGTTCTCGGAACTGAAGGCAAAGAGCGTGAGATAGCGAATTCCGCGCTTGAGGCTAATCTTGACAAGATTGCGAACGGTCTCAACACCCTTGCGATGACCGGCAACGCGCGGCAGCAGGCGGCGCTTTGCCCACCGTCCGTTGCCATCCATGATGATGGCAAGGTGGCACGGCACCGTCTCCACGGACGGCAGATCGCGCGTCGAACTGGCGAAGACAGCCATTACGGCGCTTCGACCACTCAAACCTGCATGAGCTCGGCTTCCTTGTGCGCGAGCAGTTTGTCGACTTCGGCGACGTATTTATCGGTCAGCTTCTGTATCTCGTCCTGCGCCTTGCGCTCTTCGTCCTCCGCAATTTCCTTATTCTTCAGCGCCTCTTTGAGGTGATGATTGGCGTCGCGGCGAAGGTTGCGAATAGCGACTTTGGCGTTTTCACCCTCATGCTTGACCACCTTGACCAGCTCCTTGCGGCGCTCTTCGGTCAGTGGCGGCATCGGAATGCGGATCAGGTCGCCCTGCGCAGCGGGGTTGACGCCCAGGTCGGAATCGCGAATGGCTTTTTCGACCTTGGCGACCATCGCCTTTTCCCACGGCTGAACGCCGATGGTGCGGGAATCCACCAGGGTCAGGTTGGCAACCTGATTGATCGGCACGGGCGAACCGTAGTAATCGACCATGATGTGGTCGAGCAAACCGATATGAGCGCGACCAGTGCGAATCTTGCCGAGGTCGTTTTTCAACGCCTCGAGCGACTTCAGCATCTTGCTTTCGGTGTTCTTTTTGGTGTCCGAAATCATTCTCTCGTCTCCTCAGCAATAAACCAGTGTTCCCTCATCTTCGCCCATGACCACGCGCTTCAGCGCGCCGGGCTTGAAGATGGAAAAGACATTGATCGGCAATTTCTGGTCGCGGCACAGCGCGAACGCGGTCGCATCCATGACCGCCAGATTGCCCATGATGGCCTGGTTGAAGCTCAGTTTGTCATACTTCGTGGCACTAGGATCTTTCATCGGATCGGCTGAATAAATGCCGTCGACCTTGGTGGCCTTGAGCACGATTTCAGCGCCGATTTCGGTACCGCGCAGCGCGGCCGCGGTGTCGGTGGTAAAGAAAGGGTTGCCGGTACCGGCCCCGAAAATCACCACTTTGCCCTCTTCGAGATAACGGATGGCCTTGCCACGAATATACGGCTCGACCACCTGCTCGATCACCAATGCCGACTGAACGCGGGCATTCAACCCGGCCTGGCGCATGGCATCGGCCAGCGCCATGGCGTTCATGACGGTTGCCAACATACCCATGTAGTCGGCGGTGGCACGATCCATCCCGGTGGCCGAGCCGGCCATACCGCGAAATATGTTACCGCCGCCGATCACCACGCCAATTTCCACACCCAGGTCCGCCACTCCCTTGATCTCGCCGACGATGTCGGCGATCGTCTGCGGATTGATGCCATAGGCATCACTGCCCATCAAGGCTTCACCGGAGAGTTTCAACAGGATGCGTTTGTACTTGGGCGTGGGCATGGTCATTCCTTAGCGGTTGGCGGCAGCGGCAGCGGCTTGGGCAGCCACTTCTGCAGCGAAGTCGTTCACCTTCTTCTCGATACCTTCGCCAACCAGGAAGAGCTGGAAGCTGGCAACCGAGGCGCCCTTGGCCTTCAGCAGCTGTTCGATAGTCTGCTTGCCATCTTCAGCCTTGACGAACACCTGACCGAGCAGCGTCACTTCCTTCAGATACTTCTGCACGGTACCTTCGGCAATCTTTTCCAGCATTGCTTCCGGCTTGCCGGATTCGCGAGCCTTTTCGATCGCGACCCGACGTTCGGTTTCCAGCAGTTCTGCCGGCACGCCGCTCGCATCCAGCGACTTCGGCTTGGAGGCAGCGATGTGCATTGCAAGATCCTTGCCCAGTTGCTCGTCGCCACCGACCACATCAACCAGCACGCCGACCTTGGCGCCACCGTGGATGTAGGACACCAGCTTGCCCGTGGCTTCAACGCGGGCAAAACGGCGCAGGCTCATGTTTTCGCCAATCTTGCCGACCAGCGCGGCGCGCACGGAATCCACCGTGCCATCGGCCAGAGACAGCGCGGACAGCGCAGCCACGTCAGCCGGATTTTGCGTCACGACCAGTTCGACGCAGTCCTTGGCGAGCTTCAGGAATTCGTCGTTCTTCGCCACAAAATCGGTTTCGCTGTTGATTTCAAGGATGGCACCGGTCTTGCCGTCGGCCGCGATATTGATCGCCACCACGCCTTCCGCCGCAACACGCGCAGCCGCCTTGCTGGCCTTGTTGCCCAGTTTGACGCGCAGGATTTCTTCGGCCTTGGCCATGTCGCCATCGGCTTCCGTCAGCGCTTTTTTGCACTCCATCATCGGCGCGTCGGTCTTGCCGCGCAGTTCTGCCACCATGCTTGCGGTAATTGCCGCCATTATTCTTTCTCCCGGGAATAGGACTGGCGGAGTGTCACACTCCGCCATGACTGATTGATTACTCGGCGCTTTCTTCGACTTCGACGAACTCGTCGTCGCCGCCGGCTGCCACGATTTCGCTGATGACCTGGCTGCGGCCCTCGAGAATAGCGTCAGCCACGCCGCGCGCGTACAGCTTGATGGCGCGCGAGGAATCGTCATTGCCCGGAATGACGTAATCGACGCCTTCCGGAGAGTGATTGGTATCGACCACGCCGATGACCGGGATGCCCAGCTTGTTGGCTTCCGTCACGGCAATCTTGTGATAGCCGACATCAACCACGAAGATGGCATCGGGCAGGCCGCCCATTTCCTTGATGCCGCCGATGGATTTTTGCAGCTTGTCCAGTTCGCGCTGGGTCGTCAACGCTTCCTTCTTGGAGAGGCGCTCGAGTTCGCCGGCTTCGACGGCGACTTCCATGTCCTTCAGGCGCTTGATGGATTGCTTGACCGTTTTGAAATTGGTCAGCATGCCACCCAGCCAGCGCTGATCGACAAACGGCGCACCGGCGCGCAGCGCCTCTTCGGCGATGATTTCGCGGGCCTGACGCTTGGTGCCGACAAACAGGATACTGCCCTTGTTGGCCGACAGCTTCTTCACGAAAGCCATGGCTTCGTTGTACTTGGCAAGGGTCTGTTCCAGATTGACGATATGAATCTTGTTGCGGGCGCCGAAAATGTACGGCGCCATTTTCGGGGACCAGAAACGGGTTTGATGGCCGAAGTGGACACCGGCCTCCAGCATTTGACGCATGGTTACAGACATTACAAAACTCCTCGAAGGGTTGAACCGCCATCCGCCGGCAACGCCCATCGGTCAGAAGGGCACCCTTTTTTGGGCGGATGTGTGGATTAAGGCACAGTCGCGCTGCGCCACCGCGTTTTGCCGCAATCAGCAAAACTGCCGGATTGTATCAGAAGACCTCACTCGAACCAAATAGGCCAAGGCTCCCCGAGCCACGCACCAGGGGCAACGCCGGAAAACGTCAGCGCCGTACCTGTTCGCGGACCATCTCAGTGATGCGTCTGAAATCGAGCTTGCCGCTACCCGACTTGGGCATTTCGGGCAGAACGACGAATCGGCTGGGCAACTCGATAGCCGTGAGAATCTCGCCCAGTTGCTTCAGGATCGTCTTTTCGTCGATTTCCTGTGTAACCGCCGCCACAATGCGCGCCCCACGCAAGGAATCGGGAATTTCCACCACGCAGCATTCCACCTCCGGCGGCAACAAAGTCTCCATGGCGTTTTCGACCTTGACCAGCGAGACCATCTCGCCGCCTACCTTGAGGAAACGCTTCAGACGACCGACGTGCCAAAGATATCCGTCGGCGTCCAGGTAGCCCATGTCGCCCGTGTCGTACCAGCCATGCCGGATGCGCATGGTGGTTTGCTCGAAATCGTCGAAGTAGCCCTTCATGACATTTTCGCCGCGCACCAGAATTTTTCCGGTCACGCCAATTTCGCAGGGTTCATCGGTTTCGTAATTTTCGACCCGAATGTCGACACCGGGGATTGGCCTGCCGACACTGCCGGGACGATTGTTTTCAGGCGTATTGACTGTAATTGCCGGACTCGTTTCGGTGGTGCCATACGCCTCGAGCAAAACCTTGCCGTGTTTTTCCAGCATGCTTGCGCGTAAAGCTTCCGGGCACTTGTCGGCACCGGCTAGCATGATGCGCACGGTATCGAAATCGCCCGGTTTGGAATTACGCAGATACCCCCAGAAGAAGGTCGGGGTCCCGGTGAACAGCGTTACCTTTTCTTCGCGCACGATTTCGCAGATGCTCTTGGCTTCAAGCGGATTGGCACAAGTTACCAAGGTCATGCCGAACATCACTGGCGTCCAGAGATTCACCGTTTGCCCGAAAACATGGAAATAGGGCAGATTGGCGAGAAACACGTCGGCGCTCTCGAAGTGGTAGCACTGCGAAAAACTCTCGACATTGGCACAAATGTTGCGGTGGGAGAGTTGCACCGCCTTGGGCTCGCGTTCGCTGCCGCTGGTGAACAGGATCAGCACTGTATCGTCGTCCTGCCCGCCGGCGATCAGCCGCATCAGCATCTCGATAGGTAGCGAAGCCTTGAAAAACGCCGTGGCCTTGTCGATCTTGCTGACCGACTCCATGATGTCCTCGAGATACTCCATGCCCTCGACATGCGCACAACCGATCTTCTTGCACAACGCGCGCGAAGTGATGATCGTTCTGAAATCACACTTGCTCTGCGCGAACCGGCAATTGCATTCCGCGCCGGTGGAATAGTTAATCATCACCGGCACGCGCCCGCTAAAAAGCGTGGCCAGCACCGACAACACCGACCCGACCGAATTCGGCAACAGAATGCCAACGAATCCCTCCGGATACTTTTTCAGCTTTTTCGCCAGAATCAGCGCACCAATCAGTGTTTCCTTGTAGGTCAGGCGTCTTCCCAGCGTGCGATCGACAACGGCCAGCTTGTGTTCGAATTGTTTTGCGGTCTGAATGAAATGATGATGTAACAACATGCCTCTATCCTTGGTGTCCCCCCGTTTTTTTATATATTACGTGAGACTACGGGTGAGGAATATGAAATTTCCGCCACGTGGCGCCAAACTCAAGAATTGTCGGCGAGCGCCTCGGCAGCCAACCACTCCGAAAAGGCGCGGACAGCCGGCCGGTCGGCGACGGACTCCGCCACCACGAGATAATAGGCATCTCGGGGCGGTACCGAGATATCGAAGGGCACTACCAGCCTCCCCGCTGCCACCGCCTCCGCGATCAACGGTTTGAGCACCAGGACAACACCCAGTCCGTCCATAGCCGCTTCCAGCGCCAGATTGTTGCCGAAACGCGGCCCGCGCGCCGGGTCCACGCCCTCGACGCCCGCCGCACGCAGCCAGTCGGCCCAAGTGGGGCGTTCCGCCTGGGGACCGGCGGAATCGTCTTGAATCAGCGTATGCCAACGCAAGTCAGCCGGACTGTGCAGAGGATGTTCCCCGCGCAGCAGGTTCGGGCTGCACGCCACCACCAGCACTGGCGCAAAGATTTCGCGCACTCGAAACCCGGGGTAACGCCCACCGCCATAACGGATAACAACTTCGTTCTCGGCAAAAGGCGATTCGATTCGCTCGCCACTGGCAACATGCGGAATGTCATCGATATTCTGCGCGCTCCCGGAAAGCCGTAACGCAATCTCGGGATGCATCTCGGTAAACCGCGCCAGACGCGGGATCAACCAGCGCGACGCAAAGCTCGGCGGTGCCCGCACGATTAATTCCACACCGCCTTCAAGCGAGCGCCCTGCCGCCATCGCCGCCGACAATGCTGCCAGGCCTTCACGCAATTTAGGCAGCATCGCAGCCCCTTCAGCCGTCAGCACAACGGCACGCACCTTGCGTTCAAACAACGGCCGACCGATCCACTCTTCCAAGTGTCGAATCTGCTGGCTGACGGCAGCGGGCGTCACGAACAACTCCTCTGCCGCGCGCTTGAAACTGAGATGACGCGCAGCCGCTTCAAAGGCGCGCAAGGCGGAAAGAGGTGGCAACCGAAGTGGCATGGAATGAATGACGGTTAAGATTCACTAAATCATAGCACAAGCATATTTCGTTTGTTGCAGTGCAGAAATTTAACTAAAGTAGCGGTGTGAAAGCTGATTCCCCCCACTCAAATGTCTGCTTTCCATACTCAACAAGGAGAAGCACATGAGCCTCATCATCACCCCCATCCTCAACAGCTTGGCCGAATTGACCTACCCGACTATCACCACGCCGCGTCATGTTGCACTGCAACCTGACAGTGGCCGTGCGGGTGACCTTGACCTCGGACGCTTTCTGAGCCCTTCGCTGACACGTTAAGCGCACTCCCGGAGCACGGTCACCAAGACCGTGCCCGACACAACGCGAGCCAATTGGCTGGGTCTATTATTGCAGCGGCGGCAAAAGGTATACGTTAGCTTGCAGCTCGAGCAGCTCGACCTCGTCGCCCAGCAGCACCAGCGTTCCGCTACGCCGGTTGTCGCCATTATCGCTAAACTCGAAGCGGTATTCGCGCCGCCAGCGCAGACGTCCCACGCTGTCACGCGCGACCCGCAACGAGCGGACCGCGACAGTTTCATCGAGCAGTTGCAGATTGTCGGCGCGGCAGGCTTCGGCCGCCGCGCCCAACGCGGTTTCCCGGGCCCGGATGGTATCGATCCAGAACCAGACCAGGCTGCCGCCCACCGCCAGGGCGAGAAGTTCAAAAATTGGCATGGCGCCCAGTATAACGTGTGTATGCGGGCCGCGAGAGCCGAGCGACCGCAAGGACGAACGGCAACGCAGCTCGAATACCCTTTTTGCGTCGATTGCCCGATAATCGGAAGATTCTGTCTTCTGTTCGGGCCATGGAAGCTTCGCTCCTGAAACTGCGCTCCCTGTTCGCGTTCGTGCGCAATAGCGACGACAACGTCGAGCCGCAGCATTTGAATGACCTGCTGGAAGGCTTGCAGGGTCAGCCTGAGAAGTTCGCGCTGAATATCCTACTGACGCAATATATTCCAGGCGTGAACCACATCGGCAATCTCCAGGTGCGCTTCAATCTGCTCGAAAAAGCCCGCGAGACCATGAAGCGCATGTTGCCGTCCCTGGAAGAAATGGTCGCCGAGGCTGTGTTGCCATTGCCGACAGTCGTCGCCGAATCGGCCTTGATGGCCGACAATTTCCTGAAGAATCTCGCCGGCGCTTACGCCGGCATTGTCAGCAATGTGTCGAGTCAGCATCTCGATTCGACCCTTCCACACCTCTTGCAGCAATCGATCCGGCGAGCGATGCAGACTATCCTGCGGCGCCAAATGCTGGCCTACCGCGCCTATGCAAAGCCATCGGCATCATCGTGGCAGCAGTTGCACGACCTCTACCGAAACGCACGCGACCAGCACCTGGAAACGGGCCAGGAAGAACAAACCATCGAGCGCATTTATCTGAGCGCGCTGCTGCTGGAGTATTGCGAACCGGGCAAGTTTCCACGCAGCCAGCTCGATCTGCTGCGCGATCTGATCTGGACCTTGAGCGACATGGCGGCTGTCGTCGACGCCGGCCAGTTCGAGCGCGATCAGGCCTCGCTGGCGTCCCGCTTTCTGGTGGCCACTGACGACAACAGCGCGGGCAAGGCCCTTTCGCGCACGGCCGAGAATGTGCCGATGTTCGGCAACCTGATCATCGAATGCCGCGCCATCGTCAGCGCGCTAGACCGGCGCCTATCCTCAAGTCAGCCGCCAACCACCGAACATGAAGCGCCGGAGACCATGCTGCTGGCCGTTCGTACCGCGCTGGGTGGCCAGAGTTCGCGGCGCTTCAACCGCATGCGCTTCAAGCCGCGCGCCGATCTGGTGGCGGGCTTCGATCACGCCGTCGCCTTTATCTCCGGCGGTCACCTCAATCGCCGCCGCAACGATCCCGCCGAAACGGAAGCCATCAGCGAATGGGCTCTGATCGACGAAAGTCCCGACAGTTTCGGCATTCGGTATCAACGCGGCAAAAAATGGCCGGTGCAAGCCGGCGATCTGGTTGTGCTGCGCACCCGCGAAGAAACGCGCTTGCACGTTTGCTTGGTCAGACGCATTTCCAATCTCGATCAACAAGTGCTCGAACTGGGCGTACAGGAACTGTCGCCACAAGCATCCGTTACCACGCTGCCAGATACCGATGGACGTCCCATGCGCGCCATTGTGCTACCCACACTACCGTCGTTCGACGGTCATGTAGGATTGCTTGTCGCGTCTGGGACATTGCCGCCGGACGCCGAAATCGTGACCGAATCGCATCCGGTCGCCAACCGCTGGCGTCCGGGCAAGCACGCGGAAAGCAACGGCCGGATCGAATTTCACGTTCTCGAACCGGTGATCTGAATGCTGAGCTATCGACACGCTTTTCACGCTGGCAATCATGCCGATGTATTGAAGCATCTGACCCTGATGCTGGTGGCGCGCTACCTGACGCAAAAGCCCGCTCCCTTCTGGTACATCGACACCCACGCGGGCGCTGGCCTCTACGACCTCGAAGGCGACCAGGCCCGAAAACTCGGCGAGTTTCAGGAGGGCGTCGGTCGCCTGTGGTCGCGCGACGATCTTCCCGGACCACTCGCCGACTATGTCGCGCTGGTGCGGCAATCCAATCCTTCCAGCAAACTCAGGCGCTACCCCGGTTCCCCGTGGCTTGCCCAGCAACTGTTGCGCGACGACGACCGATTACGCCTGTTCGAGCGACATAGCACCGACAGCCGTCTGTTGCTCGACCTGTTCAAACAGGCAGGGCGGCGCGTTGGCGTCATCGCCGGCGACGGCTTCGCCGGGTTGAAAGCCATACTGCCCCCTCCTCCTCGTCGCGCGCTGGTACTGATCGACCCGTCCTACGAAACCAGGGACGATTATCTGGCCGTGGCCAACGCGCTGGAGGAAAGCCTGAAGCGTTTTGCGACCGGCACCTACGCCATCTGGTATCCCTGCCTGGCGCGCCCCGAATCGCGTCGCCTGCCGGAAAAGCTGCGCACGATTGCCGGCAAGAACTGGCTCGATGTCCGTCTGAACGTAACCAAACCCGCCAGCGACGGATTCGGCATGTTCGGGAGCGGCATGTTCGTGGTCAATCCGCCCTGGACGCTGGCTGCCACGCTTCAAGACACGCTTCCCTGGCTGGCTGCGACGCTGTCGCAAGGCGAAGGCGCCGGGTTCAGTCTGGATCAGCAGACCGATTGAGCGTCGTGTACTTGGCGCTGCTTCCCCACGCCCGATCCACTGGATACTTGCGCGCATTCTTCGCCAGTTTGGCCTCGGCGGCGGCCAGCAGATCGATGTCGGCGGCGTCGGCGATCAGCAGCAAGTAAAGCAGCACGTCCGCGCATTCGTCGCGGAGGTTTTCGGCACCGACCGGGTCGTCTGGCAGCGCCGCGATCTCGGCATCGCCCTTCCATTGGGTCAGTTCCAGCAGTTCCGCCGCCTCGAGATTGAGCGAAACGATGAGATTGCGCAGGCTGTGAAACTGCTGCCAATTCCGCTGATCACGAAACTGGCGCACCGATTCCAGCAAACTTGCCAGCGAGCTCAATTACAATTCCTTCTTTTTTCGATTTTCAGAGTTTGCCATGACACTCTATGCTTTGGGCGACATTGAGCCGCAGATCGACGACACCGCCTGGGTGGCACCCAACGCCACGATTATCGGCGACGTCCGCCTCGCCGCCAATGTCTCCATCTGGTGGAACGCAGTGATCCGTGCCGATACGGCCCCCATCGACATCGGCGAAGGCACCAACATCCAGGATGGCAGCGTGCTGCATATCGACAAAGGCATCCCGCTGACCATCGGCAAGAACGTCACGGTCGGACACATGGTCATGCTACACGGTTGCACCATCGGCGATAACAGCCTGGTCGCCATCAGCGCCACGGTGCTGAACCATGCAGTGGTCGGCAAGAACTGCATCGTCGGCGCCGGCACGCTGATCCCCGAGGGCAAGACCTATCCCGACGGCGTCATGATCCTGGGTACGCCTGGCCGCGTAATCCGCCCGCTGACCGAGAAGGAAATCGAGTATCTGCAATACGCCAGCTCGCATTACATTGAGAATGCCGAGCTGTACCGCACGCAGTTGCGGCAGATTGACATCTGACCGCTTGGACTGCCTGGTGCACCGCAGGGCACCAGGCATGATCCATATTCAGACATAAAGCGCACTGCGGTCGGCGCGCATGCCCTGTTTGTTCATCTTGCCAACGCTGGTCTTCAGCAGTCGCTTCACGAACGAGACCTGCAACAGCACGCCGTAACGCGAAATCCCTGCCGCCTCGATGCCGTGCGCGGCAAAATTGCGGATGGCGTGCTCGGTCACGTGTTCGGCATGATCCGGCTTCAGCACGACCAGCGCCAGCGGGCGTTCGCCCCATTTTTCGTCGGGCACGCCGATCACCGCCACCTCCTGAACCGCTTCGTGTTTGGCGATGATGTCTTCCATCTGAAGGGAAGAGGTCCACTCGCCCGCCACCTTGATCACGTCCTTGATCCGGTCGGTCACCTTGAGATAACCCGCCGGGTTGATGTTGCCGATGTCCGCGGTGTGCAGATAGCCGCCGGCCCAGAGATCTTCGGAAGCCTCCGGCGCCGCTAGGTAACCTTGCGTCAGCCAGGGCGAACGCACCACCACCTCGCCAGTCGCCTGCCCATCGTGCGCGGTGTCGTGCATGTCGGGATCAACGATACGCAAGTCGACCAACGGCAGCGGCCGCCCGGTCTTGCAACGAAGCGTCGCCTGCTCGGCAATCGGGCGTTGCAGGTCGGCTCGGCTGATATGCGCCAGCGTCAGCACCGGGCAGGTTTCCGACATGCCATAACCGCCGAACAGGTCGATCCCGCGGGTCAGCGCCGCAACCGCCATCGACTCCGGCATCGCCGAGCCGCCGATAACAATCTTCCAGCCCGAAAAATCGACATCGCGGGCAATGGGATGCGACAACACCATGTGCAGGATGGTCGGTACGCAGTGTGAAAAACTGACCTTTTCCTCGACGATCAGGCGACATAGCACATCCGGCTGATAGCGCCCGGGATACACCTGCCGCAGCCCCATCATCGTCGCCACGTAGGGGAATCCCCAGGCATGCACGTGGAACATCGGCGTCAGCGGCATGTAGACATCTTCCCGATGCAGGCGCCCCTGCTCCGGCGCGCCACCCATCGCCGCCGCCACGCCCAGCGTGTGCAATACCAGTTGCCGATGGCTGAAATACACGCCCTTCGGCATCCCGGTGGTGCCGGTGGTATAGAACACCGTCGCCTGCGCATTTTCGTTGAAATCGGGAAAGGTGTATTCCTCGCTGGCACCCGACAGCATGGCTTCGTACTCGCTGGCGAAAGTCACGGGCAGGTCAGCCGGCACGCCGTCATCGGCGATCAGCACAAAGGTCTTGACCGTCTCGAGTTTGGGCGCGATGGCCGCCAGCACAGGCAGGAATTCGGCATTGACGAGCAGGATATCCGCCCTGGCGTGGTTCACGGTATAGAGTATCTGCTCGGGACTGAGTCGGATATTCACGGTCTGGAGCACCGCGCCCATCATCGGCACCGCAAAGAAACATTCCAGGTAACGGTGGCTATCCCAATCCATGACGGCCACGGTGTGACCGGACTCGATGCCAAGCGCCGCCAATCCGTTGGCCAGACGACCGAGACGGCGACTGAAATCGCGATAGGTATAGCGAATGCGATCCTGATAGCTGATCACCTGCTCCGGCGCAATCGCCAGCGGCGTCAGCAACAACTGCTTGATCAGCAACGGATACGAATAGGCCGATGCCGTGGATTGAATGAGTTTGACTGGCATGTTTCCCCCTTTTTCGCGCACGAACGCATCAAAAAAGCCACGGTGCTGGCCGTGGCTTCTGCTGAAACCGAATTCCTCGTCAGACGCTGCGCGCCAGATTGGAAATCGTGACGTTCGGTCGCGGTGTGTCGATAATCTTCTGCAACCCGATACGCGATTTTGTATTCAGGATCAGCGGCGCGCGAATATTGGCGCCGATGCCCGAGGTATCGCTTTCATTGCGTTTGTAGAGCACCAGCATGACAGCCAGATCGTCGAGCGACGGCGCCTGCAACAATGCACTTTCAGCTTCCGTCAGCGCCAGTTCGTAGGCGAAGCCGATCGCTGCCGGATCGATGATCTGCAATGCCAGCGTAGGGTCATCCAGCGATTGCATCGTGAAACTCAGCGGCTCGCCCTTATCTTCTTCATGCACCAGCATGAAGCGCTTATTGTTCTCAAAAGCGGCCAAGCCGTTCGGAAAAGTGAGCACCTGTTCCGGATTGACTTCGATTTCCCCGAACAGATAGGTGTTGACCATCATTCTTCTCTCCTCTAGAGCCATACCCTCGGCGGCTATGCTACACCATCCTGCCACCGGCACACACCGCCAGCGGTTGTATTTTTTTGGCGTTTTGGCATAGTTCGCCCTCCTTTTTTGTCCCTTCCCGCTCATGCTGCCCCCGATTGAAACTCGCCTTGCCGCCGAAATCGCCGTTCGCCCCGAACAAATCCGTGCCGCCGTTGCCCTGCTGGATGAAGGTGCCACGGTGCCCTTCATCGCCCGTTACCGCAAGGAAGTCACCGGCAATCTCGACGACACGCAACTGCGTACGCTCGAAGAACGCCTCGGCTATCTGCGCGAGCTGGAAGAACGCCGCGCCGCCATCCTCGCCAGCATCGACGAACAGGGCAAACTGACACCCGAACTACACGTCGAAATCGCGCAAGCCGAAACCAAGCAACGACTCGAAGACCTCTACCTGCCCTACAAGCAGAAACGCCGCACCAAGGCCCAGATCGCCCGCGAAGCCGGCATCGAGCCGCTGGCGCTGGCGCTGCTGGAAGACCCCACGCTCACACCCGACGCCGAGGCAGAAAACTACCTGAACGCCGATGCCGGCTTTGCCGATACCAAGGCCGTTCTCGACGGCGCCCGCCAGATCCTGATGGAGCGCTTCGCCGAAGACGCCACCCTGCTCGGCAAGCTGCGCGAATATCTCAATGAACACGGGCATGTGCGCTCCAAGGTGGTGGAAGGCAAGGAGAACGAAGGCGCCAAATTCCGCGACTGGTTCGCCTTCTCCGAGTCCATCGCCGACATGCCCTCGCACCGCGCACTGGCGCTTCTGCGCGGGCGCAACGAAGGCATGCTGGATGTCGCGCTGGTGCTCGATTCCGAGCTTGACGAAACCGCTGTCAAACCTGGGCAGAACCCCTGCGAGCAGCGCATCGCCGCCCATGTCGGCATCAAGGATCAGGGCCGCCCTGCTGACAAGTGGCTGGCCGACACGGTGCGCTGGACCTGGAAGGTCAAGGTCTACACCCACCTCGAACTCGAACTGATGAATGCGTTACGCGAACGTGCCGAGGAAGAAGCCATCCGCGTCTTCGCCCGCAATCTGAAAGATCTGCTGCTCGCTGCCCCGGCCGGCCCCAAGGCCGTGCTCGGCCTCGACCCCGGCATCCGCACCGGCTGCAAGGTGGCAGTGGTCGACCGCACCGGCAAGCTGCTTGGCACGACCACCATCTACCCGCACGAACCGCGCAACGACTGGCACGGCTCGCTCAACACGCTCGCCAAAATCTGCGCCGAATTCAAGGTGGAATTGGTCGCCATCGGCAACGGCACCGCCAGCCGCGAAACCGACAAGCTGGTGCAGGACCTGATGAAGAAACACCCGGAACTGAAGCTGATCAAGATCGTCGTCTCCGAAGCCGGCGCGTCGGTTTACTCGGCCTCCGAATTCGCCGCCAAGGAATTCCCGGAACTCGACGTTTCGCTGCGCGGCGCGGTGTCTATCGCCCGTCGATTGCAGGACCCGCTGGCCGAACTGGTCAAGATCGAGCCGAAATCGATCGGCGTCGGCCAGTACCAGCACGACGTTTCACAATCCAAACTCGCCAAGAGCCTGGATGCGGTGGTTGAAGACTGCGTCAATGCCGTCGGCGTCGATGTGAACACGGCCTCAATTCCGCTGCTGACCCGCATCTCCGGCCTCAACACCACGCTCGCCGCCAACATCGTCGCCTACCGCGATTCGCACGGCGCCTTCGCCAGCCGCGAGGCTCTGAAAAAGGTGCCGCGCCTCGGCGACAAAACTTTCGAGCAGGCTGCCGGCTTCCTGCGCATTCCGAACGGAGACAACCCGCTCGACGCCTCGGCGGTGCATCCGGAAGCCTACCCGGTGGTCGAAAAGATCATTGTCGACCTCGGCAAGTCGATCAAGGAACTGCTCGCCGACAGCCGCAGCGTGCGTAGCCTGAACGCCAGCAAATACACCGACGAGCGTTTCGGCCTGCCGACCGTGCAGGACATCCTGAAAGAACTGGAAAAACCTGGCCGCGACCCGCGCCCGGAATTCAAGGCCGCCACCTTCGCCGACGGCGTCGAGGAATTGAAGGACCTGCGCCCCGGCATGATTCTCGAAGGCGTCGTCACCAACGTCGCCGCCTTCGGCGCCTTCGTCGACATCGGCGTGCATCAGGACGGTTTGGTGCACGTTTCGGCGCTGTCGAACAAATTCGTCAAGGATCCGCACGAAGTGGTCAAGGCTGGCGACATCGTCAAGGTCAAGGTGCTGGAAGTGGACTTGCAGCGCCAGCGCGTATCGCTGACCATGCGCCTATCGGACGAACCGGCACCGGCGCGCAAACACGAAGGCGGTCAAGCCCCCAACCGCAGTGGTCGCCCCAACCCCCCGCCGCCGCGCCAGTCGGCGCCGCCGGCCGGAGGTGCGATGGCGGCGGCGTTTGCCAAGCTGAGGAAATAAGCATGCCGTGTTTGTTTACGGACCGGATTGAGCAATCACGGTTGATATGCAATCGGTCTTGCGGCACGATGCAAATTTTTCGTTCGCAATAGCCATGGACATTACCCTTCGCTTGATGGCAATTGAAGACTATCAAGACGTCTTTTCGTTATGGTCTTCAACAGATGGCATTGATCTGACCGAAGACGATCAAGAGGACAGAATTTCGCTCTATTTGCGCCGCAACCCTGCAACCTGTTTTGTTGCAACACACTATGACAAAATCGTTGGATGCGTGTTGTGTGGGCACGATGGCCGCAGAGCCATTTTGCGGCACCTGGCAGTCAAGAACGAGTTCCGTGGGCGAGGAATTGCTCAGAATCTCGTAAAGAAGTGTTTTTTGGGATTACGCCAAGAAGGCATTCAGAAATGCAATATTTTCGTATTGCACAGCAATCTTTCAGGCGCCGAGTTTTGGTCACACATGAAGTGGTATCAGCTCGATGACAACTACGACACCCTGCAGTATATCGTCTAGAAAGCAGCACCCGATATAGAATCATCTAGCAGAAACCCATGGAATTCAGGATCGAAAAAATCGCAGAAAATCATATCGCCGGCTTTCATGCCTGCCTTGATTCGGTTGCACGCGAGCAGAAATTTCTGGGGCAGACCCATGCCCCATCACTGGAGAAAATCACTGCGTTCGTCCGGGAAAATATCGCGCAAAACCACCCTCAATTCGTCGCATTGAAGGACAACCGGGTCATTGGATGGTGCGATACCATTCCGCACTGGGCGGATGCGTTACGCCACCGAGCTGGTCTGGGAATGGGTGTGCTTTCCGAATTTCGGGCGCGGGGAATCGGCAGGCAGTTGCTTCGGACAACCATCGAATCTGCCAGGGAAAGTGGCATCAAGCGCATCGACCTCGAAGTTCGCGCAGATAACCTGGCCGCAATCAGCCTGTATGAAACCTTCGGCTTTCGCCATGAAGGCCGGAAAATGAAAGGCTTGTTCCAGCAAGGGATGTTCCATGACGTCCTGGAAATGGGGCTTGTCTTCGATTGATCTCACGTATTTGAAATGACCATGAAAATCTACGGCATCCGGAACTGCGACACGATGAAAAAGGCCTTCGCCTGGCTGGAAGCGAATGGCATCGCTTACGAATTCGTCGATTACAAGAAGACCGGCGTGGCGGAAGCGCACCTCCCCGATTGGTGCGCCCGCGCCGGCTGGGAGACACTCCTCAACCGGCGCGGCCTGATGTGGAAGAAGCTTTCCGACGCAGAGCGCGCCGATGTCGATGAAGCCAAAGCCCGCACCCTGATGACGCAATACCCGGCGCTGATCAAGCGCCCCGTTCTAGACACCGGCAAGCTGCTGCTCGTTGGCTTTGCCCCCGAAACCTACGCCCAGAATCTGAAATGACCGACGACACCGTCCATCGCTTTCTATTCGAACATCTCGACATTCGCGGCGCGGTTGTGCGCCTGGGGAGTTGCTGGCGCCAGATGCAGGCGGGTCGGCACTATGCGCCGCCGGTCGCCACGCTGCTTGGCGAAATGGCGGCGGTGACCGCGCTGATTGCGGAACAGGCGAAGCAGGAGAGCCGTCTGACCTTTCAACTGCGTAGCGCCGGCCCGATCAGCCTGCTGGTCATGGATTGCAACGCGGCCCTGCAAATGCGCGGCATGGCGCGAGCGCCTCGGGACGTGCGCCCTGCCCCGGCGGCGGAATTGCTGGGTGCAAGCACGGGCGGGCAACTGGCTCTGACGCTCGATTTGCCGCTGGCGCGCGAGCCTTATCAGAGCATCGTGCCGCTGGTCGGCGAGACGCTCGCCGAGATTTTTGAGCATTATCTGGAAAAATCCGAGCAACAGCCGTCGCGCCTGTTTCTTTCCGCCGGTCCCGAGTGCGCTGCCTGTCTGTTTTTGCAAAAACTGCCCGAGGCGGATGCTCACGACGCGGATGGGTGGAACCGGGTTATTCAGCTGGCGGCGTCGGTCAAGCCGGACGAGTTGCAGACCCTGGATGCGGAGTCCCTGCTCATCCGCCTCTTTCATGAAGAAACGGTTCGGCTGTATGCGCCGCGCGAGGTGCGCTATCACTGCCCGGAAGACCGCGAGAAGATTCGCGGCATGATCCAGTCCCTTGGCCACGAAGAAGCACAGGGGATTGTCGAGGAACACGGCGCCATCGTCGTGCAGGACGAAATCTGCAACCGCGAATACCGATTTGAAGCGGACGAGGTCGCGGCCATCTTCGCGCCCCGCCCGCTTAACTGAGCACGTTCAGGCGACCGGCTTTTTCTTGCGCACGGGCGCCTTGGCCACAGGTGGCTGGGCAACAGCCGCACTGCCAGGCAGCGCTGGTTTACGAGCCACGACCTTGGGCGCCGTAGGCACCGCAGTTTTCGGTTTGGCAGCCTTGGCGGCAGGTGCCGCGGGTTTTGAAGCGACTTTTGCGGCCGGTGTGACGGCCACCTTGGCCGCCTTCGTCTTCTGAGCCGCGACAGCCGCCGCGGTTGCCGACTTGGCGGGCGGTCTGGGTACGGGCGCCGCCTTTGTCGCCACGGGTTTGATCGCTGCTTTGACCGTTGCCTTGACTACCGGCTTGGCCGCTGCCTTGGTGACGGATTTGGCCGCCGGTTCGGGTGCCACCACCGGCTCCACCTTGGCGGGCGCGGGTTTGGTGCGCTTGGTCGGCGTCTTGGCAGGCGCCTTGGCGGCAGCCGCTTCCACCGGCACATTCCGGTAGATCGTCTCCAGAATATCCGGTTTGAAGGCGCGCGGATCGTCCTTGTTCCAGCGGTTGGGGTTGAAGATGTACGCGACATGCCCGGTCTTTTCGTGCACAACCACCTCGCACTGATCTCCGAGAATGCCGGGCAGGACGTCCGCCGTTTGCCAATTGACGAGGTGATCCTTGTCGCCCAGAAACACCAGCACCTTGACGCCCGTTTTCTTGAGGTCCTTGAGGCACAAGGTACGGCCCTTGTGCTCGTAGGGCAGGATGCCCTCGCTGGTCACACCACGACTGAAGAGCCGCGAGTAGAAGGTGTAGAGATCGCGCGAAAGCGGGTAGTAGGCGCCGTGTTGCAGGCTCAGCCAGTACCAGGCCGCCAGTTCGGACTGCTGGCGCAAGGTCAGGTCCTCGATCTTCTCGATTTTCGCCCACTCCTTGTTCTTCCAGCCGTGCACCAGCGCGCCCATCGGCGTTTTCTCGAAATTGCGCTCCTGAATGGTGTCGAGCACGCTGCTGATGGTATGTCCGTCAACCGTGCTCGCGTTGGGATTGATGAAATCGAGCAGCTGATGAACTTGCTCGAAGATCGTGCATTTACGCGCATCGAGAGGCGACACGAACGTGAGGATCATCTTGAACTTGCGCGCCATGCCTTCAAGATCGGCCAGATACGCGCTGAAAGTGTTGATACCGGTGCCGCAATAACCTTCAAGGATCATGCGCTCGCCGCATTGCCGGAAGGCAATATCCGAGAATTCATGCACCGATTCGACGATCGCCTCGATGGAAAGATCGAGCATGTGCGGGTTGAAGCGGGCCTTATCGCACTTCAGCTTCATTTCGAAGACCTCGATGCCGTTGGCAACGAAGTGATCGAAGAAATTGGCGCCCGGCAGCAGGCGGAAGATGTTGTCCGAATAGGGAATGAAACCACCAATGTGGAACATGCTGGCACGCCGCGTCACACCCGGTTTGACGGGAATGTGGTTGAGGGCAAAGAAGGTGTTTTCTGCCAGCAGCTTTTCGCCTTCGTAGCGCGCGGAGCCAAACAGTTGCTTGCCGAAGGTCTCGACCAGCTGCGGGAACTTCATTGCCGACTTCTGCCGCTCGGTCCAGTCCGCAACCGCTTCTTTCGGATCGAGGTTCATGCCGATGCGATTGAGTTCCATCACCTCGTTGGTGAAAGGAACAACGGTCGACTTGAGCGCCATGAAGTTGTACAGCATCATGCCCTGCAAGCGGGAAAAATCCTGTAGCTTGGCGTTCAGGCTCTGTTCCGTCTGGGTCGCACCCGCGCCGACCGCGCGGTATTTCTTTTCTTGTGTCATTCCCGCTCCTCTGTTTTGTGCGGGCCAGGCGTGACAGGTGCAGCAAAGCGACCCGCGGTATGTGTTGGGTATCCGGCCTCACCCGCGGGTGGGCCAGGCGCGCTCACCGAGTAAATGCGCCGTACCGCCTAGCATACGAAGAAGTGGAGCCGAGGGCAACCCGGCGGAATGGATTTAAATGATTTCCGCGTAAAGATCGTGGTGATCCGCGTCAATGACGCGCACGCGCAACAGGTCGCCCGGTTCGGCTTCGAAGAAGCCGTCGAGATAGACGAGACCGTCGATTTCGGGTGCATCGCCAGCCGAGCGGGCCAACACGCCTTCATCATCCACCTCGTCGACCAGCACGGTGATTTCCTGGCCGATCTTGGCGGCGAGCTTGTCAGCGCTGATGTCTTCTTGCAGACTCATCAACTGCCGCCGCCTGTCCTCGCGCACCTTGTCGGAAGGCAAGCCGGCCAGCGCATTGGCTTCGGCCCCTTCGACCGGCGAATAGGCAAAGGCCCCGACGCGATCAAGTTGTGCTTCTTCAAGGAAACGCAGCAAATCCTCGAAATCTTCGTCCGTCTCGCCGGGAAAGCCGGTGATGAAGGTTGACCGGATGGTGATCTCCGGACAGATTTCCCGCCAGCGCCGAATGCGCGCCAAGGTGTTTTCCGCGTGCGCCGGGCGGCGCATCGCTTTGAGGATCTTCGGGTTGGCATGCTGAAAGGGCACGTCCAGATACGGCAGGATCTTGCCCTCCGCCATCAGCGGAATGACGTCATCCACAGATGGGTAGGGATAGACGTAATGTAGGCGCACCCAGATGCCGAATTGCGACAGCGCCTCGCACAGTTCCTTCAACCGGGTCTTGACCGGCTTGCCACCCCAGAAACCGGTGCGATACTTGACATCGACGCCATAGGCGCTGGTGTCCTGCGAGATGACCAGCAGTTCCTTGACGCCGGCGGCAGCCAGATTTTCGGCCTCTTGCAGCACGTCGCCGACCGGGCGCGATACCAGCGGGCCGCGCAGCGAGGGAATGATGCAGAAGGTGCAACTGTGGTTGCAGCCTTCCGAAATTTTCAGGTAGGCGTAATGATCCGGCGTCAGGCGCACGCCCTGCGGCGGCACCAGCGAGGTGAAGGGATCGTGCGGCTGCGGCAGGTGCTGGTGCACCACCTCCATCACTTCGGCCGCGGCATGCGGGCCGGTCACAGCCAGCACGGACGGATGCGTCTGGCGCACGATGTCGCCCTTGGCACCGAGACAACCGGTGACGATGACCTTGCCGTTCTCGGCCAGCGCCTCGCCGATCGCGTCGAGCGACTCGGCCACTGCGTCGTCGATGAAGCCGCAGGTGTTGACGACGACCAGATCGGCGCCGTCATACGAGCTGGATATCAGGTAGCCTTCCGCCCGCAAACGGGTGAGGATGTTTTCAGAGTCGACCAGCGCCTTGGGGCAGCCGAGCGAAACGAAACCGACCTTGGGTGGCGTTGCCGTCATGAACCGATTCCGAAGCGAAGCTTACTTGTCGCCTTCGGCGCCGGGCGGCTTGAAGGTAAAGCCGGTGAACATGTTGCGCGTCTGGTTTTGCAGCTGATCCTGCATCTGTTGCAGCATCTTAGCGCTCTGATCCATGTAGGTGGACATCATGGTCTGCATGGCCGGCTGCTGGAAGTTGAGGAACTGCGCCAGAAAATCGGTTTGCATCTGCTTGTTGTCGCCATAGAGCGCGCGCGACTGTTCCTGGATGCGCTGCTGGAATTCCGTAAAGGTCTTCATGCTGCTTTCCAGATATTTACCGAGCATGCCTTGCGTGGCATTGCCGTAGATGCGGATGAAGACCGACAGCAGATCGGCGGAGAAGATCGGCACGCCACCTGTTTCCTCTTCGAGAATGATCTGGAACAGGATGCTGCGCGTCAGATCGTCGCCGGTCTTGGCGTCGACCACCTTGAACTGGTCAAAGCCGAGCACCAGATTCTTGACGTCGCCCAGCGTAATGTACGCGCTGGTCTTGGTATCGTACAGACGGCGATTCGGATATTTCTTGATCAGTCTCACTTGAACTTGTTCCGGCATGTCCCCACCTCTGAATTGTTTTGTGTGCATTGCAGCATTATAAACAAAAAAACAGGCGCCCATGGCGCCTGTTTGTCATACCGCCGGAAAGCCCGAAATCACTGGAAGTAGAGCCCGCCGTTGATGTTCAGCGTGGCGCCGGTCATGAATCCGGAGAGATCGGACGAGAGGTAGACCACCAGCGCGCCGATTTCTTCCGGCTTGCCGAGGCGACGCATCGGAACCGATTCCACAATGCCTTGCAGCACGTCGGCCCGGATGGCCGTGACCATCTTGGTGGCAATGTAGCCAGGACAAATGGCATTGACGGTGACGCCCTTGGCCGCCACTTCCTGCGCCAGCGCCTTGGTGAAGCCGAGTTCGCCGGCCTTGGCAGCGGAATAGTTGGTCTGGCCGGCCTGGCCCTTGACGCCATTCACCGACGACACATTGATGATCCGGCCCCAGCCACGTTCGACCATGCCGTTGATGACCGGCTTGGTCATGTTGAACACGGAGTTCAGGTTGGTGTTGATGACGGCGTCCCACTGAGCGCGCTCCAGCTTGGCGAAGAAGCGGTCGCGGGTAATGCCGGCGTTATTGACCAGAATGTCGATCGGACCGGCCTTTTCGACCGCCTCGGCAATCATCGCCTCACAGGCGGCCTGGTCGGTGACATCGCCCGCCACGCAGACGAAATCCTTGAAACCGGCCGCTTCCTGTTCCTTCAGCCACTCGTCCTTGTTGTCGTACTGCGGATGGTAGGCCGCCACCACCTTGTGACCGGCCTTGGCCATTTCCTGGCAGATGGCGGTACCGATGCCGCCCATGGCACCCGTGACGAGAGCAACACGCTGAGTCATGATGAATCCCTTCTTTGTTCGATAGGTTGGTTGGAGAAGACGAAACGAAGCATCGTCCACCTGTGTTGTCGTTATATCCGGTTCGGCGCACGAACCTTGGTCTGTGATTCTAACTCGCGGCAGCCGTTTTTGGCACCGCTGCGGTCAGATCGCCCGCTCGCGCACATATCGGCCGGGTGCCGGCTCGATGGGTTTGAAAGCCGCATTACCGAGCCTGGCCGGCGCCCGACGCTGGTCACCGGCCTGATCCGCCAGCCATTTCAACCAATCTCCCCACCAGCTCCCGGCCACCGGCTCCGCATGCGCCAGCCACACTTCGGCCGAGGGGCGCAGGTCGGCGTTCACCCAATGGTTCCGCTTGTTCTTGCTCGCGGGATTGATGACGCCGGCGATATGGCCGGAGGCGCCAAGCACAAAGCGGCACTCGCCGCCAAGCAAGCGCGTGGACTGGTATGCCGATTGCCAAGGCACGATGTGATCCTCGCGGGCGGCGAGCAGATAGGTCGGCATGGTCAACTGGCCCAGATCGATGCGCTCGCCGCACATTGTCAGATCGCCGGGACGGCACAACCGGTTTTCCAGATAGAGGTGGCGAAAATACCAGGCCGCAAAGGGGCCCGGCAAATTGGTCGAATCGGCGTTCCAGTAAAGAAGGTCGAACGCGGCCGGTTTTTCGCCTTTCAGGTAATGCTGTGCGACGTAGTGCCAGACCAGATCATTGGCGCGCAGGAAGGAAAAGGTGTTTTGCAGGTCGCGTGCCGGCAGCAATCCGCCCTGACCAATGCTGCGTTCGCGTTCCTGTACCGAGGTTTCGTCGATCAGCAGGCCAATTTCGCCAGTATCCGCAAAATCCAGCAAGGTGGTCAGCAAGGTCAGCGAGGCGACGCCATTTTCGCCCCGCGCCGCCAGCACTGCCAGCGCCGACGCCAAGAGGGTGCCGCCGACGCAGAATCCGAGCGCATTGACCGTGGCACCGCGGGCAATACGCCGGACCACCTCCAGCGCCGCAATCGGGCCGTGCTCCAGATAATCGTCCCAGGTCAGCCCGCCTTGCGCTGCCTGCGGATTGCGCCAGGAAATGAGAAAAACGGTGTGCCCCTGCTCGACGATGTAACGGACCAGCGAGTTCTCGGCTTGCAGATCCATCACGTAGTACTTGTTGATGCACGGCGGCACGACCAGCAGCGGTCGTTTGGCCACCCGCGCGGTCAGCGGCGCGTACTGGATGAGCTGCATCACCTCGTTCTCGAACACCACCGCGCCTGGCGTTGCGGCGAGGTTTCGGCCCAACTCGAATGCCGTTTCGTCCGACATCGAGATACGACCCTTGGTCACGTCGCCAAGCAGGTTGTTGATGCCGTCGGTAATGCTCTTGCCCTGGGTCGCCAGGGCACGCTGAATGAACTCGGGATTGGAGGCGGCGAAATTCGAAGGCGCCAGCGCATCCACCATCTGGCGCGCGAAAAAACGCAGGCGCCGTCGCATCTGCTCGTTCTCGGCAGGGAGCAGATCGACCATTCTGAGCATATACCGACTGCTCAACAGATAGGATTGATGAAAGTAGTCGAAGACCGGACTGGCACGCCACTCGGGCGCCGCAAAGCGACGGTCGCCCGGCTCCGGCGTCACGAATCGCCCCGCCTCGACGCTTGGGCGCCCGGTCAGCATGGCTTGCCACAAACGCCCCTGCGCTTCCGCGAACTCCTGGCGCAAGGCCCGCATTTCCTCGCTCTCAGGCGCCGACGCCGCGCCTTGCGATGCCCCGCCCAGACCGAGCAGTTCGGCGCAGCGTCGCATCCAGTCCTGCCCGGGCGCGCCCAGATGGGCAATGATATCGGCAAACGGGCCGCCATCGCGGGGATCCTGGGTATGGGACATGGGAGGTCTCTCTCTGGCAACCGGGGCGCGGCAAATTGTCGGTTCCGGTCCGGGCGGTGTCAATGCATAATGCCGCTCTCCAATCCCAATTCCCGACATGTACATCGTCGCCATCGGCTGGCTCTACGTGGTGGTTCTGATGGCGCTGGCCGAAACCAATCTGGTGGCCGGCGCGATGACCTTGCTGTTCTACGGCGTGCTGCCGGTCGGCCTGCTGCTCTGGATAAACGGCTCGAAAGTGCGCAGGAAACGCCGCCTACTCGCCGACCAGCGCGCCCGCGATGGCAATCGAGGCGATCCCGAGCCCGATCAATAGCACCTGTTGCAGCGTGGCCTTGAGCTCCGCGCGTTTATGCAAACCGGGAATCAGGTCGGCCACAGCCACGTAGATCATGCTCGCCGCCGCAAGCCCGAGAAAAGTCGGCACCCATTCCTTCATGTCCGACAGCGCGAAATAGGCCAGCAACGCGCCCACCAGGGTCGCCAGGCTGGATAGCAGGTTGAAGGCGATGGCGCGCAGCCGGGAATAGCCGGAATGCAGCAAGATCAGGTAATCGCCGAGTTCCTGCGGAATTTCGTGGGCGATGATGGCCAGCGCGGTGACGATGCCAAGCTGCGTATTTTCGACAAAAGCGGCGGCAATCAGGATGCCGTCGACGAAATTGTGGAAGGTGTCGCCGATCAGGATCATCAAGCCCGAGCGGCCATGGTCGTGGGCCGGTGGGTGCGCCTCGTGGGCCTCGCAGCCGCCATGGTGGCAGTGCCGCCACAACACCAGTTTTTCCAGCACAAAGAAGACGAGGATGCCGAACAGGATGGTGGCGGCCAGATTATGCACATGCGTGGTGTGTTCGACGGCGTGCGGCAGAATCTCGAGAAATACCGCCCCCAGCAACGCACCAATGGCGTAGGAGACAAGATGCGTCACGCCGCTGGCCCTCACCGCGTGGGTGATGGCGGCGGCGGCCAGCACGCTGAGCGCGCCGCCCGCCAGGCTGACCAGAACAATCCAGGAAAGTGTGCTCACAAGACAACTCGCATGTCGGTGCCGGATTATACAAGCGCGACCAGGGTCGCCATGCGCCCGGTTGCGCCATCGCGGCGGAAGGAAAAGAATCGCTCGGAGTCGGCAAGTGTGCAGAAGTTCCCGCCATACACCGCAAACACCCCCACATCGGCCAGCCGCTGGCGGGCCAAGGCATACAGATCGGCAAGATACTTGCCATCCGGCTTGACCCGGAACGCCGCATCGGCCCGGACATCGTGCCCGACAAACGCGGCCCTGACCTCGCCCCCCACTTCAAACGCATCGGGACCGATCGCCGGGCCAAGCCACGCCAACAGGCACTCCCCTGGGCAAGCCATGGCAGCCACGGTCTGTTCGACAATCCCCGCCGCGAGGCTGCGCCACCCTGCGTGCACCGCGCCCACCACGGTTGCCGCCCGGTCGCAAAGCAGGATGGGCAGGCAGTCCGCCGTCATCACCGCGCAAACCGTGTTGGAGGAGCGAGCAATGGCGGCATCCGCACTGACGCCAGTCGATGCCGCGCCGGCGTCAACCACCCGGGTTCCATGTACCTGATCCAGCCACAGCGGCGGCGCGGGGAGATGCGCTTGCAACCGTACCCGGTTGGCGTTGACCGCTTCGATGCGGTCATCGACATGCGCGGCCAGATTGAGACTGGCGTAGCTCCCCTGGCTGACCCCGCCCAGCCGCGTGGTCTGCAACGCGAATACGCCGGCCGGTGCGGGCCAGTCGGGTGCAATTAAGTCAGAGGGCACGCAACGTATTCCGCAATTCGACAAGATCGGCCGGCAGTGGCGAAGCCCAGCTCATTGCTTCGCCCGATTCCGGGTGAATCAGCCCGAGGCGGGCCGCGTGCAGGGCCTGACGCCCAAACCGCGGCAGCTTCGGCAAAGCGCGCCCGTAAACCGGATCGCCCAGCAAGGGATGGCTCAGCGAAGCCAGATGGACACGAATCTGGTGCGTGCGCCCCGTTTCGAGCGAGCATTCAACCGCCGTTGCACCTGCAAAGCGTTCGAGAACACGATAGCGCGTGACCGCCGGTTTGCCGCCCGCCACCACCGCCATGCGGGTGCGCTGGGTGGGGTGCCGCGCAATCGGCGCCTCGACCATGCCGTCGCGCGCGATATCGCCACACGCGATGGCGAAATACTGGCGTTTCACGGTGCGCGCCTGCAACTGCCGCACCAGATCGGTTTGCGCTTCCAGCGTCTTGGCCACGACCAGCAAACCGCTGGTTTCCTTGTCGAGGCGATGCACGATGCCCGCGCGTGGGACCGCTTCGACCTGTGGAACATGATGCAGCAGTGCGTTCATCAGCGTGCCGCTCCAGTTGCCGCTGCCCGGATGCACCACCAAACCGGCCGGTTTGTCGATCACCAGCAGTGCGGCATCCTCGTACACAATAGCCAGGGGAATGTCTTCGGGTTGCCCGGCAAGCGCCTGCGGCGCGGCCTCGCCCGTCACGGCAACATGTTCGCCCCCGAGAAGCTTGCTCTTCGGTTCGCAGCGGACAGCGCCATCGACGGCGACCCTGCCTTCCTTGATCCACCCCTGCAAACGATTGCGCGAATGCTGAGGCAGCAACTCGGCCAGCGTCTGGTCGAGCCGTTTTCCGCCGCAATCGTCGGGAATCACCAATTCATGCGACAGGCTTGCGTTATAATCGGCGCGGTTTTCCGAAAGGATATTCATGATGCGAAGTGTAGCCCGATTCTCCCTCGTTCGTTTCGTCCGCGTGCCGCTGCTGCTCCTGCTCGCCGCCGTGCTCGGAGCCTGTAGCCTGTTGCCGGACAAGGCCGACGAAACGGCTGGCTGGTCGGCTTCCAAGCTCTACAGCGAAGCGCGCGACGCCCAGAACGAGGGTTCGTGGGACAAAGCCGCCAAGATGCTGGAAAAGCTCGAAGCGCGCTATCCCTACGGACGCTACGCACAGCAGGCTCAGCTTGAACTGGGATATGTCTATTGGAAGGGCCAGGAAAACGCCTCGGCCATTTCGGCTTGCGACCGCTTCATCAAGCTCTACCCGAATCACCCGGTGGTGGATTACATCTATTACCTCAAAGGCATCATCAACTTCAACGAAGACCTCGGCTACCTCGGTTACCTGAGCGCCCAGGACCCGGGCGAGCGCGATCCGCAGTCGGCGCGGGATTCCTTCGATGCCTTCAAGCAACTGGTCACCAAGTTCCCCAATAGCAAATACACGCCGGATGCCACGCTGCGCCTCAACTATCTGGTGAATGCCTTGGCGGCGCAGGAAGTCAATGTCGCCCGTTACTACGTCAAGCGGGGCGCGTATCTGGCCGCCGCGAATCGCGCCCAGACCGCCGTCAAGACCTATCCCAACGCACCCGCGCTGGAAGAAGCCCTGTATGTGATGGTCGTGGCGTACGACAAGCTCGGCATGACCGATCTGCGCGACGATGCCGACCGCGTGCTGCGCCACAACTTCCCGAATTCCCGTTTCTATCAGGACGGCCTGGAGCGCAAGACGCCCTGGTACAAGCTCTGGTGAGCCCGGCGGCGATCAGGTGCCCTGCTTGATCGCCAGCACCGCCTGATTGCGCAATGTGCGCAACAGCGATAATTCCTTTTCCGCCACGCTGATGTCGCCGGCGTTGTCCTTGTCGGCGTAAATCAGGGCCACCGGGTTGCCCTTGATGTTGAGCGGAAACAGGATGAAGGTTTTCGCCGCCACCGCCTGTCGATACCACTCCGGAATGCGTGGCGCGATCTTGGGATCGTCGACATCGCTGATCATCAGGTCGACGCCTTTTGAGACCGCGACATAGAACACGTCTTGCGCCGGTGTCAGCAAAAAACGGAAACGACGCGCCAGCTCGCCGGTCTCGGGACCGAAGCCGAAGCGGCCGTGCATCGCGTTCGCGCGGGCATCCTTGATCGCCAGCACCACCCGCTTGAAACCCATCGCCCGGTACATCGTTTCCAGAATGATGCGCAGAATGTCGTTGAGCTGAAAGCCCTCGACCAGCGTATTGCTGATGTCCTGTATTCCCGCCGTCAGCACCGCTTCGGCATCGGGCAGCGCCTCGCCGTTTCCCTCAGACTCCAATGATCCAATCGCCAGTCCGCCTTCGCCCAGCATCGTTTCACCCAGGGTGTCCGTCACATCGAGGCTACCGGCTTCGCCGACGAGAGTGCCTTCCGATCCGCCACCGTTTACCATCTGCTGCATGACCCGGCCGAAAACTGTCTGCTTCAGGTTGAGATGAATGATGCGGGCAAATTCGCTGACTTCCTCGATGGCGTGCAAAACCGCCTCACGCAGACTCTGCTCGTCGAGCGCAACCGCTGCCGCGAAACGCGTCGATACCGCACGCATGGCCTTTTCGCGCGCTTCCGGCCCGGCATGGGACATCGCCTCGCACAGTTCGTTGGCACAGCCTGCAACAACCCGCATACGCTCCTCTTGCGTATTCGGCTTGCGCACCGGCCCACTGGCCAGTCGTTGCATACTGCCCAGAATCAGGGGTGGGAAGCCCCAGGTACGAGCGATCTCGCGGCCCAGATCTTCCAGGCTCATGCCCAAAACCTGACGCGCCGCCTGTTCTTCCGAACACGGTTTTTGGCTCATCAAACGGCGGATTTCCTCGCTTTCGTCCGCAAAATAATATTGCGCCAGCAAACGCCCAAGGTTCTGGAAAAGCGCGCAGATGAACACCTGTTCGACATCGCCCGATTTGCCTCGCACGCCGATATCTTTTGCCAGCACTGCCGCCAGATTGGCGCGCAGAAAGTCTTCCTTGAGCTGAACCAGATTGGCCTTGTTCTGCATGTGCTCGAACAGCAGCACCGTAATCGCAATGTTGCGCACTGCCTCAACCCCCAGCACGATGACCGCGCGCGATACCGTACTGATGTTGCCGCCCCCGGCTGGCCGGAAGTGGGCCGTATTGACGAGACGCAGCAACTTGTTGGTCAGCGAGAAATCCTTGAGGATGGTGTTGGAAAGTGTACCGATGCTCTCGGTTTCGCTGGCTGCGATCTTGTTGATGGCGGTCACGGATTCCGACAACGCCGGAAAATCGCTCTTGTGGCGCATGCGCCTGAGCAGAAAATCGACGGTCGACTGCTTGCCAGCCGCGCGGAGGTCATCGCTCACCTCGGGTTCTAGATAGTTTTCCAGCGCCTCGGCGAACTGCCGGACGGTTTTGAATCGCATTTCGGGATTACGGGCCAGCGCCTTGTGTACGATACCGGCGAGCGCATCGTCGATGGCGGGCGAGGCGCTCTCGGGCAAGCGCACATCCTCGCTGGCCAGTCGATGCATAATCTGAAAGACGTTGCCGCCTTCGACTGCCCGGCGCCCGGTCAGCAACTCGTACAAAATCAGGCCGGCGGCAAAAACATCGGTCGCTTCGCTGATCTGACGGTGTTCAATGTATTCCGGCGCCATGTAGGCCGGCGTGCCGGTATATTCCTCGCTCGCCTCGTCGCCGCTATCGACACGCGCGGCGATGCCAAAATCCATGACTCGCGGCGTGCCGTTGTCGTCGAGAATGATGTTGGTCGGCTTCAGATCGCGGTGAATGACGCCCTGCGCGTGCGCGGCCGCCACGGCGTCGAGAATCGGCCGCAGCAGGGTCACCGCCCTGACTGGCGTGAGCGCACCGCTGGTTTTGAGAAAATCGCCCAGATTCTGGCCGGGCACGTATTCAAACACCAGATAGACATCCCCATCCTGCTCGCCAGCATCGAAGATCGGTACGATGTTGGCATGGCGCAGCCGGCTGACGGTGCGCGCCTCGGCCAGCAGCATGTGATTCTGTGCGGGGTCGGGCCGGGCGAAGTGCAGCGTCTTGATCGCCACCTGGCGCTGCAACTGTGGATCGCTGCCGAGATAGACAATGCTTTGGGCCCCGCGCCCGAGCTCCTTCTCAATTTCGAAGCGGCCGACACGCCTGCCCATGGCGTCAGCGATCCAGCCAGATCAGGCACGGCACCGCATCGGCCTCGCCACAGACGATGGCGCTCTGCCCGCACGTCGCGGCCAGTTCGACATAGTCGGCCAACGACAACCCTGTGACCAGACAACTGTCCTCGACGGGCCAGGAGCCATCGTCCGAGATATTCTCGCCGGCGAAAGGATCGCAACCCCGCTCCAGCAGGTCGCACTCAAGCCTGGATTGGCGCGCGGCGTTTTCTTCCGCCGTGAGTTGCTCGCTGGCCGGATTGTGCGCGGTCATCACAGCCCATGCCTCGCTGCCTTGCTCGGCCAGCCATTCCCGCAGCTGCGGGTTGGCCTCACCGATGCGCAGATCGATGGCCCCATGCGGCAAATAGATGCGGTAAGTGGTCGCGTGAAAGGCCGCCGCCAGTGCGTCATTCGTCATCCTGATCCCATCCCGCCTGGCCGATCAATTTTTCCGCCTCCGGACCCGGCATCGCCTCGACTTCTTTCAGTTTCCGCGAAAGCTGGCGAGTGCGCGTTTCCGCCTTGCCGATACTGTTGCTGGCCTCTTCCAACTTTTTCTTGGTGTGGGCCAGCGCTTCGCCAAATTTGCCAAATTCCGATTTGACCGCGCCCAACACCGCCCAGACTTCAGCGGATCGCTGCTCGATGGCGAGGGTGCGGAAACCCATTTGCAGGCTGTTCAGCAGCGCCGCGAGGGTGGTCGGGCCGGCGAGACTGACGCGCCATTCGCGCTGCAAGGTCTCGACCAACCCCGGACGCCGCAGCACCTCGGCATACAAACCTTCGATCGGCAGGTAAAGAATGGCAAAATCGGTGGTATGCGGCGGCTCGATGTATTTCTCCCGAATCGTCCGCGCTTCCAGTTTCAGGCGCCCTTCCAGCGCCTTGGCCGCCTCTTCCACCGCCGCGGCGTCGCTCCGCTCCTGCGCCTCCATCAGGCGCTGGTAGTCTTCGACCGGGAACTTGGCGTCGATGGGCAGCCAGACCGGCGTCTCGGCATCCTTGCCGGGCAGACGGATGGCGAATTCGACCCGCTCGCCGGCGCCCGGCCGGGTGGCGACATTGGCACCGTATTGATCGGCCGTCAGCAGTTGTTCCAGCAACGCCGCCAACTGCACCTCGCCCCAGGTGCCGCGGGTCTTGACGTTGCTCAGCACGCGCTTCAAATCACCGACACCGGCCGCGAGGCTCTGCATTTCACCCAGCCCCCGGTGAACCTGTTCGAGACGGTCGCTCACCAGTTTGAACGATTCGCCCAGGCGCTGTTCCAGCGTGGCATGCAGCTTTTCGTCGACCGTCACGCGCATCTCTTCAAGCTTGACGGCATTGTCGTTCTGGATGGCTTGCAGGCGGGCCTCGACCGCCAGGCGCAGGCGCTCGAAGCGTTCGTCCAGACCGAGCGAGAAACGGGAGAGGTCGCGCGCAAAAGCATCCAGCCGCTCACCCTGCAAACTCCCCAGCTGGGTCACCTGCGTTGTCAGCGCCTGGGTCAGGCGCACCGACGATTGCGCCCGCTCGTCGCGATCGCGGAAAGCCTCTTCGGCATCCTCGCGGCGTCCGCGCGCCAGTTCGTCGCGCAGTTCCCGCTCCAGACGGGTAAAGCCCTCGCCGACTGCCGTTTCAAGCGCCGTCAGTCGGGTTTCCGTCGCCGTGCCGGCGCCTTCCCTTGCACGCAGCAGCAGAGCGATTTGCAGCAACACCACCAGCAAAAGGCCGCCCAGCAGCCACCACCATTCGATCATCATTTATCAGAATAAAATCGACGCCAAGCCGGCACCAGCCGCCAATATAGCGGGTATGGACGAATCTGGCGACGCATTGACAAGGGTGCCGCGACGATCAGCCGTTCAACCCCGCCAGCACTTCGAGATGCGCGCCCACGCTGCGCGACAGCGAACCCATGATGTACCCGCCTTCGAGCATCGACACCATGCGGCCACCCGCGTACTTGTCGGCGATCTCTTTGACGGCAGCCGTGCAGAATGCGTAATCCTTCTCCAGGAAGCCCAGACTGCCCATGTCGTCGTCGCGGTGGGCGTCGAAACCGGCAGAAAAGAAGACCATCTGCGGCTTGAATTCATGCAAGCGGGGCAGCCAGATTTCCTCGATCGCGGCACGAAATTCCGCCCCCGCGGAGCCCCGTGCCAACGGCACGTTCGCCATGTTGGGCGCCGGGTTCTCGGTACCGCAATAGGGATAAAACGGATGCTGGAAGATGCTGCACATCAACCCGCGCGGATCAGTGCAGAAAATGTCTTCGGTGCCATTGCCGTGGTGCACGTCGAAATCGATGATCGCGACTCGGTCGAGGTGATATTCCTCCAGCGCGTGCTTGGCGGCCACCGAAATGTTGTTGAAAAAGCAGAAACCCATCGCCGCATCGTGCAGCGCGTGGTGCCCAGGCGGACGCACCGCGCAAAAAGCGGCGCTGGCCTCGCCGGACATGACGAGGTCAACACCTAGCACCCCGGCGCCCGCAGCACGCAACGCAGCACGCCAGGTGTGTGGATTCATGGCGGTATCGGGATCAAGGTGAACGATGCCCGAGTGCGGCGAAGAATCGCGCACGGATTCGATGTAATCCACCGTATGGGCGCGGCGCAACTGGCGAATCGTCGCCATCGGCGCCTCGTAATGGGAAAAGAAGGCATCGAGTCCCTGGCCGATCAGATGATCGCTGATTGCCGAGAGCCGCTGCGGACATTCGGGATGGAAGCCGCCCATCTCGTGCAACATGCAATCGCGATGGGTAATGAAGGCGGTCTGGTTCACTTTCCTGTCTCGTCCTCTGTGGGGATTGATCGTTGTTTGCTTATTTGTCTGCCTGCACCGTGATTATGTTCCCAACATCCGACCGGCCACAAGCCCGACAGCCGCCGGCTTCGCCAGGCACACCCTCTTCGGGCGCCAAGACCGAGCCATGTAAACACGCCACTTCGACCTAATTCTTCGTAAAATGGACTGGCCCAACCATCTGGAGTTCCCGCATGCCGGTATTTTCCGTCTCCCGCGATCATCCACTCGCTCCCCTCATCGCCGCTGCCAACCAGGTGATTCTCGGCAAGGAACGGGAAATCCGGCTGGCGCTGGCCTGTCTATTCGCAGGCGGCCATCTGCTGATCGAAGATCTGCCCGGTGTCGGCAAGACCACCCTGGCGCAAACGCTGGCCGCCCTGCTGGGTCTTCGCTACCACCGCATCCAGTTCACCAGCGACCTGCTTCCCGCCGACATCACGGGGGTATCGCTCTATCAGCGCGAGACCGGCGATTTTCGTTTCCTGCCCGGGCCGATATTCGCGCAACTGATCCTCGCCGACGAAATCAACCGCGCCACGCCCAAGACGCAAAGCGCGCTGCTGGAAGCCATGGAAGAAGGCCAGGTCACGGCGGAAGGGGAAACCCGGCCGTTGCCACAACCATTCTTTGTCATTGCCACCCAGAACCCGGCGCACCAGATCGGCACCTTTCCGCTGCCTGAATCCCAGCTCGACCGGTTTCTCGTCCGCCTCGAACTCGGATACCCGGATCGAGAGGCCGAACTGGCACTGCTCGCCTCGGGCGGACAGCGCACGCGCGCCGCCAGCCTGACACCGCTGCTGCAACCCGCCGACATCCCGGTATTGCGGCAGGCGACCGCCACCCTTCACGCCGCCCCGCCGCTGCTCGCCTACGTTCAGGCGCTGGTCGAAGCAACGCGCCGTCAAACCGGCTTTCTGCACGGTCTCTCGCCCCGCGCCGGACTGGGGCTGCTCGCCGTTGCCCGTGCCTGGGCCTGGCTGGAAGGGCGCGACATGGTACTGCCAGACGATGTGCAGGCCGTGCTGCCCGCCGTCGCCTGTCACCGTTTGCGCTCGGCACAGGGCGGCGGTCACGCTACGCCGGAAGATATTGGGGCACTGATCCGCAGCGTGCCCATTCCGTGATTCAAGCATTACGGCGCTTCGCTGGCCATGTTGGCCGCTCGCTGTTTCGCTGGCAGAGCGACGGTGACGGGTTGATCGTCCTCAACCAACGCCGCGTCTTCATCCTGCCCACCGCCACCGGCTTGCTGTTTGCGCTGACGCTGATCGTCATGCTGCTTGGCGCCATCAACTACACGCTGGCCTTGGGGCACGCCCTGGTCTTTCTGCTTGCCGGTCTGGGGCTGACCGGCATGGTGCATACCTTCCGCAATCTCGCCTGGTTGCGCCTGTCGCCGGGGCGGGCGGAGCCGGTTTTTGCCGGCGAGCTGGCGCATTTTCCGCTGCACCTTGAAAACGACCGCCCGCGACCCCGGCTGGCGCTGGAATTCGGCTTTTCCCGCCAGCCCGTGGCGCGTTGCGACCTGCCTGCAAACGACCGCCTGACGCTGTCCATCCCCCTTGCCGCCGAGCAGAGAGGTTGGCTGATGCTGCCACGCCTGCGACTTGCCACCTGCTATCCGCTCGGTCTGTTTGTCGCCTGGAGCTACCCCGCGCCCGCCATGCGCTGCCTGGTCTACCCCCGCCCGCTCACGCTGCCCTTGCCACCGGCAAGTCTCGCCACAACGGCCGGGGCACGAACAGGGGAAGGCGGGCAAGAGGATTTCGCAGGCCTTCGCGCGCGGCAACCGGCCGATTCGCCCCGCCACGTCGCGTGGAAAGCCTCCGCCCGGGAACCCGATGCGCCGTTGCTGGTCAAGGTTTTTGGCGGCGGCGCCCAAACCGAATTGTGGCTGGAGGAACAAGCTCTGCCGGGCACCTTCGATTTTGAACACCGCCTATCCGCCCTGACCGGCTGGGTACTTGCCGCCGATGGCGCCGGCTTGCGCTACGGCTTGCGTCTGGGCGAAATCGAAATCCTCCCCGACGCCGGCCCCGCCCACCGCCAGCGTTGCCTGGAACACCTCGCACTGGCCCGGTCATGAGCGTCGCCGCCCCTCAAGCCCTCGACCGCGGCGCCGTACCCTGGCTATTCGCCACCGCCCTGATTGCGACAGCGCCGCACTTCTTCCACCAGCCGGAATGGCTGACCGGTCTGGCTTTGTTGATCTTCGGTTGGGGCGGCTGGTTGTGGTGGCGCGGACTTCGCCTGCCCGGCCGATGGTGGTTGGTGGCCCTGGTCGTTGCCAGTTGCGCGGGCATCGTGCTCCAGTTTCGCAGTCTGTTCGGCCGGGAAGCCGGGCTGGCGTTGCTGGTCGTCTTCACTGCCATGAAGTTGCTGGAACTGCGCAGCCGCCGGGATGCGGCGGTGGTCACCGTACTGGGCTACTTTCTGCTGCTGACCCACTATTTTCATTCGCAAAGCATACTGACGGGCGCCTGGCTCTTCGCAGCCAGCCTGATCGTGACCGCCACGCTGATCCGCCTGCATGGCGGGCCGAACAGCCGATTGCTGCCGACCCTGCGCTACGCTGCCCTGCTCACTGTGCAGGCCGTGCCGTTCATGCTGGTGCTTTACCTGCTCTTTCCCCGTATCGGAGGACCGCTCTGGGGGTTGCCACAAGACGCCTACAACGGACGTACAGGTCTTTCCGGCAGCATGTCGCCGGGCAGCATCGCCAATCTGGCGCAGAACGGCGACATTGCCTTCCGCGCGCGTTTCGAGAGCACGCCACCGTCCCGTGGCCGGCTGTACTGGCGCGGGCCGGTGCTGGAAGAATTCGACGGTCAGACCTGGAAGGCGATGGATGCACTCGCCCTCGCACGACCCGACATTTCCGGACAAGACCCGCCGCTACGCTATGCTGTGACGCTGGAGCCTCACAACCAGCGCTGGCTGCTCGCCCTCGACGCACCCAGTACCTGGCCGGCGGACAGTCGCCTGCTTGCCAATCTCACGCTGCTGGGCAATCGCCCGATCACGCAGCGCCAGCGCATCGAACTCACCACGACGCTGGATTACCGCTTCAATGTGCAGGAAAGCGGCACCACCTTGCAACGCGCCCTGCGCCTCCCCGCAGGGCGTAATCCCCGTGCGCAGGCGCTCGGGCAAAGCTGGCGGGAGACGATTGTCGATCCCGGTTCGCGAGTAGAACAGGCACTGACCCTGTTCCGTACCGGCAATTTTGTCTACACGCTGACACCGCCACTGCTTGCCGGCGACACGATGGACGAATTCCTGTTCGGCACGCGGCGCGGATTCTGCGAACACTATGCGGCCGCCTTTGTCGTGCTGATGCGCGCCGCCGGCGTGCCTGCCCGCGTCATCACCGGCTATCAGGGCGGCGAACTGAATCCGCTCGACGGCTATCTGGTCGTGCGTCAATCCGACGCCCATGCCTGGGCTGAAGTGTGGCTGGCGGGCCAAGGGTGGGTGCGCGTCGACCCCACCGCCGCCATCGCGCCGACGCGCATCGAAAGCGGGCTGGCCGAAGCCATGCCCGGCAGCGACGCCCTGCCCGCGCTGGTGGCGCTGCGGCAAGACTGGCTGAGGTCGCTCCGCTTTCGCTGGGAGGCGCTCAACAACGGCTGGAACCAGTGGATTCTCGGCTACAATCCCGAGCGCCAGCGCGAGCTTATGGGCCGGCTCGGGCTGCCGGATGCCGACTGGCAAACACTGGCCAAATGGCTGTTCGGCGCATGCGGGCTGGTATTGCTGCTGGTCAGTGCGTGGACATTGGCGCACCGCCCTCGCCTCGACCCCGCGCAGCGACTCTGGCGCCGCGCCTCCGCCCGCCTGGGGCGGCGCGGTATCGATTGCCCGGAATGGATGCCGCCACTGGCCGTACTGGCCCGTGTCGAAGCCGGACAACCGGCGCTGGCGCCGGCCTTTCGGTCATTTGTCGAACACTATCTGGCCTGCCGCTACGGCCCCGGCCCAACCAACCTGAAAGCCCTGCGGCGCGCCCTGGCCGCCCTGCCCTGATGGAGTGAAGATGACGCGAGGATCGTTTTTCCGCTGGCTGTGCGTGACGCTCTGCTGCCTGGCGCTGGCGCCACCGACCGTGGCCGCCACACCAAAATCCTTCGCCAGCGAACCGGCCGTACTCGACTTTGTTGCCGACATGGCGGACAAGCATGGTTTCGTGCCGGCAGAGCTGCTAGGCCAGTTTGCCCGCATCCACCCCAATCCCACCGTGCTGAAGCTGATCAAGCCGCCGGCCAGCCCCTTGCAACGATCCTGGGGCCGCTACCGGCCGCGCTTTCTGAACGACATCCGCATCGACGGCGGCGTCCGTTTCTGGCAGGAAAACCGCGAGGCGCTGACCCGCGCCAGCACGCAATACGGCGTGCCAGAAGAGATCATTGTCGCCATCATCGGCGTCGAGACCGTCTACGGTCGCAACAAGGGCAACTTCGGGGTGATGGAAGCCCTGGCCACGCTCGCCTTCCACTACCCGCCGCGGGCCGACTTTTTTCGGACCGAGCTGGAGCAATTCCTGCTGCTCTCCCGCGAAAACGGCTTCGATCCGCTGACGGTGAAAGGCTCCTACGCCGGGGCGATCGGCATTCCACAATTCATGCCGGGCAGCCAGCGTCGATACGCGGTCGATTTTGACGGCGATGGCCGCATCGACCTCGCTGGCAATGTGGAAGACGCCATCGGCAGCGTCGCCCGCTTTCTGGAACGACACGGCTGGCAAGCCGGCCAACCGGTGGCGGTGCGTGCCGAAACCGAAAGCGATCCGCCAACCGCGCTGCTGGAAGCGGGCATTCGGCCGACGTTAAAGGCGGGCGATCTGGCTCAGCAGGGTATTCGCAGCACGCTGCCGGCCGATGCCACGGTGGCGCTGGTCGACCTCGTCACGCCGGGCGCCGACACCGAGTACTGGCTGGGCTTCGAGAATTTCTACGTCATCACCCGCTACAACCGCTCCACCTTTTACGCCATGTCGGTCTTCCAGCTCGCCGAAGCGATCAAGGCGCGGCTGCCGACCAATTTTTTGAATTCAAACCTCACCAAGCCCTGATATGGACACTCTCACCGCCCTCATGACCCGGCGCAGCATCCGCGCCTTTACCGACCAACCCGTTTCCGACCCGCAACTGCGCACCCTGCTCTCCGCCGCGATGCAGGCGCCCAGCGCCGGCGACGGCCGCCCCTGGCACTTCTGCGTGAGCACCGACCGGGCCCAGCTGGACGCATTGGCGGAATCGGTCGACGCCGGCAACCCGATGTTCAAACAGGCGCAAGCCGCCATCCTGATCTGCCTCGACGAAGCGCTGGAGAAGTTCAAGGGCTTCGCGCCGCAAGATTGCTCATGCGCCGCGCAAAACCTGCAACTGGCCGCCCACGCCCTCGGGCTGGGCACCGTCTGGATTGCGGTAATCGGTATCCCGCCTCGCGTTACCGGCTGCCGCAAGGTGTTCGACGTGCCCGAAAGCGTTGTGCCATTCGCCATTTTTCCGCTCGGTTATCCGGCCCAAACCTTACCGGCGGAAGATCGTTATGACGAGGCCAAAATCAATTGGGGAAGATGGAAAGGATAGGCAACGCTGACAGGTGTTGAAGCATAAAAGCAAAGCAGTATTCGTTGACACCATATCCGAATGGCTTTCCAGATCCCTCTCCTCGAACTGCATCGACCGTTACCGCATTCTTTTCAACCACTAGCAAATGCACTGCTTCAACAGCATACAAACATGCTGGACGGCGGGATTGTTATCGCTGCGCTCATGCCACGCGATATGCAACGGAAACGTCTCCATCGGGACCGGCGGCTCAAAGATAGCAAAACGTTCCTTGTCCTCATCCACCAAGCTGCGGCTCGGAACCATCGCGATCAGGTCGGTACGGGCAACAACCTGTATCGCAGTTACGAAACTGGGCAAAACTAAGCCAATTTGCCGTTCCCGCCCCAGATGCACCAGCACATCGTCAAGCGCACCGCGCGGGTCGCCGCGCGGTGATACGACAACATGCGGGTACGCCAACCAAGTGTCGAGGTTGAAACTATCCGCAGCTGGATGTCCCTTACGCATTGCCACCTGATAGTGCTCCGTGACCAGCTCCTGTCGCCGAATACTGGCATCCGGCGAAGGAATTACCGAAACCGCGATATCCATATCATCCTGCGCCAGTTGATGCAGCATCTGACTTCCACCGCGCCAGGGTAGGTAAATCAGCGAAATTCCCGGTGCATGCACCTGCAATTCGCGTTGAATCGGCGCCGCGACTGAAGTGAGTAGTCCGTCCGCCATTCCAATGCGGATTCGCGCTCGCAACGTTGCGAGCGCAGGCTGTTCTGGCTCGAAAACAGTATCCAGTCCCCTCAGCGCATTCTTCAGTGGCTGCCGCAGCGATTGCGCCTTAACAGTCAGCCTCATGCCACTCCCCGCTTTAACCAACAGCGGATCACCAAACACCTCGCGGCATCGCGCCAAAGCGTTGCTCATCGCCGGTTGCGACAACGAGAGGCGTTGTGCTGCACGGGTTACATGCACCTCGTCCAGTAGGGTGTCGAGGACAACCAGCAAATTCAGGTCTATGCGTCGTAGATTCATCTTGTGAATATATACCAATAATTAAAATCCGTTGGATCAATAATTAAAGGTGCCGCACCATTTGTCAAATCAGCCCTTCATGTTGTTTAACCCAACCGGAGCATCCACGATGAACACGAAAATTCTGGTATTTCACCCCAATTTCTCCGAATCGCGCGCCAATGTCGCCATGGTTCGCGCTGCGCAGATGATGAACGGGATCGAAATTATCGATATGTATGCCCAATATGCAGGAAAGAGCATTGATGTCGAGCTAGAAACAGCACGCTTGCTGGCTGCGGAAAGAATCGTCTTGCAGTTTCCAGTGCAATGGTATGCATCGCCAGCACTGCTTAAGCAATGGCTGGACGATGTGTTTACAAGCCTTTACTACGTGAACTACGCGGAGGGCGGGCAACGTCTGGAGGGGACTCCACTGCTAGTGGCTGCAACGGCAGGCAATCAGATAGACGCATATACGCCGACGGGGCTAAATTTCTTTGCGCTCGAGACATTATTGCAGCCACTCGAAGCAACAGCCTACCGTTGCAAGTTGCCGTGGTATCCGCCATTTCTCGCCTATCGGGCGAACAAACTGGATACCGGAGAACTCGCAACACTTGGAATTTCCTACCGCGAACATCTCGAACGCTGGCGGCATGAGATATCGCCAGGTTTGAAGAGCAACTAGACAAACCCCGGGCGACATAAACCAGTTACTGCAACTGACCCACTGAAGTACCAAACCGGAGGGGGCGGCCCGCCCCCTTGAACGGGATGCAATTCAATAGGTCTTGTACGGCAGGAATTTGCCGCTCATGACGATCTTGACCCGGTCGCCCTTGGGGTCGGGTTCGCGCGTCAGATCCATGTTGAAATCAATGGCGCTCATGATGCCGTCGCCGAATTCCTCGTGGATCAGCGCCTTGAATGTCGTGCCATAGACATTCACCAGCTCATAGAAGCGGTAGATCAGGGGATCGGTTGGCACGGCGCTCGGCAAGGAGCCTTTATAGGGCACGACCTGGAGCAGCTCGACCGCCTCCGCCGGCAGATCGAGCGCTGCGCCCACCGCCTTGGCCTGTGCTTCGGTCAGGGTCATCTGGCCGAGCAGCGCGGCTGTGCTCCATTCCTTGCTGTGGCCGATCAAAGCGGCCAGTTTTGCCCAACTGAGTTTTTTCTTGATCTTCTGGGTGACGATCAGGTCGGTGACATCTTCGCGGTTCATGGCAAGTCTCCTTGATGGGTTAAGCAGCGAGTGGAGGTTCCGCCGGTTCATCTTCGCCGGGGCGGACAACAGGCGGATGCAACTGTCCGGCAGGTTTGGGGTCTTTCGAGCGGCTGACCAGAAAATCGACCAGATGGTTGCGGATACGGTAAAAGCGCGGATCGTGGTGCATGTCGTGACGGGTACGACTGCGTGGCAATGTCACTTCCACGATTTCGGCGATGCGGGCGCGCGGGCCGTTGCTCATCAGCAGAATACGGTCGGAAAGCAGAATCGCCTCATCGACGTCGTGCGTGATCATGAACACCGTTTGTGCGGTCGCCTGCACGATCTTCAGCAATTCGTCCTGAATGGTGCCTCGCGTCAACGCATCGAGCGCACCAAAGGGTTCGTCCAGCAGCAGCATCTTGGGCTGGATGGCGAAGGCACGGGCGATCCCGACACGCTGCTTCATCCCGCCCGAGAGCATGGCGGGTTTCTTGTGCAGGGCGGCGCCAAGGCCGACCATTTCGAGGTACTTGGTCGCCTGCGCCTCGACCTCGACCTTGCTCCACTCCGGCCAGCGCGAGCGGACTCCGAACTTGACGTTGTCGATAACCGTCAGCCAGGGCATCAGGGCGTGGCTCTGAAAAACCACGCCCCGGTCGAGCCCGGGTCCGGCAACCTCGCGTCCATCCATCGTGATATTGCCGCCGCTGGCCGTTTCCAATCCGGCGAGCGCATTCAGGATAGTGGTCTTGCCGCAACCGGAGTGACCGATGATGCAGACGAATTCACCTTTCTCCAAGGTGAAATTGACTTTCTCGAATACGGGCGCATCGTTGCCGGGGTAGGCTTTGGCGAGGTTCTCGACTTGCAGGAAGGCCATGCTGATTACTCCGTATAGCTGACCAGCCGTTGCAAGCCGGCAAAACAGCGGTCAAGGATCATACCGACGAGGCCAATCACGAGAATGGCGAAAATGACGTTGGGCAGTGCCAGGTTGTTCCATTCGTTCCAGACGAAATAACCGATGCCGGTACCACCGACCAGCATCTCCGCCGCCACGATCACCAGCCATGCGATCCCCATCGAGATACGCATCCCGGTCAGGATGGTGGGCGCGGCGGCAGGCAGAATGACCATCAGCGCCTTTCTGACCGGCCGCACTTCCAGCGTGCGGGCCACGTTGAGCCAATCCCGCCGCACGTTGGCAACGCCGAAGGCGGTATTGATCAGCATCGGCCAGACCGAACAGATGAAGATGACGAAGATGCCAGAAAGATTGGAATCCTTGATCGTGTAGAGCGCCAGCGGCATCCAGGCCAGGGGAGAGATCGGCTTCAATACCTGGATGAAGGGATCGAGGGCACGGTATAGCAGCGGCGACATGCCGATGATGAAACCCAGCGGCAGCGCCAGCAGAATCGCCAGCGCAAACCCAATGCCGACGCGGGCAAGCGAGTGTCCAAGCTGGATCGCAATTCCCTTGTCGTTGGGGCCGTTATCCTTGAACGGATCCGAGAGATGCGTGACGATGGCCTTGCCGATTTCCTGCGGGGGCGGAAATCCGGTCGCCTTGACGGCTCCCTTGCCCATCAGCGCGGCGTATTCGTCCTGTGCGGCAGTCTGTTGCGCGCTCTCTTTCGGTTGCGTGGCAACGAACCACACGCCGAGAAAGACGAGAAACAGGATGGCCGACAGCAGCAGGCTTTTCCAGTGCTCCTTGGTCATGGTGTGCTTTCGTCAAACCTTCTTGATGGCAAACGAATTGAGGTAGGCATCGGCCTTCATCGGGTCGAATTCCTTGCCCATCACCTTGATCCTGGCGTAATTCTCCTTGGGTACCGGCATCCCGATCTCGGCCATGTATTTCTTGGCGTCGGTAATCAGATACACCTTCTCGGCGATTTCCTTGTAATTGACGTCGCCCTTGAGGTAGCCCCAACGCTTCATCTGGCTCAGTATCCACACCGCCATCGAATACCAGGGGAAGGGATCGAAATCGGCGCGAGTGGGCTCGTTTCGGACGTTGCCCAGACCATCGGCAAACTTGCCGGTCAACACCTGTTGCAGCACCGTGCTCGGCTGGTTCAGGTAACTGGCCGGCGAAAGGACTTCCGCCATGATCGGGCGGTTTTTCGGGTCGCGCGCCATCTTGGCGGCGGTCAGGATCGCCCGGTAAAGCGCCGCGAAGGTGTTCGGATTCTGTTTGACAAAATCGGTCGGCACGCCGAAGGAACAGCAAGGATGTCCATCCCAGATTTCCTTTGAGAGCAGGTGAATGAAGCCGACTTCGTCGAACACCGCTCGCTGGTTAAAAGGATCGGGCGCCAGATAGCCATCGAGGTTGCCGGCGCGCAGGTTGGCCACCATTTCCGGTGGCGGCACCACACGAATCTGGATGTCCTTGTCGGGGTCGAGACCGTGCTCGGCGACGTAATAGCGCAGCAAGAAGTTATGCATCGAGAACTCGAACGGCACCGCGAACTTGAAGCCTTTCCACTGCTTCGGATCGCGCTTGTCCTTGTGCTTGACGTGCAGGGTAATGGCCTGGCCGTTGGTGTTCTGAATGGTGGCGACGTTAAGCGGCATCGGGTTGGAGCCGATGCCCATGCTCATGGCAATCGGCATCGGCGCCAGCATGTGCGAAGCGTCGTATTCGCGGTTCAACACCTTGTCCCGGATCAACGCCCAGCCGGCAGTCTTGATCATCTGTACGTTCAATCCCTGCTGCCGATAGAAGCCGAGTGGATCGGCCATCAGCAATGGACTGGCGCAAGTGATGGGGATAAAGCCGATCTTCAGATCCTTTTTCTCCAGCGCGCCCTTCTCCTGCGCCATCGCCTCCAGCGCACCGAAGGGGAAGAAGCTGGACAAGGCCGCCAGCGCCGTCGAACGACCGACGGCCCGCAAGAAGCGGCGACGTTCGCCATCGTTCGGAAACACCGCACGCATCACGGCGGATTCGATGGTGCGCCGGTTGAGCGATTCCACGCCGGCATCCTCGGGCAGCACGGCGTTTTCAGCGTCGTGCTCGGCCTGCGAATGATGCTTGCCGCAGGAACAGGCGCCCAGGTGGGTCTTCTCGTTAAATGGGTCCTTGAAAGCAGACATGACAATCTCCTTCGGGAAATGAATTCAGGGGGTGGGTTCGTGGTATTCGATATCGTGCCGGTACTGGTCGTAGGCACGCTGGTATTCCATGACACGGGCAACATCGGCGATAAAGGCCTCGTCATACCCGGCGCGGCGCAAGAGATGAAAACCAAGTTCCATGCCCGAAGCGATACCGCCAGCCGTGATCATCCGCCCGGCATCGACGACGCGGGCGCGGCTGATCCGGCAGGCGGGCGCGAGTTCCGCCAGTCGATCGATCGGCGTCTTGCCGAGATGCGATGCCTCCAGCCGGTCCGGTTCCTTGCGATTGGTCGCCGTCAGGCCGTCTAGCAACCCCATCCGGGCATAGATCCACGAACCCGTGCAGACGCTGGTCAACAGACATTCCGCCGGCAGTTCCTTGATGAAGCGGCGCAGGTTGCCGTTATGCATTTCCTGTCGCGTGCCGAAGCCACCCGGGATCAGAAAGGCATCCATCGCCGGATGGTCGCCAAAGGCGTAGTTCGGCCAGACCGTAAACCCGGCCTGCGTTTGTACCGGCCGCATGGATTCGGCGACCAGAAAGGTATCGAGTTCCGGATCGAAGCGCCGCGCTACCGAAATCACTCCGGCCGGCGCGGCATAATCGATGATCTCGGCTTCCTTGAAAACGTATATTCCAAGCCTGAACCCCATTTTTCGCGCCATTTCACCACTCCGCCTGGTTGTTGGGCGGGCGAATCGGCATGACTTCGCCCATGGAGCCGATTTTCGTCAGGGCAGAACCGTAGCGCTATCGCGGGAGTTGTGATTGTGGTGTAGGGCAAGTACTACAAAAACAAGACTAGCCTGTCAGCCGGTGCCGAGCCGCATAGCTGAACAGATCGGCAGGATTGCGCAATTCCAGCTTGTCGAATATCCGCGCTCGGTAGGTCGAAATCGTGTTGGCGGAAAGCGTCAGTTGTTGCGCGATCTGACCGACACTGCGCCCCTGCGCCAGCAGTTGCAGGACCTGGAATTCACGGTTCGACAGCAGTTCGTGCGGCGGGCGCTCGCCATCGACGCCGCCGCGCACATTTTGCGCCAGCACCTCGGCCACAGCCGGCGTGACGTACAGACTGCCGGTGGCCACTTTGGCAATCGCCGCGATCAGCACGTCCGGACTGCACCCCTTGTTCAGATAGGCATGCGCCCCGCTGCGGATGGCGCGCAATGCAAACTGACTCTCGGGGTAGACCGAAAGCATGATGACGCCGATACGCGGAAACTCGCTGTGCAGGGTTTTCAGGACGTCGAGTCCGTCGCGTTCGCCCAGCGCAATATCGAGCAATACCACATCCACCGAGGTCGTCCGCAAGATACGCAGCGCCGACGGGCCGTCTTCAGCCTCGTGCAGCAGGTCGATGCCGGGCGCCTCGGAGAGAATCTGCCGCAAGCCGCGCCGGATGATCATGTGGTCGTCAACGATCAGCACATCGGTCATGACGTTACCCCGACGAGAACATTGGGAAGGCGCACCTCGATGCGAGTCCCCTCCCCCGGCGCGCTGACGATATCAAGCCTGCCGCCCAGCGCCAGCGTGCGCTCGCGCATGCCCAACAGGCCGAACGAGGTCGGCTGAACCGGCACGCACATGCCGCAGCCATCGTCCGCGACGGACAGATACAGATTGCCCCCTTCCGCCTCCGCGGCCAGAACCACCGTTCGCGCGCGGGCATGGCGCGCGACATTGGTGAGCACCTCCTGAACAATACGGTAGAGCGCAATTTCGGCTTCTCGTCCCAGGCGGCAGTGCTCAATCGTTTCGGCGCAGACAAAGCGGCAGGCAATGCCATTGCGCGCCTGAAAATCCAGCAACAGTGTCTCCAGCGCCGACCACAGACCAAGATGGTCCAGAACCCCCGGCCGCAAATCGTTGAGAATGCGCCGCACCGCCTGCATGGCCTGATCGCCGATATCCAGCATGCGGTCCAGCCGCTCGGTCAGGTTTGCCTCATCGCCCAGGCGATGTTTCAACCAGTTGGTCTCAAGCTGCAATGCGGTCAGGGCCGCGCCGAGATCGTCGTGGATGTCGCGCGCGATGTGTCGGCGCTCTTCCTCGCGCACACTGTTCAAGTGCGCAGAAAGACGGCGCAGCGATTCATTCGACTGACGCAAATGGTCGTGCGCCGCTGTCAGATCGGCCGTTCGTTCGCGCACGCGCCGCTCGAGCAGATCATGCGCTTCGCGCAGCAGGGTTTCGGTCCGTTTCCGGTCAGTGATGTCGTTGAAGGTCACTACCGCCCCCACCACCCCCCCGTGATCGCGAATCGGATAAGAGGCGTATTCGGCGGCAAAGTGACTCCCATCCCGCCGCCACAGCACCTCGTCGTCGACGCGAACGCCCTGGCCTTCGGTAAACGCCTTGTAGATGCGGCAATCGTGCACTGGCATCAAGGTTTCGTCGGCGTGGGAGTGATGAATCAGGTAGTGCATCGGCCGACCCAGCACCTCGTCCGGCGTGTAGCCCAGCATTGACGCCCCGGCCTCGTTGATGAAGATGCAGCGGCCGGTCAGATCGATGCCATAGATACCCTCGCCCGTGGATTCGAGAATCATCTCCAGCTGGCGGCGCCAGGCGGCATGGTGCGAAAGGTTATGCAGATTGGCAAACATGGCGAAGACAAGAAATCGATTGCCAAGCCAAGCAACAAAAATGCCGAGGTGCGTGATGCGGGCGACGGGCGCGACATATCGACGGGCAACGTCTGACGCTTCCCCCTCTCCGTGCCAAAATGAGGCTGGTAGCACCAGCCTGGTGCATCGCGCTACCTTAAGGATTCGGCTCCAAGCGTTTGGCCGCTCCTCCCTGAACTACGGCAAACCATGCTTCTGCATTACACCCTGCGTTGCGGACGCTCGCCATGTCCAGTACGGGCGAATTGGAAAATCAGCCCCTGAACGCCTTTCGCCATGCCGTCGGCGACACCCCGAACGCTCGTCGAAAATGAAGCCTCAATGATTCGGGCGATCCAAAGCCGACCAGCGCTGAAATTGCCTCGACCGAATGATCACTGCTTTCCAGCAGGCGCTGGGTCTGCGCGAGTCGTTCGGATTGCAGCCATTCGCCCACTGTCATGCCCATCAACTGCCGGAACTGGCGTGTAAACGTTCGGTGGCTCATGACGGCGCAAACGGCAAGGCTATCCACAGTATGTGGCTGCCCCAGGTTGGCTCGTACCCAGTCCAGCAATTCCGAAAGCCGCGAGTTTCTTGCAGTGGTCGGTATCGGCTGTTCAATGAACTGCGCCTGGCCGCCCTGCCTGTGTGGCGGGACGACAAGTCGTCTCGCCACACCATTTGCGAGTTCGGCACCATACTGCTGACGAACCATGTGCAAGCAGCAATCGATACCCGCTGCAGTCCCCGCCGAGGTCAGCAAATTTCCATCTTCCACGTACAGCACGTCGGCATCGACGCAAATAGCCGGGTAGCGCCGCGCGAAATCGCGCGCATAGGCCCAATGCGTGGTTGCCCGTCGTCCATCGAGCAAGCCGGCCTCGGCCAGCACGTAGGCACCAAGACAAAGCCCGACAACCCGCGCCCCCCTTCGTTGCGCCGACGACAGAGCCTTCAACATCGCCTCCGGCGGCCGTTCGGCAGGATCGCGCCAACTGGGAACGATGATCGTATCCGCCTCCCCTAGCGCCGACAGGTCGTGCTTCAACTCCAGCGAAAAGCCGGCCGTTGTTCTGATGGGTCCGGATTCCGCCGCACAAACCTTAAAGTCATGAATCGGCAAGCCCGGATGGGCTTCGCCAAAGACCACACAAGGCACCGACAGGTGAAACGGACTGATGCCGTCAAACGCAACAACCGCAATCGCGGGACGAGACATGGCAGAGCTTCCGACCGGGCAATGATTGGCCTGATATTACCGCTTAATGTCATTCAAGCCACTATCGTCAAAACAGGGCACCCGCAAAAATACAGCTTCCTCATTCTCATTCGGAGCCCCTTATGACCAAGCAAGCGCTGATCGTGATCGATCTTCAGAACGATTATTTTCCCGGCGGCAAATTCCCCCTGTGGAACACCGACACCACCCTGGCCAACACCGAGGCGGCAATCAGCAAGGCCCGCGCGACGAACATTCCTGTCATCCTGATTCAACATGTCGCCGACGCTGCCAAAGGTATCGCTCCCTTTTTCAACGAAGCCACAACAGGCGTTGAAATCCATCCCCGGATTTTGGCCGCCGCGCCGGATGGAATCGTTGTCACCAAGGCGTTTGCAGACAGCTTTCACCACACGACTCTGGAAGCGACCTTGTCGGGGCTCGGGATCGAAGAACTACTGATCTGTGGAATGATGACCCAGAACTGCGTGACCCACACGGCGATTTCCCGGGCGGCAGAGAAGTACTCCGTAAAGATCCTGACGGACTGCTGCACGACCGTGAGCCAGATGATTCATCTGATCGCGCTGAATGCCCTATCGACCCGCATCCCTCTCGTGGAATCATCCACAGCGCTTTGACTCGGCGCAAAGACGGCTCGAATATGGGGGGCAGGTCAATCGGACATGGCCGAAACGGGCAGACGCAAAACCGAAAAAAGTGACGCGGGGAAGACCGCGCCATTTCTGCGTCCGGATACCGCTCGGAAATACGTTTTCTACAGCCTCAACGTTCGACGTAACCGGCGGGCGGAAGCCGCAGGCTAGAGCGAACCCAACAGCGCAGTTGTTGGGCCGTCCGGTTGTCGGAGGGTTTATGCGTCACGGTCATATTTCGATCTTCTTGGTAAACCAATCGCCGTCAATCGTGACCTCTATCGTTGTAGCGTCCAACTGGCGAAGGCGTGTATTTCCACATCGTTCGTTTTCCCATACGCGGCGAACGAGCTTGAGTCCAAACGGCGTGTCGATCTCCTTGTAGAGGACTGTAAAGGGCTGAGAAGTAACCAAGGCGGGTACCCGCACGTAGACACGGTAAGCCGTTGTACCAAGTTTCAATTCATCTTGTAGAGAGTCTTGGCTTGCAAGGTCAATGACGAGCAGAAGAGCGACCAATAGTGCCGGAAGCAGCAGCAGGGCCGCCGCCACGAACGCCACGAAACGCTGGTAGCGTTGCGCCGTGGTTTTGGCTAAAAGTACGATGGCGACTGGTATGGACAAAGCTATCAACGCAGCACAGCCGTTGTTGAGTTGGGGGTAATTGAACTGCACCCCGTAGGGAAGCAGGTTAGTCTCATTGAGCCCAACCAAGACGGCGGCAAGAAGCATCCCAACGGGGAGATGTGCTTTAAGACGCATAACGTTTGAACTCACAGTCCTGCGCGGCTTTTTGCGCAGGTCCGGTGGAATGATTGGTTAGCCATTATGGTTGCGATGGAACCATGCTCGGGAACTCATAGATGAAGCGCAATAGCATTTCAATGAATGAGATCAGTTCTTTTGCATCCGCTTCAGTCATCAACGCAATTTCGTGAGTTGCCTCATTACCTTTCTTGCGGATGTGATCAACCCAGTGTTTTCCATTGGGGGGGACAAAGCCCTTGTCTGCCAGGTACGTGACGTATTCAATAAACCTCAGTCCTTCAGTGGCTCCCTGAGACACGGCGATATTCATCAACAGCTTTCGGCAAAGAAGGACGGCTGCGGTAAAGCAATTCTGGCTCGATGCTCTCCTCGATTCTTCATATAGCGCCGTGAGATCCGGTGGAACATGAGTAACTGGATTTCCCAAGGCAGGAGTGGGAAATCTAGAGCCCGCGGGCTCAAAGAACGTGGGGCCACCACAGTTTGGGCAAATATAAATTCCTCCGACCTGCGTGCCACTACCATCTCTGCCATGGCCAAGCCTATAGCCTCGGACAGATGAGACCGTAGCGTTGCAGAAGCCGCAAACAAACTTGATATTCGGCAGCCCTTGCTGCTGATACCAATTAAAGTTCCCTTCTGGGAAGAACGGAGTCATGTAGTCTCCAAATGGCTAACTTTGTTATAGGGAGACAGTTTTGCTGCATAACTTTGCCGTCTGACGCATAACTCCTACCGCATCTGGCCAGCAAATACATTCGTTATCAATGCGATGCTCGTGGATTCCAGTGTGCTTATCCAGTAGTAAACAAATCGCGAAAAGCGGCACAACTTTTCTCCCCCAAAAATGGTGCGATTCTTACCCGAAATACGCCAGCGCAGTTACCTCTAGCATCGAAGCATATGAGCGGCATATCCATATGTCAATGGAGTGCAATGGCTGCCATAGGGAAAATCCTGCAACGGCTGCTGATGGCCGACTACAGGAGATCACGAACGCCCGCATTGAAGAAGCGAAATGCGCATATTCTGGCTACGCGTTGAGCGAGTTTGGGCAGATAGCCGCCCCGTGCCGCCGTTACAGCAAACTTTCCTTGCCGATCCCGCCACGCTTGATGATGCGGCGCAGGCGTTCCAGCCCTTCCAGCTGGATTTGCCGCACCCGTTCGCGGGTCAGGCCCAAGTCGTAGGCAATGGTGTCGAGCGTTTCCACTTCGCTGCCGTTCAGGCCGTAGCGTCGCAGGATGACCTCGCGCTGGCGCTCGGTCAGCTGTCCCAGCCAATCGTCAACCAGCGTGTTCAACTCTGCCGATTGCAGCAGGGTCGAGGGGTCGGCGCTGTTGTCGTCGGCGATCACATCCGCCACCGTGTGGTTCGGATCGATTTCCAGCGGCGCGTCGAGCGAAGCGATATGCTCGTTGAGCGAGAGAATGCGACGCACGTCAGCCGCCGGGCGGTCGATCAGGCCTGCGATGCGCTCGACCGTGGCGTCGCGCGTATCTGCCGCTTCAAGGTGCCGTATGGCACGCAGCACGACGTTGATTTCTTTGACCACATGCACCGGCAGCCGGATGGTGCGCGACTGGTTCATGATGGCGCGCTCGATGCTCTGGCGTATCCACCATGTGGCATAGGTGGAAAAACGGAAACCGCGTTCCGGGTCGAATTTTTCCAGCGCGTGGATCAACCCGAGATTGCCTTCTTCAACCAGATCTAGCAGCGGAATACCCCGGTTGAGGTAGTGTTTGGCAATATTCACGACCAAGCGCAGGTTGTGTTCGATCATCTTCTGACGAGCCGCAAAATCGCCGGCACGTACCTTGCGGGTGGTGGCCAGCTCTTCTTCCGGCGTCAGCAGCGGTTTGGCGCCAATCTCGTTCAGGTAGACCTGGGTGACATCCTCCAGCAACTCCAGTTCGGGCGATGGCTGCTCATTGTCATCATCCGCCTGCGCGTCGCCGGCCTCGGCTGCCCCCGTCAGTTCGTCTTCTTCTTCGCGATCTTCGTTATCGCCGCGTGTCGACACGTCGTTACCGCCTGGGCAGGAAGCCGGCCGGGTCGACCGGCTTGCCTTGTTGGCGAATCTCGAAATGGAGCTTGACGCCGTTTTCGCTGTCGGTCTTGCCCATTTCGGCAACCTTCTGGCCCTTGACCACCTGCTGCTTCTCGGCGACCAGAATCTTGCTGTTGTGGGCATACACCGAGATATAGCCGTTGGCGTGCCCGATGATGAGCAGGTTGCCGTATCCCTTTTGCAAACCCACGAAGAACACCTTGCCATCGGCCGCTGCCGCAATCGGCTCGCCTTCCTTGCCGGCGATCTCGATGCCCTTGTTGCCATCGCCAAAGCCCGTGACGAGTTTGCCCGCGGCCGGCCAGGCCCATGCGAGAGCGCCCGTGGCTTCCGCCGGTCGGGTTTCGGGAGTTTTGGCTTCCGCCGGTTTGACTTCTGCGGGTTTTGCCTCGGCCGGCTTGCCTTCCGCTGGTTTGGCGTCGACCGGTTTGACTGGCGCAGTCGCGCGTTGTGCCCGATCCCAGGCGCCGTCGGAATAGGGTTCCTTGTTGACCTTGGGTTCAGCGCGCACGCCTTCGGTCGCCGCCGGCACTGTGCTCAGCGGACGGGTTTCCGTTGGCACGCCGGTGGTCACTGGCTGAACCACCACCCCCGTCGGAGCGGAGACGCGAAGCTGCTGGCCTTCCTTGATCGTGAAGGGTTCGGGAATATTGTTCCAGACGGCCAGATCGCGGTAGTAGGCGCCATGTTCGAGCGCGATACGGTAAAGCGTATCGCCTTTCTTGACGGTGTAAAGCGCCGGCGCTGCCGCGCTGGGCGCCGTTCCCGCCGGGGCGGGCTTGGCCGTGGCGGCCACCCCTCCGCGTTCCTGCACGGGAGCGGGCGCCTGGCTCGCACAGGCGGCCAGCAACAGGATCGGAAACAGCAGTAGGAGAGATCGTTTCATTCTGTACCTGATAACAAGGGAACAAAGCGCACGCCATCGAGACGGGATTCCGTAAAACCCTGCGGCGTATGTTCAATGAGTGAAAGATACTGTTCACCGACCCCGACTGGCAAGATCAGGCGTCCGCCCGGGGCCAGTTGCTGCAAGAGCGCGGGGGGGATGCGAGATGGCGCGGCGGCGACAATGATGCTGTCGAAAGGGGCCGCTTCCGGCAGGCCGAAATGTCCATCCGCCAGCTTGAGGCGTACGTTGAATTGCTGGATCTGACGCATGTTGAGCTTGGCTTTTTCAAGCAACGGCTTCAGCCGCTCGACGGCGTAGACATCCTTGGTCAGTTGCGCCAGCACGGCGGCCTGATAGCCGCATCCGGCACCAATTTCCAGCGTTTTGCCGAGCACGGCGCGACCGTTCAGCAGGGCTTCGATCATGCGGGCAACCACATAGGGCTGCGATATGGTCTGCCCCATACCCAGCGGCAGCGCCGTATCCTCATAGGCGCGCGACGCCAGCGCTTCGTCGACGAAGACATGGCGCGGCACCGCGGCCATGGCGCCCAGCACCGCCTCATTGCGGATGCCCTGCTCGCGCAGGCGTTCGATCATGCGCGCGCGGGTGCGCTGCGAGGTCATGCCGATGCCGGTGTGAGGACGCAGATTCAGCATGGCAACCAGGTTCGGATCGTATTGATCTGGGCAACGTGTGTCAGGTCGATCTGGAGCGGCGTGATCGAGACCACGCGCCGCTCGACCGCGTTGAAGTCGGTTCCCGGCCCGGCATCCTGCGCGGCCCCGGCGGCGCCCACCCAGTACACCCGCTCGTTGCGCGGCGAGGTCATCGGCACCACCGGTTCGGCCTTGTGCCGCTTGCCCAGGCGGGTGACCTCGATACCAGACAACTGATCGGCGGGGATGTCGGGCACATTGACGTTGAGCAGCACCGGTTCCCGGATCGGCTGGTCGACGAAGCGTTGCACCACCCGCCGGGCAACCTGCCCGGCCGTTTCGAAATGACGCCCTTCGTGACTGGTCAGCGACACCGCGATGGCCGGAATGCCGAGCAGAAAGCCTTCCATCGCCGCCGCGACCGTGCCTGAGTAAATGGTGTCATCGCCCATGTTGGCGCCGAGATTGATGCCGGAAACGATCATGTCCGGCAGCGGGTCGAGCAGACCGGTAACAGCCAGATGCACGCAGTCGGTAGGCGTACCATTCACATAATAAAAGCCGTTGGCGGCCGTTTTCAGCGACAGCGGCCGATCCAGGGTCAGCGAGTTGCTGGCGCCGCTGCGGTTGCGCTCCGGCGCCACCACGACCACTTCCGCCAGTTCGCCCAGCACGCGCGCCAGTTCGAGCAGACCGGGTGCAGTGTAGCCGTCGTCGTTGGAAAGCAGGATGCGCACGCTGATCGCCTCTGGAAAACTGGTTTCGCATTCTACCCCGAGGCCGGTTACTTTTTATCGCGCCGGAACCCCAGCGCGCGACGATTGTCCTTATCACCGGACTGCTGTTACCCATTCGGCTAAAATGAGTTCTCAACTTGGATACAACGCCCATGAAAGCCATTCAAAAAATCGAATCCTTCATTTTCTGGAGCCGCTGGCTCCAGCTGCCCATTTATCTGGGATTGATCGTCGCCCAAGGCGTCTATGTCGTTCAGTTCATGATCGAACTATCGCATCTGGTCGCCAAAACCGGGAGCCTCAGCGAAAACGAGGTCATGCTCATCGTACTGGGTCTGATCGACGTAGTCATGATCGCCAATCTGCTGGTGATGGTGGTGGTCGGCGGTTACGAAACCTTTGTTTCACGCCTTGATCTGGACAGTCATCCGGACCAGCCTGAATGGCTTTCGCACGTCAATGCCGGCGTGTTGAAAGTCAAGCTCGCCACTGCATTGATCGGCATCTCCTCCATCCACCTCCTCAAGACCTTCATCAATGCCTCGCAAATCGAAGACCGCGTCATCATCGCGCAGGTGGCCATACACTCACTGTTCCTGATATCCGCGGCGATGATTGCCCTGACCGACTGGATCATGACCAAAACCCTCGTTCTTCAACATAACAACCACACCTGAGGATTCCCCCATGAGCGCCTCGATCAGACAAGAAGATTTTATCGCCTCCATCGCCGATGCCTTTCAGTACATCAGCTACTACCACCCGCTCGACTACATCAAGGCCCTGGGCGAAGCCTACGAGCGCGAAGAATCGCCGGCCGCCAAGGATGCCATCGCCCAGATCCTGACCAATTCGCGCATGGCTGCCGAAGGCCACCGCCCGATCTGTCAGGATACCGGCATCGGCATGGTGTTCCTCAAGATCGGCATGAACATGCGCTGGGCGGACGCCACCATGACCCCGCAGGAGATGGTCGATGAAGGAGTACGCCGCGCCTACACCAACCCGGACAACCCGTTGCGCGCGTCTGTGCTGGCCGATCCGGCCGGCAAACGCATCAACACCAAGGACAACACCCCGGCGATCGTGCATGTCGAAATCGTGCCGGGCGACCACCTGGAAGTGATCTGCGCGGCTAAGGGCGGCGGTTCGGAAGCCAAATCCAAATTCGCCATGCTCAACCCCTCCGACGACCTCGTCGACTGGGTCTTGCACAAGATTCCCGAAATGGGCGCCGGCTGGTGCCCACCCGGCATCATCGGCATCGGCATCGGCGGCACGCCGGAAAAAGCCATGCTGCTGGCCAAGGAATCGATCATGGCGCCGGTCGATATGCACGAACTCAAGGCGCGCGGCCCGAAAAACCGGGCCGAGGAACTGCGCCTCGAACTGTTCGAGAAGATCAACGCGCTGGGTGTCGGCGCCCAAGGGCTGGGCGGCCTGACCACCGTGCTCGACGTCAAGGTGCTCGATTACCCCTGCCACGCCGCCAACCTGCCGGTGGCTCTGGTACCCAACTGCGCCGCCACCCGTCACGTCCATTTTCACCTCGATGGTTCCGGCCCGGCGAAACTGGAGCCACCACGCCTCGAAGACTGGCCGGCAGTAACCTGGACGCCGGATGTCCAATCCGCCACCCCCGTCAATCTCGACACCCTGACCAAGGCTGAAGTCGCCGACTGGAAACCAGGCCAGAAACTGCTGCTGAACGGCAAGATGCTGACCGGCCGCGACGCCGCGCACAAGCGCATCGCCGACATGCTGGCCAAGGGCGAGAAGCTGCCAGTGGATTTCACCAACCGCGTCATTTACTACGTCGGCCCGGTCGATCCGGTGCGCGACGAAGTCGTCGGCCCGGCCGGCCCGACCACGGCCACCCGCATGGACAAATTCACCCGCATGATGCTGGAGAAGACCGGCCTGATTTCGATGATAGGCAAATCCGAGCGCGGCCCGGTCGCGATCGAGGCGATCAAGGATAACCGGTCGGCCTACCTGATGGCAGTCGGCGGCGCGGCCTACCTGGTCGCCAAGGCGATCAAATCAGCCAAAGTGGTCGGCTTTGCCGACCTGGGCATGGAAGCCATCTACGAATTTGATGTACAGGACATGCCGGTGACGGTAGCCGTCGATTCAAGCGGCACCAGCGTGCACAACACCGGCCCGCGCGAGTGGCAGATCAAGATCGGCAAGATTCCGGTCGCACACTGATCGCCGTCATCGTGTGCCTGGGCGCCGCCATCGGCGCCCTTTTCATTTGCGCGGCTTGTTCTTGGCCGCATCGGCCTTGTTCATCGCTTCGATCAGCGTGGTCAAACCTTCCACATTGCTCTGGTTGACGCCATAGCCCTGCCGTCCCAGGGGTGTCGGCATCGCAGCGGATGTCGGTGGAGCGGTGTTGGCTGCCGGCGCCGTCTCGGCCTTGGCGACCGGCTGGGGCATCGTGGATTTGGGTTCCGCCGGTTTCTTTTCGACAGCCGCAGGTAAGGGTTCGGGTGCGTTGGCGGCAGCGACCGGCACCGACTTACCCAGCGACGGACGAATCGAGACGGGGACCGACGTCGCCGTTCCGGCGGCGACGTCGCCGCTCATCACCTTGTCGTGCGCTTCCAGCACCGCTTGGCGGCGTTGCTCGGCCTCGCGCGCAGCGGCCTGCGCTTCTTCGGGCGTCGGCCCGTGAGCGGGTGCCGGTGCCGAGGCCGCCGCCGCTTGAGATCCAGCTGCGGTTTCCGATGTGGGTGCCGAGGGGGATATGACCGCCGCCGGCTTGTCCTTGCCGCCGCCAAGCATGAGTGCGGCGGCAATCAACAACGGAATCAGTACCGCAAGCCCGATTGCCGCCAGCTTGATCCAGCGCATGTTGCGAGCGACAAAACCGGGCGCGACCTCGGCGGGTTCTACAGGGGTCGATTCGGCGGCAGCATCCATGGCGGGCTCGACAAAACTCGGATACCGCCATTATAGGGACTCGCTCGATCAGTCGAGATAGTCCGAGTATTCCTTTTGGCGATAATCCTGTAGCGTCGCCCAGGGCAAGGCCGCTGGCGCGGGTTGATCGCTGGCTACCATGCGTTTCTGCCCGAGGCCGCTGGTGGTCACCGATTCGACGCGACGCGGCAGTTCCAGCCGCGTGTCCCATGTCACCTTGAGGCGCCGCGCGTTGCCACCGGATTCATAAACACGCAGATGGTCGGCCGGTCGCCCGGTTTCCTTCATGTTCTGCAATTGTGCCGGCGCCAGCAGATGGAGGGCGTTTTCCCAGTTGCCGTCGTAGCCGATATTGCCGTACTCCGCTTCCGGCACATTGATGATCACTTTGTCGTGCCGATTGACCAGGCGTACCACCGGCCGTTTGTCCGGTCCGAGAACAATCCAGCGCGCCGCCGCCGCGAGATCCAGGTGCTTGTGCCCCTGCCCGCCCTTGGCGTGATCGTGCTCGTCGTGTGCTCCAGCCGGCAGAATGCGTTCCACCCAGATCTGGTCGCCGCGCCGGATAAAGCGCTCCTGGAATTTCATCTGCCGGGTGATGCCGTCGGCGCCGACCTCGGTGACCTCATGCTGAATCAGCAGGGTGGCATCCGCCAGCGGCGCGGCCTGGCAGACGGCCGTGCCGCCGATCACCAGCAGCAGGGTTGCAATTGTACGTTTCATGCTTCTTCCAAAAGAAAAGCGGCGGACGTCGCCGTCCGCCGATCGCAGCGTCTGCGAGATCAGAGTCCGAGCGCGGTGCGCACCACCCCGAAGACCTTGGTGTTGTCGAGCGTGCCCTTGAAGCCGGCGTTGCCGGCACCGCCCGACAGCAGCATTACGTCACCGCCACCATGCGTTTCTGAGCCCGGCGTGCCGAGCACCACCCCCACGTCTTGAAGGTAATCGTCGGCCGCCGTATCCACCGTCGTCAGATCATCGCGGCTGGCCTTGCGGGGACCGCCACCATTCCCAAAGACCAGCGTCGTGTAGGGCTTGCTGTCAGCCGCATTGGCAAGTACCGGCTTGCCCTGCACCCGCGTCTGCTTGATGTCGGTCACCTTGCCCAGAATCGGGTTGCCCCGGTGCGGATAGCCGTTGAAGGTCATCGTGTGATCGTGGTCGGCCGTGACAACGACCAGCGTATCCTTCAGGTCGACCAGCGAAAGCGCCCGCTTGATCGCTTCATCGAAGGCGATGGCGTCTTCCAGCGCCCGCTTGGCATTGGTGCCATGCAAAGCGTGGTCAATCCGCCCGCCTTCGACCATCAGGAAGTAGCCCTTGCTGTTCTTCTGCAACAGCTTGACGGCAGTTTCAGTCATGTCGGCCAGGCTGGGTTCGTCGATGGCGCCCTTGACCCGATCCAGTTCGTAGTTCAGGTGATCGGCATTGAACAGCCCGACCAGCTTGTTGGTCGTTGCCACATTGACGTTGCGCAGTGCCGTGCCGGTAGTCACATAGGTGTAGCCGGCATTGGTCAGCAGGGCAGTCAGATCCACCGCATCGGTGCGCTTGCTGCCAGCGACCCCGGAAGGCAGAAAATGCCTGCGTCCGCCGCCAAGCAGCACATCCACGCCGGAACCCAGCGCGGCATTGAAGCGGGCGCTGCCGGGTACGACCTGGGCGGCGATGTCATTTTCGCCATCGCGGTGGCAGATGTGCGAGAACGTCGCCGCCGGGGTCGCATGGGTAATACGCGTGGTCGTCACCGCCCCAACCCCTTTTCCCGCCGCTTTCGCCAGTTCCAGCAGCGTGGTGGCAGGCGTGCCATTGTTCGCCGGACAGGTCGTGTCGGCACCGCTCACATAGGGCTTGGCCGTCGCGTCGTAGGCCTTTGTGTTGCTCGACATCGACAGCACTTCGTTGTTCATCTTGACGCCGGTCATGTATGCCGCCATCGACGGCGCACTGTCGGTGGTCTGGGCATCAAGCGAGGCGGTACGGATGCGGGCCGTGCGGGTCAGCGCCTCCATATTGAGCTTGCCGGATTCGCCATATTTGTAAATACGGGCGGCCGTCACCGTGGTCGGGCCCATGCCGTCGCCGAGAAAGAAGATGACGTTCTTGGCCTCGCCGGCGGCCAGGGCCGGACTTGCGAAAGCGGCCGCGAATGCGGTGGCCGCAAGCGTGCGGATCAGTTTCATATGCGTTCCTTTCCTGGTCCGGATCACAGGCCGATGGCCTTGCGCACCAGGCTGAATACCTGGATGTTCTCGATAATGCCGGTGAAGTTCTCGGCCCCCTTGCCAATCGCGCCGATGAACACATCGGTGCCGCCATGCGTCTCGCCGCCGACGGGCATTGGAATGACCGCTTCCTGGTGGTAATCCTTGTCGAACACCTGCGCATCCGTCAGCGCCGTACGAGCCGCCGGGCGGTTTTCGCCGTTGCCAAACCCGATCACCGTAAAGGGGTTACCGCCGGTATCGGTATTCAGCGCGCCGGTCACGAAATTCTTGACCAGACCGAGGACGCCGGGGTTGCTGGCGGTCGTCGGGCCGGTGCGCTGGGCATAGCCGTTCAGGACCAGCGTATGGTCGTGGTCGGCGGTCACGACGATCAGCGTGTTCTTGAGACCGGGGTCGATCGCCTGCAACTTGTCGATCGCAGTCTTGATCGCGGTATCGAAGGCCACGGTGTCCTGCAAGGCTCGACGCGCGTTGGTCGAATGCAGGGCGTGGTCGATACGCCCGCCTTCCACCATCAGGAAGAAGCCCTTGTTGTTGTTCTTCAGAACATCGATGGCCTTGCCGGTCATTTCCGCCAGACTGGGTTCGACTGCCGGGTCGCGATCAAGGTCGTAGGACATGTGGTCCATCGTGTACAAGCCAAGCAGCTTTTTCGCCGACTTGGTATCGACTGCATCCATTTCGCTCTTGTTCGAGGCGTAGGTGTAGCCGGCCGCCCGCATTTCCGCGACCAGGTCGCGCGCGTCGGAGCGCTTGCTGCCGCTCGTCGCCTTCGGCACGAAATGACGACGTCCGCCGCCCATCAGCACATCGACGCCATCGGCCAGAGCGTTGTTGTAGCCCGCACCACCCGGCACGGCCTGCGCGGCGATGTTGTTTTCACCGTCACGGTGGCAGATGTGCGCATAGGTTGCGGCCGGCGTCGCATGCGTCAGGCGGGTAGTCGTCACTGCGCCGGTGCCGAGACCGGCAGCCTTGGCGATCTCGAGCAGCGTGGCTACCGCCTTGCCGTTGGAGGCCGGACAGGTGCTGTCCGCACCGCTCAGATAGTCGTTGCCGTTGGCATCGAAAGCGACCGTTTCGGTGCTCATCGAGATGACTTCATTGTCCATCTTGACGCCGGTCATGTAGGCGGACATCGATGGCGCGCTGTCGGTCACCTGGGCGTTGTTGGAGAAAGTCTTGACGAAGCCGGTTTCCGGTAGCGTGTCGATGGTCAGTTCGCCATCTTCGCCGACCTTGTAGATACGGGCAGCGGTCAGGGTGGTAATACCCATGCCGTCACCGAGGAAAAAGACAACATTCTTGGGCGGATCCATTGTGGCGGGCGAACTGCCGCCACCGAGGCATCCGGAGAGCAGCGCGGCACCAGCGGCCGCCAGAATTACGGTTCTGTACATGTGGGGGGACTCCTGAACTGTATCGAGGCCTGGTCACTATGACAAAATCGCATGACCGAATTGTGACAATACTGAAAAACCGCCAACAGCGGTTTCTGGGATAATCGCCTCTCCCCGACCACCCGAAAACCATCGTGAATCCGCACCTCTCCCAGTTGCAGGCCTACCCCTTCGAGCGTTTGCGCCAGTTGTTTGCCGGCGTGACGCCGCCGCCTGGCCGGCCGGAAGTCAAGCTATCCATCGGCGAGCCACAACACGCGACGCCTGCCTTCATTCAGCAAGCCCTGCGCGACAATCTCGGTGGGCTGGCCAATTATCCGGTCACGCTCGGGATCCCGGCGCTACGCCAGGCAATTGCCGGCTGGGCGAAACAACGCTACGACCTCGATTTGAACCCCGAAACGGAAATCCTGCCTGTCAACGGTTCCCGCGAGGCCCTGTTTTCCTTCGCCCAGGCCCTGATCGACCCGACTCGTGGCAGCGTGCCGCTGGTCGCCAGTCCGAATCCCTTCTACCAGATATACGAGGGCGCTGCTTACCTGGCCGGCGCCGAGCCGCGCTTTCTCAACACGCTGCCCGAGAACGATTTCGCCCTCGATTTCGAATGCCTGTCGCCGGAAGAATGGTCGCAAGTGCAACTACTTTTCGTCTGCTCGCCGGGCAATCCGACCGGCAAGGTGCTAGGCCTGACAGACTGGAAGGCGATTTTTGAACTGGCCGACCGTTACGGCTTTGTGATTGCCTCCGACGAATGCTATTCGGAGATCTATTTTGATGAAGCCCATCCGCCGCTCGGCGGCTTGCAGGCAGCCAAATTGCTGGGACGCGGCCACGAGCGGCTGGTGATGTTCTCCAGTCTCTCCAAACGGTCGAATGTGCCAGGTATGCGGTCCGGCTTCGTGGCCGGCGACCCGACCCTGCTCAAGCAGTTTCTGCTGTACCGCACCTACCATGGCTGCGCGATGCCGCCACCGGTGCAGGCTGCGTCGGTGGCGGCCTGGAACGACGAGTCGCACGTTCTGGAAAACCGTGCCCTGTACCGGGAAAAATTCGCGGTGCTGGCGCCGCGCTTTGCCAGCGCACTGGCCACCGGAATGCCGGACGCCAGTTTCTACCTCTGGGCCAGGACGCCGATCAGCGACACCGAATTCGCCCGGCGGCTGTATGCCGCCTATAATGTCATCGTTTTGCCGGGCAGCTTTCTGGCCCGCGCGGCGCACGGCACGAACCCCGGTGCGGATTTCGTCCGCATCGCGCTGGTGGCGTCCCTCGCCGAGTGCGGCGAGGCGGCCGACCGGATCAATGAATTCATCAACCAACTTTAGAGCAGGAACATCGTGACCATCACTACGCCCCCTCCCATGCCCGCCGCCGCACTGGAACCCCTGATCGACCAGCTCTGGGAACGCCGCGCCGAGTTGACGCCGCAGACGCCTGCCGATGACCTTCAGGCCATCGAGCAGGTGATCGCCGACCTCGACGCCGGCAAACTACGCGTGGCCGAAAAGATCGGCGGCGAATGGGTCACCCATCAGTGGATCAAGAAAGCGGTGTTGCTCTCCTTCCGCATCCGCGACAACGTGATTCATGATTGCGGCGAATTGCGCTCTTTCGACAAGGTCGACCCCAAATTCGCCAACTGGAGCGAGCGCCAGTTCCGCGAAGGCGGTTTCCGCGTCGTGCCCGGCGCCGTCGTTCGCCGCGGCTCCTTCATTTCCAAGGGTGCCGTGCTCATGCCTTCCTTCGTCAACATCGGCGCCTTCGTCGATGAAGGCACGATGGTTGACACCTGGGCCACCGTCGGTTCCTGCGCCCAGATCGGCAAGAACGTGCACCTTTCCGGCGGCGTCGGCATCGGCGGCGTACTGGAACCCTTGCAGGCCAACCCGACCATCATCGGCGACAACTGTTTCGTCGGCGCCCGTTCGGAAGTGGTTGAAGGCGTCATAGTCGAAGACAACTGCGTGATTTCGATGGGCGTCTTCATCGGCCAATCGACCAAGATTTTCGACCGCACCACCGGCGAAGTGATCTACGGCCGCGTGCCGGCTGGTTCGGTAGTCGTCTCCGGCAGTCTGCCTTCGGCGGATGGTACCTACAACCTGAACTGCGCCATCATCGTCAAGAAGGTGGATGCCCAGACCCGCTCCAAGACCAGCATCAACGAATTGCTGCGCGACTGACCCGGCCAGCGGCCCGGCGCGCCGACAGGAGATTACGATGATCCTCGACAAGCTGTTTCAGCTGATGTCCGAAAAGCAGGCCTCGGACATCTTCATCTCGGCCGGCGCGCCGATCCACATCAAGATTCAGGGCAATACGCTACCGGTCAACCAGCAGATCATGCTGCCGGACATGATCCAGCAGATCGCCTACGAGTTGATGTCGCCCGAGCAGATCAAGACTTTCGAGCAGACGATGGAAATGAACCTGTCGTTCGGCGTGCCCAGCGTCGGCAACTTCCGGGTCAACATTTTCCGTCAGCGCAGTTCCATCGCCATCGTGGTGCGCTTCATTCTAGGCAACATCCCCGAACTCTCAACGTTGGGACTGCCGCCGATCCTGACCGATCTGATCATGGAGAAGCGGGGCTTGATCCTGATTGTCGGCGCCACCGGTTCCGGCAAATCGACCACCATCGCCTCGATGCTGGATCACCGTAACATCAATCGCTCCGGGCACATCCTCACGGTCGAGGATCCGATCGAGTTTCTGTTCAAGCACAAGAAATCTGTGGTCAACCAGCGCGAGATCGGCATGGACACGGCCGACTGGCAAGTGGCACTGAAAAACGCCATGCGTCAGGCACCCGATTGCATCCTGATCGGCGAGATCCGTGACAAGGAGACCATGCAGGCGGCTATCGCCTATGCCCAAACCGGCCATCTCTGCCTTGCCACCCTGCACGCCAACAACAGCTATCACGCCCTCAACCGGATCATCAGCTTCTTCCCGCTGGAAAATCGCCCGGCGTTGTTTCTTGACCTCTCAGTCGCGTTACGCGCCATCGCCTCGCAACGTCTGGTCAAGAAGCCGGACGGCAAGCGCATTCCCGCTGCGGAAGTGTTGCTCAACACCCGCCACATAGCCGAATTAATCGAAAAGGGCGAAGTGCAAGCAATCAAGGAGGCCATGGAACAATCGCTGTCGCCGGGTTCGCAGACCTTTGAGCAGGATCTTTTCCGGCTGTACAAGGAAGAGATCATCACGCTCGACGAAGCACTGGCCAACGCTGACTCGCCCACCAACCTCTCGTGGCTGATCAACAATTCGGAAATGACCCTACCGGGTAGCCGCGAGGAAACCAAGGTCATCAATTCCATCGAGTTCGATTCCACCGACGAAGGCGGCGCCTCGTTCAAGGAATTCACCCTGACCCTCGACGACGAAACGGAAGAAACCCCCGCGTGACCGCCGATGCAACGCTCGCTCTGGCCGAGCAACTGATTGCCAGAAAATCGGTCACCCCGAACGACGCGGGTTGCCTGGATCTGATTGCAACCCGTCTCGCCCCGCTGGGCTTCGCTTGCGAGCGCATCGACCGCAAGGGCGTCAGCAACCTGTGGGCGCGGCGCGGCACCGCAAAACCTGTCTTCTGCTTTGCCGGCCACAGCGATGTCGTGCCGACAGGGCCGGTCGAAAAATGGATGTCAGATCCCTTTCTCCCGACGATTCGCGACGGCAAGCTCTACGGGCGCGGCGCCGCCGACATGAAATCCTCGGTTGCCGCCTTTGTCACTGCGATCGAAGCATTCCTCGCCGCGCATCCCGACCACCCCGGCTCGATTGCTCTGCTGCTCACGTCGGACGAAGAAGGCGATGCCACCGACGGCACGGTCGCCATCACCGACGCCTTGCAGGCGCGCGGCGAAACCATCGATTACTGCATCGTCGGCGAACCAACGGCGGTCAACACGCTGGGTGACTGCATCAAGAACGGCCGCCGTGGCTCGCTTACCGGCAAGCTCACCGTCAAAGGCATCCAGGGTCATATCGCCTACCCGCATCTGGCCAAAAACCCCATCCATCTGGTGGCCCCCGCCATCGAGGAACTGGCCGCCACAGAATGGGATCGCGGCAACGAATACTTTCCGCCGACCACCTGGCAGATTTCCAACATTCACGGGGGGACCGGCGCCGGCAATGTCATTCCCGGTTCGGTCGATATCCTGTTCAACTTTCGCTTCGCCACCGCCAGCACCGCCGAATCGCTGAAACAACGTCTGGAAGGCATCCTGCAAAAACACGACCTGGATTACGACCTCGTCTGGACGCTCGGCGCCAAGCCCTTTCTGACCGGACGTGGAAAACTGGTCGACGCGGCCATGACCGCGATTCGCGCCGAATGCGGCGTCGAAGCCGAACTCTCGACCACAGGCGGCACCTCGGACGGCCGCTTCATCGCCGACATTTGCCCGCAATTGCTCGAACTCGGGCCGGTCAACGCCAGCATCCACCAGATCGACGAACACATTGCCGTCGATGCCCTGCCGCGCCTTTCGGCGCTCTATCGCCGCCTGCTCGAACAGATACTGTGCTCATGAACGAACTCATCACCGTCCGCGACTGGCTGCGCTACGCGGTCAGCCGCTTTACCGCCGCCAAGCTCTCCTTCGGCCACGGTTCGGACAACGCCTGGGACGAAGCCGCCTATCTCGTCCTGCATACGCTTGCCTTGCCGCTCGACCGGCTGGAACCTTTTTTAGACGCCCGCCTTCTGCCGGAAGAGCGCGAAAAGCTGCACGTCATCATCGGCCGCCGCGCCGACGAGCGCCTGCCGGCCGCCTACCTCACCCACGAAGCCTGGTTGGGCGAGCACCGCTTCTACGTCGATGAGCGGGTCATCGTGCCACGCTCCTTCATCGCCGAACTACTCCAGGAACAGCTGGCGCCGTGGATCGACGATCCCTGGCGGATCGGCAGCGCGCTCGATCTCTGCACCGGTTCCGGCTGCCTCGCCATCCTGACCGCGTTGTACTTCCCGGAAGCACAGGTCGACGCCATCGATCTGTCGCCCGAAGCGCTCGAAGTCGCCCGCCGCAACGTCGATGACTACGAACTCGCCGATCGCGTGCGCCTGGTGCAATCCAACTTGTTCGCCGGCGTCGCCCGCCAGCGTTACGACCTGATTGTTTCCAACCCGCCCTATGTCAACGCCGAGTCAGTCGCCGCGCTGCCCGCCGAATACCTGCACGAACCCGAGATGGCGCTGGGATCGGGTCAGGACGGCCTCGACGCCACCCGCGTCATTCTGGCCGAAGCCAAAGCGCACTTGAATCCGGGCGGATTGCTGATCGTCGAAATCGGCCACAACCGGGACGCCCTCGAAACGGCCTTCCCCGGACTGCCGTTCACCTGGCTGGAAACCAGCGGCGGGGATCAGTTTGTCTTCATGTTGCGGGAAGAAGAACTGCCTTAACAGCTGCGCGCATTTCACTCGACCGACCTGCGCTGAGTTTCCCGAATTCATCAAAAGGGAAACTATGATTGGTATGATCGACTGACGAATCCGGGAGAACGCAACAATGTCCATCCACAAGTTCAGTCTGTTCTGTTTCGCCGCATGGCTGGGCGCGAGCGCATACGCCGCCACCGGCGAATTGCTCGTTCCCGCCACTGCTGCCATGCGCGAACGGGGGAGCAATGTGTTGCCACTGCCCACCGGGCATCATGCCTTGTCGTTCAACCCGGCCGCATTTGCGATGCAGCCTGGCGAGGAGATTCGCCTGTCCTTACCGAACCAGACAGGCCGACAAGTCATATTTGACCGCAAGGTCGCACATGCCAACGGCGATCAGACCTGGATCGGCCACATCACTGACAACGCTGCGAACGACCACCGTGTGATCATCACTCGCGGCAAAGGATTCGTGACCGGGCAGATTCGCACCGCTGGCGGCAAGTTCCGCCTGCACACCGAGGGATCGGAAGAGAGGCTGATCGACATGGCGGCGTCAGGTGCCAAGGCGGCTCCTTTCGATCAACACCCGCTCCTGCCTCCGGCCCAATCGCGCTCCCGCACCGTGGCACAAGCCAGAGAGGCGTCGGCAGCCATCGCAGCGGCAGGCGCAAGCACCATCGACCTGCTCCTCCTGTACTCCGATGGCATGGTCAAGCGGTATGGGTCGGATGCCAACGTACTGACCCGTCTCAATCACCTCGTTGCCGTTGCCAATCAAGCCTATGCGGACAGCAACATCGCCATCACGCTGCGCTTGGTTCGTGCCCAGAAGACCAGTTATGTCGACAACACCAATCTTACCGATGCGCTCTATGCTCTTTCGGCATCCGAAAATTCATGGTTGCAATATGCCGCCGATCCTGCCCTGGCGAGCACGCTGACGCTGCGCAATACCTATGGTGCAGACGTTGTCAGTATGGTCCGCCCATATGACCGGATTTCCCATCAGCGCACATGCGGCCTGGCCTGGTTGGGGGGGCAGAATGGAACCAATATCTCCCAGGACGTCACCTACGCCTACTCCGTTATTGGCGATGGCGACGACATTAATGGCAGTAATTCGTATTGCGACGACTTTACCCTCGCCCACGAACTTGGCCATAACATGGGCAGCGCACATGATGTCGCCAACGCCGGGAGTCAGGGAGCCTATCCGTACTCATACGGCTACGGTTCGGCCGGCATATTCGGCACCATCATGAGTTACATCGATCCCACCGTCGGCAAGTTCTCGAGTCCGCTGTTGACGTGCAATGGCATGCTTTGCGGTGTCGCCAATCAGGCTGACAACGCCCGCTCGCTGAACAACGCGCACGCCAGTATCGCCAGCTATCGAGCCAGCAAAACCAACTCCAATTCTCTGCAACCTCAATCCGGGTGGTGGTGGAATGCCTCTGAGCCGGGACGCGGTTTCTTCTTTGAAATGACCGGCGGAAAAGTCTTCATGGCCGATTTTCTCTATGCAAATAGCGGAATTCCCCTGTGGTATGTCACGTCCGCGAGTTACACCGCCTTCGGTGCCTTTGCTGGAAATCTCAACTACTATTCCGGCGGACAAACCTTGACAGGATCATACAAGCTACCCAACGCGCCGGTTTCACATGGCGCGATTACCGTGAGTTTCAGCGATGAAACACATGGCACCATGGTGTGGCCTGGTGGAAATGTTCCATTGACGCGTTTTGAAATTTCACCAGGTAGCCTTGCAGCCCCCGCGCCCGCATTCCAGCCGGAAACAGGATGGTGGTGGAACGCCAACGAGAGCGGACGTGGATTCGCAATAGAGATTCAGGGGAATTACCTCTTCATTGCCGGTTTCATGTACGACGTAGCGGGCAATCCCGCCTGGTACTTCTCGACCGGAGCCATGACATCGAATTCGCTGTATCAGGGACAGTGGGTACAATGTCAGGGAGGACAACCCATGGTCGGGGTTTTCCGCCAGAATGCCTGTAGTGCATTGGCAAATGGTTCGCTTTCCCTTTCGTTCACCTCACGAACCACCGGTATATTGGTACTTCCCGATAGCCGCCAAGTCTCTTTGACTCGCTTCCCGCTGCCCTGAGCTGACTATTTACATCACGACATTCACGCCGCCACATCTACATTGCGGCCTGTTGCCTATCGAAGATCATATTTGCAATGGCTAATTGCGCACCATAGGTGCCATACAGTACCCATTGTGCTACAGGTACGCTAATATACTGTTTATATTTACAGTTATATGGTGTGCCGATCATGCCCTTTCTCGCCCAAATCCTGCAACGCCCCGACGTCTGGCGCGGCGATGCGCTGGCTGCCGCGCCGCTGCCCGGTCTTGCCAGCGGCTTTGCCGAACTTGATGCCGAACTGCCCGGTCATGGCTGGCCGCGCAACGGGCTCGCCGAAATACTGGTCGAACAAAACGGGCTCGGCGAACTGACCCTGCTGTTGCCGATGCTCGCCCGCCTTTCCGCCGAAGAACTGGCCTGGGTCATCTTCGTCGCCCCGCCTCATCTTCTGCACGCGCCGGCGCTCGAAGCGGGCGGTGTCGCACTCTCGCGCCTGCTGATCGTCGGTTCGCCGGGTCGCGATGCGGCCTGGGCCTGCGAACGCGCGCTGGAAACCGAGGGCGTCGGCACCGTCGTCGCCTGGCTGCCGGAAATACGACCGGTACAATTGCGTCGCCTGCAAATGGCCGCCGAACAGCGCCACACCTTGCTCTGCGCCTTTCGCCCAAGCACCGCCGCCCAACAGGCCTCACCGGCACCGCTACGCCTGGCGTTGGCCGGTGATCACGACCACCTGCGCGTCCGTATTCTGAAACGGCGCGGGCAGCCGCTCGAACGGCCGGTATCCCTCGCCATTCCACGCCCCTGCCCGGCGCCGCGCCGGAATCCGCCCGACCATGCTCTGGCTTGCCCTGCACTTTCCCCACTTGCCGCTCGAAGCGCTCGCCAGACCGCCTGACGGCGCCGCCTTCGCGGTGGTCAGCCGCGAGCGCATCGTGGCGTGCGACGACACGGCCCGCGCCGCCGGCATCGAACCGGGCCAGCGTCTGGCCGGCGCCTGGGCGCGCCTGCCCACACTGACCGTACAGGAGCGCGACGACGTGCGCGAAACCGCCACGCTCAGGCGGCTGGCTTGCTGGGCGGGCGCCTTCACCTCCGAAATCTGCCTGCCGGCGCCGCACACCCTGCTGCTGGAAATTGCCGGATCGCTGCGCCTGTTCGGCGGCGCCGAGGCATTGTGCGAGCGCATCGTGACCGGGTGCCGCGAACAGGGCTTTCAACCGCTGGCCGCTCTGGCGCCGACGCCGCTCGCCGCCGAATGGCTGGCCATCGGCGGCAAGACGATCCACTGCACAGACGCCACGAGTTTGCCGGCAAACCTGTCATCGCTGCCGCTGGCCGCGCTCCCGGTGCCGGAGGCCGACACGACCCGACTGGCCGCCTTCGGCGCCCGCACGCTGGGCGATGTGCTCAAGCTGCCGCGGGCCGGGCTGGCGCGTCGTCTCGGCGCCGCATGGTCCCTCTGGCTGGCCAAGGCACTGGGGGAATATCCCGATCCACGTCCGCGCTTCGTCTTTCCAGAAGAGTTTTGTGAAAGGCTGGAATTGCCAGCCGCGGTCGAGCATGCACCGGCGCTACTCTTCGCCGCCCGCCGGTTGATTACCGCGCTCTGCGGCTGGCTGGCATTACGCCAAGTCGGTATCCTTGAATGCCGGCTGACCCTGGAACACGATCTCCGCCAGCAGCCAGTCAGCCAACTTGCGCTCGGGTTCGCCGACGCCACCCGCGACCCGGAACGCATGATTCGCGTTCTCGCCGAGCGCTTGCAATCGCTGCCCTTACCTTCGACGGTCACCGCCCTGCGCCTGACCGCCGCAACACCGCAGCCGCTCGCCGGTCACACCCCCGGCCTGTTCGGCGGTGCCGGCCACAGCCGGGCTGGCGACGACCGCCTGGCGGCACTGGTCGAGCAACTCCAGGCCCGCCTCGGGCCGGAGAAGGTGCATGGCCTAGCGGTCGTCGCCGACCATCGCCCGGAAATGGCCTCGCGCCCGGTGCCTCCGCTCGGGCGCGCCAGCACGCCATCACGCTCTGGCTGCTGCCGCGTCCGCAGGCGCTCGCAGAACGCGGCGGCCAGCCACAGCACGGCGGCCCGCTGCGCCTGCTGGCAGGGCCGGAACGGCTGGAAAGCGGCTGGTGGGATGGCGGCGAAGACGGCGCATTTGGCGATCTGCGTCGCGACTATTTCGTCGCCCTATCGCCACGCGCCGAATGGCTGTGGATATTCCGCGACGCCGAGGGCTGGTTCCTGCACGGGTTGTTCGCATGAATCTCCCCGACTACGCCGAACTGCATTGCTGCTCCAACTTTTCTTTTTTGCGCGGCGCCTCGCATCCGGAGGAATTGGTCGTCCAGGCACAGACGCTCGGCTACCGGGCGCTGGCGATCACCGACGAATGCTCGCTGGCCGGCGTCGTCAAGGCTCATTTGGCCGCCAGAAAATACGGCCTGCACCTGATCGTCGGGGCCGAATTCCGCCTCGCCGCCGACACCGGCCCGCCCTGCCGGCTGGTGTTGCTGGCGCAGAACCGCGCCGGCTACGGCAATCTCTCCGCCCTCATCACCCTCGCCCGCCGTCGCGCCGACAAAGGCCACTATCGCCTGACGCATGGCGATCTGGAAGGCTTCGCCACGCTCGACCTGGGCGGCGTACCGGACTGTTTGGCGTTGTGGGTCGCCGATGAGGGCGACTCGCCCGAGACCGGCCGCTGGCTGGCCAGCCGCTTTTCCGGCCGCGCCTGGCTGGCGGTCGAACTGCACGCCGGGCCGAACGATCGCCAGCGCCTCGCCCGCCTATTGGCGCTGGCCGAAGCCAGCAGCCTGCCCGCCGTGGCGGCGGGCGACGTGCACATGCATGTACGGCAACGCCGGCCCCTGCAAGACACACTCACGGCTCTCCGCCTCAACACCACGGTTTTCGCCGCCGGCCACGCGCTTTTTCCCAACGGCGAACGCCACCTGCGCACGCGCCTGCGCCTGGCACGCCTCTACCCGCCAGAACTGTTGGCCGAAAGCGTGAAAATCGCCGCGCAATGCGCCTTTTCGCTCGACGAATTGCGCTATGAATACCCCGACGCCGGTATTCCGGAGGGTGCCACCCCTGCCTCGCATCTGCGCAACGAAGTGGAAGCCGGCCTCTGCCGGCGCTACCCGCGCGGCACGCTGGCCAGCGTGCGCGAGCGCGTCGAACACGAACTGGCGTTGATTGGCGAACTCGGTTACGAAAAATATTTCCTCACTGTTCACGACATTGTCCGCTTCGCTCGCTCTCAGAACATTCTCTGCCAGGGGCGCGGCTCGGCGGCCAACTCGGTGGTGTGCTTCGCACTCGGCATCACCGAGGTCGACCCCAGCCGGTCCACCTTGCTGTTCGAGCGTTTCATCTCGAGAGAGCGCGGCGAGCCGCCCGACATCGACGTCGATTTCGAGCACGAACGACGCGAAGAAGTCATCCAGTACATCTACGCGAAATACGGGCGCGACCGCACCGCGCTGACCGCGGCACTGATTACCTACCGCACCCGCAGTTCGCTGCGCGACGTCGGCCGTGCGCTCGGTTTCGGCGGCGCCCAGATCGATGCGCTGGCCGGTTCGCTGGCCTGGTGGGACCAACGCGAGCAACTGCCCGAGCGCCTGCGCTCCGTCGGCCTCGACCCGGATTCGCCGCGCGTCGCCAAATGGCTGGCGCTGGCCGGTCAGTTGCGCGGCTTTCCCCGGCATCTGTCGCAGCATGTCGGCGGCTTCGTCATCTCGCGCGGGCCATTGGCGCAACTGGTGCCGATCGAAAACGCCGCCATGCCCGACCGCACCGTCATCCAGTGGGACAAGGACGACCTCGACGCTCTCAACCTGCTCAAGGTCGACATCCTCGCGCTAGGCATGCTTTCGGCCATCCGCCGGGCACTGGCGCTGATCGGCCTGCCCCTGCACGGCATTCCGCCGGAAGACCCGGCGGTGTATGACATGATCTCGGCCGCCGACACCATCGGTGTCTTCCAGATCGAATCGCGCGCCCAGATGGCCATGCTGCCGCGCCTGAAACCGCGCAATTTCTATGATCTGGTGATCGAAGTGGCGTTGGTGCGTCCGGGCCCGATCCAGGGTGGCATGGTCCATCCTTATCTCAAGCGACGCGCCGGCCGCGAGCGTATCGAACCGATGCGACCGGAGATCGAAGCCGTGCTCGGCCGCACGTTGGGCATTCCGATCTTTCAGGAGCAGGTCATGCAACTGGCGGTCGTGGCGGCCGGTTTCACCCCCGGCGAATCCGACCAGCTCCGCCGGGCGATGGCTGCCTGGCGGCGCAAGGGCGGGCTGGAGCCGTTCGAGCAAAGACTGGTTGCCGGCATGCGCGAACGCGGTCACGACGAAGAATTCGCAAAGCGCGTCTTCGCCCAGATCAAGGGTTTTGGCGAATACGGCTTTCCCGAATCGCACGCCGCCTCGTTCTCATTGCTGGTTTATGTGTCGGCGTGGATCAAGCGTTACCACCCGGCCGCCTTTCTCTGCGCCCTCCTGAACAGCCAGCCGATGGGCTTCTACTCGCCCTCACAGCTGATCCAGGATGCGCGTCGGCACGGCGTCGAGGTTCGCCCGGTCGATGTGCAGGCAAGCGACTGGGAGTGCATACTGGAAACGCAAGACGATGCGTCCCCGACCGTGCGTCTGGGATTGCGCCAGATTGTCGGTTTCGCCGAGGTAACCGCCCAACGGTTAAGCGAAGCACGGCGAAAACAAGGCGCCTTCGTCAGCCTTGCCGACCTGGCTGTTCGCACTGGCCTGGCGCAAGGCGATCTTGACCGCCTCGCCGCTGCCAATGCGCTTGCCAATCTCGCCGGGCATCGTCGGCAGGCGGCCTGGGCCGCGGCGGGTGCGGCCGTCCAGCTTGATCTGCTCGACCCGGCCAGCCCTGACGAAACTATGCCGGCCTTGGCAGCGCCCAGCGAAGGCGAGAATCTGGTCGCCGATTACGCCAGCACGCGTCTGACGCTGGGCCGCCACCCCCTAGTCTTGCTGCGCGACCGCCTGACGGCGATGCGCTTCCAAACCGCATCCACCCTGCGCACCGCCAATGACCGGCAACTCGCCCGCACCGCCGGCATCGTTGTCGGCCGCCAGCGTCCAGCCACCGCCACCGGTATCGTATTCGTCACGCTGGAAGATGAAACAGGGCTCGCCAATATCGTCGTCCATGCCCGCTTGGTCGAACGCCAGCGCAAGGAACTGCTCGGCGCCCGCCTGCTCGGCGTGTTTGGTCAGGTACAGCACGAGGGCGAAGTCGTGCATCTGGTGGCCGGACAACTGGTCGATCTCAGCCCGCTAATGGGTCGATTAACGACACTCAGCCGGGATTTTCACTGAATCGGTTTTATTCAAATTGACAGAATATCGTCAGAATGTTGTGATGCAACCTGTAAGAAATTGTAAATACTTACGCAGCATTCCCCCCTCATTCAAACATCGGCTGTTTCCGGCCTCCACCGAAAACAGTCTTTTATTTTGTCAGACAAGGAGAAACTGGAATGACAAGAGAGAAAACGATCGCACGCGCAATGCGTGTCGTCTTTTCGGGCAGTATCGCACTGGGTTTTGGTCTTCACGCCGCGACAGCTTTTGCCGAAGATGCCAACACCATCCCGCGTGTCGAAATCACCGGTTCGGCCATCAAGCGCATTGCGGTTGAAGGTGCGTTGCCTGTCCAGCAGATTTCACAGGAAGCGATCGCGCGCTCTGGTGCCACCACCATCACCGAATTGATCCAGAAATTGCCGGCCATGCAGGGTTTTACGATTGAAGCCATCGCCGCTGGCACCAACTCTGGCGGCCGTACCAGCGCCTCGCTACACGACATCGGTAGCGAATACACGCTCGTCCTGCTTAACGGCCGCCGTGTCGCCCCCGCACCGGGCTTGGGCAGTGCTGTCAACCTGAACTCCATCCCGCTGAGCGCCGTCGAGCGCGTCGAAGTCCTAACCGATGGCGCTTCTGCACTGTATGGCTCGGACGCCATCGCTGGCGTGGTCAACTTCATTCTGAAGAAGAATTACAAGGGCGGCACCATTGACGCCGAATATGTTGTACCGCAAAAAGCTGGTGGTGCTTCATGGAACTTTGGCGGCATGTTCGGCTTCGGCGATCTCGACGAAGACCGTTACAACGTGCTGATGAGTTTCCGCCACGACAGCCAGGAGCAAATGAAGGCCACCCAGCGTGACTTCGCCAAAACTGCGTACATCCCGTTTGGTTTCAACGGCAACAGCTACATTTACGACCGTACCAGCACGGCTACCGTGCCAGCCAACGTCACCGTGCGCTTTACCACAGCTTCCAAGCTGCCGGCCATTTCCTTCAGTCCCTATCTGAAGAAGAACGGTACCTGCCCTAGCATGAACGTGGTCAGCCTGACCAACAATAACGTCACCACCTATCAGTGCGCCTTTGATTTCGTCCAGCAGGTCGAGATTGTTCCCGAATCGCAACGTGACAGCTTCTTCACCACTGGCCGCTTCAAGCTCAACAATGACGTTACGCTGTTCGCCGACCTGGCTCTCTCCCGTTTCGACCTGACGGCGCGCATTGCTTCGAACCCAGTACCCTTCACCGTGCCGGTCACTTCTCAGTACTACAAAGACTACGTCCTGCCCTACCTGACACCAGCGCAAGCGGCTGCGGTAACTACCGCATCAGGCAACTACCGCGCCTTCGATTGGGGTACACGCGACAGCCAGACTCTGACCGATTCAACCCACCTTGTTTTTGGCGCCGAAGCCGATCTCGCAGGTTGGAACATCAGCAGCGCGGTCACGCTGTCGAAAAATGAAATTGACGAGCGTTATGTCGGTGGCTACATGCGCAACACAGAGTTCCGGAACATGCTGAACAATCGCTCCTTCGATCCGTTTGCTCCGATTGGCGCCCAATCCGATGCAACCAAGGAACTGATTGCCGCCTCAATCTATCACGGCTCCATCCGGACTGCTTCCAGCAAGCTGACCGGTATCGACGCCCGCGCTTCCCGCGAACTATTTGCGCTCCCGGGAGGCGCGGCCAGCCTTGCACTGGGCGCGGACTATCGTCAGTACAAATACGTTCAGACTCCTTCGGCCGCTGCGGTCAATGGCGATGTCTACAATTTCTCGGCCAATCCGGCCTACGACATGAAGCGTGACACGACCGGCCTGTTCACTGAATTCCTTGCCCCGGTAATTAAGGATGTCGAACTGACTGCATCACTGCGCTATGACACCTATAGCGCCATTAGCGATGCCATCCAGGGGCGCGATGTCGGCAAGTCGGAAAGCGCCTCTACATACAAAATCTCTGCACGTTATCAGCCGGTGAACACCTTGATGCTGCGTGGTTCTTTCGGTACGGGCTTCAAGGCGCCATCGATGCTCGACATCGCTCAACCGCTGGTGGCGGCAGGCGTCACTGCCGGCAACTACTCTTGCCCGATTCCGGATCCCATACTGTGCCGTCCGGGTAAGGCGCAGTACAACGTTTACTCGGGTGGCAACGAAGGTCTCAAGCCCGAGAAGTCCGAACAGTACTCGATTGGGTTCCGTTTCGAACCGACTTCCAGCGTCAACATTGGTGCCGATCTGTGGCAAGTGAAGATTCGCGATGCCGTCTCAAGCGTCAGTGAACAGCAAGCCTTTGGCGATCCGGTCAAATATCGCGAACTGTTCAGCACGTTCACCGAACCTTCCACCGGCAATACATATTGGGCATATAAGAGCCTGTCTATCAACATCGGGCGCGCTGTCACTCGAGGCATCGACTGGGACTTCACGGTTCGCCAGAAATTTGGCTTCGGCACAGTCACGGTGAACGGCAACGGCACGCATCTGCTCAAGTCCGACTACACCCTGCCGGGCACCGAGAACGAGTGGACTAACAGCATGAATTTCTTCGGCATCAACAACGCCGTGAGCTTCCGCAATATCGCCCGCCTCGGTGTCACCCTCGAAACCGGCCCGCTTACCAACGTGCTAACTGCCAACTACCGCAATGGCTATACCGATGCCGAGGCAACTGCTCGCAACCTGGGTACCAATACGAACGAGTTGATACGCTTGCACGTACCCTCCTATGCCACGCTGGATTGGCAAGGAAAATATGCAATCAGCAAGACCTGGGAAGTGCGCGGCGGCATCAAGAATCTGCTCGACAAGGCACCGCCGCTCAGCCTACGCGCCTCGTCCGGTCACCAAGTGGGCTTCGATCCGCGTTATGCAGACATGTTCGGTCGAACCTTCTACCTGTCCAGCAGCATGAAGTTCTGAACGTTGAACCAGTAACTCGTACGATGGCGCGCTCCGGCGCGCCATTTTCATTTCTGCTGGCACTCCAAAAGAAAAAACCCGCAAAGCTTGCGCTTTGCGGGTTCCCAAATTCTGGGGCGATGGAAGGGGATCGAACCCTCGACACCTGGAGCCACAATCCAGTGCTCTACCAACTGAGCTACCACCGCCGTCGTCCGTTGCATCAGCAACAGGAGGGGCGCATTCTATCTAAAATCGATGTCCGCTGTCTACTTTATGGCAGTATCGGCAATCTGCCGGCAACATTCTGTTCACGCCGCCAGCCATGTTAGAATGTTCGGTTTCAAGAATTGGCCCATTCACACACCAAGGAATTTTTTATGGAAGCCACCACCACCCAAGCCAACGCTCTGGAACGCCGCATTGACCTCTCCGTCGCCATCGCCGACGTCGAGAAGGACATGGAACAGCGCCTGAAGCGCATTGGCAAGAACATCAAGATGCCCGGTTTCCGTCCCGGCAAGGTGCCCTTCAACATCGTTAAGCAACAATATGGCGAGCAAGCCCGCTACGAAGTGCTCTCCGAATGCCTCGATCGTGCTTTTGTCGATAGCGTGAACAGCCAGAAATTTCGCGTTGCCGGCCAGCCGCGTATCGAGCCGAAGGAAAGTGAGAGCACCACGCATATGGCGTTTTCCGCGATTTTCGAGGTATACCCGGAATTCACACCCGGCGACATCTCCACCGCCGAAATCGAACGTCCCGTTCTGGAAGTAGGCGACGCCGAGATCGACAAGACCCTTGACATCCTGCGTCAACAACGCGTGCGCCACGAGCCGGTCGAGCGTGCCGCGGAAAAAGGTGACCGCGTGGTTATCGACTTTCTCGGCAAGAAAGAAGGCGTGCCCTTCGAGGGCGGCTCCGCCACCGACTACCCCTTCATTCTTGGTCAGGGCATGATGCTGCCCGACTTCGAGAAGGCCGTTGAAGGCTGCAAGGCCGGCGAAGCCAAGACATTCGACCTGACCTTCCCGGCCGAGTATTTCGCCAAGGATCTGGCCGGTCAGGCCGTCGTTTTTGAGATTACCGTCAAGCAGGTCATGGGACCCAAGCTGCCGGAAGTCGACGCCGAGTTCGCCAGGAGTATGGGCGTCGCCGATGGCGATGTCGCCAAGATGCGAGAAGAAGTCGCCGCCAACCTGCGCCGCGAAGTCAAGCGCCGCATCGAAGCCCGCCTCAAGGACCAAGTCATGGAAGCCTTGTTGAAGGCCAACCCCATCGATGTGCCGAACGCTCTCGTTGAACTCGAAATTCAGCGTCTGATGCAGAATGCCGCCAAGGATCTGGAACAACGCGGCATGAAGGTCAAGGACTTTCCGATGCAGCCCGAGTGGTTTGCCGAACAGGCCAAGCGCCGCGTATCGCTCGGCCTGATTCTGGCCGAGGTCGTGAAGACCGAGAAACTGCTGGCCAAGCCCGAGCAGATTCGCACGGTGGTCGAAGAAGCCGCGCAAAGCTACGAGGAGCCGGAAGAACTGGTTCGCTGGTACTATGCCAAGCCGGAGCGGCTCTCCGAGGTGGAAGGCGTGGTCATCGAGAACAACGTCGTGGATTGGGTGATCGGCAAGGCCAAAGTCAGCGATCTCGCAATAGGCTTTGAAGAACTGATGGGCCGCAAGGAACAGTAATTCAATCCGTTATCGACAAGCGGGGCAAGAACATGATTTACAACACGAACGATCCCCAGGCCCTCGGCCTGGTTCCGATGGTGGTCGAACAGAGCGGACGCGGCGAGCGTTCCTACGACATCTATTCGCGCCTCCTGAAAGAGCGCGTGGTGTTCCTGGTCGGCCCCGTCAACGACACCACGGCCAATCTGGTCGTGGCGCAGTTGCTGTTTCTGGAAGCCGAGAATCCGGACAAGGATATCTTCTTCTACATCAATTCGCCGGGCGGCTCGGTGACGGCCGGCATGTCGATCTACGACACCATGCAGTTCATCAAGCCGGACGTATCCACGCTGTGCATCGGGCAGGCCGCCTCGATGGGTGCATTTCTGCTCACCGCCGGCGCCAAGGGCAAGCGTTTCGCCCTACCCAATTCGCGTGTGATGATCCACCAGCCGCTGGGCGGATTCCAGGGCCAGGCCTCGGATATCGCCATTCACGCCAAAGAGATTCTGTCGATCCGCGACAAACTCAATCGACTGATGTCCGAACACACCGGCCAACCGATCGATCGCATTGAACGCGATACCGACCGCGACAATTTCCTTTCCGCCGAAGAAGCGGCAGAATACGGTCTGATTGACAAGGTACTGACACGCCGCGACGTCGCCTGAGCGCGACACGAGGCAAGCAAGCGAGGCACGCATGGCAAAAGCCGGACAGGATAAGCTCCTCTACTGTTCTTTCTGCGGAAAGAGCCAGCACGAGGTCAAGAAACTCATCGCCGGCCCCTCGGTGTTCATTTGCGACGAGTGCATCTCGCTTTGCAATGACATCATCCGTGACGAAATCAGCGAGGATGGCGCCCGTCTCGGCACCTCCGACCTGCCAACGCCACGCGACATCAGCGGCATCCTCGACCAATACGTCATCGGCCAGGAACAAGCCAAGCGAATTCTTTCGGTGGCGGTGTACAACCATTACAAGCGTCTTCGCCACACCAGCAAGACGGCAGACGAAGTGGAACTCGCCAAGAGCAACATCCTGCTCGTCGGGCCGACAGGTTCGGGCAAGACTCTGCTTGCACAAACGCTGGCCCGGCTTCTGAATGTACCTTTTGTGATGGCTGACGCGACGACGCTGACCGAAGCCGGATACGTTGGCGAAGATGTTGAGAACATCATCCAGAAGCTGCTGCAAAAGTGTGACTACGATATCGAGAAGGCGCAGCAGGGCATCGTTTACATCGACGAGATCGACAAGATTTCTCGTAAGTCAGACAATCCCTCGATCACCCGCGATGTCTCTGGCGAAGGCGTTCAGCAGGCACTGCTGAAACTGATTGAAGGTACGGTGGCGTCGATTCCGCCACAAGGCGGGCGCAAGCACCCGAATCAGGATTTCGTCCAGGTCGATACGACCAACATTCTTTTCATCTGTGGCGGAGCCTTCGATGGCCTGGAAAAGGTCATCCGCAACCGTTCGGAGAAGGGCGGCATCGGTTTCGCGGCCGAGGTCAAGAGCAAGGACGAAAAGAAGGCGATCGGCGAAGTGCTGCGGACCGTCGAGCCAGAAGATCTCATCAAGTTCGGCCTGATTCCCGAACTGATCGGCCGCCTGCCGGTAGTGGCGACCTTGCAGGAACTCGATGATCGCGCCCTGATCCAGATCCTGGTCGAGCCGAAGAACGCGCTGATCAAGCAGTATCAGAAGCTGTTCGCAATGGAAAATGTCGAACTGGAAGTGCGCCCCACCGCCCTTACAGCCATCGCCAAGAAAGCGCTTGAACGCAAGACGGGCGCCCGTGGCTTGCGCTCGATACTGGAAGGCGTGCTGCTCGACACGATGTATGAACTCCCGGGCATGGACAATGTCACAAAGGTTGTGGTGGACGAAAACATGGTCGTCGGTGATACCAAGCCTTTGCTGATCTACGCTGACCAGCCCAAAGTTTCCGGCTCGAACTGAGCCGTCCTCTTGAATTCGTGCGAAGCGTCCCCAGTTGATGGGGACGCTTTCATTCTTTTATAAGGCATGCCCATGTCGAACCTCCCCACCCTGCCGGAAACCGTTGAACTGCCTTTGTTGCCGCTACGCGACGTGGTCGTGTTTCCGCACATGGTCATCCCGCTGTTTGTGGGCCGCCCGAAGTCGATCAAGGCCCTTGAAGTCGCCATGGAGGGCGGCCGCAGTATTCTTCTGGTTGCCCAGAAATCCGCCGCCAAGGACGATCCCGAGCCTGCCGATCTCTACGCCATCGGCTGTATCGCCAATATCCTGCAAATGCTCAAGCTGCCGGACGGCACCGTCAAGGTGCTGGTCGAAGGTTCTCAGCGCGCCCGTGTCGAAGCCGTTGTCGTGCAGCCAAATCTGCTCACCGCGACTGCTTCCACGCTGCCGATCGGACTTGCCGATGACCACGAGATTGAAGCCATGCGGCGAGCCGTGGTCACCCAGTTCGATCAGTTCGTCAAACTGAACAAGAAGATTCCGCCCGAAGTACTCTCTTCCATTTCAGGCATCGAGGAGGCCGGCCGGCTGGCCGACACCATCGCCGCTCATTTGCCGTTGCGACTCGAGCAAAAGCAGGAAGTGTTGGAAATGGAGAACGTTCGGGACCGTATTGATCGCCTGCTCTCTCAGCTGGAAACCGAAATCGACATTCTCCAGGTCGAAAAGCGCATTCGTGGCCGCGTCAAGCGCCAGATGGAAAAAAGCCAGCGTGAGTATTACCTGAACGAACAAGTCAAGGCAATCCAGAAGGAACTCGGTGAAGGCGAGGAAGGTGCCGACCTGGAAGAACTCGCCAAGAAGGTCGAAGCCGCCGGCATGAGCAAGGAAGGTCTGGCCAAAGCGCAAAGCGAATTGAAGAAGCTGCGCCTAATGTCGCCGATGTCGGCCGAAGCTACGGTCGTGCGCAATTTCATCGAAACCCTGACAAATCTTCCCTGGCGCAAGAAAACCCGCATCAGCAAGGATCTGAAAGAGGCTGAGACGGTACTTGACAAGGATCACTACGGCCTTGACAAGGTCAAGGAACGGATCGTCGAGTACCTCGCTGTGCAACAACGTGTAGACAAGGTCAAGGCGCCGATCCTGTGCCTGGTCGGCCCACCAGGCGTCGGCAAGACGTCCCTCGGCCAATCCATCGCCAAGGCCACCAACCGCAAGTTCGTGCGCATGGCCTTGGGCGGCGTGCGCGACGAGGCCGAAATTCGTGGGCACCGCCGCACCTACATCGGTTCTATGCCGGGCAAAATCCTGCAAAGCCTGACCAAGGTCGGCGTGAGGAATCCCTTGTTCCTCCTCGACGAAGTGGACAAGCTGGGCCAGGATTTCCGGGGCGACCCCTCATCGGCCCTGCTCGAAGTACTCGATCCGGAACAGAACCACACTTTCCAGGATCACTACGTCGAGGTTGACTTCGATTTATCGGATGTCATGTTCGTGGCAACGGCCAACACGATGAACATCCCCGCGCCCCTGCTCGATCGCATGGAAGTGATCCGTCTTTCCGGTTACACCGAAGACGAAAAGGTCAACATCGCCATGCGTTATCTGCTGCCCAAACAGCTCAAGAACAACGGCGTCAAGAAGACCGAACTGTCAGTCACCGACAGCGCCGTTACCGATATCGTCCGCTACTACACCCGTGAGGCTGGCGTACGGGCCTTGGAACGCGAGATTTCCAAGATCTGCCGCAAAGTTGTCAAGACCCTGGTGATGAAGAAGCGTGCCGGCAAGATTGTGGTTAACGCCAGAAATCTTGATAAGTTCCTCGGTGTTCGACGCTACACCTTTGGCATGGCCGAAAAGGAAAACCAGGTTGGTCAAGTCACGGGCCTGGCATGGACCGAAGTCGGTGGCGAATTGCTGACCATCGAGTGCGCACACATGCCCGGCAAGGGGAATGTGCTACGTACGGGCTCGCTGGGCGACGTCATGAAGGAATCAGTCGAAGCCGCCCGCTCGGTCGTCCGCGCCCGTTCGCACCGGCTCGGTATCCGGGATGAGGTATTTGAAAAAACCGACATCCACATTCATGTACCGGAAGGCGCCACACCGAAAGACGGTCCCTCCGCCGGCATTGCGATGACAACCGCGCTGGTCTCGGCCTTTACCGGCATCCCGGTACGTTGCGACGTCTGCATGACCGGCGAAATCACGCTACGCGGAGAAGTGCTGGCCATTGGTGGGCTCAAGGAAAAGCTCCTCGCTGCAGTGCGTGGCGGACTCAAGGTAGCGCTGATCCCGGAAGAAAACGTCAAAGACCTGACGGAGATTCCCGACAACGTCAAAAACCGCATCGAAATCGTGCCTGTCAAATGGATAGATCAGGTGTTGGAAAAAGCGCTGGAACGCCAGCCAGAGCCGCTCTCCGGAGGAGAAACGGGGTCTCCGGAAGTGGCGGGCGGCAGCGAGAAGACACCTTCACAAACCCTGCTTACCCATTGATTTTCAATGACGGCATGCCGAAACCATAAATTCGGCATGCCAAATGTCTCCCCGACACCCCGTCATCCCTTGAAAATCCGCTTGACACAAGGATTTTGGCGGGGATATAAAGGCGAGCGCAGGCTCTTCTTCCTGTCACCACCGAATCTGAACATAGCCGAATCTGAAAATAGGGGACTCACATGAACAAATCCGAACTGATCGATCAAATCGCCGCCTCCGCAGAAATCTCCAAGGCCGCCGCCGGCCGGGCGCTCGACGCCACGGTCAACGCCGTCAAGGCAACCCTGAAGAAGGGCGGCCTGGTCACGTTGGTCGGTTTTGGCACCTTCTACGTCGGCAAGCGCGCTGCCCGTAGCGGCCGCAACCCGCGTACTGGCGCCACCATCAAGATCAAGGCCGCCAAGGTGCCGAAGTTCCGCGCCGGCAAAGCCCTCAAGGACGCCGTCAACTAATTGTTCCTGCCGGGGTGCTTAGCTCAGTTGGTAGAGCGCTAGCCTTACAAGCTGGATGTCGGGGGTTCGAGCCCCTCAGCACCCACCAGTGTTCCGAATCGCGGGGTTTGTGTCTTTGGCGCAAACCCCGAACTTTTTACGCCGCCCTCCATGTCTGCATTCGATTACAACGTCACCATTGAAGATTTTGAAGCCCGAGTTCTCCAGCCGTCGCTGGAAGTCCCCGTCGTCGTCGATTTCTGGGCTCCGTGGTGCGGTCCCTGCCAGACCCTGAAACCGACGCTCAGAAAGCTGGCGGAAGAATACGATGGCCGCTTTCTGCTTGCTTTCGTCAACGCCGACGAAAATCCTGAACTGTCGCAGCACTTTGGCATCCGTAGCATCCCCGCCGTCAGGATCGTGTTCGGCGGTCGCATCGTTGACGAATTCGACGGCGCCCTACCGGAAAGCGAAATCCGCGCCAAACTCGATCACCTCGTCGCGCCTGCACCCGCATCGGCACGCGACGAAGCCGCCGCACTGGTCGCCGAAGGTCGGATGGAAGACGCGATCGTGGTGCTGTCGGAAGCCAGCCATGTCAAACCGGACGACGAGGCCATCCGTCTCGATGCCGTTGACATCCTGCTCGAGCTCGGTCGCCTGGCCGACGCCGAGCAACTGCTCGCCACCGAATACACGCAAGAGATCGCGCGTGCCGATTCGCTGCGCGCGCGCGCCGCATTGGCGGCCGGAGGCGCCAATACCGAGGCGCTTCGCGCTGCCGTCGAGGCCCAACCCGACGACCTCGCCAGTCGCCTTGAACTGGCCCGCGCGCTGGCAGGCGCCTCGCAGTACCGCGAAGCACTCGAATGCGCGCTTGAAGTCGTGCGTCGAGACCGTTTCTTCGACGAAGGTGCCGGCCGCAAGACCATGCTTCAGATTTTCGAAGCCATAGCCGGCAGCGAACGCTACGACGACCTGGTGCGCGAATACCGGCGCACCCTCTCGGCTTTACTGAATTAAACCCATGAGCCTGGCTGGCGAGCCGCTCCTGACCAGCGCCGAATTGCGCGAACTCGAATCGCGCCATGCCGACCTGCCGCTGATGGCCCGTGCCGGCCTCGCCGCCGCGCGCTGGGCAAGCGAACTCGCGCTGCCGCGCGAAGGTCCCGTGCTGGTTGTCGCCGGCCCTGGCAACAACGGCGGCGATGCCTTTGTGCTGGCCACGCTGTTGCGCGAATGGGGCCATGTGGTCGATCTGGTGTTTGCCGGCGACCCGACCGCCCAGCCGCGCGACGCCCTCGCCGCCCGCACCGTGTATCTTGAGACCGGTGGCCAGATTCTGCCGGCCATACCGAATGGACGCCCCTGGCGCCTGATTGTCGATGGACTGTTCGGCATCGGCCTCTCGCGCGCACCGGAGGGACGTCCCGCCGCACTGATCGACGAAATGAACACGCTGTCGTCGCGCTTGCGGACCCCCGTGCTCGCGCTGGATTGTCCCTCGGGTCTCGATGCCGACACGGGTCACGTGGCAGGCGTCGTCGTCCGGGCCAGCCAAACGATCAGCTTCATCGCAAACAAACCCGGCCTGTTGATGGCCGACGGCCCCGACCATTGCGGCGAGATCAAGGTCGCCCGTCTTGATCTGACCGTCGACACCGCCCCAGGACATGTCATCGAGCGGGATGATTTCGCCAGCGAGTTGCGCCCCCGGCGATTCAACAGCCACAAAGGCACATACGGCAGCGCCGGCATTCTGGGTGGCGCGCACTCGATGGTGGGCGCGGTCTTCCTGTCGGGCCGCGCGGCCTTGACGCTGGGCGCCGGGCGCGTCTACCTCGGCGTGATGGCGCCCGACGCGCCGTCGCTGGACGCGCGCCAACCTGAATTGATGTTGCGCAAACCCGAGAGCCTGCTGGGCACGGATCTGACTGCCCTCGCCTGCGGCCCCGGTCTTGGCACCAGCCTGCAAGCAGTCAAGCTGCTGGAGATGGCGCTGGGTCTGCCGCTACCACTCGTACTCGACGCCGACGCGATCAACCTGTTGGCCTATGAAGGTAATCTGCAAACCGCGCTGGCGACCCGCCAGGCCCCGACGCTGTTGACGCCACACCCGGCCGAAGCCGCCCGCCTGCTCGATGTCGACCACGAGGCAGTTAACGCGCGCCGTCTGGCAGCTGCCAAGGACATCGTCGAGCGCTTCCACTGTCACGTCGTCCTGAAAGGCTGCGGGACCGTGGTGGCTTCCCCAGATGGTCGCTGGTGGGTGAACCGCACCGGCAATCCCGGTCTCGCCACAGCAGGCAGCGGCGATGTCCTGACCGGCATTGTGACCTCCCTGCTGGCGCAGGGCTGGCCCATCGTCCCGGCAGCGCTTGCAGCCGTGCACCTGCACGGCCTGGCCGCCGAAGAGCGCGTCGCAGCGGGCGACGGCCCCTGCGGTCTGACGGCGGGCGAACTGGTCGCCCCGGCCCGCCGCATTCTCAATCGCTGGATCGCGGACGCGGGTAAGGATACAGCATATTGAACGCCTCGCTGCGGCCATTAGGCTGCACAATGCGGACGTGCTCGCGCCGAAACGCCCGCGCATCGCTGAGGCCGCAGGCATGGGCGATCATCTCGACTTCGCGGTTTATGTTGCGGCAGTAATTCGCCACTCTCCCGGCCTTGTCCTCCACCACCAGGCCGCGCTGCAAGCGCGGGTTGTGCGTGGTGATGCCCGTCGGGCAGGTGTTGGTATGACAACGCAGCGCCTGGATACAGCCCAGCGAGAACATGAATCCGCGCGCCGAATTGACAAAATCGGCCCCGCAGGCGAGCGCCCAGGCCACCTTGGCCGGCGTCACCAGCTTGCCAGCGGCGATGACGCGTATCCGGTCGCGCAGGCCCGCCTCGATCAGCACATCCACGGTGCGTGGCAGGGATTCGTTGATGGACAGCGCCATGTGGTCGGCCAGCGCCTGCGGCGCCGCCCCGGAGCCCCCTTCGCCACCGTCGATGACCAGAAAATCGGGTGCGGCGTGCAAGCCACGACGCCCCACCGTTTCGGCCAGATCGTTCAGAAATGCCCAACCGCCGATCGCAGTCTTGACACCGACCGGCTTGCCGGTCAATTCGCGTACTCGCTCGACCATATCGAGCAATTCCAGCATATTGCCGGTTTCGGGGTGACGATTCGGCGAGTGCGAGTCCTTGTCGAGCGGTATGCCCCGAATGGCCGCGATTTCCGGCGTGATCTTGTTGGCCGGCAGCACACCGCCCTTACCCGGCTTGGCGCCTTGCGATAGCTTGATCTCGAAGGCGCGCACCGTCTCGTGCGCCGCGATCTCGCGCAGTTTTTGTGGATCGAGCTTGCCGTGTTCGTCGCGCACCCCATACTTGGCGGTGCCGATCTGAAAAATGATGTCGCAGCCGCCCTCCAGATGATGCGGACTCAGTCCGCCTTCGCCGGTATCCATCCAGCAGCCCGCCATCGCCGCGCCACGTGACAGCGACCGCACTGCTGGCGCCGAAATGGCGCCATAGCTCATGCCGCTGATATTGATGAGGGAACGCCCAGCGAACGGTTTTTCGCAATAATCCTCGCCAATCAAGCGCGGCGGCGTCGAGCGATGTTCCTCTTCCAGCACGGGAAAGGGCGCATTCACGAACAGGATCGCACCCGGGGCGTTCAGGTCGTAGGTCGAGCCAAAACCCACGATTCCGGCTTCGTTCTTGGAGAGCCGATACACCCAGGAGCGCGTCGCCCGGTTGAAGGGCATCTCTTCGCGGTCGCCCAGAAAGAAATATTGCCGGAAATACTCGCCCAGACGCTCGAAAAAAAAGCGCAGGTGACCAATGATCGGGTAGTTTCGCAAAACCGTATGGCGCTTCTGGGTAATGTCGCGGACATACAGAAAAAGCAGTGCAAGCATGATAACCAGCGCAATCAGCACCCCCATGCTTACCTGAAAGATACCCAGCAGATCCACCATACTGCTCTCCAAACGATACAATGACGCCAATCTAGCACGACCTGCCCGGTTCTGCGCCCTATTGGGTATAGGCCACTCAGAAACTCATTCCGAACAATTTGATATGCCCATAGAATTTCCCGTGGCCCTTGCGCCCGAAATTGAAAAGAACGTGTCCGTGGCGCTGGCTGAGGATATCGGTGCCGGCGATCTCACCGCCGACCTTGTTCCGGCTGCTCGCCCTGGCCGTGCGACGGTCATCTCGCGTGAAGCCGGCATCCTCTGCGGAACGGCATGGTTCGATCGCTGCTTCTTGACCCTCGATCCGCATTGCCGCATCGAATGGACCGCCCAGGATGGCGACCCCCTCGTCGCCGGGCAGACCTTATGTCACATCGAAGGCGATGCTCGGGCCATGCTTTCCGGGGAACGTAGCGCCCTGAATTTTCTGCAACTGCTGTCCGCAGTGGCGAGCAAGGCCCGGCTCTACGCTGATGCAGTCGCCGGTACCGCGGCGCAGGTGGTCGATACCCGCAAGACCTTACCGGGGCTGCGGCTGGCGCAGAAATACGCGGTTCGCATCGGCGGTGGCGGCAATCACCGCATCGCGCTGTGGGATGCCATCCTCGTCAAGGAAAACCACATTCTTGCGGCAGGCGGTATCACCGCTGCCCTCGCCGCTGCCCAGCGCGTTGCCGAGGCCGCGGGCGGGCGCTGCCGATTCATCCAGATTGAAGTCGAGAATCTGGGCGAGCTTGACGAAGCGCTCACTGCCGGGGCCGAAATGATCCTGCTCGACAATTTCGACCTGACAACACTGCGTGAAGCCGTGCTTCTCAATGCCGGTCGCGCGGTGCTGGAAGCCTCGGGCAACGTCACGCTGGAGACCATTGGCGCCATCGCCGCCACCGGCGTGGACAGAATTTCGGTCGGGGCGCTTACCAAAGATATCAAGGCAATGGATCTTTCCATGCGTTTTGCATCAACTTCGTTTGGCTGAGCGGTGGAATGCCTCTATAATCCAGCGTAAGTTGGCGAGCCAAGCCGGAGTGACCTATGTTGTTCGCGCTGTTTTACGTCGTTGCAATCACGATCCTGGTACTGCACTTTCTGGGGGTGCTCGCACGCCACAATCTCGAGTGGATCATCTACCTGCTGGCCGTTGCCGTATTTCCGGCGGTGTATTTTCTGTAGCATCTCATCGCGTTCAGCCGTGTTTTCCGGCAAGGTAGTGATCGACCACGCGATAGCGCCGCGCAAACCACGCAAATAGTGCGGCCGCAGCTAGTGCGAAACCGGCAAAGAAGAACATCTGGAAGGCGGTGACGCCCATACCGCTCGATTGAATTTGTTGGGTCACCGCTTCGCTCTTGACGCTGGAATTGGCGAGCAGCACCCAGAGGTTTCCAATCGTCACCGACAAATTCCAGAAACTCATGATCACGCCCTTCATCGACACGGGTGCCTGACTGTACGCAAATTCCAGCCCGGTTGCCGAGACCAGCACTTCACCGAAGGTCAGCAACGCATAGGGCAATATCTGCCAGGTGATCGAAATCGGATTGCCGCCGTCGATAGCAAGTTGCATTAGCCCGACCACAATCCAGGCCAGTCCGGCAAATGCGATCCCCGCTCCCATTCGACGCAGCGCCGTCACCTGGAGACCGGCACTACGGAGCGCCGGATAGAGCACCAGGTTGTTGAAGGGAATCAGGATCATCACCAGCAGCGGGTTCAAGGCCTGCATCTGGGAGGCTTCAAACCACGACGGGCGCGTCATCTGATTGGCCTGCACGATCCAAGTCGAGGCCTTTTGATCGAACAGCGACCAGAAGGGCGTCACCAACGCAAAGATGACCAGCAGACGCAACACTGCCCGCACTCCCTCGACAGCCTCCTGGGGATGATTGCGCGCCGCCCGGTCGAGTTGCCACCAGGTGCCCAGCCCGCCAAAAGCCAGCACCAGAACCAGAGCCAGACACAGCGCTGCGGCAACCCCGATCTGTGGGATCAGGAAAAGCGACGCGACCGCCAACACGGCCCCCGCGCAGGCCAGCCAGTAACCCGAACGGCTCTCGCCGGACTCGGCCGCCGTCAGCGCAGTGCGGACGACGCGACTGAAGGAATCGGGATTCGGCGCCGCCGGTGGCGTGCGCACATAACGCTTGCGACCGCTCCAGAACACGATTGTGGCGATCAGCATCAACAGGCCGGGAATGCCAAAAGCCACCGAAGGCCCGTAGTGCTTGAGAAAGAGCGGCATCAGCAGCGAGGCGAAGAAAGAACCGAAATTGATGATCCAGTAGAAACCATCAAATACCCGCTGCGCCAGATGTTTGTTGGTCTGGTCGAACTGGTCGCCGACAAACGAGGCGACCAGCGGCTTGATACCGCCCGATCCCAACGCAATCAGAAAGAGGCCGAGGAAGAAACCGTTGCGGTTGTCGTCGAACGCCGCCAGACAGGCGTGCCCGGCGCAATAGACCAGGCTGAGCCAGAACACCGTGTGATACTTGCCGAAGAAGCGGTCAGCCAGCCAGCCACCGAGAAGCGGAAAGAAATAGACGCCGATCACGAAGGTATGGAATACCTCCTTGGCCATCCCCACACGCAGCGATTCCGGTGCCGCCAGAAACAGGCTGGTAATCATGAACTGCGTCAGGATGTTGCGCATCCCGTAGAAACTGAACCGCTCGCAGCCTTCGTTGGCAATGATGTACGGAATCTGACGCGGGTAACGGGCGGCGGACGTGGTTTCGGCAGTAGCAGTCGACATGGAGTTCTCGTTGATCGGGCAGCGCGCCCCTGTTTATAGTCGTTCGACGATGTAGCGTTTGATGGTATCGGTGTCGGGCGGCAGCACGTCGACGCGCTGCGGCAGCGCCTCGATGCCTTCTAGTTCTCCCGGGCGCTCGGCGCGGCGGCCCAGCGCTTCTTCGATGGTGGCTTCGAACTTGGCCGGCTGGGCGGTTTCCAGCACCAGCATGGGCACGCCGGGCTGGCGATGCGCCAGCGCCACCTTGAGGCCGTCGGCGGTGTGCGGGTCGATCATCTTGCCATACTGCCTCCAGGCCTGCGCGATGGTGGCCAGACGGTCGGCATGCGTACTGCTGCCGGAGACGAAACCGAATCGGGCGACATCGGCCCAACAGGGCGTCCGCGACAGATCGAAAGCGCCGCCGGATTCGACCTTGCCCCACAGATCGCGGATCACCGCCGGGTCGCGACCGACGAGGTCGAACACGAAGCGCTCGAAATTGGAGGCCTTGGAAATATCCATCGACGGGCTGGAGGTGACGCTGGTTTCGGCGGTGCCGCGTGGACGATAGACGCCGGTGCGGAAGAATTCGTCGAGCACGTCGTTTTCGTTGGTCGCGAGCACCAGTTGCGCCACCGGCAGGCCCATCATGCGGGCGATGTGGCCGGCGCAGATATTGCCGAAATTGCCCGAGGGCACGGCAAAGGAAACCTGCTCGTCGTTCGATTGCGTGGCGGCGAAATAGCCCTTGAAGTAGTAGATCACCTGCGCCGCGACACGGCCCCAGTTGATCGAATTGACCGCGCCGATTTTGTGCCGTGCTTTGAAGGCAGCGTCGTTGGAGACGGCCTTCACCACATCCTGCGCGTCGTCGAACATGCCGGTAACGGCGATATTGAAGATGTTAGCGTCGGCCAGCGAATACATCTGGGCGCGCTGGAAGGGAGACATCAGGCCATTCGGCGAGAGCATGAAGACACGTACATTGTGCTTGCCGCGCATGGCGTATTCAGCGGCCGAACCGGTATCACCAGAAGTGGCACCGAGGATGTTGATCGATTCGCCGCGCTTGTCCAGCACGTACTCGAACAGGTTGCCGAGCAGTTGCATGGCCATGTCCTTGAAGGCCAGCGTCGGCCCGTTCGAGAGTTCGAGCAGAACAAGACCGTCTTCCAGCCGCGTCGCGGGCGTGATGTCCGAGGCCGGCGCACAGTGGCGACTGAAGCGGTAGGTCTCGGCGGTGTAGGTCCGATCGCAGATCGCCTTCAAATCAGCCGGCGGGATGTCGTCGGCAAATTTGGAGAGAATGGCGAAGGCCAATTCGGCATAGGGCAACGAGCGCCAGGCGTCGAGTTCGGCACGGGTGACCTGCGGGTAGCGTTCCGGCAGATAGAGGCCACCGTCCGGCGCCAAACCGCCGAGCAGGATGTCGCAGAAAGTCAGTGCGGGCGAACGGCCTCGGGTCGAAATGTAACGCATGCAAAACTCTCTTTGGAAAGGCCCGGATTCAGCGCAACGGGCGAAGCAGTACAACGGCGAAAGCAAGTAGCCCGGCCACGGCAAAACAGATACCGACCGGCAATTGGTCGACAGCACAGGCCACCCCGCCAACCAGGAAACAGAGCGCCCTCACCTGCCCTCCCCAGGCCAGCCGGGAGCGCAGGACATCGCGCTGATCGGAGCGCGGACCAGGAAAGCGCCAAACCGGCAACAATTGGGTCAAGGCGCCCGTCACCAGCGGCAACAGAAAGAGACAGGCAAACGCAGCAATGGTGGGACGCGCAGCGATCACGCCAAACCCATGCAGGGCGCCGAATACCAGCAACAGGCAGTAGCCCAATGCCGCTCCGCTCAGCAACACGGCGGCACCATCCTGCCAAAGGCGCGCGGCGGAAAACGCACGCAGCCAGCGCAGGCCAAGATCGACTGCGCTGAACAACAGCACTGCCGCGCCCGCCGCCGCCACGCCCGGATGAATCATGGTACCCAGCCCCATGACCAGGGTACCTGCGTACATGCGGGGCCACCACTTCTGCAACCACCAACCGGCTTTTAGATCGCTTTGCCCCAGCACCGTCGGCAACAGCACTGGCAAGGTACCCAGCGCGGCAAGGCCGACGAAGCCAAGCGTATTCAGATGCATGTGAACCAGCCGCGCCGCCCGACCATATTCGCTATCCATCGCCGGCACCGCCAGCAAGGTCAATACCAGCGTGCCGAGCGAGGCTGCATACCAGCGCCAGCCGGGATGCGGCGATCCGAGGCAGCGCTGCGAACGATCGATCATCCACGAAAACAGGGCCGCCGCACCTATGCAATCAAGTATGGCGGCCAGGTGCAATACCCAGCGAGGTGACCAGCCCTGAAAAGCCGAAACGGCCAGCAAGCCGATCGCCTGGGAGACGAAAGGCATGGCTCGAAAGAAGGGATGCGGTTCCCCGCTGCGTGTCAGTACTGGCACGAAATGCAACATGGCGCCAAACACCAGAGGCACAATTCCGACCGCAAACGCGATGTGGGCAGCTGCCGCCGGAACCAAAACGCCGCTGGCGCCACATGCCAGCGCGATCATGAAGGAAAGCAGGGCGGACAGCGCGAGCAAACGCATAGGCGACTGTGCCGGGCTGTTCACCTTCGCTTGGACTTGATTGGAATCAACCGCCATGGCCTGCCTAGCCGCCAACCGCCGGAACAGCGACCACCGGCAAACGCTGCCAGCCACGCTCAACGTCAAACTGCCACCAACCGGCGGGGGCCTGACGGCGCCATTCAGCGCCAAACCGGTCTTCGGTGTAGGCCATCCAGCCCAGCAGCGACATCCCGCCATGACCGGCGGCTTCGCTCACTGCGCGGTACAGGAACTGGCGATCCCGATTCTCATCGCGCAACAGCTTCTTCAATTCGGCAACCTGGCCTTCGACCGCACGGATAGCGAGATACCCGTCCTCGGTCAGGCCCAGACGGCCAGCCGCGAGCGCCTCGCGCACCTGCGGGAAGCGCGCCTGCATGCGCTGAAGCGGCGCCGCCACATCGACGCCGGTCCACGGAATAGGCTTGCCCGGCAGGCCGTAAACCTGCGCCACCACGCGCTCGGCTTCGATTTGCGTGCCTTGTGCGGCGAAGCTGAACAGCCAGCCGCCGGTCGTTTCGCATGCCGCGATCAGCAGGGTTGCCGCAAGCAGCAGGTAGACACGCAACGCCGTCACCCCAGAGTCTCCAGACGCAGGCGGGTTACCTTGCCCTGCAAGGCCGGCAGGGCCTCGATACGGGCGATAGCGGCGTCCGCCTGTTTTTCGATACAAACGTGCGTCAGGATGATGATGTCGGTCGCGCCTTCGCCTTCTTCGGGCTCGCGCTGGAGCATCGCATCGATGGAAATCTGCTGATCGGCCAGGATGCGGGTGATGTCGGCCAGCACGCCCGGCTTGTCTTCGACCCGCATGCGCAGGTAGCAGCCCGTCTCCACTTCGCCGATCGGCAGAATGGGCAGGTCGGCCAGCGCGTCCGGCTGGAAGGCCAGGTGCGGCACGCGGTGTTCGGGATCGGCGGTCGCCAGGCGGGTCACATCGACCAGATCGGCGATCACCGCCGAGGCCGTCGGTTCCGCCCCGGCGCCCTTGCCGTAATACAGCGTCGAGCCGACCGCGTCCGCCTGCACCAGCACGGCGTTCATCGCCCCCTCGACATTGGCGATCAGGCGTTTGGCCGGCACCAGCGTCGGATGGACGCGCAGTTCGACGCCCTTGTCGCGGCGACGGGCAATGCCGAGCAGCTTGATGCGATAGCCGAGTTGTTCGGCGTATTTCAGATCGGCTGCTTGGAGCTTGGTGATGCCTTCGACGTAGGCCTTGTCGAACTGCACCGGAATGCCAAAGGCGATGGCCGAAAGTATGGTCGCCTTGTGGGCGGCATCGATGCCTTCGATATCGAAGGTCGGGTCGGCTTCGGCGTACCCCAGGCGCTGCGCCTCCTTCAGAACCTCGTCGAACGAAAGGCCCTTGTCGCGCATTTCGGAGAGGATGAAATTGGTCGTGCCGTTGATGATGCCGGCGATCCACTGAATGCGGTTGGCCGTCAGCCCCTCGCGCAAAGCCTTGATGATCGGGATGCCCCCGGCCACGGCCGCCTCGAAGGCGACCATCACGCCCCGCTGGCTGGCGGCGGTGAAAATTTCGGTGCCATGCACGGCGAGCAACGCCTTGTTGGCGGTGACCACATGCTTGCCGTTGGCGATGGCCTGCAACACCACGTCTTTCGCCACGGTGTAGCCGCCGATCAGCTCGACGATGATGTCGATTTCGGGATCATTCACCACGGCAAACGCATCGTCGGTCAGCTTGCAGGCGCCGCCGGTAATCTGGCGCGCCAGTTCAAGATTGCGGTCGGCGACGGCGCTGATGCGGATCGGTCGACCTGCGCGGCGGGTGATTTCTTCGGCGTTCCTGGAAAGGACGGTATAAGTGCCGCCACCGACGGTGCCGATGCCGATCAGGCCAACATTGATAGGTTTCATGGTGCTCAGTTTCCGTAGCGTTTGCGATAGTGGTCGAGAAAGCGGGCGATGCGGCCGACTGCTTCGGTCAGGTCATCCTCGTGCGGCAGGAAGACCAACCGGAAGTGATCGGGATGCGGCCAGTTGAAGCCGGTGCCATGAGTCAGCAGCAGACGCTCTTCCTGTAGCAGTTCGAGCATGAACTGCTGGTCGTCGGTGATCGGATAAATCTTCGGATCGAGACGGGGGAACATGTACAGCGTCGCCTTGGGCTTGACGCAAGTCACACCGGGAATGGCGGTGATCAGCGAATAAGCAAGGTCGCGCTGCCGACACATACGGCCACCCGGCGCAATCAGGTCGTTGATGCTCTGGTAGCCGCCCAGCGCCGTCTGGATGGCGTACTGCCCCGGCACATTCGAGCACATGCGCATATTGGCGAGCAGATCAAGCCCCTCGATGTAGTCGCGGGCATGGCGCTTGTCGCCGGAAACGATCATCCAGCCGGCGCGGTAGCCGCAGGAGCGGTAGTTCTTCGACAACCCGTTGAAGGTGACGGTCAGCACATCCTCCGAGAGCGAGGCGATGGCAGTGTGAGTGACACCGTCATACAAAACTTTGTCATAAACCTCGTCGGAATAGACGATCAGGTCATTCTGTCGAGCAATTTCGACGATTTCCATGAGCAGATCGTCGGGATACAAAGCCCCGGTGGGGTTGTTCGGATTGATGACTACGATCGCGCGCGTGTTGGGCGTGATCTTGGCGCGAATGTCGTCGAGATCGGGCAACCATCCGTTCGACTCATCGCACAGATAATGGCGCGGTGTCCCGCCGGATAGATTCACCGCCGCCGTCCACAGCGGATAATCAGGCGCCGGCACCAGCACTTCGTCACCAGTGTTCAGCAAGGCGTTCATTGACAACGTGATCAGTTCGGAAACGCCGTTGCCAAGGTAAATATCCTCCAACGCCACATTTTTGATGCGCTTTTCCTGCGTATAGTGCATCACCGCCTTGCGGGCAGCAAAAATGCCTTTGGAATCGGAATAACCCGCCGAGTTCGGCAGATTGCGGATCATGTCCTGCTGGATCTCTTCCGGCGCGTCGAAGCCGAACGGTGCCAGATTGCCGATGTTCAGCTTGAGGATGCGATGCCCCTCTTCTTCCATCTGTTTGGCGCGCTGCGCCACCGGCCCGCGAATGTCGTAGAGCACGTTGGACAGCTTGTTCGATTTCATGATCGGTTGCATGACAAACCCCGTTGTTTGATCCCAGCGCCGGCTGCGTCCGCCCGGCAGGCCAAAGGTATAATCCTACTAAATCGCCCTACTTGCCGCAATTTGGAAGCGAACCATGAAACTGCATCAAGCCAGCCACGATGACACGCTCCTGTTTACCGCCTATGGCGAGGGTTACGTCGCCGTCAATCAGCAGCGCCACGAGCGGAACTTGCTGGTGCAGCCGCAGCGGCTCGTTGACGCCTGGTGCAGCACCTCCGCCACCACGCTGGGAGAGGCCGATCTGGTTGGCCTGCTCGCCCAACTCAGGGATACTCCCTGCGAAATCGTCTTGCTCGGCACCGGCAGCCGCCTGCGCTTTCCGCCGCCAGCCTGGTTGAAACCCTTCGCCCAGACCGGCATCGGCGTCGAAGTCATGGATTTGCAGGCCGCGTGCCGCACCTACAACATTCTCGCGGCGGAAGGTCGCAAGGTGGCGGCAGCGTTGCTTTTCGATTAACCCTGGACTCTCGCCAGGGCATATTCCATACCGTCGGAAAGAGCACGCCAGCTCGCCTCGATGATGTTGGCACTGGCACCCACCGTCGTCCACGCCTCGGTGCCGCACTGGAATTCGATCAGCACGCGGGTCAGTGCGGCGGTACCGCCCTCGCCGTCAAGAATGCGCACCTTGTAATCGATCAGGCGAACGCTCTCCAGTTGCGGGTAGTCATCGACCAGTGAGTCGTGTAGAGCGCGCGCCAAGGCATCGATCGGACCCTTGCCCTCGGCGGCCGTAAAACGGGTTTTCTCGCCCACCTTGATCTTCACCATCGCCTCGGCCAGCAATCCGCGCCCGTCACGGTGCTCGTTGATCACAAAGTAGTCGATCAGCGCAAAAGGCGACTGGTAACCTGGTTTCAGACGATGGAGCATCAGTTCGACACTAGCCTCCGCCGCCTCGAACGTAAAACCTTCGTGCTCCAGTTGCTTGATCTGGCCGAGCACCCTGTCGGTATGATCGCGGCCGAGTTCGATACCCAGCGACTGGGCCTGCATCTCGATGTTGCCGCGCCCCGAGAGTTCGGAAATTACCGAGCGCATGATATTGCCGACCAGTTCCGGCTCGATGTGCTGGTAGGTGTCGGACGATTTCATGATCGCCGCCACATGTATGCCGCCCTTGTGGGCAAACGCGCTATGACCCGTGTAAGGATGGTGGTCATCGTGTTTGAGATTGGCCACCTCCGCCACGTAGCGCGAAATCTGCGTGAGCTCCTTCAACCGCTCGGCGGGCAGCACCTCGCATCCCATCTTGAGCTGTAGATCGGGAATGATCGCCACCAGGTCGGCATTGCCAACGCGCTCGCCATAGCCGTTGATCGTACCCTGCACCAGCCCTGCGCCACCGCGTACCGCCGCCAGCGAATTGGCAACGCCGCAGCCCGAATCGTTGTGACAATGAATGCCGAGCCGGGCGCCGGGCAACCGCGCCAGCACTTCACGCGTGATGTCTTCCACCTCCCACGGCAACTTGCCGCCATTGGTTTCGCACAGCGTCAGCCAGTCGGCACCGCCCTCCAAAGCCGCTTGCAGGGTCGCGATGGCATACTCGGGGTTGACGCGAAAACCATCGAAGAAATGCTCGGCATCGTAGATCACTTCGCGGCCACGCGCCTTCATCCACGCCATGCTTTCGCGGATCATCGCCAGATTCTCTTCCAGCGTCGCGTCGAGCACGTGCGTCACATGGTAATCCCAGCTCTTGCCCACCATGGTGACCGCCGGCGTGTTGGCCTCAAACAGCATCTTGAGATTGCGATCGCCGTCACAATGGGAGAATTTCTTCCGTGTCGCCCCAAAAGCGGTGACTTTGGCCTGCCCCAAATCCAGTTTGCCGGCGCGCACAAAGAATTCGGCATCTTTCGGGTTGGAACCCGGCCAGCCCCCCTCGATATAGTGCACGCCGAAATCGGCCAGACGTTTGGCGATAATCAGCTTGTCTTCAAGCGAAAGGGAAAGATCTTCGCGCTGCGTACCGTCGCGCAGCGTCGTATCGTAGATAAACACCTGAGGCATGACTGTTTTTCGGGGGGAACAGTTGGGAAAGCATTGGATTATGCACGAGAGGCGCTGATTTTTGCGGTGCAAAACAAAATACCGATAACTCACAACCGATACGGGGTCGCATGCAAAAGGCCCCGAAGGGCCTTCTGAACATATTCCCGATCACGCGGAATCCCATCGTGAGCCGCCGCGGTTTTTCGGGCCGCTCAATTCCGCCAATCGGGCGACCAGCCCAGGAGCCGCGTAGCTTTTTCAATCACCACGGAACCGTCTTCCTCAGCCACGTTATAGATTCCGCGGCTTCCCCTCGTCACCGCCAGTTCAGCCGCCTTGGCCGCGGCAGCCACGTGCACCGATCCCGGCGCAATAGCAGTGTCAAAACCTGTACCTGGGCCGTAAAGCAAACCATAGCGAAGAACGATTCCATCCGCTGAAGCTTCCAGCACCTCGCGCTCAAGGCATTTGACGCCAAAGGAGGTCTGCCCATAGGTCGGGTGATCATCCGGAAGCAACGGGTCGTCTTCGCGGTGTGGCGTCACGCCTTCGTCATAGACAAATGAAATACTCTGGGCAATCAGACGTTTGGCACCCGCGCGAATAGAAGCATCGACAAGATTCCGCGTGCCTACCTCCCGTAGTCGAGCATTCCGCACCGAGGCCTCCTGCATCTGACTGGCTTCGAGTGCATAGGGCAAATCGGTTAACTGGTGAATCACCGTGTCCGGCTGGAACTCGTCGAGAACAGCGCAAAGTTTGTCGGCATGGAAAACATCGACCACAACGCCCTCAATCCCCATGTCTTTCAATAGAGGCAACTTGTCATCTGACCGGGTGCTCCCCAACACCTTCCAGCCATTTGCCCGCAGCAACGGAACCAACTGGCGACCGATTGCACCGGACGCGCCTGCCAAGAAAATGCGTCGTTCTTCACGTTGATTCATCACAACCACCTTTCATGTTGAAAAGAAAATGGATACCGCAAGGGTGAGCAATCCCGCACGCCTTCAATCGGGAGGTCGCCAAATTTTTGCATCTGGAAATAAAACGAAACCCGCGCTACGGGTCTTCGCCGCTTGCCTTCGCCCGGGCGCCGACGCGACGCCGAGACTTGTCGCCAAGCCAATCCCGCACCTCGACAAAAAATGCGGGCGGAACTTTACGCTCCACCGTACGCGCCAGGGTGGCAAGGTTTTCCCTCGCAAGACACTCGCGCATGGCCTCTTCAGCTTGAAGCATGACCGCATGAATCGCACAGACTCCCTGCGTGGCCCAGGCGGGCGGATTTTCCGCATAGACTGCACAACGATCGCGAATTTCCGCACATTCGAACAAGGGTTTCCTGCCTTCAAGCGCATCGACGACATCGAGCACGCTGATCTTGTCCGGCGTTTTGGCCAGGCGGTACCCGCCACGCACGCCAGCAACCGCCTGAACAATGCCCGCTTTTTCCAGTTTCGGAAAAATCTTTGCAACAAAAGATGGCGAGATTCCCTGCAACTCAGCCAGATCCCGACTGCTGGGCTGCCCGCTTTCCGGGTCGACCAGCCAGAGAAGGCAGTGGATGCCGTATTCAACGCTAGAAGTGATGTGCGCCATAACACGGATAATATCACTCCGCGTTTTACTTGCAAGTCATTTCGCTCACAGTGCGACCTCATGAGAACAAAATCGCTCTGGTTCAATAAAATTGCAAAACAAAAAACCCGCAGAGCCTTAAGCTGTGCGGGTCTTGATCTCTCTTCGCATGGTGGGCGGTACTGGGATCGAACCAGTGACCCCTGCAGTGTGAATGCAGTGCTCTACCGCTGAGCTAACCGCCCATCGAAGAGGAGGCGCATTTAATCACAAGACGGCGAAGCGGTCAAACGCCGGGTCGGATAAAATAGCGGCCTTTTCAGCCCGGATCATTCACCATGGCCGTCCGTACCCGTTTTGCTCCCAGTCCCACCGGTTTCCTGCACATTGGTGGCGCCCGCACCGCCCTCTTCTCCTGGGCTTACGCTCGCCGGCATGGCGGTCAGTTCATTCTGAGAATCGAAGACACTGATGTTGCCCGTTCGACGCCGGAAGCCGTACAGGCCATTCTCGACGGGATGCAGTGGCTCGACCTGAGGCACGATGAAGGCCCGTTCTACCAGATGCAGCGGATGCCGCGCTATAAAGAAGTGATCCAGCAAATGCTGGCCGCCGGCACTGCCTACTACTGCTACACCTCGAAGGAAGAACTCGATGCGCTGCGCGCCGAGCAGGAAGCCCGCAAAGAGAAACCGCGCTACGATGGCCGCTGGCGTCCCGAAGCCGGCAAGACCCTGCCGAAGCCGCCGGCCGGCATCAGTCCGGTGGTTCGATTCAAGAACCCCAAGGATGGCACGGTCGGCTGGGACGATCAGGTCAAGGGCCGTATCGAATTCGCCAACAGCGAACTGGACGACCTCATCATCGCCCGCGCCGACGGCACGCCTACCTACAACTTCTGCGTGGTGGTCGACGATTGGGACATGGGCATCACCCACGTTATCCGTGGCGACGACCACGTCAACAACACGCCGAGACAGATCAACATCCTGCGTGCGCTCGATGCGGAGGTGCCGATCTACGCGCATCTGTCGATGATTCTGGGCGACGACGGCACCAAGCTTTCCAAGCGCCACGGCGCCGTCAGCGTGATGCAATACGACGAGGACGGTTATCTGCCGGAAGCGGTCATCAACTACCTCGCCCGGCTGGGATGGTCGCACGGCGACGACGAGATTTTCAGCCGGCAACAGCTCGTCAAGTGGTTCGATCTCGATCACATCACCGCCTCTGCCGCCCAATTCAACACCGAAAAGTTGCTCTGGCTGAATCAGCAATATATGAAACAAGTGCCGGCAGCCGAACTGGCCGCCATGGTGGCTACCCGCCTCGGCGCGCGAGGAGTTTCGCTTGCGGAGGGTCCCGACCTGACCACTGCCGTCGCGCTCTATCAGGATCGCTGCAACACCCTGAACGTGCTGGCGGATGCCGTCGAGGTCTTCTATGCCGACGTGGCGCCCAGCCCCGAACTGCTCGCGCAACACCTGAGCGACGAAGCCCGCCCCGCGCTCGCCGACTTTGCCCAACGGGTGGCAGTGGTTGAGTGGAGCATCCCGGCGATCTCGGCGCTGATCAAGGAAGTGGTCGCAGCGCATGGCCTCAAGATGCCCAAACTGGCGATGCCACTGCGCGTGCTCCTGGTTGGTCAGGCTCAAACGCCTTCCGTTGACGCGGTGATTCACCTGATCGGGCGCGAAAAAGTCATCCAGCGGCTCTCAGCACTGGCCATGTAAAATTTTCGCAAAAGGCGTTTACAAGGCCAAAGGGCATCTCTATAATGCGGCCTTCTTTCGCAGCGCGGGGGTATAGCTCAGCTGGGAGAGCGCTTGCATGGCATGCAAGAGGTCAGCGGTTCGATCCCGCTTACCTCCACCAAAAAGTGCGAAAGAAACGTCCGGGTCCCCATCGTCTAGAGGCCTAGGACACCGCCCTTTCACGGCGGTAACCGGGGTTCGAATCCCCGTGGGGACGCCAGCTTAACCCCACTTGCCACGATCCTGTAATGGATCGATCCAGTGCGAGTGGTCGGGTCAAGCTCTACGCGCTCAAGCGCGCCGCGTAAAAAATCTTTCAGGTGTTCGCGGTTCAGCGTTTCCATGTCTATTGCCAGCGCGGATACCATTCTGCGCACGTCGTTTTCCGTGATAGCCGCCAGCGCCTTTGCCTTGCGCGTTTCATCGGCAAGACGTTCCAGCCTGTCCATCAATTCCGCTCGTTCGGTTTCGCGCTGCTCTATGCGGCGCAGAAGCGGCTCGGGCGCGTCCGTTTGTTCGATCAGTATCATCAGCCTGTTGATGGCCTTGTCGACGTCTTTGACCTGCCCCCGCAGCGTTTCCAACTCCGCACCATCTGACGGCGCCTGTGCGCGTCTTGCGCGCTCCAACAGCAACTGCACAATTTCATCCGATTGAAGATCGTCAACAAGGTGAGCGATCACGCTGTCCTCGATCATCGATGCGCGGATGTTCGCCCTGCCCGCCCAGTAGTTGCCGGCGTTGCCGTGCCATGCGGAGCCGTCTGGCGTGACCAGAATTCCAGAAAGCAGATAATCGGATAGCCTTGCCCGGGTCGCGCGGCTTGTTTTTGCCCTCTCCAGGCGTGCAAGAATGGCCTCCGCTTCGCTTTCTTCGATCAGGGCATGGTGTGTGTCACGCTGGATGATCCAATCGCCTCTGGGGCGCCGCTTTCCATCGCCCGGTTCGTCTTTGCCTCGGTGCATGTTCCAGACCGTGTGCCCGGCGTAAGTCAAGGCGGTCCATTCGAGATGCGCAAGACTGCTCTTGGCAAGTTCGATGCCTAGATCGTCGGCCATCTTGGCTCCGTTCTTGCCGATCGCTCTCCCCTTCAGCCACGCCGCTATTTTTCCGGCCGTCGCGTCGTCAGGGATCAGTTTCGATTTTGTGACCGGGACGCCCTCTCGCATGGCGCCGGTTTCGATGATTTGCAGCTTGTAGCCATAGGGCGCCCGGCCGCCAGCGCGAAAGCCCTGGCGCACGTTCTCGGCCATGCCGGCAAGCCCCTTTTCTCGAGACATCAGCGAGTGGACTTCGTCCATCGCTTGCAACACCGAATCGAGAATCACCTGTGAGATCGGATCAACCTCGGGCACCCGGGCGAACAAGATGTCGACGCCCAGTTTCTTGCATTCGTGGCGGAACGCCTCGGCTATGTAACGGCGCCGGCCGATGCGACTTGTGTCGTAGGCAAGAATCGCGGTCCAGTTGCGGCCCTTGGCCTTGAGATCGCGGAGCAGGTTCTGAAATCCGGGGCGGTCGGTGTCCTTGCCGGACTCGACCGCATCCTCATACTCACCGGTGACAATCAGGCTCTTGGCTTTCGCCAGTTCCAGAAGTTCCCGGCGTTGAGCGGCTAGTGATACCGCGCTCCTGTCCTTGGACGAGCGCAAATACAGGACGGCTTGATTTCGCATGGAAGTCGAGAAGTAAGGCGAGCGCGCAGTCGGCGATGATGCCGGCGTCGGGTTTATTGACCGAGGTGATTTTGAGCGTCGGTCTTGGCATAGTCAATTCGCCCACTTCCAAATCGCGGCCTTGCCGCCGCGTACAACGAGCGTGCCATAGCGGACAACCATCTTGCGCTGGGCGAGGTCGCGCATCTTCGCCGTCACGGTCTTGAGCGAGATCCCCGTGTGTTTCGAGATGTCCGCATTGGTCACCCTGCCGCCGAGTTCTGCGATGGCCTCACGGTATTGCTTGTCTTCCGCCTCGCGCCTGGTGGCGGCGGCCCGCATTCGGCTGGTCACGACACGTTTTTTTCCGGTCGATTCTTGAGGATCGAAAAGCGGTTTGACGGGGGTTGCTAGGTATTGGGCGAAGTTCATATCAGCGGCCGTTCTTTCAGTGCTTTTCTGGCCCACACAACAGCGAGTTTGATTCTGTCGTCAGACGAGGTTATTGGGCTGTCGCCGAATTTCCATCCCTCCACCTGCATGGCCGCAGGCAGGACGGGGTCAATGGAACGATCCAATCGGTGAGTGGCGTCACCTTTGAGATCAGAGACCATTCGTCATCATGCGGTGCCATCAGGTCGCGCTGCTCGGTAGCCAGCATGATGATGTCGGCCTCTTTCACCGACGCCGGCATTGAGTCAATCTCGAAGTACGAGAAGACCGCCGCCTCTACCCGCTTTTCGATTTCCTTGTAGTCCGGCAATAGCTGTTTGAGGGGCCGAGAAACGTCGCCGATGAATGCCTCGGCTGCGTCGTGCAACAGACCTGCCAAAGCGTCGGCCGGCGGCACGATTCTGGAAACCATTACTGAGTGCTGGGCCACCGAGTAGAAACAGCGCGTGTGTCCAGCGAAGCGGCAGACGTGCGAGAGCGCATGCGCCACGTCTTCTATTCCAAACGTGCTGTTTTGAGGTTGAAGAAAGTCAAAGTAGTGGCCCGATACCGTCAGGATGTCGGGGCGGATGTTGTGTCTCACGCTGCCTCCTGCATCCGGCCCGCCACACCGTTGTCGATCCAGTGCGCCTCGATGTTGGCGAAGTTGAGGGCCGGCAGTGCCTTGAGCGTGCCGAAGATCAGCGCGGTGTCGATGTCGCCATCGGTCGCCATGCCGTCGAGCCAGTACAGCAAATCCTCGCGGCCCTTAAGGTCGAGCACGTCGAAGCGATCGAGCACCAGCAGCTTGACGCCGGCCAGGTGCGAAACCGCTTCGGCGATCATGGCGTCGGTGCGCCATTTCTCTGACTCGCTGATCAGGGCGTAATCCCGGTCGCCGTAGGTGATCCGCATGTCGGCGTGGATCACGACAGGCTCCCATTCGGCCATGGTGGCGTTTTCCCGCAGGCGCTCGTTGATCGGTTCCAGTGCCTCGGCCAGCAGTTCGCCGGGGATGCCATCGGGTGACAGCGCGTCGGCGATCTGAGTCCAGTCCATCACGTCCTGGTGCAGCTTGGCGACTTGCTCGATCAATGTCTGCCGGCGGCCGTACTTGTCGGCGATGTCGCGGTATTTGTCGGCATCGGTCTGCCAGCCGTTGCGCTTCTCGGTCAGTTCGGCGAAAGCGCTTGAATTGCTGGGGCGTCACCGGATCATCTGCGATGCACTGATGCGGGTGTTTCGTGGAGAGTGCAAGCGGCTGATCATCAACATCCCGCCGCGGTACTCGAAGACGGAACTGGTCAACAACTTCGTCGGGTGGTCGCTTGGGCACGCGCCGGATTCGGAATTCATCCTGACCAGCTACGCCGCGCAGCTCGCCAGCAATAATTCCTGGCAAATCCGCGAGATGGTCCAGCATGACGAATACAGCGAGATTTTTCACGACTTCGCGCTTCGTCCTGACAGCGCGGCAAAGCATGAATGGCGGACGTCAAAGGACGGCATCGTCTATGCCTCAGGTGCGGGCGGAACGATAACCGGCTACGGCGCCGGCAAGCACCGCGATGGGTTCGGTGGCGCCATCATCATCGATGACCCGCACAAGGCCGACGAGGCGCGCAGCGACGTCATCCGTCAAGGGGTGATCGAGTGGTTCCAGAACACGCTGGAATCTCGCAAGAACGACCCCGAGAACACGCCGATCATCCTGATCATGCAGCGCCTGCATGAAAAGGACTTGGCTGGCTGGCTGATGGATGGAGGAAACGGCGAGGAATGGGAGCATGTGTGCCTTCCGGCCATTCAGGCCGACGGCACCGCGCTATGGCCTGAGAAGCACAGCATCGAAATGCTGCGACGCATGCAGCAAGCAGCGCCCTACACCTACGCCGGTCAGTACCAGCAGGCGCCAGCGCCGCCAGAGGGAAACATTTTCAAGCCGGACAAGATCGAGGAGGTGGATGCGGTACCGGCCGGCACTCGCTTTGTTCGCGGATGGGACTTCGCGGCCAGCGTCGAGGAACCGGGTAAAGACCCGGATTGGACGGTCGGCTACAAGCTCGGATTGACGCCGACGGGACGATGGATCATCGCAGACATCGTTCGTTTCCGGGGAGGCCCGGAAGCCGTCGAGGCAGCGCTGTTGAATACGGCCAGGCGAGATGGACCCGGAACGCGAATCCGCATCCCTCAGGATCCAGGACAAGCCGGCAAGTCTCAGGCAGCCAATTTCACCAAGTTGTTGGCTGGGTTCACCGTCACTGCAAAGCCAGTATCTGGCGACAAGATTACTCGCGCTGAGCCGTTCGCCGCGCAGGTAAATGTCGGCAACGTGATGATGCTCAAGGCTGAGTGGAACCCGGCTTTGATCGGCGAAAAGCGGGTGTTTCCTAATGGCGCCCACGACGATCAGGTGGATGCGGGAGCGGACGCTTTCGACGAGTTGAACATCAACAACTTCGGCATGCTGGATTACATGCAGCAACTGGCCCAGCAGGCTCAACAGGCAAAGACCAATGACGCAACCAATCAAAACCCCCATTGAGCCGGGCATCGTTGCCCGCGTGGCCGCCGGCCTTCGCTTGATGGTCACCGGCAAGGCGCCTGACTGGTTTGGTCCGATGGACCCGCTGCCCGAAATGGTGCCTGAAAATCAGAAGCCGTCCGTAGTTGGTCGTCAGTTCGATTTTCCGGTTGGCATCAATACGCAGTCACGCCCGCGAACCGGGGAAGCTATCACCTTCGACCAGATGCGCGCCCTGGCTGACAACTACGACATCCTGCGGTTGGTGATCGAGACCCGCAAGGATCAGATGGAGAAGTTGCAGTGGCACATCAAGCCGAAGGATGACAAGGCCAAGCCAGATGACCGCTGTGAGGAACTGACCAAGTTCTTCAAAAAGCCAGACCGTGAGCATAATTGGTCTACGTGGCTTCGCATGATGCTCGAAGACTTGCTGGTCATCGACGCGCCGACGCTGTACCCGCGCATGACGCTAGGCAATGGCCTGTACGCTCTGGAACCGGTAGATGGCGCCACTATCAAGCGCGTGCTGGATGAATTCGGGCGCACGCCGATGCCTCCCGATCCGGCTTATCAACAGATTCTCAAGGGCGTGCCGGCGATCAGCGGCCTTGTTCAGCAAAAGGAATGGCTGACCGCCGACGATTGCTGCGAAGAGTGCCAGGACATGAACGGCAAGCTGGCACCCATCGACGGCACCTTCGAGGGTGGCGCCGACGTGCCGCTGCATCCGCATTGCCGCTGCAATGTCCTGCCGGTGATCGACGAAAAGGAAAGCCTCGCGAAGGCGTTTAACCCTGATCAGCCGCGCGACGAGCACGGCCGCTGGTCGGGGGGTGGCGGAATATCTGGGTTTGTGCAGCGAGCGTTACGCTCACCGGGTGATAAGCAGCAATCGCACGATCTTTCCAAGGTTTCTGCAACCGCAGCACAGAAGGCATCGGCTATTGGGGTGAGCATTGAAGGAAAAAGCGTTGCGCTGTCGCATGATCTGACAATCCATGCGATTCGTCAGCACGGCGGGAAATCAGAGCGCTCTCGCGGGCAAGTACCAATCACGCATCGTGACCTGTCGATTACGCCAAGGATTCTTGAGCGCGGAGAACATGAGCGCGGAACACCGCCAAACGCTCGCAACGGATCGCCAAGGATCAAGGTGACATACACGTCCGCGCATTTCACTTACACGGCGATCTTTGAATCGCGCCGAACTCAAGTAATGCCCGTGACGATCCACAAAAAGGCAAACCGCACTGCTTGATGCTCGCTCTTTCGAACGTCCCCAAGCTGACGCCCAAAGCGTCGTGCGGTTTCGTCAAGTATAGCCACAACTATGTGAGAAAGGAAGAAACATGAAAAACCCCCTGCGATTCCTGACCTTGGCGCTTTTCCTGGCCATCACCAGCCTGATCACGCTGCCGGCGCAAGCCGCCGGCACGACCGGCGTTCTGACCGATTACGCCGAAAACAAGGTGATCGACGCCCTGATCCGCGGGCAGACCCTTGGCGCCCCGGCGACGTGGTACGTTGCGCTTTTCACCGACACTTGCAGCGATTCGGCCGCCGGCACGGAGGTTTCGACAACCGGCACAGCTTACGCAAGGCAGGCGGTGACCGCCTCGCTCGCCAACTGGGCGGGCACCCAGGGCGCCGGAACGACCGTCGCCAGCTCGGGCACCAATGCCACGACCAGCAACAACGGCGTGATTACGTGGTCGGCCTCGACGGCAGCTTGGGGAACCGTGCAATCGGTCGGTTTAATGGATTCCTCGACAGCCGGCAATCGCTGGATCTGCATCAACCTGACCGCTTCGTTGAGCGTGCCCGGATCGGGCTACACGATCTCGTTCGCGGCAGGGCAATTGTCCTTCCAACTCGACAGCAACTGATCATGAGCATCCGCGAAGACATTCTTGCGCTTGATCCCGATTTGCTTGCAAGCCGCAACGACGTGCTGATTGCTCAGACAGTCAGCGCCGGCCGCACGGCGCTCGGAATGGTCGAGCGCGCCGAGTTCAGCGCATGGGCAGCGGCCAGCGGTTTTCGCGCCACGCTTGAGGATCTGGCGGGCGACAAAACATCGCCGCTACGAGCCTCAGCGCTGTCCTGTCTGGACGTTATCCGGGGAGGCGCTGCCGGCATCGATTTCGCGTGGCCAGAAAACAAAGCGATGCTCGATGCTTGGATTGCCGCCTTTCTGGCCCAGATCGGGCACGAATCCGGCGGGTTGCGATACTTGCGCGAAATCTGGGGTCCAACGCCTGCACAAAATCGTTATGAGGGGCGTCTCGGGCTAGGGAACATTGAGCCTGGCGATGGCTTCCGGTACCGCGGACGCGGCCTGATCCAGATCACCGGGCGGGCGAATTACCGGGCCGTCAGCGAGGCCCTGGGCGTCGATTTCGTCGCCTCGCCAGAAAAGCTCGAGATGCCGGAGTATGCCGCGATGTCAGCGGCGTGGTTCTGGAAGACGAACGGACTCAACGACCTTGCAGACGCCGGAGATTTTGTTGCAATCACGCGCCGCATCAATGGCGGTCTTAATGGCGTCGAAGACCGCATTGCAAGACTCAGTACCGTTCGTGCCGTCTTAGACGAGGTGGCGTGATGCGCATCATCAAGCATCTGACCGATGCCGCCCAGGGCAAGCACCCGCTCAAGACCGCTCGCTCGCCGCGCTGGCCAGCCGTGCGCGAGGGCTTTCTCTCCCAGCACCCGCGCTGCGCGGTCTGCGGCGGGATCGAGAAGCTGGAAGTGCATCACATCCACCCGTTTCACCTGCACCCCGAACTCGAGCTGGATACCACCAACCTCATCACGCTCTGCGAGTCGTGGAAGAACGGGATCAACTGCCACCTGGCCATCGGTCATCTCGGCAACTTCCGCAGCTTCAACCCGGACGTGGCGGCCGATGCCGCCGCACTGGCTCAGAAGATCGCCAATCGGCCGAACGGGGAAGCCGAATGAGCGTCCGCGAAAAACTACTCGCCGGCACCTTGTTGTTCTGTGCCTGGGGCGGCCTGGTCATCACTGGAATGGTGCCAGTTGATGCGTTCGCGCAGGCACTCCGCGATGCCTTGATCGCGCTCGGGGCGTTTCAGGCCGGAAAGAATGTCTCGCCATGATCGCCGTCCTGCTCATTGTCGTTTTTCTCTCGATCCACCCCGCCGACTGTCGTCCATCCGCATATCCGACGGTCGGATTCGATCCCGCTGGGTCTGTCATCTTGACGGGTGCCCATGCGCAACTTCGCTGCACATTTTGAGGAGAAAACCATGTCGTTCGATCTCGCCGCCTTCAAGGCGAAAATTGCCAAAATCAATGCCGCGCTTCCGGCCATCGGCCAACTGGTGCTGACTGCTCAGGTTTTGGCGCCCAAGGCCGCCGGCCTGACCAAGGCCGGTCTGGTCATCAATACGATCATCGCAGCCGAACCCGCGCTGGCAGAGTGTGGCCAGATGCTGCAAGCTGCGGTGACCGGTGTTGTGGATGCTTACCGTTCCGATGGTACGCTGCCCCCGAAGGGTTCGCCCATCGATCCGGCAACGCAAGGCGGCGTCTCTACGCCTGCCGTCCCTCCTCAGCCCACGCCCGGGGGTGGTCAATGAGCCGCTTTCTGACCAATCTCGAAGTCGAGGAAGTCAGCGACACCGACAACGAAGGGCGCGGCGCCTGGAAGCTGTTGAAACCGTTGGTGTACCTGTCCGACATCGCGGGCATCATCAGCGTTCCGGCCGGGTTCGTCACCGACTTCGCCAGTGTGCCGCGCGTTCCGATCGCCTTTTGGCTGACCGGCGACACAGCGCACCCGGCTGCCGTAGTGCATGACTACCTCTACGTGACCGGTGATCTTCCGAGACCGGTTGCCGATGCCGTGCTGAAAGAAGCCTCTGCCGTTGCCGGCGTGCCGGCGTGGAGACGCTGGATGATGTGGTCCGCGGTTCGGCTTTTCGGCTCGACGCATTTCGGCGGCAAATGATCACGCCGCCCGTCTGTTCCGTGGGGCCCTGAACGGCACCACTGCACACAACTCTGGAGTGGGGTTAGGCACGCATCCCCGTGGGGACGCCAAGTACAGCAAAAAGGCTCTTCTTCGGAAGTGCCTTTTTCTTTTTGGTGTTCACGTAACAGCGCACGCCCTGAGGCTCGTTTACGACAATCTAGCCGCCCCGGCGATGTCGCCATTCAGCTCTCCGAAGAGTTCGGCGTAGACCTCGACTATCCAATCGACAAACGCCCGGACGCGGGCGCTCAGGTGGCGATTGCGGGGGTACACCACAAACATCTGGAAATCGTCGGGCCGCCAGGGCTCGAGCACTTGCACCAACCTCCCTGCCGCAAGAGCTTCCATCACCGTGCGGGTTCGCGGGAACTGGGCGATTCCCAGCCCTTGCAGCGCTAGCGCCATGTATGCGTCGGCATCGTTGGTGCCCACTTGCGACGACATCGGCACCGTCTGCATCTCACCATTCAGCATGAACTCCAGCGGCAATACCTTTCCTGACTTGGCGGAAAAGAAGTTCACTGCCCGGTGCTCACCCAAAACCTCTGGCGATGAGGGGATGCCGAAGCGGGCTAAATAGCCGGGGGCCGCGCAGGTAATGACCTTATAGCAGCCCAGTCGCCGCGCGACGAGCATTTCGTCACTGACCGCACCGCCGCGAACGACACAATCCACCCCTTCCGAGATCAGGTCAACGGCACGATCCGTGCAGCCCATGTCCACCGTAATGTCCGGATAACGCCGAAAGAACTCGGGGAGCGCCGGCCCGATGACGTGTCGCCCAGCAGAAGCCGGCACATCGATGCGGATACGCCCTCGCGGTTTGTGAACGCGCCCGCGTAGCCGGTCCTCTACCTCGTCGATTTCGGCGAGCAAGCGCCGCGCCCATTCGAGGTAAACCGCACCTTCGTCGGTCAGCCTGACTCTGCGCGTCGTGCGCGCAAACAGTTTGACGCCCAAGCGATCTTCCAATTGCGAAACGCGCGTCGATACCGAGGCGTTGGGCAACCCCAACGCCAGCGCGGCTTGGCTGAAGCTGCCGAGTTCCGCAACCTTTTCAAACGTTTGCATGGCATTCAGCAAATCCATCGTGAATTCCTTGTGCGCAACTGGATCGTCAATTTATCGCAATTTACGAATAATTATTTCAATTCCACCTTGTTTATTCAATAAATAGAGAAAAGTAAAGTGGTGTCCGAGGTGCAGTTGCAAACAAATTCAACCTATTCCCTACAGGAGTCTTCATGTCCAAAGTCATTCTGCTTACCGGCGCGTCAGGCGGTTTTGGCCGCCTAACGGCATCTACCCTCCTTGCGCGTGGTCATCGCGTCGTGGCGACGATGCGAGATCCGAACGGTCGCAACGCCATCCACGCCCAATCGCTCCAGAACGCTGGTGCCTTTGTGGTGGAAATGGACGTCACCATAGATGCGAGCGTCGAAACAGGCGTCGCCGCCGCGCTCGACGCCATGGAGGGACGGCTCGATGTGGTCATCAATAACGCAGGCGCGGGCGCCCACGGGATTCAGGAGTGTTTCACTGCCGAGGACTGGCAGCGCGTCTTCGACCTCAACGTCTTTGGCGTCGCGCGCGTCAATCGCGCCGTACTGCCCCAGTTCCGGGCACGCGGGGCGGGGCTGCTAATGCATGTTTCGAGCCTGCTCGGACGAATCGCCATCCCTTTCTACGGCCCCTATTCCGCCAGCAAATGGGCACTGGAAGCGTTGGCCGAAACCTATCGCGCCGAACTCGCCCCTGCCGGTATCGATTGTGTCATCGTCGAGCCGGGCGGATACAACACGGCATTCTCCAGCCATTCCCTGCATCCCGGCGACGATGATCGGGCAGCAAGTTATGCCGCGTTGGGCCTGCAACCTGCCGCCGCGCTGGCCGGGTTCCAGGCATTAGTGGGCGCGACACCGCAGCAGGATCCGCAGCGCGTCGCTGAGGCGATGGCGATGCTGATCGACATGCCGCCTGGCCAACGCCCGTTCCGGACCACTGTGGATTTCATCGGCATGGGCTTGGCGGTTGATCCGTACAACCGGATGCTGGAATCGGTGCAGCGCAGCCTGTACGGCAACATGGGCGTCGCGCACCTGCTGGATCGCAATTCCCCCCTTTAATAAAAACATCGGTCATGAAAATTCTCGTGAACCTGTTCCATACCTCGCTCGACACCTCGAAGATCAATCAGCGCTGGATGCAGGCACTGGCAGACTGCCCAGGCATCTACGTCAATCGCCTGTACGACGAATATCCGGCCTGGAATATCGACGTGGTGCGCGAGCAGGCATTGCTGCAAGCGCATGACCGCATCGTCTTTCAGCATCCCTTCTGGTGGTATTCCGCGCCCGCACTGATGAAAAAGTGGCTGGACGACGTGCTGACCTACGGCTGGGCCTATGGACCCGGTGGCACCGCGCTGCAAGGCAAGGAGTGGATATCGGCGATCTCGACCGGTGGCCCGGCAGAATCCTATCAGGCGGGCGGTTACAACAATTACGCCATGAGCGAGTTATTGAAGCCCTTTCAGCAAACCGCCCAACTGATCGGCATGACGTATCTCCCACCCTTTGTGTTGCACGGATCGGTGCAAATCGATACACGCGGGATCGATGATTCGGTGACGCACTATCTGGATCACATCCGCGACGTGCTGCTTGACCCGCGCAAACGCCTAGCCAGCCTGCTCGACAAAATGGCAAGCGAAGGCCAAGCGCTCTCGTCTGGCGGCTCGCCCAGCGAAGCGAAGACTCAATAGGTGACAATCTCGTAACGCAGTCCGTCCGGATCGCGCAGATAGAGCGCATAGCAGCCAGGCTGCGAATTTTCGGGAAACGCGCGGGGTGGAATCACCACGTCGACGCCAATCGCCAACCGTTTGGCATACAGGCGATCGACCTCCTGCCGGGATTCCACCCAGAATGCCAGGTGATGCAAGGCACCGGGTCTTCGGCACTGCACCCGCTCGGCTGCAAGTTCGCGGGGCGGCAAGGTAATGGTAATACCCAGTTTCGGGTGCTCGGGGCACCACATGCTTGTCGTGCGCCGCAATGGTCGCCGCAGAGCGCACCTCGAGGCTTTAGCCCAGAAGCGGGAAAAATCGGTCGTAAAACGGAATGACCTTCTCCATATCGCCGACAGTGATCTCAATGTGGCTGACCACAGGTTCCATATCGCCGCTCTCTATTTGCTCAGGCAAAACTCAACGCCCAATCAAGCCCTGCAAATCGCTCCATCGCGTGCGGGCCAGCACGTCCCGCGCTCTCTCCTCTGAAGCCCGTACCGAGAGATAAATGTTCTGCACGACGGTCGGCGGCAAGGCGCGGTTCATTGATTCGCGGAAATAGAGATACTCGCCGCCCTTGTCGGCCGGCTTCCACGCCCCGAATACGGCATAGGTGATCCCTTCCGGACAGTCGCGAACCGTGCCTCCGTCGTCGGCGCGATAGAACTGGAGCCCTGCCGGCGCACCGGGGATGGTAACCGCCCGCGCATTCTTGACGCTGAAAACGCTGGCGTTGGCCGTCACTTGGACCTTGAGACAACCTCCTTGTTCAGTGGCGCGTTCCGGGCTGGCATTCGAGGCTGGCCGGCTCAATTCCTGCAACCGGGCCTGTATGCGTTTCATTTCCGCCTGATCGCCCCGTTGCGCCGCGTCGCCGAGTCTGGCAAACAAGGTTTGCTGCTCCTCCATGCGTTTTTTCATGCCAGGCCCCATTTGCGCCTGCATCGCGCGCCTGTTCTCCTGTTCCGCTTGCCGACCGGCAGCCTCGCGGCGAGCAGTATCCACCCATTCACCCGAGTACTGAACACGCAGGGCAGCGACTTTGTCAGGAACCTGCGTCGGCACCTCTGCATCAGGTTGCCTGGTTGCGGTCCATCCGCTGGGCGCGGCAGGAAGCGCCGCCTGGATCGCTGCAAGCGTATGCCGGATATAGCTGGCCTCGACCTGACTGGGCACTCGCGTGGGGCCGTCGCCATCTGCATTGGCGGCGTGCATCGGAATACAGGCGAGCGCGATACAACATGACAAATGCCGCATGAAACCTCCCGAAACTCTTTTTAATCCGACCCACTCTGGGCCAATAAAAATGATAGGCGAAACCTAAGCGCCCGCCACATGAATTGGCGATGACATGGCGCTATTGCACGGCGCGATCTACTCTGAACAGACATCTGTCATCGGCCCGGCACAAGCAGCCGGATTCAAATCTATCGGGAGGATCGATTCATGGAGCGCATTCGTTTACAGGTTGCCGTATTTTGCGGCGTTTTGTTGACGTCTGCTCTCGCAAGTGCAGCGAGCGCCGACAAAAAAGGGTGTGCGGACCATCCGCTTTTCCCGACGCGCATGGCCGGCTACTTCATCGAGAAATGCGATATCAAGGAATTCGACGCCGCCAATCTTGATACCGGCAAGCGTGAAAAACTGCACGTCGAAGGCCGGGTGACCAAACTGACCTACCGGGTTGCCGAGGGCACGCAGGAACCGGGCAAGCTAACCGTCGTCAAGAATTACGAAACCGCCTTCAAGAGCATCGGCGGGCAGATTCTTTACATCAACGATTACCTGGTCAACGGTACCGTCAACAAAGACGGCAAAACGGTCTGGTTCGAGAGTAACAAGGGCAACGGCAAAATCTGGCTAACCGTGGTCGAAAAGGCAGGCATGGCGCAGGATATTGTCGCCAGCGCCACCATATTCAGCAACGACATCAAGAACACCGGCCATGCCGCGGTATATGGCATTTACTTCGATACCGGCAAATCGGAAGTCAAACCCGAATCGAAAGCAGCACTGGACGAGGTTGCCAAGTTGCTCACCGGCGACCCCTCGCTAAAGCTGATGGTGGTCGGCCACACCGATTCGACCGGGCAACTCGACGCCAACATGAAACTCTCCGAAGCGCGTGCGCAAGCGGTGGTTCAGGCGCTGTTCAAAGGGTATGGAATCGCCACCAGTCGCATGCAGGGGCGCGGCGCGGGGCCGATTGCACCGGTCGCCACCAATCGCACCGATGAAGGACGGGCGAAAAATCGTCGCGTCGAACTGGTTGAACAGTAACGCCCGCGGGGCGACCGGCACGCCGGCCACCCCCGGACTCGCGACATCAACCGAGTTCCACCGGTACAAACAGGCGTGCATCGCCGCGTTCCACCAGTAGGGCAACTCGCTTGCCGGCCTTGGCCAACTGCGCGCGCAACTGTTCGGCGCTGCTGACGGCTTCGCCATTGACCGACAGAATGACGTCGCCCGCCTGAATGCCGGCGCGCCGGGCGGGGCCGCTGGCATCCTGAACCATCACGCCGCCCGCACCGCCAATTTGACGTCGCTCTTCGGGCGTCAGCGGGCGCACTGCCACGCCCAGCCGGGCTTTGCCCGGGCTCTCTTCCAAAATCTGGGCCCGCGCTGGTTCTTCAAAAGCGCCGATCCTGACCGCAATTTCCAGTTGCTTGCCTTTGCGCCATACTTGCAAGCGGGCAGTTTCACCGGACTGCATCGTCGCCACCAATGCGGGAAGGTCTCCCGAGGCAGTTACGGCCTTCCCGTTCAAAGCGAGAATCACATCACCGGGCTGCAAGCCGGCGCGGTCTGCGGGGCCGCCCTTCTCGATCGAGGAAACCAGGGCGCCCGCGGGCTTCTCAAGCCCGAACGACTCGGCCAGCGATTGATTGACGTCCTGTATCGCGATGCCGAGCTTGCCGCGCTGCACCTTGCCGTGAGTCACGATCTGTTTCTCGATATTCATCGCCAACTCGATGGGAATGGCGAACGAGAGTCCCTGATAGCCGCCGCTACGTGAGTAGATCTGCGAGTTGATGCCGACCACCTCACCCGCCATGTTGAACAGCGGCCCACCGGAATTGCCGGGATTGACCGCCACATCGGTTTGCAGGAAAGGAACGTAGCTGCCATCCGGCAACGTGCGCGACTTGGCTGAAATAATGCCCGCCGTTGCGCTGTTCTCGAACCCGAACGGCGAACCAATGGCCAGCACCCACTCGCCAACGCGAGTGGCAGTTGAATTGCCAATTTTCGCCGTTGGCAGGTTGTGGGCCTCGATCTTCAACACGGCCACATCGCTGGCTTTGTCGAGACCGCGTACCTTGGCCTTGAATTCCCGCTTGTCGGTCAGTTTGACCGTCACCTCATCGGCGCCATCCACCACATGCGCGTTGGTCAGGATTGTGCCGTCCGCCGAGACGATAAAGCCGGACCCCTGCCCGCGCACCGGCACCTGACCACGAAACTGCGGCGCGCCAAAATGGCGGAAAAACTCGTAGAACGGGTCATCAGGGTCGATTTGCGGCATGCGCTGGCGCTCGGCGGTCTGCCGCGTACCTGCGACGACGCTGATATTCACCACCGCCGGCCCATTCTGCTCGACAATGCCAGCCATATTCGGCATCTGCACGCCAGCAACCGGTCCCGCAACGGGAGCTGCCTGCGCCTGAACAACTTGCTCGGTACCCGGCATCGTCTTGGCGTAACCGAGCGAAAGCGCCCCACCCAGTGCCAACACACCGACCACCGCGACCATTTTCGGATTCACTTTTGCGACATGCATGTCTTGCCTCCATAAATTCATCACAGTCACTCTCGGACTACCGCCACCGGTGGCGCTCTTGCCTTGGGCGAACAGTGCCGATATGGCATTATTTTGGGCAGGGCGTGCCAAATCCAAGCGCGCTTTTGCGACGATTTGTTTCAGTTTGTTTCTGCCGAAACGCCCAGCAACAACCGCTTGCAAACTCCGCGGCAACCGACTGGCGGCACGGCTTTCGCTGTGGGAAGCTGGCGACCAAATCATCCGAGCCCGTTCGCCGGGCAAATCCAACCCTACCCGCCCTCGTCGGCCTATTGAATATCGACATGAAAAAGCTCGCTGCTGGCGCCTGTTTGCTGGCCGTGTATATCCTAGGACTCTCCGCCTGCGCGGGAGTACCCCTGCGCTCGATGCCGCGCCTGCTCACCCTGCAATCGGCGTTGATGGAAGGCAACCCGGCCGACCTGATGCTCGCCGTGCAAATGGATGTGCGCATGCTGCCCCCCGCAGGCGCCATTCCCACACTCGACGTCAAATTCGTACCCAACGAAGGCAGCACGGTCAAAGCGGTTGATCGCCATTTCCCAATGCGGGCGACCACCGTTTCGACCGCCGCGCTTGGTCTGCCCGCGCCGGACCGCGGTCGGCACTGGCTGGTTTATAGCCTGACCCCCGAATCCCAACGCGACATTGCCGAACTTCGCGAGCAGTTCAAACGACAGCGCACCGAGAACACGGGCAAGAAGGGAGGGACTCTCTCCATCGGCATCGAACAATCCGGGCTCGCCGTCCGCGATCCCGCGTTTGCCCGCAGCGAATGGGAAAGCTGGCTGCAAGTCGCCCGGGCCGAGGGCTTCTTCAAGATCTGGTCAGGCACCGTCGCCGATCTGATGAAGCAGAAATAGCGATCCAACCGGATGTCGACGGCCCTGGCCTTACACTGCGAGCGAGTGCCATTCAGGACGTCGGGAGATGGGAGCGCGAAAGGCGCCCCTCCCCCTCCCGGCATGACTAGTTGAAAAACCCACGTGCCTTCATCCGGTCACATCCGTTCCAGCGAGGCGTCGGCAGAGTCTTGCCTTGCACCTTGGCGCGCTCGGTCATGGCCTGATGATTTTCGTCCTGAATGGCTTTGCATTCATTGTAGCTTTTGGCCGACCACATCTTGTCGCGGTGAGCGACGCGTTCCTCTGCCGTCATGAGCGACCAGCCCCGCGTGTTGGTGTTGTTGAAGGCGAACCCACGACCGCGGCCATAATTCCCCATTCCCATTCCGCCTCGACCCTGACCTTGTCCATAACCCTGCCCCGAACCATAACCTGGGCCCATTCCGGGGCCAGGTTGTGCATGGACGGGAGAGGCGATGCTGAGAAACAGCGCCGCCACCGTGCTGGCGATCAACGCATATCCATATTTCATGATTCATCTCCTGTGGTGATTCATCGAAATGGCCGCCGGCTTTTCCGTTCGGCCAGATGAAAGGAGGGCCTTCCAACGCCTTCATTACACGGCCAAGATGTAATACGGCCATGTCAACAACACGCTTTTTTGTAGCACACTGAAACACATCGTCGCCTTGACACACTGCGATACATTTTTCCGGCCAGCTGCCGGGAAAAGAGGAGTCAAATCATCATATGGAGCCCCATGATCACATTCTGATTGTCGACGACGATGCCGAGATCCGCAGTCTCCTCTCCGACTATCTCGTCAAGAACGGCCTGCGCGTCACCAGCGCGGCAGACGGTCGCGCGATGTGGCGCGCTCTCGACAATGGCCGGTTCGACCTAGTCGTTCTCGACTTGATGTTGCCGGGAGAAGACGGCCTGACGTTGTGCCGAAACCTGCGCACGCGATCAGACGTGCCAGTCATAATGCTGACGGCGCGGGGCGACGACACCGACCGCATCATCGGATTGGAAATGGGCGCCGACGATTACGTTACAAAGCCATTCAGCGCCCGCGAGTTGCTAGCCCGCATCAAGGTTGTCCTGCGTCGTACGCGCAGCCTGCCCCCCACCCGGGCAGACGACTCTGCGAGACAACTTCAGTTCGGCAACTGGACTCTCGATACCTCCCACCGTCACCTCGTATCGACCGACGGAGTGGTCACCCCCTTGAGCGGCGCGGAATACCGCCTGCTTCGCGTGTTCCTGAGTCATCCCAACCGGGTGCTGAACCGCGACCAGTTGCTTGACCTGAGTCTCGGCAAGGAAGCCGACCCACTCGACCGCAGCATCGACGTCCAGGTCAGCCGGCTACGCCACCGTCTGGGCGACGACCCCCGCGAACCCCGGCTGATCAAGACCATTCGCGGCGAAGGCTATGTTCTGGCTGCGCCGGTCGCGAAGGTGCACTGATGACCCTGTGGCCTCAATCTCTCTTCTGGCGCCTGGTCGGCGTGATGCTGACGGGACTGCTCGTCGCTCAGTTGCTCAGCGCGGCTATCAACTTCGCCGAGCGCGATCAATTGCTCTTTCGATCGATCGGCCTCCAATCCGCGCAAAGGATCGCCGACACAGTTGAACTGCTCGACTCTCTCAATCCCGCCGAAAGAGCGCGCATCGTCAGCGTAATCAATGTGCCGCCGCAGGTGGTCAGCCTGGACCAGACTCCCATGGCCACAACCGACAATTCGGTCGCCGGCATGCAGGCAGGCATGTTTGCCGCGATCTTGCACTCGGAACTGGGTGACGAACGCTCTATCCGCATCGCGGTTGCCGACGCGGCTCCGGTCGAGGCGCGAGGCCCCGGATCGGGTTACGGCCGACGCCGGGCCATGCGGGAAGGCAAGGAGTTCGTACCTGGCATGTACCGCGGCTCGCCTGATCACGCATCTCCCGACTTCGGCAACACCTTCCGCGTCCAGGTGCAACTTAGGGACGGCGCTTGGGTCACCTTCGAAACGCTTGTGGCGCAAACTTCGGCGAGCCTGCCAATACGTCTGCTGTCCACATTGCTCATTCTGCTTCTGGCCGTTCTGGCGCTGTCCTACCTGGCGGTACGCTGGGTCACGCGCCCGCTTCACCTGCTGGCTGAAGCGGCGGATCAATTGGGTGAAGACATTCATCGTGCGCCACTGCCCGAAAACGGCCCCCGCGAAGTAAAGCTGGCCGCCCGCGCCTTCAACCGCATGCAATCGCGCCTGCAACGCCTCATCGACGATCGCGACCGTATTTTTTCGGCGATGTCGCACGATTTGAAAACTCCGATCACCCGCCTGCGCTTGCGGGCGGAAATGCTTGACGACGACGAACAGCGAAAGCGCTTCGAAAAGGATTTGCATGAGATGGAGCAGATGGTTGGCAGCGCGCTGGAGTTCCTGCGTGGCCTCGATGCCGGGCAGGTCCGACAACCGGTCGACATGGTGGCATTGCTGGAGAGCATACAGGCCGACCACGCGGAACTGGGTAAAGCGGTCAGCCTTGAGGGGACCACGACCCAACCCGTTGTCGGCATGGCGCCGCTGCTGAAACGTTGCCTGAACAACCTGATCGACAACGCCATCCGGTATGGTGGCCGGGCCCGGGTCATCCTAGAAGACAGCCCAGGCGAACTCAGGCTGCGAATTGCGGACGATGGGCCCGGCATTCCCGAGGACCAACAGGAAAAAGTGTTCGAACCCTTCTATCGCCTTGAGGGTTCGCGCAGCCGGGAAACCGGGGGAACAGGATTGGGTTTGTGCATCGCGCGCAACATTGTGTACGCGCACGGCGGCACGTTGGCGCTGCGAAACCGCCGCGAGGGCGGCCTGGAAGTCAGTGTCGTGCTGCCGCGCTTGCCGGCCGACCCCGATACCACAAGCATGCGCCGGAGCGGCTAAGCGAACGGTCTTTCGCCGGCTTGCAACCGGGACGCTCCGGCATTGCATCCAGTTGAAAGCATCACGAGACCCGCATCGCATCGATCTCGTCGTGTCGCGGACAGGTAATCAAGTGGTCGTTGACCATCCCCGCCGCCTGCATGAACGCATAGCAGATGGTCGAGCCAACGAACTTGAAGCCTGCCTTGCTCAGCGCCCGGCTCATCGCATCCGATTGCGGTGTCCGCGCCGGCACGTCGTTCAGCGATGCCCATCGGTTCCGGATCGGCTGTCCTTCGACGAATTGCCACACGAAATCGCCAAACGTTCGCCCTTGCGAACATAGTGCCAGATAAGCGCGGGCATTTCCGATCGCGGCAGCGATCTTGGCGCGGTTGCGAACGATGCCCGGATCGGCCAGTAGCGCCGCAATTTTGTTCTCGTCGTAGTTCGCGATTCGTTCTAGGTTGAAACCGTCGAATACCCGCCGATAATTCTCCCGCTTCTTCAGAATGGTCGCCCAGGAAAGTCCGGCCTGTGCGCCCTCCAGAATCAACAGCTCGAAGAGCGCACGGTCATCGCGTAGCGGCACCCCCCACTCCGTATCGTGGTATTCCCGATAGAGGTCGAAGCCTTCGCACCAGGGACAGCGTTCCATCAATGTTCCCTCCAAAGACAACAGTGTATCGCCAAGCGTCAGTCCCGACGCCGTTGGCGACCCGAATTTGACATGACAATCATCATATGAAAAGATATTTCACATGATAAATATCATGCGATATTGACATGGTCAGCCGCGTCGAACTCAAGGAAGCTTCCCTCCACCGCATTCTCGACGCGAGCGCTGTGCGGCTGAGGGTCGAAGGCCTCTCGGGTGCGGCCATCGCACCGGTCATGCAGGACGCCGGACTGACTCACGGCGCCTTCTATTCGCATTTCGCCAACAAGGACGAACTGGCCGTCGCCGCGTTACGCCATGCGCTGCTCGAAAATCGTCCGCACTGGGTTGGCAAACCTCGCAATGAATCCTGGCCCGCACGCCTGGGTCGGTTGGCCCGCCGTTATCTGACCGCAGCGCATCGTGACGACGTTGCCGATAGCTGCGCGCTGGCCGCGTTGGTTTCGGACGCCTCCCGCGGGAGCGCGGCTTTTCGGCAGGCCTATACCCGGGAACTGGCCAAATCGTTGTCGGCGATCTGCGGCGACGAATCGGCCCCGTTGCAACAGCAGGACGACGCCATCGCGTTCATGGCCTTGTGCATTGGCGGAATCGGTTTGGCGCGTGCCGTCGACGATCCCGCGCTTTCCGAACACGTTCTTGCCGTCTGCCGCGAGGCAGTCGCGCGCCTTGCAAACGCTGACTCAGCAACCTAGTAGGGAGAATGCCATGCCCGATGACAATCGCGATACCCAAACACCGCTCGCGCTCGCCGATTTTCCGTTGCGCACCGAAAGCAAGCTCCGTTACGCCGACACGGACCGCCAAGGGCACGTCAACAACGCAGTGTTTTCAACCTTTCTGGAGGACGGACGCGTCGAGTTGTTATACGACCCCGCCCGGCCGCTGGCGGCCCCTGGCTGTTCTTTTGTCATCGCTCGGCTGACACTCGATTTTCGCAACGAAATCACCTGGCCCGGCAAAGTCGAGATCGGCACGCGCATCGCCAGTATCGGCCGCAGTTCCATCACCCTGGAACAAGCCATCTTTCAAAATCAGCGCTGCGTCGCCACCGCCAGCACGGTGATCGTGCATGTGAATGGTGAGACCCGGAGATCCTCTCCAATCGCAGAGACCACCCTGCACGCCTTGCAGGCGTTGTGTTGACGGAACCGAACTGCACCTGCTCGGCGCGCCGCTGCAGATATCCAACCTGAGAATAGCTTCCAAAGGCATCTGGATACGACCGAATCGCCCCTCATGCGTCAGGAGGTATCGCATGACCACGCTACTACTCACTCACGCCAACCAATATGTTGGCCCTGGCAGCGTACCCATACTACTCCGCGAAAGGCACCAGCTCGCGTGCCACGATTGTGGATTCGTCGATGACCAGGCGGCGCGCGCATTTGAGGCCAGCCATCCCGGCACCATCGCCCTGCGCGCGCAGACTCCGGATGCAATTGCCGACGAATTGCGCCAACGGGATCTGACGATTGACGCATGCATCTCCAACGACGTATTCCCGAATTCACCGCGTCCAGTTGAAGATGTGTCGCTCGAAACCCTGCGGGAAAGTGTCGAAGCGCTGCTGATCTTTCCCTGGCGCCTGACGCAACTGTTGCTGCCATCGATGAAGGCAAACCGCCGAGGCACCTTTGTCTTCGTCACCTCTGCACGCTACCGGCAGCCTGAACCCGGCTTCTCGGTGGCCACCTCTGTACGCGCCGGCACAAGCGCTTTCGCGCTGGCATTGGCAAAAGAAGCGGCACCGTTTGGCATCCAGGTAAACGTCGTGGCCCCGAACTATTTATATAGCGAAGCCTATTACCCCCGCGCCCGCTATATCGACGACCCGGTCGGCGCCCGCAAAATTGCCGACACTGTTCCGATGGGACGCCTCGGCAAGCCGGAAGAAATCGGCGAGTTGATCGCTTTTCTGGTTTCGGGCCGCTCGCCCTTTACCACCGGTCAGGTTATCGACTTCACGGGTGGCTGGCCCTGATCAGACAAGGGCTCATCGTCACTCGGGGCAAGCAGAAAGTCTCTTCCGGGGTGAAATCTGCGCATCGCCATGCGGATCTGATCAGCCAGCGTTTTGATTCTGCTTGGTGCGGACGGCGAGACTCGAACTCGCACACCTTGCGGCGCCAGAACCTAAATCTGGTGCGTCTACCAATTCCGCCACGTCCGCGCGAGGCCGGATTCTACCACCAGCGGTTTATACTTCGCCGCCATGGCTGTCGATCATTACGAAAATTTCCCGGTTGCTTCATTGTTGGTGCCCGCCCGGCTGCGTCGGCCCATCGAAATCATCTACGCCTTCGCGCGCAGCGCCGACGATATTGCCGACGAAGGCACCGCCTCGCCCGATGAACGTTTGGCGGCGCTGGCCGAATACCAGCAGGCGTTAACAGACATCGAACGAGGCGAGCCGCCGGTTTCACCGCTGTTCAAGGCTCTCGCGCCGGTGATCGCCGATCACGCGCTGCCCATCGGATTATTCCGCGATCTTCTCGATGCTTTCGCACAAGACGTGCGTCAGTCGCGCTATGCCGACTACCCCGAACTGCTCGAATATTGCCGCCGTTCGGCCAATCCGGTTGGGCGGCTGGTGCTGCACTTGTGCGGCCGCACCGATACCGAGTCGCTACGGCAATCGGACTGCATCTGCTCGGCTCTGCAACTGATCAATTTCTGGCAGGACATCGCCATCGACTGGGCCAAAGACCGTGTCTATCTGCCGCTGGAAGAGCTTGCCCGCTTCGATGTCGCCGAGGCGGATATCGCCGCCGCGCGTCTATCGCCGCAGTGGCGGGCGCTGCTGGCTTTTCAGGTCGACCGGGCGCGCCAGCTCATGCTCTCCGGCGCACCGCTGGCACGTGCGCTCCCCGGCCGTCTGGGGTGGGAAATCCGCCTGACCGTGCAAGGCGGGCTCCGGATTCTCGAGCGCATCGAAGCTGTCGGCGGCGACGTGTTCCGCCATCGTCCGCGTCTGGCTGCCTGGGATTGGCTCGTGATCGCCGGCCGCAGCCTTACAATGTAGGCTTCGCATTCCCGAATTCATCATGTCGCCCGACCAGTACTGCCAGGAACGCACCGCCCAGAGCGGTTCTTCCTTCTATTACAGCTTCTTGTTCCTGCCCCCCGAGCGGCGCCGCGCCATCATGGCCTTCTATGCGTTCTGCCGGGAAGTCGACGACGTGGTCGACGAAACGAGCGACAGCGCCATCGCCGCCGCAAAGCTGACCTGGTGGCGACAAGAAGTGGTCCGCATCGCCGACGGCCAGCCGGAACACCCGGTCGGGCTGGCGTTGCAGGCTGCGGGCCGGCAATTCAATATCCCGAAGGAATGGCTACTGGAAATCATCGATGGCATGGAGATGGACCTGACCCAGTCGCGCTATCTCGATTTCAAGGGCTTGCAGCTCTATTGCTACCGGGTCGCCAGCGTGGTTGGGTTGGTTGCGGCCGAGATTTTTGGTTACCAGGACCGCCAGACCCAGAAATATGCACATGACCTCGGCATAGCCTTTCAACTCACCAACATCATTCGCGACATTGGCGAAGACGCCCGGCGTGGCCGCATCTACATTCCGGTGGAAGAACTGAAACAGTTCAACGTTCCGGCGGCGGACATTCTGAACGCCCGCTATTCCGACAATTTCACCGCGCTGATGCGCTTTCAGGTAGAGCGTGCAGAACACTACTACGCGCAGGCGCTCGCGCAGCTGCCGGCAGCAGACCGCAAGGCGCAGCGTCCCGGCCTGATCATGGCGGCGATTTACCGGACCGTGCTCGACGAAATCCGGCGTGAGGATTTTCGGGTGCTGCACCAGCGCATCAGCCTGACGCCTTTGCGCAAGATCTGGATCGCCTGGAAAACCTGGGTATTCGCCTGATGGCCGACACGCCCCGGATAGCAGTCATCGGCGGCGGCTGGGCGGGCATCGCGGCAGCTGTCGAACTGGTCGCCGCCGGTCGCGCGGTAACGCTGTTCGAAGCCGGTCGCGTGCTGGGTGGCCGCGCCCGCACGATCACGCTCGACGGCCGCCAGGTCGACAATGGTCAGCACATCCTGCTCGGCGCCTACCGCGACACATTGGCGCTGATGCGGCAAATCGGCGCCGACCCCGACGTGCTGCTCCAGCGGCAGCCGCTGTGGTTGCGCGACAACGCCGGTTTCGAGTTGCGCCTGCCCCCCTGGCCCGCCCCGTTCAATCTTGCCGCGGGTCTGCTCACGGCGAAAGGCGTCGGCTGGCGAGAAAAACTGGCCACCGCCCGCTGGATGCAAGGCCTGAAATGGCAGCAGTTCAGACTGGCCCGCGACACCACCGTCGCCGACTGGCTGACCGGTGCCGGCCAGACAAGCGCTCTACGGCGGCACCTCTGGGCGCCGCTCTGCCTGGCCGCCCTCAACACCCCTGTTGAACATGCTTCCGCCCAGGTTTTTGCCAACACGCTGCGCGACAGTCTCGGCAGCCCGCGGCGCGAAGATACCGATCTCTTGCTGCCGCGCGTTCCGCTCGGGCAGTTGCTGCCGGAACCGGCGTGGCGCTGGCTGCGCCAGCACAATACGGATATCCGCTTCGGCTGCCGCGTGCATGCGCTGGCACCTGATCTTTGCGGCGTCAGGATCAACGGCGAACCTTTCGCGGCAGCCATCCTCGCCACGGCACCGCAGCACGCGGCCAAACTGCTGGGAGAAGATTGCCCGTTCGCCTTTGAACCCATCGGCACCGTCTATCTGACGCCGCCCGCCGGTTTCCGTCTCCCGTGTCCGATGCTGGGTTTGCAGGGCAGACACGGGCAATGGGTAATCCAGCGCGACGACAGGCTGATGGCGGGCGTTTTCTCCGGGCATGGCGAATGGGAAAACCTCGATGACCGCGCCCTGCTTGACTCACTCGCCACCGAACTGGGTTTCGCCTCCCCCCGGGGCTGGCATGGCGTGGTGCGCGAGAAACGCGCCACGTTCTCCTGTCGCCCAGGTCTGAACCGGCCGCAGGTCGTCACCGCCCTGCCCGGCCTCTGGCGAGCCGGCGACTACACCTGGGCCGATTACCCAGGCACGCTGGAAGGCGCCGTCCGCAGCGGACTGCGCGCCGCCCGCGCCATTCTGGAAGTTTAGCCATGCCGCGCATCGTCGGCTTTCCGCCGATCGCCTCGCCCAATGCCCGGCTGCTGATCCTGGGCAGCATGCCCGGTGAGGCTTCTCTCACCGCCGGCCAGTACTATGCTCATCCCCGCAACCTGTTCTGGCCGATTCTCGGTGAGGCCCTCGGCGAACCGCTGACGGAACTGCCCTACGAAGAACGGGCGACAACGCTGATATACCATGGCATTGCACTGTGGGACGTGTTGTATAGCTGCGAAAGGCAAGGCAGTCTGGATGCCGCCATCGATCCGGCCACGCAGGTCGTGAATGATTTCGCCGGCTTTTTTGCCACCCACCCGGCCATCGACACCGTGCTGTTCAACGGCGGATTGGCGGAATCGACCTTTCGGAAGCATGCGGGCAAATCAGTGGCCGGGCGGCCGCTCAGATGTATCCGCCTGCCTTCAAGCAGCCCCGCGCACGCGGCATTGCCCTTCGAGGCAAAGCTGGCGCGATGGCAGGCCGCGTTGAAGGGTTAATCCTTCGTCGGGAAAATCACCGGCAGTCCGGCCTGCTTCCACGCTGAAAATCCACCTTCCATATGGCATACCTTGGGCAAGCCCATACGCGCCAGTTGTGCGGTTGCCAACGCCGATCGCCAGGCACTGGCGCAATACAGCACCAAGCGTTTGCCGGAAGCAAAAACAGGCTTGTGATAAGGGCTTTCGGGATCGACCCAGAATTCCAGCATGCCACGCGGCGCGTGGAAAGCGCCCGGAATCATGCCATCGCGCTGCAATTCGCGGACATCCCGGATATCGACAAACTGCACATCGGCATCATCCAGCCATGCGGCTGCCTGTGTTTGAGGGATGGTTTCGATGGCGCGGCTGGCCTCTTCGACCAGTTCACGCACACCCAGCGTGAGCTTCATAGTGTGCCTTTCCCGGTGTCGCCCGCCGGCAAACTGTATTCGAATTCGTAAAAATGCTGCCCGCCTTCGATCCGGATGGTGAGCCGGCCGCTCAGTCCGGCGAGCTCTTCGGTGGCTGAATCGGGCACGACCACCACGTCGAGGCTGGGCGCGCCACGATTCATGATACCGGAATGTTGCAGAACAAAACTGCCGCGCCGGTTATGCAACGTGCCGCTCACCCGTTCGAGCGCGACATAACCGGCCGACCCCCGCGTCGGCGTCATGACGCTCATCATCTGCCCCTGGCTGGTGCCAACCAGATCGCCGGCAAAGCGCTTGTCGATGGTGAGTGCAGCAAGCGAGGCACTGGCCGCCAGCTCGGCGACCGGAGTGGGTTGCAGTTTGACTTCAAACGTTCCTTTGGCAATCTGGACCATGCGCGGCTCCGAGGGAGAAAGGGGAAGATCCGCCGCCAAGGCGGCACAGTTGCCGCACGTCAGCGCGAGACACAAGCAACGCACCAGACCTTGACGACATTTGCGGTCGGATAACGAAGATCGGTCATGATGAAGTCTAGAGATCGGATTCAGGTTTTTTGGACGGGAGTCTCCACCTCGAGTTCCCCCCGCTTTGCCCGATATTTGTTCCACGCCGCCCAACTGTATAGCGCCAAGCCCGCCCAAATCAGCACAAAGGTCAGCATACGACCGGAAGTTAGCGGTTCGCCGAATAACCAGACAGCAGTCGTAAACTGCAAGGTGGGATTGATGTACATCAGCATGCCGACAGTCGCCAGATTCAATCGTTGCGTGGCGGCGGCAAAGGCCATCAGCGGCACGGCCGTGACGATGCCGGCGACCGCCAGCAGCATCGCGGTCTGCGCGTCATGCCCGGAGTAGACGGCGTGCCCTTCACCGGCCTGCCATAGCGTGTAGGCAAAGGCGACCGGCAACATGGCGAGCGTCTCCACCCACAGGCCGGTCAACGCGTCGACCGGCACCTGTTTGCGAACCAGCCCGTAGAGGCCAAAAGTCCCCGCCAGCGCCAGCGAAATCCACGGCAACTTGCCCAGGGTCACAAACTCGAGCAACACCGCCGCCCCGGCCAGCGCGACGGCCCCCCATTCGAGGCGATTGAGCCTCTCCTTCAGGACGACCATGCCCAGCGCGATATTGACCAGTGGCGTCACGAAATAGCCTAGGCTGGAGGCGATCACCTGACGCTGGTCAACCGCATAAAGAAAGATCAGCCAGTTGCTCCCGACCAACATGCCCGCGGTGGCGAGCAAGACGATCTGGCGCGGCCGCCGCAACACCAGCTGGACCTTGTGCCAACGGCGCCCGAGCGCGATCAGACAGGCAACGAACGCACAACACCAGGCAGCGCGGTTGCAGAGCACATCCATAGGTGGGACGTGACCGAGTTGCCGAAAGAACAGCGGAAAGAACCCCCACATGCCATAGGCCGCCAAACCGTAGGCGATACCCGCGAATCCCCGTTCGTTCATGCGACCAGGCGACCGTCGTGAAGGCGCAGGGTACGGTCGCAGCGCGCGGCGATTTCCTCGTCGTGTGTCACGAGGATCAGCGTCGTACCCTGGCGGGTATTGAGGTCGAACATCATGTCGATGATCTGGTGGCCGGTGGCACCATCGAGATTGCCGGTCGGCTCGTCGGCCAGCACCAGTCGCGGATTCGGCGCAAACGCCCGCGCCAGCGCCACCCGTTGCTGCTCGCCGCCGGAAAGATGCTTGGGATAATGACCGGTACGTTCGGCCAACCCTACCCATCCGAGCCATTCGCGCGCAATTTTGCCCGCCTCCGGATTTCCGGCCAGTTCCAGCGGCAGCAGTACGTTTTCGAGCGCGGTCAACGCAGGCAATAGCTGAAACGACTGAAAGACAAAGCCCAGCAACCGCGCCCGCAACCGTGCGCGCCCGTCTTCGTCGAGTGCGGCGAGAGACTGTCCATCCAGACACACATCACCCCCGGTCGCCACATCCAGTCCGGCCAGCAAGCCAAGCAGGGTCGATTTGCCGGAACCGGAGGCGCCCACGATGGCAACGGTTTCGCCCGGCATGACCGCCAGCGAAATATCCTGCAAAATGACGAGCGGCGCTCCGCCATTGGCAACCGTTTTACCCAGTCCACTTGCTTCGACCACCATTCCTGATGCCATGCGATTTTTCCTGATTCTGATGACTTTGCTGTTCGCCGCCCAACCCACCCTGGCCGCCCGTCCGCAAAAAACCTTGATGCTAATCGGCGATTCGCTTTCCGCCGGCTATGGCGTGCCCGCCGGCACCGAATGGCCCGCCCTGTTGGCGGCCCGTCTGAAGGAGCAGCGCCTCGATTATAGCGTTGCCAACCTCAGTGTCTCGGGCGAAACTTCTGCGGGCGGTCTGAACCGGCTCACAGCGGCCTTGCAGCGACACAGACCCGCCGTCGTGGTCATCGAACTCGGCGCCAACGATGGTTTGCAGGGTTTACCGCTGACCGCCCTGCGCCAGAACCTGCACGCCATGGTCGATGCGGCAAAGCAGGCAGGCGCCCGCGTACTGCTGGTCGGGATGCGCCTGCCGCCCAATTACGGCAATTACGCCCGTGAATTCGACGCGGTATTCGCAGAAGTGGCGCGCACGGCCAAACTGCCTGTGCCACCCTTTCTGCTCGACGGCATCGGCGACCAGGCGACGTTCTTCCAAACGGATCGCCTGCACCCCAATGCTGCCGCGCAATCCCGCCTGCTCGACAACATCTGGCCGGCGCTGCTTCCGCTGCTCAAATGAGGCATGGCATGGCGACGCTCGCCGAAATGGGCGAGTTCGATCAAATTATCGACGTGCGCTCGCCGGCCGAGTTTGCCGACGATCACCTGCCCGGCGCGATCAATTTGCCCGTGCTCGACAATGACGAGCGTGCGCGGGTCGGCACGATCTACACCCAGGATTCCCCTTTTGCCGCCCGCAAGATCGGTGCTGCGCTGGTCGCCCGCAATATCGCCCGGCACCTTGACGGGACGCTCTCCGGCCATGACAAGCGCTGGCGGCCCCTGGTCTATTGCTGGCGCGGGGGTCAGCGCAGCGGGGCGATGGTCACCATCCTGCGGGCAATCGGCTGGAACGCCGCACAAATGGAGGGCGGCTACAAACGCTACCGCCGCCACGTGCTGGATCAACTCGACGCCTTGCCGGGCCGGTTTGCCTTTCGAGTCATCTGCGGCCCGACCGGCAGCGCCAAGACGCGCCTGCTCCAACGTCTCGCCGAGCGAGGCGAGCAGGTGCTCGATCTGGAAACCTGGGCGTCGCACAAGGGGTCCGTGCTCGGCGCGCTGCCGGATACGCCGCAACCGAGCCAGAAGGCCTTTGAATCGACACTGGTTGAGCATCTGGCCAGGCTCGACCCCGACCGCCCGGTCTATGTCGAGGCGGAAAGCCGCAAGATCGGCCAACTCCGCCTGCCCGACGCGCTGCTGATCCGCATGCGCGGCAGCCGCTGCTACCAGATTGAGGCGCCAGTCGCGGCACGTGTGGACTTCCTGCTGGCGGACTATTCCTACATGTTGACCCGACCCGACTGGTTGAAATCCCGGCTACTCGGTCTCGCCGATCTACACAGCAGAGAGACGCTCGCGCGTTGGCTGGAGTTGATCGATCAGGCGTGCTGGCCGGAACTGGTCGGTGAATTGCTCGAGCAGCATTACGACCCGCACTACCGTCGATCACAAGCGCGCCACTTCCAGGACTACTCGCTACCGGTTCCCTTGATCGCCGAAACGCTTTCACCGGCTACGCTCGACCGTCTGGCAAACGCAATCTCCGCATCGGGTTGCACCGGCAGCGACAGCTGCGCATAGGTCGTCACGCGATTGCGACCGGCTACTTTGGCCTGATACAGTGCCGAGTCCGCCCGCTCCAGCCAGCCATCGGCGGTGTCTCCCGGCTGGAATTCGGCAACACCGATGGAGACCGTGACCTGTCGCCGATCTGAAATGGCTTCGAAGACATGCTCGGCAATCTGTTTGCGCAACCGCTCCGCGAGATTCATCGCCTCGTGGGCGTCCGTCATACGCAGCACGGCGACAAACTCCTCACCGCCATATCGGGCAAAGATGTCGCTATCGCGCAAACTCGCCTTCACGATTTCGGTCATTTCGCGCAAGACCGCATCGCCTGCAAGATGCCCGCATTCGTCGTTGACTTTCTTGAAGTGGTCGAGATCCAGCATCAATAACGCGGCCGCCAGATCGTGCCGGGCGCATAAGGCGATTTCTTCCTCAATGTGCCTGATCAGGTAACGGCGGTTATAACATCCGGTCAAATCGTCGTGCATGGCCAGTTCGCGCAGGCTTTGCGTCATCCCGGTCAGTTCGCGGTTCTTGGCTGCCAGTTCGATGTTCGCCCGATGTAACTCGTCGCGGGTCAGCAGCAACGCCTCGTTCAGGCGACGATTGCTGACCGCTTGCTCGATACCCCGCATCAATTCGCGGTTGGCGACCCAGCCAAAAATGTTCTCCACCACCACCAGCGCCACCGTACCTGCCAGCAGTTGCCAGTGAAAGGCATCGCCCGCCCGCATCATGACGAACATCGGCGGTAGCGCAATGCACACGGTAAACACCGCCACGGCAGACCGAAAAGGTGAAAGCGCGGTGACACAGGTAGCGGAGATTGCCACCAAAAAAACATATGTCACCAACTCGCCCTGGATGTCGCCCGGCCGGACAAAGAAGAAGACGGAGGCCCCCCATGCCAGGCCTGCCAAGCCGTGCAGCATATGTTGCCGGTGGCGCCAGAATGCGTATCGCTCGGGCCGCGGGAAATTGTGCTCGAATCGGCTGGCAACCATCAGCGCCACTGCATCCGGAACGACCACCATCGTCACCCAGCTAAGGGCGGTGGCGAGTTCAACATGGGCAAGGTGGATCCACATAAGCAGCACCCACGCTAACGGTGCACACATGATGGCCGTGCGCGTGCGCGCAAAAAATGCGCGCAGCTGCTCAAACAGAATTTCCTCCCGGTGCGTCAATGCGCCGGAATCGGGTGGTTCATCGACTGAGCGCCCGCTCATGCGTCCTCCGTCAACGAATGCATGGTACTCACCGCTTTACCGTCTCCACGTCTCGCCTCGTTCACCCATGGCACACCCGCATTCAGTGCCAAAGCGTTTTGCGACGACGTTCCACATGATTATGGATACAGAATGCTACTTTAATATGACCAGGACAAGCCAGATATTTCACACGCGCGACGAGATTTTTGCCCAATGTTGCCAACAGGCATGCCAGGGCGCCAAGCCATAATCGATCAGTCTCGATCAGTCATTCCGGGCGGTTCGCGCACGGCCACATGGATACCCCGCACCGAATATGTTAGATTGGACGCAGAGCGGACGTACTTCTGCGCGACTGCACATTAACGCATTTCGCATTTGGGGTTGACGATGATCGAACACCATTATCTGACCAGTCTTTTTGAACCCAAATCCGTCGCCGTCATCGGCGCATCGGAACGGGAAAATTCGGTCGGCAATATCATTTTCAAGAATATTCTCGAATCGGGATACAAGGGGCGCCTCTATCCCATCAACCCGAAGCGCGAGACAGTGCTCGGCCAGCCTTGCTACAAGAGCATTGAGGAAATCGGCGCCCGCGTCGAACTGGCCGTCATCGCCACGCGCCCTGCCGCGGTGCCGCAAATCGTCGAGCAATGCGGACATAGCGGCATTAAAAATGCCATTATTATCACTTCCGGGTTCTCGGAATCCGGTCATGTTGGCGCCGCCATCGAGCGCAAGATGCTTGAAATCGCGCGTTCTTACGGCGTGCGCATTCTCGGCCCCAATTGCCTCGGCATCATCCGACCCGATCGGGCGCTCAACGCCACTTTCAGCCAGGTCAGCGCCAGCACCGGCAATCTGGCGCTGGTGTCGCAATCCGGCGCCATCTGCACAGCCGTGCTGGATTGGGCCAATGTCAATGGTGTCGGCTTTTCTTCGGTCATCTCGTTGGGCAGCACCTCGGACGTCGATTTTGGCGAAATTCTCGATTACCTGATCTACGATCACCGCACGCATTACATCCTCATGTACATCGAGGGCATCCGCAACGCCCGCCGCTTCATGAGCGCCCTGCGTTCGGCCGCCCGCATCAAGCCGATTCTGCTGCTCAAGGCGGGACGGCACGAGGCCGGCTCGATGGCCACCAAAACGCACTCCGGCATGGTACCTGTCAGCGACGCTGTGTTCGACGCCGCTGTCCGCCGCGCCGGTGTGGTGCGCGTGCAGAACGTCGGGCAGTTGTTCTTTGCCGCCAAGGCGCTGGCCTTCAAGTTCCGCCCGCTCGGCACCCGGCTGGCGATCATCACCAATGGTGGCGGCCCCGGCGCCATGGCGGCCGATCGTGCCGGTGACCTGGGCATTCCTCTGGCCGAACTGTCACCCGACACCATGGCGGCGCTGAACCAGTGCCTGCCAGTCAACTGGTCACACAACAACCCCATCGACATGGCGGGTGACGCGCCGCCCGAACGCTACCGCGACGCCATTCTCTCCACCTTGAAAGACCCGCAAGTCGACGCCATTCTGGTGATGTTGACGCCGCAGGCCATGACTAAACCGACGGAAGTCGCCCAGGCTGTGGTCGAGGCAGTCAAGCAAACCGGAAGCAAGGCCATCCTGTGCTGCTGGATGGGTGGCCCGCAAACCTACGAAGCGCGCACCTTGCTGGAAGCGGCAGAAATTCCGGTGTTCCGCACGCCGGAAGTGGCCATCGAACTGTTCCACCACATTGCGCTGTACTACCACAACCAAAAACTACTGCTGCAAACACCCGAATCCACCCGGCAGCACAACCGGCCGGAAGCCGAAGGCGCCAAGATGCTGGTGGAAGCCCTGCTGGCCGAACGGCGGAGGGTGCTCTCGGAAATGGAATCCAAAGCCATTCTGCGGGCGTTCCGCGTACCGGTCGCGCAGACCATGGTGGCGCGCACCTCGACCGAGGCGCTATTGCTCGCCGAGCAGATGGGTTTTCCGGTGGCGATGAAGGTCGATTCTCCCGACCTGCTCCGCAAGTCCGACGCTGGCGGCGTACGTCTCAACATTTCCAACGCGCCGGCAGTCCGCAACGCCTACCGCGACATTCTCGATACCGTCAGCAAACGTTTCCCCAACGCGCATATCAACGGCATTTCCATCGAGCCCTTCATCGCCCATCCGCATGGCCGCGAACTGATGGTCGGCGTCTTCCGCGACCCGGTGTTCGGGCCGGTGATCACCTGCGGCGCCGGCGGCTACGAAGTCGAGATTTTCAGCGACCGCTCCGTTGCCATGCCGCCGTTGAACTATGTGCTGGCGCAGGATCTGATCCGCTCGACCAAGGCCTCCAAGTTGCTGGGCGAATTTCACAACATGCCGCCGGTCAACATGCAGGCGCTCGAAGAAGTGTTGTTGTGCGTCTCGGAAATGGTCTGCGAGTTGCCGTGGATCGTTGAAGTCGACATCAACCCATTGATCGTCGACGACAACGGCGCCATCGCCGCCGACGCGCGCCTCGTGATTGACCACGCGCCGCACGCCAGCACCGACCGCTACGCGCACATGGCGATCTACCCCTACCCTGTTCATCTGGTGCAGGAATGGCAATTGAGCGACGGCCGCATCGTCACCATTCGTCCCATCCGTCCAGAAGACGCCGAGCTTGAGCAGACATTCGTGCGCAGCATGTCCGACGAATCGCGCTACTTCCGTTTCATGGACACCATGCGGGAGCTCACCCAGACCATGCTGGTGCGATTCACCCAGATCGACTACGACCGCGAAATGGCGCTGATCGCCGTCATCGCCAACGACGACGGCGGCGATGAGCAGATTGGCGTCGCCCGTTACGTCACCGGGCCGGACGGCGAATCGGTCGAGTTCGCGCTGGCGGTGGGCGACCAATGGCAAAAATGCGGTGTCGGCCGGCGGCTGATGATGGCGTTGATCGACTGCGCGCGTTCCAAGGGGTATCGAGCCATCATCGGCGACGTATTGGCGGCCAACGGCAAGATGTTCCAGTTGATGACCAATCTCGGCTTCACCATCCACCCGCATCCGGAGGATAACGCCGTCAAGCGGGTCGTCAAACCGCTGATCTGACGAAAAAGGCCGGTCAATGACCGGCCTTCTTTTTGCGTCGCAAACCGTGAATCAGAAATTCACATCGTACGGGTACGCTTTGGCAGGCACCTTGGCGGCATCGTAACGGGCAGTGGTGTCGAGTTCCTGCTTTTTGTCCCACCACAATGCGCGCCCCGTACGCTGGGACTCTTCCCACTCCGGGTTCTGCGCCATCTGCTCGCGCATCCAGGTGGTGTAATCGGAAACGTAATTTGAATTGACGATGCCCATTTCAGATCATTCTCAAGAGGTGATTTCGGGGAAATCGCAGTCTAGCACGTCAATGGAACACAATGGGCCGCGCATTGCCGATGCAATACTCGTCGATGACCGCGTCAATTGCCTCTTCGGTGCGCTCCTCATCGGGAATCCGCTGGATGTCGTCATTGAACCGCTGCGCCGCCGGCCCGCGCAGGAAGAGCATGCGCCCCCCGCTCTTGTCGACCAGTTCGTAACTCTGCTGGGCGGGATACGCCAGCACCGAATACTGCTCGCTATTGTAAACAACGTTCATGATCACCTCCGTTTGACGACGCTGGTGGAGACTATCTACGGACGAAAAACGCTTTTTCAACTGGTTGGAGTACAGCCGCACAAAACAATTCCGTTACAAATTGTGACGGCGTAAGATGTCCGGCACACTTTTCCAGTATTTCGATACCATGACGACCTGGGGATGCCCGCACGAAATCAATGGCCACTGCACCCGCATTCAGGGTTTGCCATGCGATCCGGGGATGAAAGGATGCGTACTGGCTGGCCGCTACGTCTTTGCCAACTCGGAAGAAAAAAGCACCCGCTACCGAGAGAAAGTCCGACGCCAGAATGGAGGCACGCCGCCCGAACCGGACTGTTGCGAAGACTGAGACTTCCAGGGCGATGCATTGGCCGTATCGGGATGATTGAAAGTTTCGATTGGCATTCTCCCGTTGCATTGACGATACTGAATTCAGCCGCGACCCAACCGTCTTTTTCACCTTTGTAACAGGAGAACACCATGAGCAAAAAACCCCGTCTTCCCGCCATTGACATTGGCATCAGCGACGATGATCGACGCACGATCGGCAAGGGCCTCTCAGCGTTGTTGGCGGACAGCTTCACACTGTATCTGATGACCCATAATTTTCACTGGAACGTCACCGGCCCGCAGTTCAACAGCCTGCACGTCATGTTCATGGATCAATACACAGAGCAATGGAATGCGCTGGATCTGATCGCCGAACGCATTCGCGCGCTGGGCCAGCCTGCACCGGGCACCTTCAAGGAATACCTGAAGCTGTCGTCGATCAAGGAAGTTGACGGCTCGCCCAAGGCCAACGACATGATCCGCCATCTCGTCAGCGCGCAGGAAGCCACCGCTCGCACGGCCCGCAAGCTGTTCGCGGTAGTCGAGGCGGCCAACGATCAGCCCACAGCCGATCTGCTGACGCAACGCCTTGAAGTGCACGAAAAAACGGCCTGGATGCTGCGCAGCCTGCTCGACGAGTAAGCCGGAAGTCCGCGCGCTGCCGCGCTCAGCAGCAGCGCTGGATTTCGATGGTGCTGTGCGCGATCTCCTCGTGCACAGCGAGCGCAGCACGAATGTCGGCGGGAGTCAGCCCCGCATCGTGAGTCACCAGTCCGAGCGCACAGGCATAGCTGGCGCGTCCAACGCGCCAGACGTGCAGATCGGTGATTTCAGTTTCGCCCGCGGCGGGAAGACTGGCGACAACATCCCGAATTTCGGCTACCAGCGGATTATCCATCTCGCGATCCAGCAGCACCCGTGCGGTATCGACCAGTAAACCGCTCGCCCACACTGCCACGAGCGCGGCGCCAACGATACCCATCGACGGATCGAGCCAATTCCAGCCGAATAGCCATCCCCCCGCCAGCGCCGCAATGGCGAGCACCGAGGTCAGCGCGTCGGCCAACACATGCAGGTAGATAGCCTTGAGATTGAGATCGTCGGGGTGCGCGTGCGCATGATCGTGTCCGTGATGATGCCCGTGCGCAGGGGCATGCCCGTGCCCCAGTAACACGGCCGACACCAGGTTGACCACCAAACCGATCGCCGCGACGGTCATCGCCTCGCCAAACTGAATGGGTTGCGGCGCAAACAGCCGTTCGAGCGAAACCCAGACCATCAGCAGCGCCACACCCAACAGCAAGATGGCGCTGGCAAAACCGCCCAAAACCTCGATCTTCCATGTACCGAAGGCAAAGCGAGGATCGTCCGCCCAGCGCCGTGCCGCCCAGTACGCCAGCGCTCCAAGGCCGATGGCCAGCGCGTGCGAACTCATGTGCCAACCGTCCGCCAGCAGGGCCATGGAGTTGAACCAGCCTCCCGCGATAATTTCGACCACCATCGTCACCAAGGTCAACGCCAGGACCCAGCGCGATCGTGCCTCACCGACCCGATTGCCGGTATCAAAACGATGCGGATGCTGCCAATCGGCCAGATTACGGGTGTGCGTCGTCATGCCTCAAAGTGCGGAATCAGCGGTTGCCGCCATTGTGCCCGAGCGCGCACCTGAATGGTCGGGCTTCGATCAGTCCTTGAAGGGTTTGAGGTCGCCGGGCGCACGCAGCATCTTGTTGACCTCGTCGAGATGCATTTCCTCGGCAACGATCATTTCGCGCGCGTATTCCTCGATCAGCACCGAATGCCCTTCCGCCGTTTTCAGCAATTCGTAGTAGGCGGCCAGTGCGGTGCGCTCGTGTTCAAGGCTCTCGCGCAGGATGTCGCCAATATCGTGCTTCTCCGATTCAAGCAGGGAGCCGATCTTGAGGGAGGGGTGTCCACCCAGCAAGGTCACCATCTCGCCTGCCCGATGCGCGTGCGCCAGTCCCTCGCTGGCGTTGTCTTTCAGCCAACCAACTATAGGAATGCGGTTGTAGCCATATACCATGAGCGAATAGTGCGTATAGCGCACCACGCCGGCCAATTCGGTTTCCAGTATCCGGTTCAGAATGGCGATGATCGCCTTGGCTTTCTTGTCAGTCACGATGAATCCTCCTGTCCGGTTGCATCCGTAGTGTGATATCTATTGAGACATGATCCACCGCCCGATGTTCCGGGCGCGTGGTTGTCAGGTTGACTCCAGCCATATCCAGTGATTATCCAGCGCCATCGGTTCCGGCCAGGCCAGAAAGGCCGGCGGCTCGGCGGGATGCCAGCGAATGAGACCTGGCGCGGTCGCCACCAGAGCGCCGTCCCGACGCCAGTTGGCCAGTGCATAGGCTTCCTGCATTTCCACAACCGGCTGCATCTGATCCGCCTGCGCGGGGTGCCACCAGCTGACGAGGCCCCTTGAATTGCTGGAGAGCACGAATCCACCGCGCGAGGCCGGGGCGATGTCGCCCGCATAGCCACTGCCGTTGCCAGCAACCGGGCTTAGTTCGCCATCGGCCAGCACAGCCAGCACTGGTGCGCGGGCGCGATCGGCAGCACTGTCGTGCTCGGACTGCATCGCCACACCCAGCAAAGGCGCGCCATCCGCCGGATCGACATTCCACGCGAGGTGTCGCAAACTCAGCCGCCTATCGTCGAGTTGCCATTGTTCGAGCACACGCCCATTGCGATGATCGAGCCGGGTAAGCGACGACGCCATTCGCGGCAGGTCGATCTTCTTGTCTTCGGGCGTGCGATGGATGCCGCCGTTGGCTACCATCAGGTGCCCCTCCCGATCGGCCAGTAACTGGTGCGGTTCGATCCCGCCGCTTTGCCATTGATCCAGTTTTTTCAGCGTGCGACCATCGCGCACGCCGATAACCCCGCGTCCGGTCTGATAGTCCGTTTCCGCCGTCAACACATGATCGCCCAGCACCAGCGCATGGCCGCCGAGGCGTGCGGCACCTGGCTCGTCGCGCAGGTCTACACGCGCCAGCACCTCGCCGTCTCGCCCGATGCGCCACAACCAGTGCCCTGGGCGAACCCCCGCGACCAGCAGATTGCCGTTCGTTTCGCGTAGCAATCCATGCGGGCGCGTCGGTAGCCGAACAGACCACTCGACAAGAAGGCGACGCCGACGCCAGTCCGCCCGGAGTACCCCGCAATGATAGGGATCTTCCGGCTGACGACCTCGCCAGGCGGCAGCAATCCGATCCGCTGCCAGTTCTTCCAACCTGCCAAAAGCCGATCCGCACCAGAGGCCCGCCGCGGCGCCTCCCAGCCAGGCCATCAGCGCCCTACGTTTCAGATCGACGCCCATATCAGAACCTGAACTCAGTACTCAAGAGCACGCGCCGCGCCTGACCGGGCACTGCAAAGCCGCCGTTGTCGTAGAGCGCATCGTAGTAAACCTTGTCGAACACATTCTGGATGTTGAGCTTGACGGTGTAATTCGGCTGCTCCCACGCCGCCATCGCGTCCCAGCGCACATAGCCCGGTGCCCTGTTGGGGTTGAACGGCGCCACCACGGTACTGGCGGGCGAATAGACATAACGCCGGCTCTTGTATTCGGCGCCGCCGCCCACCTTGAAACCGCCACCGAGCTTGTAAGTCGACCAGAGATTGAAGGTTGCCTTTGGCGAGTTGCGTGCGGTCTTGCCCACAAAATTGGGATTGGCACCGGGCGCAACCTGCTTGATCACCGGGTTCATCAACGCCAGGCCGCTGAATACCTCCCACTTTTCGTTCAGACGTCCCGCCATTTCAAATTCGATGCCCGTCGTCTGACGTTGACGAGTCAGGATAGCGGAAGAAGACTCCAGATCGGTGTTGCGTTCCCAATCTTTGTCGGCGCGGTACAACGCGGTGCGAAAATCGAGATCGCCATCGAGCAGCAACAGCTTGGCGCCGATTTCAGCCACCTTGCTGCGTTCGGCCGGATACAGCGAGCCGGCGAGCTGGTAGAGATCGGCGGTCGGACTAAAGGAATCACTCCAACTGAGGTAGTAGTGCGTCTCTGCCGTCGGTTGCCAGCTCAGCCCAAGGCGATAGCTGTTCTCGCCAAAATCGCCGGAATAACCGCCACGAGTCAGCACATTGGTCGTGCGGTTGTACGCGGCCGTTTCGTATTCCGATTGCATCGAATCGCGCCGAAGACCGGCCGTCAGTTTCCAGTGCCGGATGAATTCGACGGTATCCTGAACGTAGAGGCTATAGGTGTCGCCGGTGTATGTGTTGCTCGGCAACGCACTGACGAGCCGACCAGCGGCATTGGTAAATCCGACCACGTCCTTGGTATAGATACCGGCGTTGTTAAGATTGGCAAGCGCCCAGCGCCGGGCGTCTTCACGCAAATATTCGAACCCTGTCAAAAACTCGTGTTTCAGCCCGAACGCGGTGAACCGGGTGTTCAGATCGCTTTGCAGGACAAGGTTATCTGTGTCGGTCTGGCGAACTTTGGCGCTGCCGCCGGTTGCGAAATTGCTCGTATTGCCCGGCGCGCCTGCCCAATAGGAGCGCTTGTAATTCGATGAACGCAGCTTGGTCGTCAGTTGCGTATCGGGCGTTATCTTCCACTGATAGGCCAGGGTGGTGATATTGGTCACGCTATCGTCAAACGTCTTGGCGATGCCCCAGAAATCGCGGCGCGAATAGGCAGTACTCACCCGCTTGGTCGCGCTATCGAAGGGTAATCCGTAGTCGGGATTGTCGTAGGTGTTGAGGTAAAGGTGGCTCAGCGTGATTTCGTGTGATTCTCCCTGTCCGAAAGTGATGCTGGGCGCGACGCCGTTGCGGTGAATTTCCGGGCTCTGCCCGGTTAGCGGGTTGCGGCGCCCGCTGCCCTCGTCACGCTGCATGACGTTGAGTCGCAGCGCGATCGTGTCCGTCAGCGTCTGATTGAGATCGGCTTTCAGTTCGCGGTAACCTTCGCTGCCCACGCCGAGTTCGATTTTGTGATTGTTATAGGGTAGCGGCAAGCGACTGACCTGGTTGATCACGCCCCCCGCCTGCCCACGCCCGAACAACATGGCTGCGGCGCCGCGCAGGACATCCACCTGCTCGACGCTGAACAGCTCGCGGTTGTATTGTGCGGTATCCCGAATGCCATCCAGATACATATCGCCAAAAGTGTAGAAACCGCGCAGGTTCATGTTATCGCCCGAACGCCCCCCCTCGGCGGCATTGAACGAGAGGCCCGACACGTTGCGCATCGCGTCGCGCAGGGAATTGGCATCCTGCTCGTCCAGCAGGGCGCGGGTCACCGTCGTCACTGCCTGCGGGATTTCGTGTGGGTCCTGCGCAACCTTACCCACCCTGGTCTTGGCAGCGCGGTAACTGTCGGTCGCTTCGCTGGTTGCAGTGACCGTAACCGGCGCCAGAATCTGCTCTGGCTCGGCGCAGGCAGGCAATGCGATCCAACCCGCCAGCAGCGCGGTCAGCAGGGATTCTGCGCGACGACGTCGCGCGGCAGTCGCCGCGTGTGCGCCATGGCAACGGGCAACGAATAGGTGAGTCTTCATGACATTCCTTATCGGTTGGGGCTGGCTGGCGTTTGGCTGGCTGGCGTTTAATGAATTTTTAGAGTCCAAAGATAGCCGGCCACCAGGCCAGACCAACGGCGGCGCTGCCAGCAACGCCGGGCAGCAAGGGCAGCCAGCGACGATTCGCTGGCACCCCCTGGCGTGCGAGTATGCGTTCGCCCAGCCAGACGCTCCAGGCGGCGCCCGCCAGGAACAGTATCAACTTGGCTGCATGCATCCCCGCCGCGCCGAATGGCGTCAATCTGATCGGCTCGAATAGCATGCTGCCGAGCCCGATAATCAGCGAACCCATGGCGACCGGCGCATACTGGTAACCCAGTTCCGTGAAACGCTGGCGAAAATCGCGATCACCGCCAACTAGACCCGCAAGCCAGGCAGCAGAAGCCGTCAGACTGCCCAGGATCGCCGCCACCACCATCATGAAGCCGCACATGAACCCGACAATGGTGAAAAAATCAAGCCACCAGAACACCTCGGCACGTTCCGGATGCACGCTCATCAGCCAGGCGGGCCCGGGTTCAAGCAACCATGACCAGTCGCGGTCGAGAGCAGCTTCCGCAATCGCCTGACGGATGCGCTGATACTGTGGCAAAACAAGCCACAGAAAACCGCCCAGCGCGATGCCCGTGTCGAGGAACAGCAGCCACGCTTCGGCATAGTTGGCACGGTGCGTCCTGATCTGCTCGATCTCGCTACCCGGCCGGCGAAACACCATACGGACACTGCCTTTGGCGTCGGGATTGACGCACCGGAAACACTCGATGCAATGGCGCGACTCCGACTTGTGCGGCAAGTCGATCATCGTCGGGCAGGCGCCCTTGAGCGAATAGATATCGCGCCCAGGAATCTTGACCTGCGGCTCGAAATTCACCGGCCCCAGGCGCGAATACAACCCCAACACGCGCCCGATGGGGCACAGATGGCGGCACCATGCCCGCTTTTTGCGCCCGTAAAGAAAGCCCACCAGCATCGCCGCCAGCATGGTCGCGCCGAACAGACCGGCCGCGCCTTCTGCGTGGTCACGCACGCCCAGCGTTTGCCCGAGCAGGGTCACCACGATGAACGACAGTGCCGGCGTGCCCTCCCAGCGCATCCAGCGCGGAATCGGCCATTGCAGACCGACCTTGTTGGTCCATTCAGTGGCCGCCCCCATCGGGCACAAAATGCCGCACCATGAGCGCCCCGAAAAAATCACGGAAAGGAATACCAGCGGAAACCAGACACCCCACAACAGATAGTTGGCGAAAGTCGTGTAGTGCGTCCAGGACGTTGCCGTTTCCGGTGGGTCGGGCAAAAACACCGGCACGCCGATCACAGCCACAAATAGCACGAACATTGCGACGTGGACCCACACCAGACGCTCCCGATGTCGCACGAAGAAGGCCTCGATCGCTTGAGAACGGCGCGAGGTGCGGACTTCCTCGCGGATCACGACCTTGGGATACACGCGCTTTTCGGCGGTAGCGGCTGTGCAGGCGTCAGACATGATCGGCATCCTTCATTTGCGAAAAACCAGCGGCAGCGGCGAGTACCGAACGGTGCGCAAAGAGAGTAGCTCCCACTTCAGGCTCCCATGGCGGGTTTGGCGCGCAGACGCCACCAGGCGTACAGCCAATAGACAATACTTGCCAGCAGCAGCATGCCGGCCGGCTGGGCGCGATAACCCATGAAATCGGCAAGGAAGCGACCCACCCCCTGCGCGTCGGGCAGAATTCCGGAGAGATCCCAGACCGGATCGATCAGCGGAGGCAACCATTCCAGCGCGATCATGCGATCGATGCCGTTGGCGAGGAGCGCGTTGGCGATCAACAGCAGAAAGCCCTCGCTGAGCCGGAATACCAGGCGGTAATTGAGGTAGCGCGCGCCTCTCGCCACCAGCCAGGCGGTTGCGCCCGCAGCCAGGAAACCGCCCAGGGCCGCCAGCAAGGTCATCGCTACACCGCCACCCAGGGCCTCGACACCGAGCCCGTAAAGAAAGACCACCGTTTCAGCACCTTCGCGAGCGACAGCCAGTGCGGTGATGGTCACCAGACCGGCGACACCGCGGCTTCTCGCGGCCTGGTCTTCCAGTTCGCGCCGCATCGTGCGACCGTGCCGATGCATCCACAACACCATTTGCAGAATGAGACCGGCCGCGAACAACACCAAAGCCAGTTGCAGTTTCTCCAGCGCTGCGCCCGCCAGTTCGCTCTGCACGGCGTAGGTCGCGTAACCCAGCGCCAACGCGAGAATCGCCCCACCGGCAACACCGCTCCAGACGGCACGTCGTTGTACCGCCTGCATTTCTACCGGTTGACGCAGTATCCAGGCGAGCAGGATACCGATGACCAGCATGGCTTCGAGACTTTCTCGCCAGACAATGATAAAGGCATTGAACATCGCGTATTCTCCTCGCAAGGCTAGCGGGCAATCACCTGCATCTTGCCGGTCTCGGGATGGAATTCATCGACAAACTCATAGCTGCCGGGTTTGAGCCTGGGCAGCACGACGAAGGAAGTCGCGCCAGGCGCGACGACCTTTTCGATACGCATGGCCAGATTTTCAAACTCGATAGGCCCCTTGCCCTGATTGCTGACGATGAGCTTTATCCGTTGCCCCGCCGGCACCTCCAGACGAGCGGGCGACAAACGGCCGTCGCGTGACACCACTTCAAAACCGGGCAATTCCTCCGCGCCCGCGCCAAACGGCACCAGCAAGGCAAGCATCAGCGCCAGCGACCACATCGGGCGAAAAAAAGAGCAGGTCATGCCACTCTCCTCAGAAACCCAGTCGGGCACGCAAGCCGACCACGCGAATCGTGCCCGCGCCGCCATCACCACCGGGACGCACGATCCACTGGAAGTGCGGGGTCAGATCCACCGCACCGTTCAACTTGTAGCGGTAATACAACTCGGCCAGCTTTTCATGGCCGGAGGCGGCGTAATCAACGCTGGCCAGCGTATCGTCGTGAAACGCTTGCCCGGTGCGCAGTGTGCCGATCGCCAATCCCAAAGAATCAGCGGAACGACGCCAGGGAGTGCCCTCCTGCTCGAAGCCCAGGGTGAGCGCCCGGTCGAACATCGCCTTGCCTTCCGTGCGGTGGCCGTAACGGCCGAACAGCGTCAGGCTATCCAGCACTTTCTGGTTGGCTGATATTCCCCAGCCGGCATGGTGTTGTAGCACCCCGTCGTAGTCGCGCGCGCGGCTGTTGCGCCAAGCGTACAAGCGAACCATACCCGGAAGATAGCTGAGACGGGTATTCAACTCGGCTTGACCGATGACGAACGAGGCGCGATTGGACCCCGAGAAATTGGCGCCTGTGTCGGATGAAAATGCGCCGATCGAGAGCCCCCATTCGCCCCCCTTCTGCCGGCTGTTGGCATATCTGAGGATCACTCCGGGCTGGAATCCATAGGCATCCGCCCCGGTATCGCCGCCAGAATCGAGCAACGGATTGTGCACGAACACGTTGTTGACGAACTTCGTGGATTCGTCATCCGCCACCGCGTTCTGGTCGAAGAACACGAACGGGTCGATCTTGCCGACCGTGACATAAAGATGCTCGCGCGCATCTTCTTTGCGGGCGACATCGTTCAGCGGAATCTTGAGCTGATACCAGGCCTGCGCCAGGATGGCAAACGAGTCGTCCGCCCCCTCGCCCTTCTGGAACACCAGGGTATTCGGCGTGCTGGTATAGGTCGGGCGCAAACCGACGCCCTCGCCCTGCCCCAGGCGCATATGCGTGAAGAAAGTGCCTTCGCTGCTGCCCATCGAACCGACCGGTAGCGACACCGTGATATCGCCGCGATAGCCGGTACGCGATTCGACGCGGTTGCTGGCAGTATCCTGCTTGCCGGCGTGTTGAACAATGGCAGTGAGACTGCCCCCAACCTTGACGCCATCAAGCGCTTCCGTCAGTTTGCGGGTAGGGCCCTTGAGGCTATCCACCTGGGATTCGACATATTTGATCCGCGTGGCAACTTCGGGTTCGCGTTCGCTGATACGGTCGGTAACGAGCGCTTTTTCGAGCTCGCGATTCTGTCTCTCCAGCGATTCGATGCGCTCGGCGAGGCGCCGCAATTCTTCGCGCAGGGCGGCCGTATCGTCGGCCGCCCATGCAGGCGTGGCCAGTCCCACCGCCAGCAGCAGGGCCAGACGTTTGATCGGCATGATCAATACCCGCCCTTCTTGCCGATGCCAGCGAAGGTGAATTCCCATTCTGCCTCCACCGGCTTGAACCAGGGCCGCACGCCGGTAGCCCGGTCGGTATGCCGACCAAACATGTGGCCATGCGGATTTTCGCGGGCATTCGGCGGATAGACGACGATCTTGAGTTTGTAGCGGCCAGGCCCCTTGAGTTTGACGTTGTCGCCGTAGTGCGGGCCGTCCGAGGCGACCATGGGCATCATGTCGCCTTTGATCGTCTCGCCCGACCCCACCTTGGTCAGTTCGTATTTCACGAACAGATGAGGAATCCAGGCACCTTCCGGAAAGCCGTTCGGGTTGCTGCCAAGCGCGTGGATATCGGCCTCCAGGTGAATGTCGGATTCCGCGGCCTTGCGCATGTGACCATCCGGTTCCATTTCGACCGGTTGCAAATAGACGGCAGCAATTTCCATCCCCGCCAGATTCTGGGGTGTCCCGACCGGATACTCGAGAGCGGCTGCCGACAGCGCCCAGGGCGCCAACAAAAACGCAAAAACCAAACGAACCAAACGCATGACATTCTCCTGTTGCATGTTGTAATTCATCCCACCGGAACTGCCGGCAACTCAATTTCCTATTTCGTCAAGATCAGCTTGTTCTGGCGCGTGATGCGCAAGCAATAGGGCTGGCCCGCGTGCACAATGCGCAGTTCCCTCGCTCCGGCAAACAGCGCACCGCTGTCGATCACGCGATAGACGCTCGCACTCGCATTCCCGCCGGCAGTCTCGTGTCGCGCCCTTGGCATCGCGGCATCAGCCATCACGCACCTCCCGGGCGTCGCGCCGGATCTGTCACAAAGCCAATTCGTGTCATGCCTTGCCGTGCCGCCGCCGACATCACTTGCGCTACCTGTTCGTAGGGTGTTGTCCGTTCGGCCCGGATATGCAATTCAGGTACCGGTGTTTGCGTGGCCGCGTCGGCCAGCCTGGTGATCAGTTGATCGCTCCCGATCACCTCTCCGTTCCAGTGAATCTGCCCGGTCGCATCGATGGCCAACTGTATGTGCTCCTGCCGCGTCTCGTTCGGCGCCGAGCTCGCACGGGGCAGATCGACCTTGACGGCGTGCGTCAATAGCGGTGCGGTGATCATGAAGACAATCAGCAGCACCAGCATCACGTCGATCAGCGGCACCATGTTGATTTCCGCCAGCGGCGCGCCCGCCCGGCCCGAGTCGAGATGTCCGAAAGCCATGACGCCCCCTCAGCCTGCCGAGAGCGCGTTCTGCGCCCGTGCCAGCGCGATGACGCGCTCGCTGGTCGCCCGGGCGTCGGTCAACATCGCCGAGGTCTTGACCCCCGTCGACATGAAGGCGAACACGTCATAGGCGAAAGCGTCGAGACGTGACAACAAATTGGCGTTAGCGCGTGCAAAAGCGTTGTACGCAATGGCAGCGGGAATCGCCACGGCAAGGCCGATGCCTGTCATGATCAAGGCTTCGCCGACGGGTCCGGCCACTTTGTCGAGTGTGCCCTGACCGGAAACGCCGATGGCGATCAGCGCGTGGTATATCCCCCACACCGTCCCGAACAGCCCCACAAACGGTGCGGAAGAGGCCACCGTGGCAAGAAAGGATTGTCCGAATTCCAGCGTTTGCCGATCTTCTTCGATAGCGCGCTTCAGGGCGCGGGTCAGGAGTTCTTCCGGTGCGCCGGCTTCAACCAAACGATGCGCCCGCCCTGCCAGCTGGCCGCGCTGCTGCTCGATGGCGGTGAATCCGTGATGCAAGAGATGCGAAAAGGGATCGCTTGCTCCGGTTTCACGCAAACGGGCCGCCACGGCCTCCAGATTGGGGGCTTCCCAGAAGGCATGCAGAAAGGCCTCGCTGCGCCGCGAAACGCGATGCATGCGCCATCCCTTGCCGCCAATCAGCGTCCAGGTCACCACCGATGCACACAGCATCACAAGCAGGATGAACAGGGCAACACCATCGGCGTGCGCTACAAAGTGGGAAAAACCAAGCGTCTGTTCCATATCAGCCTCGCAGATTGAAAGTAATGGGGACGACAACCCAGGCCGACACGGCCTCGCTACCTTGTTTGGCGGGAACGAATCGCCAGCGCCGAACGGCGTGTTCGGCCGCCTGATCGAGACGTTCCGAACCGCTACCGGTCTTGATTTCGATCCGAGCCGGACGGCCGTCCGCCTCGACCAGCACGCGCAGCAACACCTTGCCCTCTTCCCCAAGGCGCCGGGAGAGCGGTGGATAGGTCGGCGCCGGATTGTCGAGATAGGCCGCATCGAAGCGCGGCGCGGCGAACTCGGGTTCCGGCACCGACGGTTCGCCAGGTTGGGTTTCGCGCGTCGCCACATGCGACTCCTGCGCCATCTCCGCCGATGTTCCGGAGGCGTGGCTGGTCAGCATCGGGGTCGGTGGCAACTGGTGCGTGCGTGCTTGCATCGGCTGCGGCGGATTGACTTGCGGCACATTCGGCGCGACGTCCGCAACCGGCAGCATCCTCACCGACAGCGCCGTCACCGGCTCGACAACGGACTCACCGGTGCTCAGTCCGATAACTGCGATCAGCGCGATATGAATAGACGCAACGACGGCGACACCGCGTAACGGCAAGCGCGGTGTCAAAGCCTGTGAATATGAGAGCGTCGCAGCGGACATGATGAACTCGCCAATGAGAATGATTCGCATTTTAATTGCGAATGCTTCTCATTGACAAGTTGCACAATCGATCCATCCACGTCAGCGTGGCATGAACACAACAAATGTGTAGGAAGAGAGGATCGCCCGTTCAGATGCGGATTTGTGCGGTGCCAGCCTGCCAAAACCAGCGCGGCGTCTCAGAATTCCCGCGCCAGACCGATCTGTCCGAAATGGCGGCCGTTTCCCCTGCCAATAAGAGCGGAAAGCTTGAACCCTTCCATCGCCAGCCAACGCACGCCTATCGCCCGATCGGGCGCGGTGCGGGAATCGCCGTGGATTTCCGCCAGCCATTTGGTCTTTTCGCCTGCCGGCTGTTCGCAAGCGATCCCCCAGGCTACGGCATCGCTGAGGTGACCGCCCGACAATCGCGCGCGCGTGACGCCAAGGTTGAGATGCAACGCCTGGCCCAAAGTCGATTGCCACGTCGCCAACCCTGTTAGCGCAAGATCGGTTTCCTTCTGCTTGCCGGGAACCTTTTCCTGGGTTACTTGCAACCGTCCAAATCCGGCGACCGCGCCAAATGACCACCCCACATCCTGCTGGACCGGCACCCATTTCAAACCAAGCACGCTGTTCTGCCCGCGCATGCCGGCTTTGTGGTCACGGTCACCGGCCATCGTAAAACCAATTTCCAGCGCGCGAAGCGGCGCAACACCAAACGTGATTTCGCCGCCACGGGCATTCCTGTCCCGCCGCCAGAGCGCCTCCATCTTTTTCCCGCCCACGTCCATGACCCCCGCGTCATCCACAAAAAGGGGGGCTTCGGCAAACGCACTGCCCGAAGTGGCGAGCACCATTGCCCACGCAAGTAAATTGTTCTGCTGTCGCATTATTTCCCGCCCCACCTCCCGGAACCGGATTCTATCGGCTCCAGCCACCCGGAAGCGAGTCATTCAGACCCTCCGGGCTATGCCGCAAGGCGCAGGTACGGCATGATGCTCGCTTTTCCGCCTCCGGCCACGCCATTCGCCATGCCCACCCTACCGGTTTCACAAACTGAGCGACTGCCCCGGCAAGGGCTCATTCTGCTCGCCGCCCTGTCGCTGTGCTGGGGAATGAACTGGCCGATCATGAAGATCGTGCTGACCGAGGTGCCCCCACTGTACTTTCGCGGTCTCTGTCTGATTCTGGGAGGACTGGGCGTGCTGGCCATTGCCCGCCTCGGTGGCCACAGCATCGCCGTACCGCCGGGCGGCTGGCGACGTCTTTCGTTGTTGGCGCTGTTCAACATCGCAGGTTGGAACATCCCCGCCATCTACGGCGTGCTGCTGCTCCCCTCCGGACGCGCTGCCCTGCTTGGTTACACGATGCCCTTATGGGGCGTGCTGCTCTCGGCGTGGATTCTGGGTGAGCGACTGACTCTTCGGCGAGTGGCTGCGCTGGTGCTGGGCATGGCGGGTGTCATCATACTGATGGGCGGCAGCCTGACCGGCATGTTGCAAGCGCCTCTGGGCGTCGCCTGCATGTTGCTCGCCGCGCTGAGTTGGGCGCTCGGCGTGGTGTTGATGAAGCGTCTGCCAGTAGCCATGCCGACCACGGCGCTGACTGGCTGGACGATGCTGCTGGGCGGGTTGCCAATGCTGATCGCAGCAGTACCCCTGGAAACCGGGCATCTTGTCGTTCCAGGCATCTGGATCAGCCTGGGAATCGTCTACAACATCTTCATCGCGTTCATGTTCTGCTATTGGGCGTGGAACCGCATTGTGTTGATGGTTCCGGTGACGGTGTCGTCGCTTTCGTCACTCGTCACACCCCTGATCGGCGTCCTCGGCGGCGCGCTATTGCTGGGCGAGCAGCCGGGCTGGAACGAGGCGCTGGCAGCCGCACTCATTCTCGGAGCGGTCGCCACGGTGTCGTTGAGACGCTGACGCAACGCTACGCATCAACACGCCTTCATCTCGTCTGCCATTCGGTCGCGCAAGGCACGTGCCTGATGCGTCATCATCGCTGGGGGCACGGCTTCCCACTGCCGCTGCGCATTATCAAAGGCGACGCGGGCGGCAGAACAGGCCCTTTCGGGCTTTGCGAGCAGCTCCGCGCGCATCCGAAGTGAATCCGCCTGGGCAACGAAGAGGCGAATATTGGCGTGATTGGCGTGATTTTCCAGCAACCGCGCTGTCGTCTCCTGCGCGCGAGAGGCATAGCTGCGCGCACGCGCGGCATCGCCCTGCTGAAGGGCGAGCTCGCTGGCGTTGAAAAGCGCTTGCAACCATTGGGCACTGGCATAAAAATCATTTTGCCCGCCGACTGAGGGCTCGGTGCGCGTCAGTGCATCGGCAACGAACTGCGCGGCCTCGCGCGCTTTACCCGCGCGCAGGAGCACCCGGACATATGCCAGCCGTACGCCCGTCAGATCGCGCGCCGCATTGAAATCGGCACGATCCTGTTCAGCAAGTGCCGCCGCACGGCGTTCTTCGGCGCGCATCGCATCGATCGCCTCCTTGACTCGTTGACCGTGGTCGGACCGTACATCGGCCAACCGCACCTGGGCAGCCACCATATCACGCTGGTATTGAGAAAAATCGGGTTTCGCCTTAAGCGTATCTTCGCGAATCCTGATCGTTCGCTCGAGATAGGCCTCTGCTTCGTCGGCATTGCCATAATGCCAATGCCAAAGCCCCAGCGCCCCCACACTTTGCGCAACCTGATGCATGACATAATCGTCTTGCGGCCATTTCGCGAGCATGCGCTCCCGAAGTGCCAGCCCTTCCAGCAGGTGCTTTTTGGCATCTGCGGTTTCGCCTAAGGATAAGCGCAGTACGCTAAAGCCCTTGACCTCACCGATCCGGTAATGCGATGCCGCCAGCCACTCCAGATTGAGCTTGCTATCCGGTTCGGCATCAACCCGTTTCGCATAGAAATCACGGGATTTCTCGTAGAACCCCAGCGCCGCTCGCGCATCGCCTGCCTGTAGTGCCAACATCCCTGAGCCGATGTAAGCCTGCCCCAACAGATTGCGCTCCTCGGCCAGTGGCTTGTTTTGGTCGAAATCGATCTTCTCCAGCAACGCAAGCGATTTCGCCACATTGGCCCGCGCTTCCGCAAATTTGCCAAGATTGGTGGAGAATTCCTCGCCCTGAATCTGCGCAATTTGCATATAGCCTGTCGCAATTTCCACCTGTAGCCCTGGATTGTCGCCGGCATCCGTCGCCAGTCGATCAAGGTAATTCAGGGCATCTTTCAGCAGGGCTTCGCGGGCAACACTCGCACCGGGTACAGTTCGCAGACTTTCGTGATGTTTGAAGATCATGTCACCGGCAAGCTTGCGCACCTCGCCGAATCGTTGATCCGCCCGCAAACGCTCCTTTTCCGCCCTTTGTGCCAGATCGACCGCCATGAGTGTAGTGCCGAACAATCCTGCCGCCGACACTGCTGCGACTACGGTGGCGACGCGGTGACGGCGGATGAACTTGCCCAGGTGGTAGCCGAAGCTGTTGCGCCGCGCCAGCACCGGCAGATCGCCAAGATAGCGGCGCACGTCATCCGCCAGTGCTTGAGCGGAGGCATATCGATGCACGGCCTCGTCGCGCAGCGCCATGAGGATGATGCTATCGAGATCACCTACCAAGACTTCCGCCAAGGTTGCCGAGTCAACTTGCGAACCGCGGCTACCCACTCCGTGGCGATTAGCGCTCGTTTCCTCTCTGCTGTAGAACCGCACGCACTCGCTGGGCTTCAACAGACGGCCTTCGCGCCGCCTGGGCATACGCTCGGTTAACAGCGTGTGCAACAACACGCCCAGTGAATAGATATCGCTTGTGGTGGTGACGGGATCACCCGCCAATTGTTCGGGACTGGCATAACCCGGTGTCAGCGGCCGCCCTTGTTCTAGGCGAGTTTCGAGCGCAACGGCGGCGATCTCGGGCGCAAGAATCTTGGAAATGCCGAAATCCAGCAACTTCACCTCGCCCTGGGCAGTCACCAGAATATTGGCTGGCTTCAGATCCCGATGCACCACCAGATGGCTATGGGCGTACTGTACCGCGCCGGCGACCTGACAAAAAAGTCCGAGGCGTGCCCGCAAACCCAGTTCTCGCTCGGCACTGTAGCGGTCGATAGGAACGCCTTCGATATACTCCATGACCAGATAAGGCCGCCCCTGCTCGGTGACACCACCATCGAGCAGGCGGGCGATACCCGGGTGTTGCAGGGTGGCCAGCACCTGCCGTTCGTTGCGAAATCGTGCCGAAAGCGATTCACTGTCTGCGCCGTGACGCAGCAATTTGACGGCCGCACGCGCCCGAAACTGGCCATCCTCGCGTTCGGCCAGATAGACAACGCCCATCCCGCCGGTCCCCAGTTCGCGCTCCAGACGCCAAGGACCTATGCGCTGCCCGATCCATTGGCGGTTCGCGGCGACCGGCATGGTCCAGCCAAGCGACTGCCCTTCCAACCAGACGTCTCCCGATCCCTGCATGGCCAGCAGGGATCGGGCTTCACTCATCAAATGCTCCCAACCCGCCAGCGCCTCTTCGAGAACACGCTCGCGTTCGTCCGGCGCGGATTCAAGGGCCGCTGCCAGAGCAGACTTGAGGCGCTCCCACTCGAGTTCCGTGAGGGAATGGCGGCCTTTAGTCATGCTGCATCTCTCGCGCCAGCCACAACTTGGCCACCGCCCAGTCGCGCTTGACCGTGGCGGGCGAGATGGAAAGCGCCACAGCGATCTCGTCGATCTCAAGACCGGCGAAGTATTTGAGCTCGACAATACGCGCCTGACGTTCATCCTGCTGTTCAAGACAATCGAGCGCGGCGTTGAGGCGCTCCACCTGGATATCCCGGAACCCGTCTGGCGCATTGTCCAGGGCACCCAGCGTGATATGTACCGCACCAGCTCCACGTTTTTCCGCACGTCGCGCGATCGCGTGATTGACGAGGATCCGTCGCATCATGCGCGCCGCTACCGCAAAAAAATGGACGCGATCATTCCAGTCGATACGATCCAACTCGATCAGGCGCAAGTACGCTTCGTGCACCAGAGCGGTCGGGGTCAGCGTATGTCCCTCGCGTTCCCCGCGCAGCAAAGAGCCGGCACGGGATTTCAAAGCGTTGTAAATGGCCTGTGCGAGTTCATCCGTGGCAAGGCGCCCACCCATCGAGAATTCGCGAGTAGTCGGGAAAACCTCCGCCTCGCTGGTCGCGGCGCCCGACTGCGCAGGGCCGCGACCACCCTCCGCGCCATCGTCCGATTCGCTTTCAGAACAAGTATTCACATCGACTCTCTGTTGAGGATGCTCAATTTATTTTGCATTGCATGAGCTATTTGCCGGGCATTTTCTGCCTTACTTGATAAGCCGGCAATCATTTTCCGGCCGACAGCCATTCATTTCAGTCATCCGGAGGTTTCACATGAGAGTATTTTCGAGCGGCATCTGTTCCCGCGTAGGAGCCGGCGCGTTGCGCTGGCTGGCGGTCGGATTCATCGCATTGCTGGCAGGCTGCAACGGTTCGGGCGATAGCGGCAGCAGCGATCCGGGCGCCAGCAACAACACGCCGCCCCCCGCGCCCACGCTCACGGGCGTCGCGGCCATCGGCTCACCCATCGTGGGCGGCACGGTGATCGTCAAGGGCGCCAGTGGCAACCCAATCACGATCAGCACCGATGCGAACGGCACCTATACCGCCACCTTGACCGGCCTGAACGGGCCATACATTCTGGAACTCTCCGGTGGCACGGTCAAAGGCGCCAGCAACACCTTGGTGCTTCATTCCGTCGCACCGGGGGCAGGCCGCGCCAACATCACGACGTTCAGCGAGATGCTTGTGGCAGCACAACTGCGTGCCGATCCCGCCGCTTTCTTCCAATCTGTGGGGACGGCTGGGGGCGGAACAACCACCAGTTTCACGGCAGCCAACCTGACTTCAGCAGCCAATGTGGTCAGCCAGTTTTCAGCGAGCATGGGCGTCAACATCTCCGCCTTTGCCAATTTCCTGACGCTCGAGTTTCAGGCCATCGCGGGCAATCCATTTGATCTGGTCCTGGAGGCTTTGCGTACCGCGTTCACGACCAACAACACAACGCTGGCTGCTGTTCGCACGCAACTCATCGCGGGGGCAACCAGCTTCACCGGCGGCGGTTCAGGAGGCAGCGGCGGGGGTGGGGGCGGTGGTTCGGCCGGCGGCACCGGAACTGGCGCACAGTGCAACGAGCTCATCACCAGCGGCACTTACAATCTGGACTACACGCTCCGCATGGTTGCCAATACGGCGGGCGCAAGCACGACAACCCAGACACCCACTACCCAAACCTTACGCGTCGTGGAAGGCAGTTTCCAAGGTGAAGCGGCACTGATGCACGAGGTCACCCAGAACGGGCGCGTCCTGTCGCGCACATACTACAGCGTTGGTGCCAGCGATTATGGACTCATGGGAACGGAATCCTTCGATCCCGCTACCGGCGCCGCGACGACAACCACGACCTATTCACCGCGTCCACGCTACCCGCGCACAATCAGCCTGGGTCAGAAGGTCACCAATGCTTATCGTTTCACGGTCACCGGCACGGCTAGCGCCGTTACCGACGTCACGGAAGAAGTGACATTTGCGGCGAAGGAGAATGTAACCGTTCCCGCCGGCACCTTTACGAACGTCTGCAAGTTCGTGGGTCTCACAAACCAGCGCACGACCACTCTGGGAATTTCCGTCGATGCACGCAATGAGTCGACCAGTTGGATTGGCAACGGACTAGCGCGCGCCATCGCCGCCATCAAGCTGCAAACGAACACGACCATGACGACCCTGGGTATCGGCACGACGACGACCACAAACACCGAACTGATTGCCGCAACAGTCAACGGAACAACATTGCCCTGATATCGCGCCAAACCGCTTCGCACGGCCGCCGACCCGCCCGGGTTGGTGGCCTTTTTTGCATCTAGCTGGGGGGCTACTCTTCGACCGAACGCATCTGCTTTCCTTTAAACAGCTGTTTTCCCAAACGAATAAAGCGATCTTCGACATGACGCTTGGTAAATCCAGAAAGCCAGTAGGTAATAGCAATCGCCACCGCAAGATGGAGCAACGCCTTAAAATCCGGCACATCGATCAGCAATCGGAACTTGACGTTTCCGATGTACTCGACAATGTTCATCACAAAAAAATGAAGCACATACATCGAAAACGAGCGTTGTCCAACCGACTGCATCCAGCCGGTGCCGCAATGTAGCCTGGATAGCAAAGCCACCAGAAAAACAAAACACTGGGCATAAAGAGCCAGTGAATAGAATCGGCCGTTGAACACGTGAAGATCCGCAAGCAATGTGGCCAGCATCCAGCATGCAAGCACCAAAGCAGCTAACCCGGCGGCCGGAAGCACACGCAACCTGGGTAGCAGAAAATAGCCGTATATGCCGATGACGAAGACGTGAAACTGGTTGGAAATATTGAAATACAGAAAATCGGAGTTGGCTGTCGAATCACCCATAACCCACTGCACAAGCGCGACCCCAAGTCAACTCGCCATCAGCAGCCCGGCGGTCAACAGCGCCCGTCTTGTCGGGCAACGCTCATACGCCCACAGCAACGACGGGAAAAACACATAGAAGACCATTTCCACCGCGATCGACCAACCCCCAGGAACAATACTGTTGTAGGCAGCGGGCGAAAAGCCATGCACAAAAAATGCGTTAAACAGGACGTTGGGTAGTGAATACTGCGGCAATGGCGCGAGAATGCCCTGCTGGACATAGCTTTTTGCAATTGACCAGAAATAATAGAAGGCAATTCCGAAGTAATACATCGGCGCAATTCTGAAAAACCGTCTGGCGGCGTAGGCAAGCATCGGATGGCGATGTGCACTGCCCGCCTGCATGGACATGCACAAGGTCATGGCCGATGCCACAAAGAATAGCTGAACACCATAATGCCCGTAGGCGAATACTCCGGATGTAAAGGATTCGTACCCCTTCAGTCCATGGCTCGCGTGTACCGCGATAACCATGAGAATGGCGACACCGCGGGCGGCATCAATCCACGCATAACGCTTTGCGTTTGCGAGATCGGGCATTTTGGTCTTGATGGGCGTCGAACTGGGCATCGGGCGTCGCCAGTGAAAGTGATCAATGCCCGGGAGTATTTTCGTCCTTTCCACACACTGTCAACCACCGAGCCCGACACCAAGCCACGAAATCCATTCCGTCTAGATTTTGGCGAAAGTCAAACCTCCCTTCGCTACACCCACCTTAATGCAATCCTTGGCCGCAAACCGGCCTTCCAAGATGGCTTTCGCCAGCGGGTTCTCGATCTGCTGCTGGATCGCCCGTTTCAGCGGCCGGGCGCCAAACACTGGATCGAACCCCGCTTTGGCGATTTCTGCCAGTGCGTCGTCTTCGACGACCAGCCCTATGTCGAGCTGGGCCAGCCGTTTTTCCAGATAGGCGAGCTGGATGCGGGCGATACCGGCAATGTGCTTTTCATCGAGCGCGTGGAACACCACGACTTCGTCGATTCGATTGACGAATTCCGGCCGGAAGTGCGTCTTGACCTCGGCCATCACCGCTAGCTTGATCAACTGGTAGTCGTCCCCGCCCATCTGCTGGATCATCTGGCTGCCGAGGTTGGAGGTCATGACCACGACGGTATTCTTGAAATCGACCGTGCGGCCCTGACCGTCGGTCATGCGGCCGTCGTCGAGCACCTGTAGCAGCACGTTGAAGACATCCGGATGCGCCTTTTCGACCTCGTCGAGCAGAATCACAGAATAAGGTTTCCTGCGCACCGCTTCGGTCAGATAACCGCCTTCTTCGTAGCCGACATAGCCCGGCGGCGCGCCGATCAGCCGCGCCACCGAATGCTTCTCCATGAATTCGCTCATGTCGATGCGGATCAGATGTTCTTCCGAATCGAACAGGAATTCGGCCAGCGCCTTGCATAGTTCGGTCTTGCCGACGCCGGTCGGCCCCAGAAAAAGGAAGGAGCCATAAGGCTTGTTGGGATCGGCTAGTCCGGCGCGCGAGCGGCGGATGGCGTCGGCCACCAGCCGCACCGCCTCGTCCTGCCCGACCACACGTTTGTGCAGGCGCTCTTCCATCTTCAGCAGCTTGTCGCGCTCGCCCTGCATCATCTTGCTGACCGGAATGCCGGTGGCGCGGCTGACCACCTCGGCGATTTCCTCGGCGCCGACCTGCGTGCGCAGCAGCCTGTTCTTCGCCTGCGCGCCATCGCCGGATTTTTCCGCCGCCTTCAACTGGGCTTCCAGTGCTTTTTCCAATGCCGGCAGCTTGCCGTATTGCAACTCGGCCAGCTTGTCGTACTGCCCTTTACGCTGCAACTCGGCCATCTGGGCCTTCAGCTTGTCGATTTCTTCCTTGATGTGGGCGGAACCGTGCACCTGCGCCTTTTCGGCTTTCCAGACCTCTTCCAGGTCGGAATACTCCTTGGTCAGGCGCGTGATTTCGTCTTCGATCAGGCCAAGGCGCTTCTGCGAGGCTTCGTCCTTTTCCTTTTTCACCGCCTCGCGCTCGATCTTCAACTGGATCAGCCGCCGGTCGAGTTTGTCCATCGCCTCCGGCTTGGAGTCGATTTCCATCTTGATGCGCGCCGCCGCCTCGTCGATCAGATCAATGGCCTTGTCGGGCAGGAAGCGGTCGGTGATGTAGCGGTGACTCAATTCGGCGGCCGCCACGATGGCCGGATCGGTAATATCGACGCCGTGGTGCAGTTCGTACTTCTCCTGCAAGCCGCGCAGGATGGCGATGGTAGCCTCGACGCTCGGCTCGTCCACCAGCACTTTCTGGAAGCGCCGTTCCAGCGCCGCGTCCTTCTCGACGTGCTTGCGGTATTCGTCCAGCGTCGTCGCGCCGATGCAGTGCAGTTCGCCGCGCGCCAAGGCCGGCTTCAACATGTTGCCGGCGTCGATGGCGCCCTCGGCCTTGCCGGCGCCGACCATGGTGTGGATTTCGTCGATGAAGAGGATGATGCGGCCTTCGTCCTTGGCCACATCCTTCAGCACCGCCTTCAGGCGCTCCTCGAACTCGCCACGGTACTTGGCGCCGGCGAGCAGGCCGGCCATGTCGAGCACCAGCACCCGCTTGCCTTTCAGCGTCTCCGGCACTTCGCCGTTGATGATGCGCTGCGCCAGCCCTTCGACGATGGCGGTTTTGCCGACGCCGGGCTCGCCGATCAGCACCGGATTGTTCTTGGTGCGCCGCTGCAAAATCTGAATGGCTCGACGGATCTCGTCGTCGCGGCCAATGACCGGGTCGAGCTTGCCCTGCGCGGCGCGCTCGGTCAAGTCGATGCAATATTTCTTCAGCGCCTCGCGCTGCCCTTCGGCCTCCTGCGAATCCACCCCCTGCCCGCCGCGTACCGCGTCGATGGCCGTTTCCAGCGCCTTGCGGTTGAGGCCGTGCTGCTTGGCCAGCCGCCCGGTTTCGCCCTTGTCGTCGCACAGCGCCAACAGGAACATTTCGCTGGCGACAAACTGATCGCCGCGCTTCTGCGCGGCCTTGTCGGTCAGATTGAGCAGGTTGGCGAGGTCACGCCCGACCTGCACTTCGCCGCCCGTGCCCTCGACCTTGGGCAAGCGCGCGATGGCGCGGTCGAGATCGCCTTTCAGCGCCGGCACATTGACGCCGGCCCGCGCCAGCAGCGAACCGGTGCCACCATCCTGCTGCTCGATCAGAGCGCGCAGCAGATGCAGCGGGTCGATCATCTGGTTGTCGTGGCCGATGGCGAGGCTCTGCGCATCGCCCAGGGCTTGCTGGAATTTGGTGGTGAACTTGTCGAGGCGCATGGCACGCTCCTGAATTTTGGTAGCTCTCATGTTGGGTCAATCGCCACCAATTCAAGAAGAACTCGAGTTTTACCCGTTCGGGCCGTTGCCTGAAACCGCCACAGCTTCCTACAATGATGAACAGTGGACAGCATTCCAATAATTCGAGGAGACACCACATGGATTCGACGCAAGCCCGACAGGGTTCCGCTGCTGGCATCGCCGGAATCACCCTGATCACCGGATTGCTGGTCGCCTTCGTCACCGCGCTGCCATTGCTGGTGTTCATGCTGATCAACGGCACCACCCAGCCTCCGGGCATCGGCACCGCGCTCGCCATGTTGGCATGCTCCGTGATCGCGGTCGGTATCGGCGCTTTTCTGTTCAATCGCCGATTCGTTCAGCCGCTCTCCGAATTCTCTTCCATCCTTGCGGAAGCCTCGTCCGGACAGGGCGATCTCTCACGCAATGTGACCGCAACGGGTGCCACGGGCACGGTGGCAACCATCGGGGACGGCTACAACAGTTTCATGGAGAAACTGCGCAAGATCATCGATGTGATTCGTTGCCACACGGTGCAGATTGCCACCGAATCGGTCCAGTTGCGCCAGCATCTGGGCAACGCGGCAGCCGGTACCGAACGTCAGGAATCACTGGCGCGCGACATCAGTTCTTCCTGCGCCGCCGTCACCGAAACCGCCGGTCATGTTTCAAATCGCGCCATCGCGCTCAATGCCACCGCCGAGGAACGTCTTGCGGAGGCGCGTTCGTCGCAGGCCGAACTGGTTGCGCTGGTCGAAAGCATCGCCGCCATCAACGAGCGGCAGCAGAGTTTTCGCTCAACCGTCGAGTCGCTGTCGAAGCATTCGCATGAAATTTCGCAGATCACCCGCCTGATCCAGGACATTTCCGACCAGACCAACCTGCTTGCCCTCAATGCCGCCATCGAAGCAGCACGTGCCGGAGAACAAGGTCGCGGCTTCGCGGTGGTGGCCGACGAAGTTCGCAAACTGGCCGAGCGCGCCAAGACAGCGGCCGGATCAATCACTGACAGCACCAACCAGATGACGCATCTGGCCGACAACACCTTGCATGTGACCCTGCAAGTCAGCGCCGATACCGAAAAGGCCCGTTCGGCCGTGGAAAGAGCTTCTGCCAGCTTTTCCGGCATGGTCGAGAATTTCGGCGTGACCACTGCCGAACTCAATGTCATCAGCGCCTCGATGCAGGAACTGGAGGGCGCCAACCGGGAGATTCTTGGACGGGCTGAAGAAATCGATCAACTGAGCCGCTCGCTGGGCGAACGCATGCGCCAGTCAGTGAAATCTTCCGACACGCTCAATACCGCTACCGAAGACATTCTCGGCTCCGGCTCCAAATTCAAGCTGGGCACGGGCAGCGTCGAAGCTATTCTGAACCAGATCTGGGGGTATCGCGACCGCCTCGCCAGCCTCCTTGAGCGGCACTACCGCCAGGGCGTCAATATCTTCGACCAGAACTATCGCCAGATTCCGGGCATCGAGCCGGCCAAGTTTGAAACCGGATATGACAAACAGGTTGAACGCGAACTTCAGGATCTCACCGAAGAAATGGTTCAGCGAATTCCCGGCACCCAGGTAGTGATTGCCGTCGACAACAACGGTTATGCCCCTACCCATCTACGCAAGTTCTCGGTGCAGACTGGTGACACCGCCAAGGATCTCACCAACAGCCGCCACAAGCGGATGTACGTCGATCCGGTCGGAATACGGGCGGCGCGCAACACCGAGCGCTACCTGTTCCAGACCTACTTCCACCCCGCGCTCAAGATCATCCTGACCGACATTTCAGTGCCGGTCTATGTGGATGGTCGACATTGGGGCAGTGTGCGGGTCAATCTGGACCCGACGGTGCTGCTCGAAGGGCACTGAGATCAGAGCAGCTCGGAGAACGGTAGAAACTCCACCGGTTCGCCGATATCGACTGCCCTGCCGGGCGGCAACTGCACCAGGCCGTGCGCCCACACCAGCGAGGTGACGGCTGCGGAACCTTGCTTCGCCAGCAATTCGAGCCGCCCCTCGCCGTCAATGCGGACACGCAGAAATTCGGTTCGCGTTTCGCGCCCATCCCGGCCAAATGCAGCGGGCAAAAGGAACTTGCGAGGCAACACCTGTTTCTGGCCTTGCAGGCGCAACACAAACGGTCTGACCAGGGTCGTAAACGTCACAAAGCTGGAAACGGGATTGCCCGGCAGGCCGATGTACCAGGTTCGTTTTCCGGCGGTCTCGATACGCCCGAACGCCAATGGCTTGCCCGGCTTGATCGCCACCTTCCACAACGAAAGCGAGCCGATCGACTCGACTGCCGCCTTGACGTGATCTTCTTCGCCAACCGAGACGCCGCCACTGGTGACGACCAGATCGTTACTTGCCGCCATCTCCGCCAGGGCAACCCGGGTCGCGTCGAAATCATCGGCCACCGGCCCAACCACCCGCACGTCGCACCCGAGCGCCTCCAGTTGCGCCGCCAGGGCGTAGCGATTGCTGTCGTAGGTCGCGCCCGGCGGCAACGGCTGACCCGGTTGCACCAGTTCGTCGCCGGTCACCAGCAGGGCCACCCGCAATCGGCGCCAGACCGGCAGGCGCGGCCATCCTGCCGCCGCCGCCAGCGCCAGGTGCTGGGGATGCAAGCGGGTACCCGCTGACAGGATCACTTCGCCGGAACGCATATCCTCGCCCGCACGCCGGACATGCTCGCCCGGACGCGGCGCGACTTGAAAGCGCACACCTTCGGCCGTCGCCTCGCACTGCTCCTGCATGACCACCACATCCGCGCCGTCAGGCAGAGAGGCACCGGTAAAGATGCGCGCCACGCTGCCCAAGGCCAACGGCTCGCCACGGGTACCGGCGGGAATGCGCTGACTCACCGGCAACGCCAGCCCTGTTGCATGGCTCGCACCCATTTCCGCCGCCCGTCCCGCATAGCCGTCCATCGCCGAGTTGTCGAGCGAGGGCACATTCACACGGGCTCGGATATCCTCCGCCAGCACGCGCCCGACCGCCGCTTCGAGCGCCATTTCCCGCGTTTCTTCCACCGGCTCCGCGGCATCAAGCAAGGCATGCAAGGCTTCATCGTAGGTCAGCATGGCAAGGGCTCCAGATAGGTGAGTATGAAATCCGCGATGGCCTCGGGACGATCCAGCGGCAGCACCGGCAATGCGGTACGCGGAACCGTATCGCTGGCCAGCGCGACAATGTCGGGACGATCCGGAAACAAGGCCGGTCGGTCGAAAGCGGCGCGATGGACTTCCAGCTTGGGAATGGCCTCATGTTTGAAACCCTCCACCAGCACCAGATCGCAGGGTGACAGATGGGCCAGCAGATCGCCCAGGGCAGGCTCCTGTTCATCGCGCAACTCGTGCATCAGCGCCCAGCGCGCGCCGCCGGCCAGCAGCACCTCACCCGCACCGGCCTGGCGATGGCGGAACGAATCCTTGCCGGGCCTATCCAGATCGAAGGCATGGTGAGTGTGCTTGATGACCGATACCCGCAAACCCCGCCGCGTGAAACACGGGATCAGTTGCTCCAGCAAGGTCGTCTTGCCGGCGCCAGAATAGCCAGCGATACCGAAGACTTTCATGGTCGGATACCCGAAATACGGTGCACGACAGCATACCGCGCCGGCATCGTCGAAGATTTGATCTGGCGTAATTCGCCTGCGATAGTCAGCGCACCGCCAGGATGCGAATGCGTTTGGCAACCACCACCAAACAAATCACCGTCAATAACAGACTGACGCCGGTCGGCACCCAGAGGTGCTGCCACTCGAGCGCATCGCCCCTCAGAATGCGAAGCATCACCGTGTGCTGCGCCAGGCTGGGCAGCCAGATGTGCCAGGGCTTTTCGCCGGATGTGTTCAACATGCCCAGAATAGGCAGCATCTGGAGCACCAGCATCAACACGGTGCCGTTGGTTTGCGCCTCTTTGAATGTGCGTCCATGAATGGCGGTCAGCATCATCATCGCCGACGCGGCACCGGCAAACGGCAGCAACATCAGCAGGAACATGGCGCCCTCGGTCACACCGAAGCGAAACATCGCTTGCAGGGCCTCGCTTTGCAGCCACCATTGCGCCGGCAGAAAACTGAATACGCTCAGACTGGCGACCGTCATAGCCACGGCCGCCACCGCGAGCCACTTGCCGGTCACCAGTTCGCCCAGCGACAGCGGATTGAGCAGCAACGGCTGCAAGGAGCCGCGCTCGCGTTCGCCCGCCATGGAATCAAGCGGTCCGGTCACCGCCGCCACGAGCACCGCGATCAGCACGAACAGCGCCACCACGCCGGTCAAGGTGGCGGACTGGCTCTGCTGATCGGCCAGATTGTGACGCTGGACGGTGAACGGCGTATAAATCTCCGTCGATACGCCGCGCCAGGCCAGTTCGAGATTGCCGAGTCGCCGACGGTAGGCGTTGACCCATTCCTCGACCGTTCCCACCTGCATCGCCGCATCCTTGTTGGAAGAATCGAACACGATGCGAATTTCCGGCGCCTCGCCGGCCGCCCGTTTTGCCAAGTAATCCGGCGGAACGACAATGACCGGATTGCCAAAGCGCGCCTCGCGCAGGGACGACTCGAAATCCTCCGGTGGCGTCTTGAGGGTCAGGCCGAGCCGGGCAAGATGGTTGCCCAGGTCGGGCGCGTGCTCGATCCCCGCCACCCAGACCTCGCGGCGCTCCGCCCGCTCTTCGGCACTCGACACCACGGCAGAGAGGATCATCAGCATCAGCGGCCCCATCAGCACGCCGGTAATCAGCATGGTGAACAAGGATTTGCGGTCTCGCCAGGCGTCGACCACTTCCTTGCGAAACACGGTCCAGATGCCTCTCATGCGCTTGCCTCCGTTTTTTCCGGCATCGCCAGACGCACAAAGGCATCCTCGAAATCGGCACAGCCCGCCTGCTCACATAGCGCCGGCACGCTGCCGCGCGCCACCGGGCGTCCGCCCGCGACGATCACCACGGTACCGCACAGCCGTTCGACTTCGGGCATGATGTGGGTCGAAAACACGATGCACTTGCGGCCACCCGCCTCGCTGGCCAGATGGCGCAAAATTTCGCGCAGACGCCGCGTGGTGACCACATCGAGACCGTTGGTGGGTTCGTCCAGGATCAGGTGGCGCGGATCATGCACCAGCGCCCTCGCCAGCGCGGTCTTCATGCGCTCGCCCTGGCTGAATCCGTCGGTGCGCCGCTCCAGTATGCCGCGCATGTCGAGTGTCTCCGCCAGCGTATCGATCCGTGCCTCGATCGCCTCGGCGGCCATGCCATGCAGGCGGCCATAGTAGGCGATGTTCTCGCGGGCAGTGAGCCGGGGGTAGAGTCCGCGGCTGTCGCCGACGCACCCCATCGTCTTCAGCACTACGCGCGGATGCGTGCGCACGTCCATACCGTCGATGGTCACCCTGCCCGCATCGGGCGACAGCAAGCCGGTGATGATGTGCAGGCTGGTCGTCTTGCCGGCACCATTGGGGCCGAGCAGGCCCGTTACCTCGCCATCCAGCGCCGTGAAACTGAAATTGCTCACCGCCTGCACCACCGTCTTTCCGCGCAGAAAGCGGCCGGTTTGGACGAAACGCTTGGAAATACCCTCCACCTGAATCATGGCGCCACTCCCCGCGTACCGGCAAGGGGCACAAAAGCGGCCGGCGGCGGCGCCTGCTGCAAGCAACCGACATCGACCGCCAAAGCGTGTTCATCATCCTTCGCATTCAGAAAATCCCGCAACACCGAACCGAAACAGAGCTCGCCCAACAGGCCGTGTCCTTCATTCGGCGCCACCACGTGCCGCGCCTTTTCGCCCAGCAGACGCGCAACGCGCTCGCCGTGGCGTGGTGGCGTCACCGGATCGAGTCCGCCGGACAACAACAGTACCGGCGCCGGGCTGGTCGCCACGCGATAGAAAGCCGGATCAACCGCCCCCTTCGGCCAATCGGCGCAGATGCGACGATAGGCGGCCTCACTCTCACCCGCGAAATCACCCGAACCCGGCGTTGCCGGAGACGTGTCGCGCATATCCTCCGCGCACACGACCGAGTAATGAAGCCCCGCGGCCAGTTTCATGCGTCCCGGCGCGCTCATGCTGGCCAGCCCGAGCAATGCGCCCCAGCGATCCTCAAGCGCGGCGGCCACTGCCGCCGGCAAGGCCGCGGCGAGATCCGGCTGATAAAGCGGCGCGCGCACCAGATTAAGCAGCATCGGCTGGGTTACCGTCAGAGTTTCACGAACGCCGGTCAGCGGATGATCGACCGTCGCACGCACCGGCAAACTGTCGACCAGTTTTCGCCACTGTGCCGGCAATCCGGGAGCCAGTTTCGCGCAGGCCGGTTCGCGCTCGCATCCCTCGAGGTAGCGTCTCAACGCCGCCTCGCCATCAATCGCCAGCGACTTCGGCAACGCCATGTCCGGCGGTGCGACCCCGTCGATCACCATGCGCCGCACGCGCTGGGGATAAAGACGCAGGTATTCCAGCGCCGCCCGCGTGCCATACGACGCACCGATCAGGTTGATGCGTTCGTGCCCCAGCGCCGCGCGTACGGCCTCGAGGTCATGCATCGCCAGTGTCGTCGTGAAATAACGGAGATCGCCCCAGGGCAACTTGCGCAAGCGCTCACGGCACGCCGCCAAACGAACGGCTTGCTTGTCGGGATCGAGACTTTCTGCGAGTGACATCGTCTTACTTTCGTCGCAGTTCAGCGGCGCCGATTGTCCAGTCCCACGTATGTCGACAAACACCAGATCGCGCCGGGTATTGATCCGCGAAAACACGCCCAACACCTTGGGCGCCAGATCGATTGCGCTCTGGCCAGGCCCTCCTGCGAGGAGATATAGCGGGTCCGGCAATTTCTGGCGCGCTCTGGCGGGCACGACCACCACCTGCACGCGAATGAGGGGTTCGGCGGCATCCGGCTTCAGCGGGCGCTCGACACTGCCGCAGAGGACAGCCGATTCCAGCCCTTCCGGATGGCACGCACGCAACGGAATGCCTTCCGCCGACGCCCATGCCGGCGCGAGAGAAAAAACAACCAGAAGCTGTCGAAACAGTGGTAAATCCATGCGCACACTTCCCGATTACGACAATTGAATAGGCCGGAGGCCGCGATTCTACAAGACCGACAAACGATTCACGCTATTCCAGCACCATCACCGGCGCAAAGCCGCCGCCCGGGGTTCGGAAGTTGGTAGTCTGCCCTTGGTAGAGTCGCGCCGCGATCAGCAGAATGTGGCCAGCATAGGCGTAGCAGCGCAAATCGTATTTGAGCAAGCCGTCGCCCTCCGGCCCGGCAACTCGACGTTCCGGCGGTGGCACCAGTTTTTGCGCCACATAGCCGCCGCGCAGAATCTCGTCGAACACGCGCCGGGTCAGCTTGTCGCCACGATAGGCCGCACGGCTGCCAAAACCGGCCGCCGGTTTGAAGAACCACTGCTTGCGCGTGGCCCAGAAATGCTCTCCATCGGCCTCGCCCACTTCCAGCGTCGTCGGAATCGCGGAAAGCAATACTTCACGTTGCGCCACAGGCACGCCCCAGTCTGTCAGGCGTTCGTCATCGCACAGCCAGACCAGGTTTCGCTTATCCGCGTAGAGCGCATGCGCACGCGGATGCGGCGTCAACACAGCGGCATCGGCCTGCCATGCCGCCGCCAGGGCGGCTTGGCCAGGCTGCTCCAGCGCAAAATCGGTCAGCCGGTTGTAAACCAGATCGATGCGCTCGCCGCGATGCCGCAGCGTCGAACCATCCCAAAGCAGTTCCGCCGGATTAGCCACGACTGCATAGAGCCCAGCCCATTCGAAAAGACGGCGGAACAACTCGAACTCGGGCGCCAGATACTGATCGGCGGGAGCCTCATCGACGACGGCCACACTGCGCAGCGGCTGATCGCCGCGCGCCAGTCGCCACTCCTCCAGAAACACATCAAGTACCGCCTGCACGGCTACCCTGCCCCGACTCGCGGGGGAGTCACCGGCAACGGCATCGTAGCCGCCTGCCCGCTGTCCCTCCAGCAGTACGGTGTTCAATAACACCCCGCCAGGGTTGGTGTTGATCTCGATCAGCTTCGGTCCGTTGGCGTCGACATGAAAATCGAAGCCGAGAAAGGCGCCCCGCGTCACCGCATCTTGCCGCGCCGCTGCAGGCGCTCGCGCCAGCGCGGCCTCCTGGTAGGCAGGCAGGGCCACCACTGTCTCAACCGCACCAATCAACGCCGCCATCGCAGCAACGCACCCGGCGTCGGCAAACACCAGGGTTTCGGAAAATAGCTGCGGATGCGTTTCACGCAGCGCGGTATAGTCGATACCGCCGGCGGCCAGCACCCCCGCCAGGCGCTCGGGATCGACGCTCGTACAGACGCTATCGCGGTTCAATCCGGCCGCCGCCGGAATTCGGGGAATCGGGACATCAGAAATCATGACAGAATTGTCGCCGCAAATTCGACCAGGCGCAAAGGCCGCCCGAACTCAGATTTACGCCGCCTGACGCGCCCGCACACCCGCACGGCTGAAAAAACGCTCTTTGAGCGCGCCCACCAGCGGTAACTCGACAAACGCACCCAGGAGACATGTTGCGGTCAGCGCCACCGCCAATGCCAGGCCATACACCAGCGCCTCGGGCAGCGCATGGTAGAGGTGCAGTTTGAGCAACACGGCGTAAAAGCTGGTGATGAACAGAACGTGCGCCAGATAGATCGAATAGGAAACAGAACCCATCCGCGCGAGCCATTTCGGCGTACTGATCTGGCGTTGCCGTTCAAGTCCGATCAGGGTGGCAATCACCAGCGCAGCGGCGAGACCAAGAACGATGCGCCCGACGCCGGAATGCCGCTCGAACGGCCCATACACCTCAAAAACAGTGGCCGCACAAAACGCTAGCACCGCCACCCACAACATGCGTGGATGAACACGGTATGCCGTCCGCCTGGCCAGCGCGCCCACGGCAACGCCGGCCAAGAACTGAAAACAGTGCGGATGAGAAAGGCGCAACGGCAACTCGCCCGGCGACCATCCCGCCGCGTGCAACAGGATGTAAGCGCCCCAGACCACAAAGAGCACCGCCCCCAGCCGCGCATGCACGAACAGCAGGCAGAACACGACATAGAACAGGACTTCGTACTGTAACGACCAGGCGACGCCGACATACTTGGGCTCTCCGTCACCGACCAACAGAAAAACCGTGCTGCCGATATCGCCCGTGCCGATCTCGAATCCGGCCGACGCGCCAGAAGCCAGGCGGGAGAGCGTCACGACCGCAATGCTGAGCAACAGAACGAACCAGTAGATCGGAAAGATGCGTGAAAAGCGCCGGTAGAGATAGCGTGCCATCATCTGCGGCCTTCCGATCTCGCCGTAGTGAATGTAGGTAATGATGAATCCGCTAAGGACGAAGAAAAAATCGACACCGACATAGCCGAAATCGAACACGTTCCCCATGCCGACATGCCCGCTGAAATGCTCGACACGCATCAGGTTCGCCGCATGCATCAGGACCACGATAGTCGCGGCAATGGCCCGCGCCGCCTCGATCGAGGCCATCTTGGCGTTTTCTTTGGTCACAACGGATACTGCAGACGAAGACATGGCGACCTCCTTGAAGTCACGGCAAACAGGCATTTCCCACAGCTGCCATGACGACCTGACGGCGAATACCCAAATCGGGAACAGCAGCGCGAAGCATAGCTTAATGACGCAAGCCGTCGCACAAAATCGCCCGTACTTTTGTAAATCAGGTGAAGTTGAGAAATCCCGGCGGCGGCAGGCAAACCAGGCGAGCACGCCACGGGCAGCACGAACTGCATACCAAGTCAGCAGAACACGGCCCGGAGGTCGATGGTCGATTGCCGCCCGATCTCCTGTCCATGGGCCGCCAGCCAGCGTTGTGCGTGTGTCCTCCCTTGGTCACGGAGCATGTCGAAGAACCTCGAATTGACGGCCAGTTTTGTTTCGGTGCCAAGCGCGTTGATGAGTTCGTCGGCGGCGATCACATGAAAGCGTGCCCGTGCGATGCGCCGTTCCAGGCGCCCGATGTGCAGCCACGACCGCCTGGCGACATCGCGCAGATCGGCGAAGGTCCGCATTTCGCGCAGAAAGGAGGCATTGAAGGCCACGTCGAGCGTGCGCAACTTGATTTCGCTGGCCGATTCAGGGGTCGCGGCATGGCGCAGAGGGGTTAGCAGCACCAGCAGGGTATCGCGCGCCGCCACTTCGTAGACAAGGGGAAAGACCGCCGGATTGGCGCTGTAGCCGCCGTCCCAATAGGGCTCGCCTTCGATCATCACGGCGCGCTGCACGGTCGGCAGGCAGGCCGACGCCAGCACCGCGTCAGCGCTGAGTTCGGCCGTCCGGAACAGGCGCAGCTTGCCCGAATTGGCGTGCGTGGCGGCGATGAACAGACGCACCGGGCTCCGCTCGCGCAAGGCGGCGAAATCGACCTGCTCGCCCAGAATGTCGCGCAAGGGGTTGAAATCGAAAGGATTGAGTTGGGCGGGCGAGAGGTACTGCGTGAAGCCCATCCACATCGTGACCGCCGGATTGAGACGAAAGTCAGTGTCGTTCGCTCCGCCCAGCGCCAGGTCGAAGGGCGAACGTTCGGCCACGGTCTGCCAGAACCGCGCCAATGTCTGGCGGGCGCCTGTTCTGCCGCCTTCCATCAGACCTTGCGCCAGCAGCACCGCATTCATCGCGCCCGCGCTGGTGCCGCTGACGCCCTCGAATTCGATGCGTTCGTCCTCCAGCAGCGCATCGAGCACGCCCCAGGAGAACGCGCCGTGCGCGCCGCCACCCTGCAATCCGAGGTTGAGTCTGACCGCGCCGGAAAAAGGTTTGCGCATCGATCGCCTCCGAAAGAAGGGCTCAGTGTCGCACACTCGGGAGAAAGTGCCGTAACGAGCAGGCCAGCCGGACCTCGCCGCAACGACCAATCAGCGGTCGTGGAAAAACGCCAGGACCTCTCCCAACTCGCGTGTCCGCCGCATCGGCGGCAAGCTTTGCCAGACACGGCGACCGTAGGGCTTGGCGGTCAGGCGCGGATCGCAGATCATCAGCACGCCGCTATCCGTCTCGTCTCGGATCAGCCGGCCGGCGCCCTGCTTGACGTTGATCACTGCGCGCGGCAACTGGTATTCCATGAACGCATTGCGGCCGGCTTTGTTCATCCGCTCGATGCGGGCCGACAGCACAGGATCGTCCGGCGGCGCGAAAGGCAGTTTGTCGATGACCACCAGCGACAACGCCTCGCCACGCACATCGACCCCCTCCCAGAAACTCTGGCTGCCGACCAGCACCGCGTTGCCATAGCGACGAAAACGTTCGAGCAAATCGTTTTTGCTGCCCTCGCCCTGCATCAGCAGCGGCATGGGCAAGCCTTCGTCCTGCAAGCGCGCTTCCAGCAGTTCGCGGGTGCGGCGCATGGCTTTCAGGCTGGTGCACAGAAAGAACGCGCCGCCGCCGCTGGCCTTGAGCACCGGAAAGGCCGCATCGACGACGGCTTCCGTATATCCCCAGGCATTCGGTTCGGGCATGCCGAGCGGCGCGTACAGCAATGCCTGCCGGGGATAATCGAAAGGGCTTTGCCAGCAGGCCGAAGCCGCCGCATCCAGACCCAGTTCGGCGGCATAGTGGGCAAAATTGCCCTGCACGGCCAGAGTCGCGGAAGTGAAAATCCAGGCGCGCGGATGGCCACCCAGCTGCTTTCTGAACATCTCTGCCACGTCGAGCGGCGTCGCGTTGAGTTGCAGCGAGTGCGTGTACGCCTCGGCCCAGTGCACATAATCGAGCGACTCCCCCTCTGCCAGCCCGCCCCAGCGCTCGAAACGCGCAATCAGATCACCACTACGCCGCCAGCAGTTCTCTAGCCCTTCGGAACGCCCGGCCTGCGTTTCGAGAAGGGCCGCGAATCGTTTGAGTTCATCGACCAGTTGCAACAACGCGGGTGCGAAGCCGCTCCGGTCGCGCAGTTGAGCTGCCGAGTAGCGACCTGCATCGACGCCGACCGCCAGACGAAGATCCTTCCCGATCTTCTCCAGCGCACGACACGCCTCCTGCAAATCGAGGCAGTCGCGGGCTGCGCTCAGGGTTTCGCCACGCGTATCGCGCGCCAGATCGGCCACCTGCGCCGTTGACACGCTGTCGCCAAAAAACAGGGTGGCGACCTCGGGCAACTGGTGCGCCTCGTCAAAAATGACGGTATTGCAAGCCGGCAGCAGTTCGGCCGTGCCTTCGTCACGCAACATAACATCGGCAAAGAACAGGTGGTGATTGACCACCACCAGATCGGCGTCCATCGCCGCACGCCGCGCCGCCATGACAAAACACGCCTTGGCGTGCGGGCATTCCTGACCGAGGCAGTTGTCGCGCGTCGAAGTGACCGCGCTCCACACGGCCGAATCCTCGGGCACATCGACGCATTCAGCCTTGTCGCCGCTTTGCGTGGTGCGGGCGAAAGCCGCGATACGACGGGCGTGCAGCGCGTCGGCGCGGGTCAGAAATCGCCCCTCCGCCTGCGCCCGTTCAAGATGGTAGTGACAGACGTAATTGCTCCGCCCCTTCAGCAAGGCAACGCTGACCGGCGCCTTGAGCGCCTGCCGGACGGTCGGGATATCCTTGTTGAACAGCTGATCCTGAAGCGTCTTGGTGCCGGTAGATACAATGACCTTGCCCCCAGAACGCATCGCCGGAACGAGATATGCAAACGTCTTGCCGGTACCGGTACCCGCCTCGGCGATGAACTGGCCATTCTCCGCGATGGTCGCCGCGATGCGCTCGGCCATTTCGATCTGCTGGGCGCGCGGTCGATAACCGGGAATCGCCTCGGCAAGCGGCCCGGTTTCAGAAAAAAGATCGTGCAGCAAAAGCGAACTCATCGACCGCGCGGCATCCACGCCCAACGGGAAGGCCGCGCGGAAACCTCGACCCGGGAAATGACCGCCACAATCACGCGAAATGGGCGCGCATCGCTCCGATCATCCAGGCATGATCGCTCACCCCGGCGCTTTCGCGGATGCTGTGCATTGCCCACATCGGCGAGCCGACATCGACGCAGGGAATCCCCAGGCGCGAAGCGACGATCGGGCCGATAGTCGAGCCGCAGCCAAGATCGGTGCGGTGCGCGTAATTCTGGTAAGGCACGCCGGCCTGTTCGCACAGTGCTATGAAACGGGCCGCGCTGTCGGAGTTCGTGGCGTAGCGTTGATTGACGTTGGTCTTGATCACCGGCCCGGCGTTGACCATCACCTTGTGATTAGGCTCGTAGGCGGCGGGAAAGTTCGGGTGATAGGCGTGCGCCATGTCGGCGCTGATCATGAAGCTCTTCGCCAGCGCGCAACGGCGTCCCTCTTCATCAAGGCCGCTGACAATACCGATACGCTGGAGCACGTCGGCAATGAAGCTGCCGCCGGCGCCGGTGGCGCTCTCGCTACCGACCTCTTCGTGATCGAACAGGGCAATCAGGCAGGTCGAGCGAGGCTGCTCGGTCGCCAGCAGCGCACTCAACGCGGCATGGGTCGAAGACAGGTTATCAAGCTGGCGACTGGCGATGAAAGCGCCTTCTGCGCCCCAGAACGCTCCCTTTTGAGTGTCGTAAGCGGCGAGATCCCAGTTCAGGATATCTTCCGGTGCCACGGAGAGCGCGGCCGCCAGCAAGGCGAGGAAACGCTGTTCCGGCGCATCGCTCGCCACGTCGAGGATGAGCGGCAGTTCATTCTGCTTGTGCAGCTTGAGACCTTGCTCGTTAACCTCTCGGTTCATGTGAATGGCGAGATTCGGCAGTCGCAGCAGCGGTTCGGCGATATTCACCAGCCGCGCCGTGTGACCTTCCGGCATGCGGACGTTGACCCGCCCTGCCAGACCGAGGTCGCGGTCGGCAAACGTCGCCAGAATCGGCCCGCCATAGACCTCCACCCCCAGCCGGAGGAGACCGTCGGTGGCGTGCGCCGCGCGCGGTTTCAGACGCAGGCCGGGCGAATCGGTATGCGTGCCAACAAGGCGCAGAGCGCTGTCAGCGGACTGCCCCATCATGAAAGCGATCAGCGACGACCCGCCCCGGGTTACAAAATATCGGCCACCCGGCACCAATTGCCAACGCTCGCTTTCATTGAGCGCCCGGTATCCGGCGGCAAGCAGCCTCGCCTCGGCAACAGCAACGGCGTGCCACGGACTGGGGCTGGCATCGATGAAGTCAAGCAGGTCGCGCGCGGCGGCGCGGTGTTCGTTGGAAATGGCCATGATTCGCGGAGTCGTTCAAAAATGGGAAGTTTACCGCCGCACACGCTATGCAGTGTGGGAAATTTCCTGCCATGAAACAGCAAAGGTGGTTAAACTTCCGCTTGAGCCGATCCTCCCGTCGCCCCACCCGGTACGCATTGCCATGAGTTTTCTTCGTTCGCTGTTCGGACGTTCGCCCGTCCCGGAACCCCTCGACCAACCGGAAAGTCCGCCGTCCGAGCAGCCAATGCGGCCGGTGGAACGACGCCGCCGTCGGCGCCTCAATGCCCGGGCCAATACCAAGGTGCTGATCGTTGACGATTCCGCGACCATCGTCGCGGCCCTTAAAAAGACACTGCATTCGGCGGGCTACGCGACCTTTCAGGCGTTCGACGCAGAGACCGCCCTGGACATCGCACGACAGGAACAACCGGAATTAATCTTTCTCGACATCGTGCTGCCCGGCATGAACGGTTTCGCGGCACTGCGCCAGATGCGGCGTGACGAGATGACGCGCCACATTCCGGTCATCATGATCAGCGGCAACGAGCAGGCGACGGAGCAGTTTTATGCAAACCGGATTGGCGCCGACGATTTCATGAAAAAGCCTTTCTCGCGCCTGGAAGTGTTCGCCAAGATCGAACCGCTGCTTGATGCCGACATGATTCCCCGTCGCAAACATGCTGCTGACGCACCGACCGGGGTGGCGGGTCCGGCAAGATCGCGCGGCATATCTGCCCGGCCTGGCTCTGCCGACACTATTGAGGCCGCTTTCAGAGAGGAAGACCAGAGAGCAGTTTTCGCGAGCACCGCCTATTCACCGCTCGACGCACGCAAAGCTTTGACAGAGATGGGTTTGCAGTATTTTGATCCCGCCCAGTTCGTTGCCGCGATTCAGCGCGGCGACAAGTTGGCCTGCGAGCTTTTCGTTGCCGGTGGCGGCGTCGATATCGGCGCCGAGTTCGAGGGCAAGACGCCCCTGCAAACCGCCCGCGAGCATGGCCGTACCCAGATTTTTGCACTGCTGCGCGCGCAACTGGCGGCTCCCCGACCCGGCGTCGCCGCAATAGCGCCTTCTGCTCCCGAAGTTCAGGAATAGAGCAAGAAGGGACGGCGCAGCTCTTCCCAGACCCTTTCGTCTGGAATCGTCAGCGCATCCAGATCGCCCGGTGTCGCCGCCGGGTCATCCACCCACAAACGAAGCAGGGGCGAACCGTTGATCAGATCGATGGCCAGCCGGTCACGCTCGTATTCGTAGGCAAAATCGCGCCACAAGGGGTATTCCGGGCAAAGCTCGCGCTGCGCCTTGAAGGCCAGCGCCTGCAAGCGCCAGGGCCGGAACGCGGCGTGGTCATAGGCGGCATCTTCGACATGAATCTGCACACCGTGACATAGTTCCCCGGCATGCTTGTGAAAAGTGGGCTCAAACCAGCATTCGCGCAGACGGCAGCCTGACAACCAAGTCGGCGCAAGGCGGGTCATCTCGGCCAACAGAGCCCGCGCGTCGATATCGGGAGCGCCAAATACCTCGAGCGGACGGGTCGTGCCCCGCCCTTCCGACCAGGTCGTGCCTTCCAACATCACCGTGCCCGGATAGGCACGCGCCATGAACAGGTTGGGGGCATTGGGGCTAGGATTGACCCAGCTTCGGGCGCCGAGCGGCCAACCGTAGCTCTGCGCCGCATCGGGTTGCCAGCCCTGCATCTCGACGACAGTACAGTCCACGTCGATCTGGAAGCGGGCAATGAACCAGCGCGCCAGCTCGCCCAAGGTCAAACCGTGCCGCATCGGCAGCGGCCCGGCGCCGACGAAGCTCTCCCAGCCAGGCCGCAGACACAGCCCTTCGACCGGACGGCCAACCGGATTCGGACGATCCAATATCACGACTGCCTTGCCATGAGCGGCTGCAGCCTCAAGCATATAACGCAGCGTGGTAATAAAAGTGTAGATGCGGCAGCCAAGATCCTGAAGATCGATCAGCAGCACGTCGAAAGTATCCATCATGGCCGCCGTGGGCCGCCGTACCTCGCCATAGAGGCTGAACACCGGAATGTGATGCCGCGGATCGATGAAATGGGCGGATTCGACCATGTTGTCCTGTTTGTCGCCGCGCAGGCCGTGCTGCGGGCCGAAGGCAGCGGTAAGGTGCAGATCGGGCAGACTCGCCAGGGCATCGATGCTGTGCGTCAGATCGCTTGTGACCGAGGCGGGATGCGCCAGCAGCGCCACACGGCGACCGTCGAGAGAACGCCGCAGTGTCGGGTCGGCAAGCAAGCGGTCGATGCCAAAGAGAGGAAGAGAGGTCATGTCAGTTCCAGCAAAAAAGTCTGGCGGCAGTGAAAATCCGGCGCCGCGCCTGCATGCGTGAGCGCCCAGTGCGTGCACTGTCCGGCGAAATCCTCAATCACCGCGGCGATCCCGAGCAACAGAACCTGCCCGTGCGCAAACGACAGATTCGCCCCCGGCACCTCGGCAGAGAGCTCAAAACCCTGCCCGTCCTGACAAAACCGGACCATCGGCGGGCACGGCAACGAGGGTACGTCGGGATTCCGGCAGCGGATGTCGGTAAAGGCATAGTGCGCCCACTCGCCCGAGGGCGAGAAATTGAATTCGTGATAAGCCTTGCTACCGGGCACGGTCAGAAAGGCTTCGCAACAGGTGTGCCGCCAAAGCCCATCTGCATGCCCGGCGCGCCGGGGCGACGGGATGGCCATCTCGGTCATCCGGGCTTCGCATCGAAAGGCAAACGCAAGGGTGTCATCTTGATGGCGCACAGCGCACGCGCTGATCGACCGCACCGGCGAGCCGCGCTGGGAGGGATGGATCAGGAGGCTGGCAGTAGCGGTGACGGGCAAGGGAATCGCGGTTTCATCCAGAATTCGCGCACATGCTATCAGCTTTTTATAGTGCATTTGCGGCATTCACCTGCCGGCAGCGGGCAGCTATAGTGAAATGACGGTTCATCGCCGCGTACCTTCACGACTCAAAATTGGAGACAAACATGAATCCCATCCGCAAATGGCTCACCTTACTGTTGATTGCCAGCGGCCTGGCACTGGCCGGTTGCAACGACAGCTCGTCGAGCAGCACGCCATCCACCGACGGCACGACCACGATCACAACAACGGCGATCAGCGCCATCGGCGCTGGTTCGATCGTCATTGACGGCATCCAGACAAGCGACCCAAAAGAAAGCATCTATGTCCGCAAGGTCGGCCACGGCCCGCAAACGCTGGTGCTGGTGCCTGGCAACAATACTTCCGGCAAGATTTTCGAAGGCATGTTGCAATATTTCCGCTCCATCGAAGCGTTTAACAACGCCTACACCGTTTATACCTTTGACTATCGGGGCAGCGGCAACTCGAGCTACAACAAGGAAATCACGAGTTTGAAAGATTTTGCTCTCGATTTTGAAAAGGTGATGAACAAGATCGACGGTTTTCCCACTTCCGGCGTGACGCTGGTGGGCTATTCGATGGGTTTTGGCGTCGCACTGGAAATGATGATCGCCAACCCCTCGCGTTATGCCAATATCGTCAGCCTGACCGGTATCGGCACGCGTGGCGTGCGCGTCAGCTTCGCCAATGCGGGCCAAGCCGGTACCGATTCGGCCGGGCAGACCTGGGCGGTGGGCGATTGGGTTACCGTCACCGACGACGCCAAGGGCATTACTGCTGCCGGCTTCCAGCAACGTTCCTGGCAAGGCGACCAGCGCACCCTGGCCAACGTCAAGTTCGTCTGGGACATGGTGGTCTATAACGATGTACTGAAGTACAACATCAACACTTTCGCCATCGGCGACGCGACCTTCACCAACGACATCAATTACGAAAACTCGCTGCTTGACGGCCTCTATGTGCAATACATGCCGGAATCACTGTACTACGCGCATAAGTTCAACGTCAGCAATTTCGATGTGACGCACACTAACGGCAGCGGTAGCGTCGTCACCATTGCCGGCGACCGTCGCCTGGGCACTCTGCTCAACGGCAAGAAGGCATTGCTGGTCAAGGCGACGACCGATTTCGCCACCTGGCGCGGCGATCAGGTTATTTACGACAACTACACGGCCACTAGCAAGTACGACTTGAAGCAGGCAGGCGGCACCGTGACGGCGGTGATGATCGGCGCAAACCAGGGTTATGACCATGGCTTCCCGGTTTCGCACCCGCTCCAGACCGTGAAGCTGATAGACGCCTTCCTCGGCGGCAACCTGAGCAGCAGCAGCGCCGCAACGGCTCTCGGTGTGACCACGGTGACGCTGTATCCAAACTCCGAAACCGCCTGGGAAACCAGTACCTTCACCGGCTTCTGATCGGGCAAGCACGGTGCCGCGACACGATTCGCGGCTTTCCGTGCTATCGTTTGGTTTTTGACTGGCCTGGATTGTCCGGGCCAGTTTGCCTTTTCGGAGGCCCGCGCTTGCAGAACACCCACGCCGTGCAGGCATTTTCGCGCACGCTGATGGATTTGTACCACCTGGCCGACTTCGCGTCTCCGGCGGACTTTCCGCGCGAAGTGCTCACTTTGCTTCAACCCTGGATCGCCTTCGACGGCGCCGTGTTCGGCATGGGCGAATCGGACCCGTCGCGTGACCTGCATATCTCGCACGCCCACGTCCACAATCGGGCCGAATCGTTGCTGGCCGATTATGCCGAGATTTCAGCCAGCGATCCGGTCACCCTGGCCTTTCTCAATGGGTTAGCCGCGCCACTGGCCGTCGATTGCGAAGAATTTTACGGGCAGCAAAAACTGTGTGCATTGCAGACCTTTGCGCGCGAACATGATCTCCGTCACCTCATGCTGTTCGGCGACCCACCCAGCACCGCGCATCCGGGACGCTGGCTGGTGTTTTACCGGCATTCGCCCCGCCCTTTCCTGGAAGCCGAAGCCGCCTGCCTGCACGCGGCGTGGTCGCATGTTTCGCACGCCATCGACATCAGCTACGCCAAATTGCTCGACCGTATCGACGAAAGCAAATCCCGGCGAGCGTCGGCTCTGGTCAACCGGCTGGGCGTGATCGAAGCCGCCGATCCCTGGTTTGCCGCTCTGTTGCGCGAAGAGTGGCCTGACCACGAGGGCAAGATGCTGCCAGCCGACCTGAGCCGCTGCCTGGGTCGCAGTGGCCTCTATCGAGGGCATCGCGTCGAAATCGCGATCCGCCCCCAGGATCGATATTTCGTCTGCTTGGCGCGCCGTTACGACCGCAGCCAGCGCCTGACTCCAGGCGAACAGAGCGTCGCCACTCGATTTGCCAGCGGCATGAGCGCCAAGGAAATTGCCCGCGAACTGGGCATCTCGCCCAATACCGTCAGAAACCAGTTGGCCAGTCTTTACGTCAAGCTGGATGTGCACGACAAGGCGGCGTTGGCTCAGAGGCTGGGCAATCTCTCCGCCAACGAGACCTCGGGGCGACGTCCGAGAAAGACGTAGTAGGCGGGCCGCACGAAGAGCAAATAGGGCAACCGGGCACGCTCTAGGAAAGCGCTATGCTCTGGGCAGTGGGCACGCAACCACTCGCCGTGTGCGGCATCGAGCCAGACCCCATCATGCCCGAACCAGTACCGCCAGAATATGCGTGCCAGAACCGGGTCGCTCCTGACCAGCGTGAAATCGACAATGGCTAGCCAACCGCCTGGCTTCAAAATGCTCAGGGCATTGTCGAGCGCGGTCTGCCACGCTGGCATCATCGTCAGTGAGTAGGCCAGTACCACTGCGTCACATGGCGCGTGTGGACGCCATTGCGTGGCGTCCGCCAGGTGGCAATGCACATGCGGTTGTTCCTTCCACCGCGTGGCGGCGCGGTCAAGCAGCGGCGGACACAGGTCCACGAGGTCGACTCGCGACAGCGCGCCCACACGCTCGCCCAGCCAGGCCAGATTGCGACCTGTGCCAGCGCCGAGTTCCACCAGGTGGGCATGCGCCGGCAGGCGGGCCGCCAGTTTGTCGAAGAGCTCCTGCCGACCGGGCAGCAAGCGTTCTCGAAAGGCATCGTAGTCGGCCGCCTGTCCGCCGTAGAAAGCCGACAGATCGGCGGCATGGTCGCCGCTACGCCGATGGCCGCGCAGCAACGACCAGAGGATGCGCAAATCCCGGATTGCCGTCACGCCGGCACGTCGCAGATGTGGAAACCGGCATAGGTGTGCACGCGATCCTGCTTGCTGAGCGCGGTTGCCATCGCATCCTGAAAGACGAGTTGGTCGCGCAGGCGGCGTTTTGCTTCGCCCACTTCGATCCAGTCCAGATACGCCGGCCGCGCGTGGGCGCTGCGAAAGATGATGCGACCGCCAGGTGCCGCCCGCTCGAGGATGAGATTCCACTCCTCGATCAGCGCATCGGGGTAGTAACAACTCATCCAGTCCATGTGGTCGAGGAGCACAAACTTGTCGACGAGCCGCTCCTGGTTCGACAGGAACTCGGTGATCAGGCAGGTGTGAAGGCGAATCGCTTCGGCGCGACCGCCTTTCAATGCGAGGAAATTGCTCTCTTTCAGGTATTCCGGGCAGCAGGTCGGGGTGTAACGCCCCCCGAAGTAAACGCGCCAAAAGTAATTGTCGGCCAGTGGCAGTTCCTCGATGATGTACTCGACCGCCTCACGCACAAAACCGGCCACCCCGTCGGGATGCTGCGCCTGCACCTCGCGCCGTTGCGGGTAGGGCACACCCAGCAGGCTCATGGTGATCTGCCGTTCGAGCAGCCAGTTAACCGGCGCGGTCCAAAGCCGGGCGCGAACACCATTGCGGTAGAGCCGCCGTTGCTCTTCGACATCGCCCGCGGAAAAGAGCTCGGCGATGCCGGAACCCAGTTCGGGACGCATGCGGAACCACGCCCGAAATGCGCGCGCCACCAGTCCCGACAGACTATGGTAATAGAAACTACCCTGCCGGCCCGCAAACCAGTCGCAGCGGGCATCCCAGAATTCGCGCGCAAAATCGCCCAGTTCGCCGCGCAGCTTTTCCTTGTAGATCAGCGGAAAGCGCGCATGATAGCCGTGCCCGAAAAGAGCAAAGAAGTCGTCAAAATCGAGGTGCTGTATGCCCGCCAGCTTCAGTTCCAGTAGCGCGTTCTGCCGCGGATTCGCATCCACGGCATCGACTCTGCACGCACCGGCAAGGGCGTAATCGAGAACGTTGCAACCCGCGCTGGTGATGGCGAGCACATGGTCGGTTTCGCGCAACTGCAAGGCTTGCCGGTCGACCGCAGGGTCTTCCCAGCAGGTGTTGTAAACCAGCGAGCGGCTGTAGATGGCATCGAACAGCCGCTGATCGATACGGTCGAGCAAGGTGGGTTGGCGCCTCATGGTGTCCGCGGAAAGAATGGCCTTTCCGCAGACTAAGTCGGCTTTGTGACAACACCATGAACGCCGGTCGTCCTGACCGTCGATCGGCTACAGCAAAGGCTTGATGGCGACTTCGCAGAGATTCCGTTGGGGCTCGCTTTGCGGCAAGGCCGCGCAAATGCCAGCAAACACAGGGGCGAGACGGCTCAATACCGCGCGATGCCGGTTGTCGCCGTTCCATTTGACCAGCGTTTGCACGGTACGCTCGACCGCCCGCCGGTTACGCTCATAGAACGCGTTGGGTGTCTTGCCGATTTCGGCCGCCAAGCGACGGCCTGTTTGCTCGATCCTGGCTTCGTCCTGTGCGGCCAGCTCGGTCAATGCGCCCAGATAGGAGGCACCCCACTGGAGTCGCGTGGCCGACCCTTCCGCCGTCTCGAACGCCTTTTCGTACCATTCCAGCGCCCCCTTGGCGTCGCCACGCCGCTTGGCGTGGCTGCCCAGCGCCATCATGAAATAGTACGGCGCTGGCGAACGCTTCAGTTCCGCGCGCATGAGCGCATCGGAGTCATCCAGCCGCCCGGCCTCTTCCAGCAACTGGGCGGCGGTATAGATGACCGACTGTCGTTCGTGACGATCGGTCGTCGCGCGGTCGGCCTGCTTGACCATGTCGCGCGCGGCTTTTATCAGCGGCACCGGCAGCGGAGAGCCCGGCTGACGTGCTTTGGCGAACTGGATTTCGGCAAGGCGAGCTGCAAGCCGCTCGTTCATGGAAAGTGAGGCATCGTCGGCCAGAGCGGACAAACCCTGCGCCCAATGGCCTCCCAGCTTCGCGGGCATGTTTTTGCCTTCGGGATAGAGCCATTTCGCCAGACTGTCGGTGTAATTAACGATGACATCAAACTGCGCGCGCACGCTGGCAGGCGAGGCGAATACACGGGTCAGCACAGATTCTGCCGCCGTCCGATCCACTTCCAGCCGCTTCTCCGCATTCGAGGCGATAGCCAGCGCGCGCAGACGCAAGCGGGTCGCCGTTTCGCCTTCCTTATCGGGAATGGCCTTGGCCAATCGCACCAGAGTATCGACCAGTTGGTCTTCTGGAACCAGTTGAGTGCGGTCGGTCTCCCACGAATAGTCGGCCAGCAGGCTCCACTCGTCATGCGAAAGGGGTTGCCCCGCAAGAGCAGCGACGAGGGTCTGTTTCACGGGCCGCGTGGCGGCCATACCGCGCTCGAGAATGGCAACGTAGCGCTCGTAATCCACTTCACCCGGCAGGCGCGTGATTTCATTGCCATCCGGCCGGAACAGGATCATGGTGGGATAGCCTCGAACCTTGTACTGCTCGCCCAGCCGCTGGCCATCCGGCGTATCACCATCCAGATAGACCGGGATAAAGCGGCGGGTCAGGCGGATGAACGCTTGCCGGTTGAAGATGGTGGCCTTGACCTGGTTGCAGGGCGGACACCAGACTGCCCCCCAATACAGAAAGACCGGCTTGTTGGTCTTTTTCGCCTCGGCAAAGGCACTGGCGACATCGCCGGTGTGCCACGCGATTCCCTGCCCCTGGTGTGCGCCCGCCTCCTTGGCATGAGCGGTTACCGGGGCTGCCAGCACGGAAGTCGCGCCACCCCATCCCGCTCCTGCCATCACCACCGCGCTCAAATACCAGGCCGCACACCGGGTCATCGTTTTCATTCGCATGTTCTCCATCGTTGTTCAACCTACCCAGCGCCGCGCGTTCCGGAACATGCGCAGCCACGGGCTATCGCCCTCGCCCTGCAGCCACTCCTTCGGATGCCAGGACATCTGCACGGTACGCGCCACCCGTTCGGGATGCGGCATCATGATGGTGAAGCGGCCGTCGGCCGTGGTCACCCCGGTCAGCCCGCCCGGCGATCCGTTCGGGTTATAGGGATAGACTTCGGTCGGCGCGCCGGTGTTGTCGATGAAACGCAAAGACGACAGCACCTTGCCCTGATCGGCGGCGTTGTCGAACACCACCCTGCCCTCGCCGTGCGAGACGACAATGGGAATGCGCGAGCCTTCCATGCCGGCGAAAAAGAGCGAGGGCGATTCGAGCACTTCGGTGAGCACGAAACGCGCCTCGAATTGCTCGACGGCGTTGCGACGGAAGGCCGGCCAGTGATCGGCGCCGGGGATCAGGGACTTCAAGGCACTCATCATCTGGCAGCCGTTGCAGACACCGAGCGCAAAGGTATCCGGGCGGTTGAAGAAGGCGGCGAATTCGTCGCGGCAGCCTTCGTGCATCAGGATGGTCTTGGCCCAGCCCTGTCCGGCGCCAAGCACGTCGCCGTAGGAAAAGCCGCCGCAGGCGACCAGACCCTTGAAGTCCTTGAGGCTGACCCGGCCGGCGAGGATGTCGCTCATATGCACATCGACCGCCTTGAAACCGGCACGGTCGAAGGCGGCGGCCATTTCGTAATGGCTATTGACGCCCTGCTCGCGCAGGATGGCCATGGCCGGACGATGGCCGATGGTGATGTAAGCAGCGGCGATATCTTCCTGCGGATCAAAGGTCAGACGAGGCGAAAGGCCGGGGTCCGCCTTGTCCAGAATGCGGTCGTATTCCTGCTGGGCGCATTGCGGATTGTCGCGCAGCGCCTGCATACGGTAGCTGGTTTCCGACCAGGCGCGTTGCAGGTCGATGCGGGTTTCGCGCAGCACCTTCTTGGCGTTACGGACGACGCGGATTTCGTCGCTCATATTCGGGTAGCCGACGAAGTGATAGTGCTCGCCGAGCCCGGCCGAACGCAGCGTCGCAGTGACCTTCTCGCGGTCCGCACGGCGAATTTGCAGCAGCGCGCCGACTTCCTCGTTGAACAGGGCGCGCATCAGGGTCTCGAACGTGCGGCCGGAGAGTTGATCGGGGCGTTTTTCGGCGCCGTCGACGTCAAGCAGTTGCGGGTCGAAGCAGAGGCCGTCCATGTCCAGCGTCACGCCGCAGCGGCCGGCAAAGGCCATTTCGCAGGCGGCGGCGAAGAGACCGCCATCCGAACGGTCATGGTAAGCCAGCAGCAGGCCGTCGCGGTTCAGTTGCTGGATGACGTTGAACAGGGCCTTCAGTTTGGCGGGGTCGTCGACATCCGGCGCATCGTCACCGGTAGCGTTGAACACCTGCGCCAGGGCCGAGCCGCCAAGACGGTTCTTACCCAGATCAAGCAGCAACATTTCACTGTCGCCCTGATCGGTAATCAGTTGCGGCGTCAGCGTCCTGCGCACGTCGGTGACGGCGCCAAAAGCAGTGACAATCAGCGACAGCGGCGAGACAACCTGTTTCCCATCCCAGGCGGTGCGCATCGACAGGGAATCCTTGCCGACGGGGATCGAAATTCCCAGCTCCTTGCAAAGTTGAGAAACGGCGGTGACGGTATCGAACAGGCGAGCATCCTCGCCCGGCGCACCGCAGGCGGCCATCCAGTTGGCAGAAAGCTTGACCTTGTCGAGGACGCCGACATCAGCAGCGGCAAGGTTGGTCAGCGCTTCGGCAATGGCCATACGGCCAGAAGCCGGCGCGTTGAGCACCGCCACAGGCGTGCGTTCGCCCATGGCAAAGGCCTCTCCCAGATAACCGTGGTAAGCCATGGTCGTCACCGCCACGTCGGCCACAGGCACCTGCCAGGGGCCGACCATCTGGTCGCGCGCGGTCATGCCGCCAACGCTGCGGTCGCCAATGGAAATCAAGAAAGTCTTATCGGCCACCGTCGGCAGTTTGAGGATGCGGAAAGCCGCTTCCTTCAGTTCCAGCGCCACCACATCCAGCGGCACGGTTGCGGCTTCGGTGTGCTTGACGTCGCGCGTCATACGCGGCGGTTTGCCGAGCAGCGCTTCCATTTCCATATCGACCGGATTGACGCCGAAATGGGCGTCGGTCACGGTCAGGTGACCGTCGTCGGTCGCCGACCCGACCACCGCGAAAGGGCAACGCTCGCGTTCACAGAGGGCACGGAATTCGTCGATGCGGCCGGGCGGAATAGCCAGCACGTAGCGTTCCTGCGATTCGTTGGACCAGATTTCGGCCGGCGACATGCCAGGTTCCTCGATCGGCACCTTGCGCAGATCGAACACCGCACCGACATGGCCGGAATGCGCCAGTTCCGGCAAGGCGTTGGAAACGCCACCGGCACCGACGTCGTGGATGGAAAGAATCGGATTGTTGCTCCCCATCTGCCAGCAACGGTCGATGACTTCCTGCGCGCGCCGCTGGATTTCCGGATTGCCGCGCTGCACCGAGGCGAAATCGAGGTCTTCGGTGTTGACGCCGGCGCTCATCGAGCTGGCGGCGCCGCCGCCGAGACCGATCAGCATGCCAGGGCCACCGAGTTGCACGAAGAGCGTGCCGACCGGGAAGGTTTCTACCTTGAACGATTGCTCGGCTTGAATGCTGCCCAAACCGCCGGCGATCATGATCGGCTTGTGGTAGCCACGGACCGTGCCGGCCACATCCTGCTCGTAGGTGCGGAAATAGCCGGTCAGGTTCGGGCGGCCGAATTCGTTGTTGAACGCCGCCGCACCGATCGGGCCTTCAAGCATGATGTCGAGCGCCGAGGCGATACGCGAGGGCTTGCCATAGGCGTGTTCCCAAGGCTGCTGCGCGTCCGGCAGATTGAGGTTGGAGACGGAAAAACCGCAGAGACCGGCCTTGGGCTTGGAACCCTTGCCGGTCGCGCCCTCGTCGCGGATCTCGCCGCCCGAGCCGGTGGAAGCGCCGGGGAAAGGCGAAATGGCGGTGGGGTGGTTATGTGTTTCGACCTTGGTCAGGATGTGAGTCAGTTCTTCCTTGTAGCCGTAGCTACCGTCGCCTTGCGGGTAAAAACGGTCAATGGTCGCGCCTTCGATGATCGAGGCATTGTCGGCATAGGCCATCACCGTACCGTGCGGATTGGCCTGATGTGTTTCGCGGATCATGCCGAACAGCGTCTTGTCCTGCATCTGGCCGTCGACAATCCACGAGGCGTTGAAAATCTTGTGGCGGCAGTGCTCGGAATTGGCCTGCGCAAACATCATCAGTTCGACATCGGTCGGGTTGCGGCCGGCCTTGGTGAAGATGTCGAGCAGGTAGTCAATTTCGTCTTCCGACAAGGCCAGGCCGAGGCTGCCGTTGGCATCGACCAGGGCAGCGCGGCCGCCGGCCAGCACATCGACGGTGTTCAGCGGTTTGGGCGCGAAATGGCGGAACAACTCGCCGGCCTGATCAAACCCGGTCAGCACCGACTCGGTCATGCGATCATGCAGCAGCGCAGCGGCGGCTTGCCGCTCGGCTGCGGAAAAGGCGCGGCCGCCCTTCAGTTGAAGGCGGAAGGCGATGCCGCGCTCGATGCGTTCGATGTCGTCAAGATCGCAGTTCCAGGCGATATCGGTGGCCTTGGACGACCAGGGCGAAATGGTGCCGATGCGGGGCGTCACCAGAAAGAGTTCGCCAGCTTCCTCTCCGGGCCCTCGCTCCTCCAGCAGCGTGGCGAGCTTGGTGCGCTCGTCTGCCGTCAGCGCCCGGCGCAGGGCGACGATGTGCCAGTAATCGGCAGCAATCGCGGTCAAATCGGGCAGCGCCTTCGCGAGGCGGGTTTGCAGGCGTTGCAGGCGGAAAGCGGAATAGGCGGAATCGCCCTTGAGGCAGAGAAGGTCGGCCATGATCACTCTGGAAAAACGGGGTTGGCAAAAGCAGCGGGCGCCCCGCAGGGCGCCCGGTTATTCGGTCGATCAATCGATATGGTAATTCGGCGCTTCCTTGGTGATCTGGACGTCGTGGACATGCGATTCGCGTATACCCGCGGAGGAAATCTCAACGAATGTGGCGCGTTCATGCAACTCGGCAATGGTCGGGCAGCCCAGGTAGCCCATCGTCGCCCGCAGCCCGCCCATCAGCTGATGGATGACGTTGAGCACCGGCCCTTTGTGCGGCACACGGCCTTCGATGCCTTCCGGCACCAGTTTGTCGACATTGGCGGTACCTTCCTGAAAATATCGGTCGGCCGCACCCGCCTGCATCGCGCCCAGCGAACCCATGCCACGATACGATTTGTAGTAACGCCCCTGATAGAGTTCGACCTCGCCCGGCGCTTCGTCCGTGCCGGCAAAGAGACCGCCGAGCATGACGACATCGGCGCCCGCAGAGATGGCTTTGGAGATGTCACCCGAATAGCGGATACCGCCGTCGGCAATCACCGAAACGCCGGTCCCCTTCAATGCTTCAACCACATTGGCAATGGCGCTGATCTGGGGAACGCCGACACCGGCGACGATGCGCGTCGTGCAAATGGAGCCGGGCCCAATGCCGACCTTGACCGCGTCGGCGCCACGGTCGACCAGTGCCCGCGCCGCATCCGGCGTGGCGATATTGCCACCGATGACCTCAACCTGCGGGAAATTCTTCTTGACCCATTCGACACGGTTCAGCACGCCGGAGGAATGGCCATGCGCAGTATCAACCACGATCACGTCGACGCCTGCCTCGACCAGCGCCTCGACACGCTCTTCCGTACCTTCGCCCACGCCGACCGCGGCGCCGGCACGCAGGCGCCCTGCCTCGTCCTTGGCGGCAAACGGATGTTCGGTGGATTTGAGAATATCCTTGACGGTGATCAGGCCGCGCAATTCGAAGGCATCGTTGATGACCAGCACGCGCTCAAGGCGGTGCTTGCGGATGAGATCCTTGGCCTCTTCGATGCTGGCGCCTTCCTTCACCGTCACCAGACGGCGCTTGGGCGTCATGATCGCCTTGACCGGCTGGTCCAGATTGGTTTCAAAGCGGAGATCGCGGTTGGTCACAATGCCAACCACCTGCCCGTTTTTGTCCACCACCGGCAAACCGGAAATCTTGTATTGGCGGGTCAACGCCAGCACATCGCGCACCGTCATGTTCGGGCGGACAATGACCGGATCCTTGACGATACCCGATTCAAAGCGTTTGACCTTCGCCACTTCCGCCGCCTGCTGCTTGGCGGTGAGATTCTTATGGATGATGCCGAGGCCGCCTTCCTGCGCCAGCGCAATGGCCAGGCGCCCTTCCGTCACTGTATCCATGGCGGCGGAAAGCAGCGGCAGATGGAGCGTGATATTGCGGGTCAGTTGCGTGGAGAGGCTGACATCGCGAGGCAGAATGTCGGATTGAGCGGGGACGAGGAGAACGTCATCGAAAGTCAGGGATTTTTGCAGAATACGCATGGCCTTTGATCCACAATCACAAAGGTCTATTATACCGTAAGCTCGATTTCCCCCGGACGACCATGAACCAGACTGTGCGCTACTGTCTCTCCCTCGCCTGTGCAACCTTGGCCTCCGCGGCCGCCGTGGCGCAAGTTTATCAATGGAAGGATGAATCGGGGCGCACCGTGATCTCCGATTCGCCCCCGCCAGGCAAATACAAGGCAAAGCGCGAACAGAGCGCGGCGCCCGTCGCCGCCAGCGCCCCTGTGGCGGCAACGTCGGCCGAGAAGGAGATTGAATTCAAGAAGCGGCAGCAGGACGCAAAGGAAAAAGCCGACCGCGAGGCCAAGGAAAAGGCCGCCGCCGACGCCCGCAAACAGGATTGCGCCCAAGCCCAACAGGCCCTGCGGGTACTTGAGTCGAACGAGCGTGTCGCCACCATCAACGAAAAGGGCGAGCGTGAGATTTATGATGCCCAGCGCCGCAAGGCCGAGACGGATCGGGCACGGGCAGCTGTCGCCGAGTGGTGCAAACCTTGAGTAGGCGCCGGCTTCGTAAACCTGGCTAAAGGCCTCCGTTTCGGAAGATTTGCCTGTGTAAATCCTTGGGCTACTCCGCCTCGCCAGCACCTTTCTTCATGACCTTGCCTTCTGCGGCGCGCTGCTTGCGCACCTCCTTCGGGTCGGCAATCAGCGGGCGATAGATTTCAACACGATCGCGATCTCTCAGCGCCGTGTCGAGCTTGGCGAGCTTGGCGAAAATGCCAACCTTGTTTTTACCAAGCTCGATTTCCGGGTACCTGGCGAGCAAGCCCGAGGCTTCTACTGCCTGTTGAACCGTGCTGCCCGCTGGCAATTGCACCGTCACCAGGTCTTGCCGCGCAGGAAGCGCATAACATACGTCGATCCTGATACGCTCTTCAGTCATGCCCTGCTCCATAGACCTGTCCCGCCCGCCGCACAAAGGATTCGACGAAAGTGTTGGCGATGTGATTGAAAACCGGCCCTATGGCCTTTTCAAACAACTTGCTGGAAAAATCGTAATGCAAACTAAATTCCACCTTACAGGCCGTTTCCGCAAGATGCCGAAAATGCCAGTTTCCGTCGAGACGACGGAAGGGGCCATCCACCAGGCGGATCGCAAGATTGTTCGGCGCCGTCTTGCTGTTCTCGGTGGTGAAATGCGATTTGATGCTATGGTAGTTAATGTGCAGCGTAGCCACCGTTTTGCGTTCGTCGCGGAATTGCACCTCGCTACGTGCGCACCAAGGCAGGAAGAGCGGATAATCCTCGCAGCGCTCCACCAAATCGAACATCTGCGCTGCCGAGTGCTCGATCAGTACCGACTTTTCCACCAAGGCCATGAATCAGGCGCCGCCCCGTTTCCTGTAAAATTGTGATTTTAAGTGATCAACCCTCAGCATGAGCATTGCGGTCAATAAAAAAGCGTTTCACGACTACTTCGTCGAAGAGAAAATCGAAGCCGGTATTGCGCTGGAAGGCTGGGAGGTAAAAGCAATCCGGGCCGGTCGCGCGAACATCAAGGAAGCCTATGTCGTGATCAAGTCTGGCGAGATCTTCATTGTCGGCATGCATATCACCGCCCTGCCCACCGCGTCGACGCATATCCAGCCTGACCCCACGCGAACACGCAAGTTGTTGATGCACGGCGGCGAAATCGACAAACTGATCGGCAAGGTCGAGCGCGCTGGTTACGCACTGATTCCGTTGGACCTTCATTACGCCAGAGGACGCATCAAGGCAGAAGTCGGCTTGGCCAAGGGTAAGAAACAACACGACAAACGCGACACCGCCGCCGAAAAAGACTGGAAGCGTCAGCAAGATCGGTTGATGAAGGAAAAACAGCGCTGAGATTTCCTACCCGTTTGGCAAATTGTGAGAGATGGCCTGACTCCCTATAATTGGGTTTCTACAAAACCACAAGGGAAGACAACTATGCAACAAGCACTCAAATGGGCCGCCGCTACGTTGACCGCTTCGCTTTTCCTCGGCGGTTGCGCAAGCACCGACCCGGCGACGCCCGCATCGGCGGCCGTCGCCGCCATGACCGACGCCGAACTGGCTGCAAAGTTGAAGGGGGAATGGACCGGCACCTGGAGCATCGGGCAATACAGCGGCAAGTTCGTGCTGCTGATCAACGAAGCTCAAGGAACCAGCGTTAAGGGCGAAGGACATTTCTACGGCACAGCCAAGGGCGACACCAAAGAAGCGCTCGCCAGCGCCGGCGTCGAAAAAGGCCAACTGATCGCCAAGCAGGCATCTGGCATGGAGTTCAAGCTGAAATTGCGCAACGAGAAGGTATTGCGCGGCAGCTGGTCGGCAGGTGGTTTTGTGGGCGATCTGGACGCCACGCGTAACTGATCCCGATTTCCTAGCAGTGCGGAGGCCGCGCCGCGGCTTCCGCAAGGCTTTACCAACCTTCCCGCGCCACCTTTTCGGCCCAATAAAGAGCCGTGACGGTCTTGCCGTCGGTAATGGCACCCTCGCGCACCGCCGCAGCGGCTTCGTCGTGTGTCAGTTGCACGATCTCGATGAATTCATTGTGATCGAGCGCCTGCTCCCCCGCAAAACGCAATCCGCTGGCGAGGAAGATTTCGATGCGTTCGTCGGAATAGCCCACACACGGATGCGTGACACCCAGATGCCGCCAGTGGTCGGCCTCATACCCGGTTTCTTCACGCAATTCGCGTTGCCCGGTCACCAGGATGTCTTCACCTGGATCGATCTTGCCAGCGGGCAGTTCGAGGATAACGCGACGCAGGGGATAACGGAATTGCCGCTCGAACACCATTCGCCCATCCGGCAGCAGCGGAATGATGACCACCGCGCCGAGATGACGGATATATTCGCGTGTCGAGGATTCGCCATTGGGCAATCGCACAGTGTCCTTGCGCACTTTCAGCAGTGCACCGTCGAAAACACTGCGACTGTCGAGTTCGGTTTCGACCAGATGAAGGTCTTCTGCCACGATCATCTCCTCAAGCAACAACGCCCCGAGAGCGGGGCGTGGAATGGGTTGCAATGCGTTCGGGATTCAGAGCGAATTCTTGAGCGCCGCCGCGCAGATGGACATCAGCCATTGCGGGAATATCCCAAACAACGCGATGGCCAGTCCATTGGCAGACACCAGCACGCGCATGTCAAGCGGCGCGGCAATCGGCGTGGTATCCACCGGAGCATCGAAATACATGATCTTGACGACGCGCAGGTAGTAAAACGCGCCAATGAGCGAAAAGATCACCGCGACGATGGCAAGCCAGTATTGCCCGGAAATAACCACCGCCTGCAACACCGAGAATTTGGCGAAGAAACCGATGAAGAAGGGGATACCGGCCATCGAGAACATGACGATCAGCATCATGCCGGCAAACCAGGGACTGCGTTTGTTCAGGCCCTTGAAATCTTCCAGTTCATCCGCCTCGAAGCCGGCGCGCGCAAGCAGCAGGATCATGCCAAAGGCGCAGGCGGTCATCATGACGTAGGCGAGTACGTAGAACATCGCCGAACTGTAGGCATTCAGGGCCAGCACCGGGTCGGGCCCGCCTGATTTGCGGGCGACCACGCCTGTCACGATGCCCAGCAGCATGAAGCCCATATGCGAAATCGCGGAATAGGCCAGCATGCGCTTGAGATTGGTTTGCGCGATCGCCGCCAAGTTGCCGACTGCCATCGACAGCACCGCCAGAATCATCAGCATGTTCTGCCAGTCCGCTGCCAGGGTCCACAGACCGCTGACCAGCAAGCGCATGACAATGGCAAAGGCTGCAAGCTTGGGTGCGGAACCGATGAACAGAGTCACACCGGTCGGCGCACCGTGATAGACATCCGGTATCCACATGTGGAAAGGTACGACGCCCAGCTTGAAAGCCAGACCCGCCACCAGAAAGACGAGGCCGAAGATCAACACGCTCTTGTTGGCACCACCGGAGGCCAGACGCATAGTCAATTCTGTGATCTCTAGCGTACCGGTCGCGCCGTAAATCATCGACATGCCGTAGAGCAACATGCCCGACGCCAGCGCACCGAGCACAAAGTATTTCATCGCAGCTTCGGTCGAGACGACGCTGTCGCGGTTCATGGCGACCATGGCATAGAGAGACAAGGACAGCAGTTCAAGACCGAGATAGAGCGTCAGGAAATGATTGGCCGAAATCATGACCATCATGCCCAGCGTCGCAAACAATGCGAGCACGTAGAACTCACCCTTGGCCATCGGCTCCCGGTCAAGCACATAGCCTCGCGAGTAGAACAACACGACGATCACCGTCGCATAGAGGAAGAACTTCAGCACATCCGCCATCAAGTCGTCGACGAACATGTTGCTGAACGTAAAGGCAACCTCGCCGGTACTGGTGACCAATTGGATTAGCGCGCAAACAACCAGTGTCGCCTGGGTCAATACAAAAATCGGCGTGCGGCGCGGACTCTTGACGACAAGATCGAGCATCAGGATCACCAGCGCCATGGTGGTCAAAAACAATTCCGGCAGCGCGGGTAGGAGATTGGGGACTACGAAATTCTCGAACATGTCGGCGTCCGTTTACTTGATTTTGCTGTTGGCCACGTGCTGCAAGAGGTCATTGACCGAGGCGTGCATCACGTCGGTGAAAGGCAGCGGGTAAACACCCATCCACAATACGCACGCGGCAAGCAGCGCGAGCACGAAGAATTCGCGGGCGTTGATATCCTTGAGTTCGGCGACGTGGTCATTGGCAACGTCGCCAAAAATCACCCGCTTGTACATCCACAGGGTGTAGGCTGCACCCACGATCATGGTCGTTGCGGCGATGAAAGCCACCCAGAAATTGAACTTGACCGCGCCCAGGATGACCATGAACTCGCCCACAAACCCGGAGGTCGCCGGCAAACCGGAGTTGGCCATCGCAAAGAGCATAAACAGGGCGGCAAATTTCGGCATGGTGTTGACCACACCACCGTAATCGGCGATCTGGCGGCTGTGCATACGGTCGTACATGACGCCGATACAAAGGAACATCGCACCCGACACGAAGCCGTGGGAAATCATCTGGATCAGCGCACCCTCAATACCGATGGCACTGAACATGAAGAAGCCCAAGGTCACGAAGCCCATGTGCGAAATGGACGAATAGGCGACCAGTTTCTTCATGTCCTGCTGCACCAGCGCCACAAAGCCGATGTAGACCACCGCGATCAGCGACAGCGTAATGACGAAACCGGAAAGATGGTGGGAGGCATCGGGCGCGATGGGCAGCGAGAACCTCAGGAAACCGTAGGCACCGAGCTTCAGGGCGATGGCCGCCAGCACGACCGAGCCGCCGGTCGGCGCTTCGACGTGCGCATCCGGCAACCAGGTATGCACCGGCCACATCGGCACCTTGACTGCAAACGCGACCAGGAAGGCGAGGAACAGCCAGATCTGGGCATTCATCGGCAGCGGCAGCTGGTGCCAGTCGAGGATCGAGAAACTGTAGCCGGACTGCACGAACAGGTAGATCAGCGCGATCAGGAACAGCAGCGAACCGGCCAGGGTATAGAGGAAGAACTTGAAGGCGGCGTACACGCGGTTGGGACCGCCCCAGACACCGATGATCAGGTAGAGCGGAATCAACGAGGCCTCAAAGAAGACGTAGAACAGCACGCCATCGAGCGCGCAAAAAATGCCGTTCATCAAGCCCGACATGATCAGGAAGGCGGCGTTGTACTGCGCGACCTTCTCTTCGATTACCTGCCAACCCGCCAGCACCACAGTGATGGTGATGAAGCTGTTGAGCAGCACGAAGAGCATCGAGATGCCATCGACGCCGAGGTGGTAATTGATGCTGAAGCGCGGAATCCAGCTGGTCACTTCGACGAACTGCATGCCACCGTTGCTGATGTTAAACCCCATCCATAGCGGAATGGTCACGACAAAACCCAGCACGGCACCGAGCAAAGCCAAACCACGAGCCAGTGGCGCATTTCGATCCGAACCGGTGAGCAGGACGATCAGGCCAGCAAAAATCGGTATCCAGATCGCGAGGGAAAGCAGCGGGTAAGACGACATGTTATTCCTTGCTTTTCTGCCTTAGGCGCGGTTGATCCAAATGCTCATCAGCACAACTAGGCCAATGATCATCATGAAGGCGTAGTGATACATGTAGCCAGTCTGAAACAGGCGGGTGATGTTGGCCACGAACCCGACTAGGCGGGCTGAGCCGTTGATGATCACGCCGTCGATCACGCCGACGTCACCGCCTTTCCACAGTCCCTTGCCGAGCAGGCGGGCGCCACCAGCGAAGACGATTTCGTTGAAGCGGTCGAAGTAATATTTGTTGTCGAGTAGCGTATAGAGCCCGGAGAATTTCCGCTGGATCGCGGCCGGAATATCAGGCCGCTTCATATAGAAGAACCAGGCCAGCACCACTCCGGCGAGCGCCAGGAAGAAGGGCAGGCTGGTCAGCGCATGTATTCCCATGGCCACGGCGCCGTGGAACTCCTCCGCCAGATGGTGCATGGCGGGATGCGCCTCGGCATCGATGACGATGGCTCCCTGGAAGAAGTCGCCATAGAGCATCGGCTGGATCGTCAGATAGCCAATGGCGACGGACGGAATGGCCAGCAACACCAGCGGCAACCAGACGACCCAGGGGGTCTCGTGCGGCTTTTCGCCCGGTGCGAGGCCGTGGTGATGGTCGGCGGAGGCTTCCTCGTCATCGTGGTCATCGTGATGATCGTGATGGCCCTTCCCGAAACGTTCTTCGCCGTGGAAGACCAGGAAATACATACGAAAAGAATAGAAGGCAGTGACGAAAACACCCGCTAGCACGCAGTAATAGGCGAAAGTCGATCCCGGGATGTGCGCCAGTTGCACCGCCTCAATGATCGAATCCTTGGAATAGAAGCCGGAGAGGAAAGGCGTACCGATCAGCGCCAGCGAACCGACCAGGGAAGTGATCCAGGTGATCGGCATGTACTTTCTCAGGCCGCCCATGTTGCGGATGTCCTGATCGTGGTGCATGCCGATGATGACAGAACCCGCCGCCAGGAACAGCAGCGCCTTGAAGAAGGCGTGCGTCATGAGGTGGAAGATGGCCACCGAGTAGGCCGAAGCGCCGAGCGCCACAGTCATGTAACCGAGCTGCGACAGGGTCGAATAGGCCACGACGCGCTTGATGTCGTTCTGGATGATGCCGAGGAATCCCATGAACAGCGCGGTGATGGCGCCGATGACGATGACGAAGGAGAGCGCCGTCGTAGACAGCTCGAACAGCGGCGACATGCGCGATACCATGAAGATGCCCGCCGTCACCATCGTCGCGGCGTGGATCAGCGCCGAAATCGGGGTCGGGCCTTCCATCGAATCGGGCAACCAGACATGCAGCGGTACCTGCGCCGACTTGCCCATCGCGCCGATGAACAGGCAGATGCAGGTGACCGTCAGCAGCGACCAGTCGGCCGTACCCCAGATGTTGATCGTGGCGGCCGCGAATTCCGGCGCTTTCTTGAACACCGTGGCGTAGTCGAGGCTACCGAAATGCGCCAGGATCAGGCCGATGCCGAGGATGAAACCGAAATCGCCGACCCGGTTGACCAGAAAAGCCTTGAGGTTGGCATAGATCGCGGTCGGACGGGTATACCAGAAACCGATCAGCAGGTAGGAGACGAGACCCACCGCTTCCCAGCCGAAGAACAACTGCATGAAGTTGTTGCTCATCACCAGCATCAGCATCGAGAAGGTAAAGAGCGAGATGTACGAGAAGAAGCGGTTGTAGCCCGGATCGTCGTGCATGTAGCCGATGGTGTAGATATGCACCATCAGCGACACAAAGGTCACGACCAGCATCATGGTCACCGTCAGGCTGTCGATCAGGAAGCCGACTTCAAACTTGTAATCGCCGCTGGTCAACCAGGAATAGGCCGTGCCGTTGAAGACGTGGCCGGCCTGCACATCCTGAAAAATCATCACGGACGCTGCAAAGGCGATCGCGACGCCGGCGATGGTCACCGTATGTGCCAGCCAGCGCGGGATCACTCGGCAGAACAGACCGGCGATGAGGGCGCCGATCAGCGGCGCCAGGGGAACGAGCAGATAGAGGTTTTTCATTTCCATGATGACGCTTATCCCTTCAGGCTGCCCAGATCATCGACGTGGATGCTCTTCAGGTTGCGGAACAGGACGATCAGGATGGCCAGGCCGATGGCCGATTCAGCCGCCGCGACGGTCAGGATGAAGAAAACGAACAACTGGCCTGAAAGATCGCCAAGGAAATGCGAGAAGGCCACGAAATTCATATTCACGGCCAGCAGCATAAGCTCGATGGCCATCAGCAGCACCAGCAGGTTCTTGCGGTTCAGGAAAATGCCCACGACGCTGATCGCAAACAGGATCGCGCCGAGGATCAGAAAATGCGAAAGGGTAAGGGTCAGCATGACGATCCCAGCCTCATTCTTTCTCAACCGGCATTTGCAGCACACGGACGCGATCCTGCGCCTTGACCGCAATCTGCTTGGACGGATTGATGTACTTAGTATTCTTCGGACCGCGATGAGTCAGCACGATGGCGGCGATCATGCCGACCAGCAGCACGATGGATGCCAGCTCGAAGGGATAGACGTAGTCGCTGAACATCAGCGCGCCCAGCGTCTTTACGTTAGAAACATTGGCCGGCTCGATGGCATCGGCCGCCGGCACTTGGAAGTAGCGGCTGCCCAGCACCATGCCCATTTCAAGCACCATCAGCAGGCCGATCACGACCCCCAGGGGAAGATGCTTCCAGAACCCTTGCCGAATGCGATCCATGTTGATATCGAGCATCATCACGACGAACAGGAAAAGCACCATCACGGCACCGACATAAACCAAGATGATCGCGATGGCCAGGAATTCCGCTTGCAAGAGCGCCCAGATAGCGCCACAGGTAAAAAACGCGAGGATCAAGTGCAGCGCCGCGTGGACCGGGTTACGCGCCGTGATCACGCGCATGCTAGCGAAGATCAGGACGGCAGCAAAAGCGAAGAAGGTCAGGGTGGGGATATCCATCGTCTTGTCTCGTTATCGATAGGCGGCGTCGTTGGCGCGATCCTTGGCGATCTGCGCTTCGTAGCGGTCGCCATTGGCGAGCAGCATCTGCTTGGTATAGTGAAGATCGCCGCGCTTTTCGCCGTGGTACTCGAAAATGCGGGTTTCAACGATGGCATCGACCGGGCAAGCTTCTTCGCAGAAACCGCAGAAAATGCATTTGGTCAGGTCAATGTCGTAGCGGGTCGTGCGGCGGGAGCCGTCGGCGCGCGGTTCGGCCTCGATAGTGATGGCCAGCGCCGGGCAGACCGCCTCGCAGAGTTTGCAGGCAATGCAGCGTTCCTCGCCATTCTCGTAGCGGCGCAGGGCGTGCAAGCCACGAAAGCGGAAGCTCTGCGGCGTCTTTTCTTCGGGGTATTGCACAGTGATCTTGCGGGCGAAGAAATACTTGCCCGTCACCGCCATGCCCTTGAACAGCTCCTTCAGGAAGAGGCTGTTGATGATTTCCTTCATCGCACCCATGAATAGCGCCTCACTTCCAGATATTGAGCGGCGACATCATCCAGATGCCGACAACGAAGAGCCAAATCAGACAAAGCGGCACAAAGACTTTCCAGCCCAAGCGCATGATCTGGTCGTAGCGGTACCGCGGGAAGGTGGCGCGGAACCACAGGAACAGCACGAGCAACACGAACACCTTGGCGAATAACCAGAGCGCGCCGTCCGGCAGGAAGCCGACCGGCGACGACCAGCCACCCAAAAAGAGCAGCGCGGTCAGGGTCGACACCAGGATCATGTTGGCGTATTCGGCCAGGAAGAACAGCGCGAAGGCCATACCCGAGTATTCGACGTGGAAACCGGCAACGATTTCCGATTCACCTTCCGCGACGTCGAAGGGCGCGCGGTTGGTTTCGGCCAGCGCGGCGATGAAATAGACCACGAACATCGGCAACAGCGGCAACCAGTTCCACGACAGGAAAGTCAAGCCCATCTCGGCGAAACGGCCACGCTCCTGGGCCTGTACGATTTCGACCAGGTTCAGGCTGCCGGAAACCATCAACACGGTGATCAGCGCGAAGCCCATGGCGATTTCGTAGGAGACCATCTGCGCCGCCGAGCGCATGGCGCCGAGGAAGGCGTACTTGGAATTGGATGCCCAGCCGGACAGGATGATGCCATACACCCCCATCGACGTGATCGCCAGAATGTAGAGCAGGCTGGCGTCGATATTGGCCAGAACCAGCGTGTCGGTAAAGGGAATCACTGCCCAGGCCGCCAGCGCCGGCGCGATGGCCAGCATCGGGGCGATGATGAAGATGGCCTTGTTGGCGCCAGAGGGAACGACGATTTCCTTGAACAGCAGCTTCAGGCCGTCGGCGATCGGCTGGATCAGGCCCCATGGACCGACACGGTTCGGGCCGATGCGCACCTGCATGTAGCCGATGACTTTTCGTTCCAGCCAGGTCAGGTAGGCGACGCCGAGCATCAGCGGCGCGACGATCAGGACAATCTTGACCATCGCCCAGACCAGCGGCCAGAGGCCGCCGAACAGGCCGTGGCCCATGTTGGTGAGGGAAAGCAGCATGGCATCCATTTATGCGCGCTCCACGGAAATCGGGCCAAACATGTCGCCCAGCGCCGCCGTCGCGGCATGGGCCGCGGCAACGCGGACGCCATTGACCGGCACGCCGGCATCGGCCTGCAAGGCCAGTTCGGCACTGCCCTGCCCCTGCCGCACGCGGACGCGGGCGGCGCCCGCCAACCCCTGCGCCGCGAGGGTGTCGGGATGCAGACGGGCAACCGGCACGCCAGCGTCGCGCGTCTGTTGCAGCGCCGCCGCACGCCGCACCAGCGGATCGGCGAAATGAATGGGCACGTCGGCGATGCGCTCGAGACCGGCGGCGGGCGCAGCCAGGGCGACCGCGACGCCGTTGAGGCCGTTGTCGAGGCCAGCGGCGAATTCAGCGCCCTTACCGAGTACTTCGTCGCGCACTTCCTCGCTGGTCAGGTAGTCGAAACCGGGCAGATTCAGGACATTGCCCAGCACACGCAGTACCTTCCAGCCCGGGCGCGCATCGCCGCGCGGCTTGACGACGCCATTGAAGCTCTGGATGCGGCCTTCGGCATTGATGAAGGTGCCGGCGGTCTCGGTAAAGGGAGCCACTGGCAACAGCACGTCCGCGTAATCGAGCGCCGGCGCATGCTTGAACGCCGACAGCGCGACGACCATCTTGGCTTGCTGCAGCGCGGCCAGCGCGACTTGCGGGTTGGCGCAGTCGAATTCCGGCTCGATGCCCATCAACACATAGGCCTGGCGTGGCTGCTCGAACATCGTGCGGGCGTTGGCGGCAGAGGGTACGGAGCCAGCCACATAAGCGCCAACGCTATTGGCCGCTTCGCCGAGGAAACCCACGATCGCACCGGTCAATTTGCCGAGTTCCAGCGCCACCGCCTGCACCTGAGCGGCTTGCGGCGACTGGACGGCGGCATTGCCGAGCAACACGGCCTTCTTTTCGCCTTCGACCAGACTCCCCGCAATGCGGCGACTGGTTTCGCAAACTTCGACACCCGCGACTTCCGCGGGCACCGCGACGCCCTTGGCTTCGGCGGCGGCCTTGACGACGGCAGCCAGACCATTGACAAGTTGCGACGGCGCGACCGTGCGGCGGGCGTGCAGTTTAATCAGTTCGTCGTCACCACCGAGCGTCAGCAGGCTGACCTTGCTGCGCTTGCTGGCGGCCAGACGCAGGCGCTGCGCCAACAGGGGCTGATCCTTGCGCAGGAAGGCGCCGACGACCAGCACCGCATCCTGCTGCGCCAGTTCGGCAATGCGCATTCCCAGCCAGGGCGTGCCGGCACGCTTGCCGTCGGCGGAGAAGTCGCTCTGGCGCGGCCGGCTGTCGATATTGCCGGAACCAAGACCCTGCACGACCTTCTTCAACAGCGCCAATTCCTCCAGCGTCGAATGCGGCGAGGCCAGCGCTGCGATGGTTTCGCCGCCATGGTCGCGGGCGATGTCCTTCAGGCCGTGGGCGACATAGTCGAGCGCGACGTTCCACTCCACCTCGCGCCACTCGCCGCCCTGCTTGACCATCGGCTTGGTCAGGCGTTCGTCGGAATTGAGGGCCTGGTACGAGAAGCGATCCTTGTCGGAAAGCCAGCATTCGTTGATATCTTCGTTTTCGTGGGGCAACACGCGCATCACGGTGTCGTGCTTGACCTGCACCACCAGATTGGCGCCGAGCGAATCGTGCGGACTCACCGAGCGGCGGCGCTGCAATTCCCACGAACGGGCGGTGAAGCGGAACGGCTTCGAAGTCAGTGCCCCAACCGGGCAGAGGTCGATCATGTTGCCCGAGAGTTCGGAATCCACCGAGCGGCCGAGGAAGGTCGTGATCTCGGAATGCATGTTCCGGTTGGACATGCCCAGTTCCATGATGCCGGCGATTTCCTGGCCGAAACGGACGCAGCGCGTGCAATGGATGCAGCGGCTCATTTCCTCCATGCCGACCAGCGGACCGACATCCTTATGGAAGACGACGCGCTTTTCTTCGGAGTAGCGGCTCTTCATCGGGCCGTAACCCACGGACATGTCCTGCAACTGGCATTCACCGCCCTGATCGCAGATCGGGCAATCGAGCGGATGATTGATCAGCAGGAATTCCATCACGCCCTTCTGGGCCTTGATGGCCAGTTGGGAGTGCGTGAACACCTTCATGCCGTTCGTCACAGGCGTCGCGCAGGCCGGCAACGGCTTGGGCGCCTTCTCGACCTCCACCAGACACATCCGGCAATTGGCGGCAATCGACAATTTCTTGTGGTAGCAGAAATGCGGAATATAGACCCCGACCTGCTGGGCCGCATCCATCACAGTGCTGCCATCGGGCACTTGTGCCTTCTTGCCGTCGATTTCGATTTCTAACATGTCTCGACTCTTCTCGTCTGTTGGGGTTTCCAGGCCTTACTCGAAATGATGGAAACCGCTCCCCGCCCACTGCACGTCCTTCGGCACCAGGCAGGTCTTGTGCTCGATGTGATATTCGAATTCCTTGCGGAAGTGCTTGACGAAACTCTGCACCGGCAGGGCGGCGGCATCACCCAGCGCGCAGATAGTGCGGCCCATGATGTTGCCCAGCACGTTGTTCAGCAGATCCAGATCCTCCGGCTTACCCAGCCCGTTCTCGATACGATGCACGATCTTGTACATCCAAGAGGTGCCCTCGCGACAGGGTGTGCACTGACCGCAGGATTCTTCGTAATAGAAGTACGACAGGCGCTCTAGCGACTTGACCATGCAGGTGGTTTCATCCATCACGATGACCGCGCCCGAGCCCAGCATGGAGCCGGCCTTGGCAATGGCATCGTAATCCATGGTGGTATCCATCATCACGTCGCCCGGAATCACCGGCGCCGAGGAACCGCCAGGAATGACCGCCTTGATCTTGCGTCCGCCACGCATGCCGCCCGCCATCTCGAGCAGGGTCGAGAACGGCGTGCCCAGCGGGATTTCGTAGTTGCCAGGACGCTTGACATGGCCAGACACGGAGAACAGCTTGGTCCCCCCGTTGTTTGGTTTGCCGAGATTGAGGAATTCCTCGCCGCCCATCTTCAGAATGAACGGAATCGACGCCAGCGTCTCGGTGTTGTTGATCGTCGTCGGCTTGCCGTACAGGCCGAATGAGGCGGGGAACGGCGGCTTGAAGCGCGGCTGCCCCTTCTTGCCTTCGATCGATTCGAGCAACGCGGTTTCTTCACCGCAGATGTAGGCACCGTAGCCGTGATGAGCGAACAGTTCGAAATTGAAGCCGCTGCCGAGGATGTTCTGTCCGATGAACCCGGCAGCGCGCGCTTCGTCCAGGGCTTCTTCAAAGCGTTGGTAGATTTCGAAGATTTCGCCGTGGATGTAATTGTAACCGCCCGTCGCGCCGATGGAATAAGCCGCAATCGCCATGCCCTCGATGACCGAATGCGGGTTATAGCGCAGAATGTCTCTATCTTTGAAAGTCCCGGGCTCGCCTTCGTCGGAATTGCAGACGATATACTTGTCGCCCGGCAACGAACGCGGCATGAAGGACCACTTCAAACCGGTCGGAAAGCCCGCACCGCCGCGGCCGCGCAAAACCGATTTCTTGACCTCGCTGATCACCTGTTCCTGCGGAATCTGCTCCGCAAGTATCTTCTTCAGCATTTCGTAGCCGCCACGGGCCACGTAATCTTTGAGCCGCCAGCTGTGGTCGCCGTTGAGGCCGGCCGTCAGCACGCCGTGAATATTGCCGAGCAAGGCCATTATTTGCACTCCTCCAGCAAGCGGTCGATCTGCTCAGGGGTCATCCGGCCGCACATGCGGTGGTTGTTCAGCAGCAATACCGGCGCATCACCGCAGGCACCCTGGCATTCGCCTTCCTTGACCGTGAACTTGCCGTCCGGCGTCGTTTCGCCCGGGCCGATGCCCAGTTTTTGCCGCAGGTACTCGACTGCGTGATAGGCGCCCGACAGTGCGCAGGGTAGATTAGTGCACACGGTCAGCTTGTGCTTGCCCACCGGCTTCAGTTCGTACATCGAATAGAAGGTGGCGACTTCCCACGCCGCTACGGGCGGCATGCCGAGATAGTTGGCGACGAATTCAACCGTTTCCGGCGCCAGCCAGCCCTTCTCGTCCTGAGCGATGGCCAGGCAAGCCATCACGGCCGACTGCTTCTGTTCAGCCGGATATTTGGCGACCTCGCGGTCGAATCTCTTGAGCGATTCAGCGGATAACATCAGCGGTCGATCTCACCAAAAACGACGTCCTGGGAACCGATGATCGTCACGACATCGGCAATCATGTGGCCACGGCTCATTTCGTCCATGCCGGCCAGATGCACGTAGCCGGGCGCCCGGATCTTCATGCGGTAAGGCTTGTTGGCACCGTCGGAAACGAAATAGATGCCGAACTCGCCCTTCGGGTGCTCGATGGCGGCATAGGCCTCGCCCGGCGGCACGTGGATACCCTCGGTAAAGAGCTTGAAGTGGTGAATCAACTCTTCCATGTTCGATTTCATCGATTCGCGCGGTGGCGGCGCCACCTTGAAATTGTCTGAAATCACCGGCCCCGGGTTCTTGCGCAGCCAATCGATACACTGTTTGATGATACGGTTGGATTGCAGCATTTCTTCCATCCGCACCAGATAGCGGTCGTAGCTGTCGCCATTGACGCCGACCGGAATGTCGAAATCGACCTTGTCGTAGGCGGCATAGGGCTGCTTTTTGCGCAGATCCCAAGCAAAACCCGAACCGCGCAACATTGCGCCGGTAAAACCCATCTGCAGTGCACGTTCGGGCGACACGATCCCGATCCCGACCAGACGCTGTTTCCAGATACGATTATCAGTCAGCAGGGTGTGATATTCGCTGTGATATTTCGGGAAGCGCTCGGTGAAATCCTCCAGGAAATCGAGCAGCGAGCCTTGCCGGTTTTCGTTGAACGCAGCCACCGCCTTGGCATTTTTCCAGGGGGACACTTCGTATTGCGGCATCCGGTCCGGCAGATCGCGATAGACGCCGCCCGGCCGGTAATAGGCCGCGTGCATGCGCGCGCCAGAGACCGCTTCATAAACGTCCATCAGGTCTTCGCGCTCGCGGAAGGTGTAGAGCGCCATAGTCATCGCGCCAACGTCCAGCGCGTGACAACCGATCCAGAGCAGGTGATTCAGAATGCGGGTGACCTCGTCAAACATCGTGCGGATGTACTGGCCGCGTTCGGGCACCTCGATATTGAGCAATTTCTCGATTGCCAAACAATAGGCATGTTCGTTGCACATCATCGACACATAGTCGAGGCGGTCCATGTAGGGCACGGACTGGACCCAGGTACGGGTCTCCGCCAACTTTTCGGTGGCGCGATGGAGCAGCCCGATGTGCGGATCCGCACGCTGGACGACTTCGCCGTCGAGCTCAAGCACCAACCGCAGCACACCGTGCGCGGCCGGGTGTTGTGGACCAAAATTTAGCGTGAAATTGCGGATATCAGCCATGAGCCGGGTCTCCGTAGGTATCTTCGCGCACGATGCGCGGTGTGTTTTCGCGCGGCTCGATCGTCACCGGCTGGTAGATCACCCGAGCCTGCTCTGGGTCGTAACGCATCTCGACGTGACCCGAAATCGGGAAATCCTTGCGGAAGGGGTGCCCGATGAATCCGTAATCGGTCAGGATGCGGCGCAGATCGGGATGACCCGGGAACACTACGCCATAAAGGTCAAACGCTTCGCGCTCGAACCATTCCACGCTTTTCCAGATGTCGATCACCGAGGCCACCGAGGGGAACTCGTCATCGTCGGCAAACACACGGACACGCAAACGCCAGTTGTGTGCTATCGACAATAGATGCACCACGACAGCGAAGCGCTTGCCTGCCCACGGCTGGTTACCGAAGGTGGAATAGTCGACGCCGCAAAGGTCGATCAATTCTTCAAAACCCAGATCGTGTTGGTCGCGCAGTGTCTGCATGACCTCAAGATAATCGTCGGCGGCGACTTCGATGGTCAACTCGCCCAGAGCGAGCGTATCGGACCTCAGGCGATCGCCGAGGTGCGTCTGGAGATTCTGGCGCAGCGTTTCCAGCTTGGCGGACATAGTCAATCAGCCTCGGAATTTATCGGGCAATGGTGTTGGTACGGCGAATCTTGTTCTGCAACTGCAGGATGCCGTAGATCAGTGCTTCGGCGGTTGGCGGGCAACCGGGAACGTAAATGTCGACCGGTACAATGCGGTCGCATCCACGCACCACCGAATACGAGTAGTGATAGTAGCCGCCGCCATTGGCACAGGAACCCATGGAGATCACCCAACGCGGCTCCGGCATCTGGTCGTAGACCTTGCGGAGAGCAGGCGCCATTTTGTTGGTGAGGGTGCCGGCCACGATCATCACATCCGATTGACGCGGACTCGGGCGGAAAACTATGCCGAAGCGATCCAGGTCGTATCGCGCCACACCGGCATGAATCATCTCCACGGCACAACACGCCAACCCAAAAGTCATGGGCCACATCGAGCCAGTGCGCATGTAGTTGATCAGCTTGTCAGCCGTCGTGGTGATAAAACCTTCTTGCAGAATACCTTCTATGCTCATTGAATTCGCCTCATTCCCATTCCAACGCCCCCTTGGCCCAGGCATAGATGTAGCCCACGACCAGAATGGCTATGAACACGATCATTTCGACGAAACCGAACAGCTTGATCGAGTCGGACGCGACAATATCCTTGAAAACCGTCGCCCAGGGCACCAGGAAGGCGATTTCCAGATCGAAGAGAATGAAGAGAATGGCAATCAGGTAATAGCGCACGTCGAATTTCATGCGCGCGTCCTCGAACGCCTCAAAACCGCACTCGTAGGGAGAAAGCTTTTCGGTGTCCGGCTTGTTGGGGGCGACGACCCAGCCCAGAACAACAGGTATCACACCCACGGCAATACCGACCAGCACGAAGATCAGGATTGGAAAGTAATTTTCCATAACCGCCAAAGTTCAGTTGTTAGCGGGATAACCCGCGGATTGGTGCCGACGGCGAGACTCGAACTCGCACAGCTTTCGCCACTACCCCCTCAAGATAGCGTGTCTACCAATTTCACCACGTCGGCACTGCAACAAACAAGCCCTACAGCGATTCACCTGAATCAAACCATCTTTTTATTTTGGCACGTCTTTGGCTTTGGAATCCGCCCCAACAGGAGCAGCAGGCGTTTCCACAGCGGCCTGAGAAGGCTGCGATTTTACCGGTTCTTGCATCACACTGCCAGTTGTTTTTGGCTGATTCGACGCCATAAATGCCAGCGTCAAACTTGTTGCGAAAAACACGGCGGCGAGAATTGCGGTGGTGCGGCTCAGAAAATTGGCCGAACCGGTTGCGCCGAACAAACTGCCCGAGGCACCGCTTCCGAAGGCAGCCCCCATGTCGGCACCCTTGCCGTGTTGCATCAGCACCAAGCCAATGACCGCCAGTGCGGCCAGGATGTGTACTGCCAGAACAATCGAAAAAAGCAAATTCATGATGTAACCCAATCCTTAATTTGCCGAACGGCAAATATGCAAAAAATCATCCAAAACCAGAGAAGCGCCGCCGATCAACCCGCCATCGATATCAGCCTGCGAAAACAACTCGGCCGCATTCTGCGGTTTGACGCTGCCACCGTAGAGAATCTGTAGCGCCTCGCCCACACTTCCGTTCGCCTCAGCGACGCGGGCGCGGATGTGCGCGTGCACTTCCTGCGCCTGCTGCGGCGATGCGGTACGACCGGTGCCAATAGCCCAAACAGGTTCATAAGCGACCACCGCTCTTGCCATGGCGTCGATACCGCACAGGGCCGTCACGGCGTCGAGCTGAGCATCGATCACTGTCAGCGTCTCGCCTGCCTCGCGCTCAGCCAAGGTTTCGCCAACGCAGAGGACGGGCGTCAGCCCCTGCGCCAACGCAGCCTGAAACTTGTTCGCCACATCACCATTTGTTTCGCCATAGAGCGCCCGACGCTCGGAGTGTCCGACCAACACATAGCGACACCCGAAATCGGCCAGCATCTCAGCAGAGACTTCGCCAGTATAGGCGCCTTGCTTATGCTGGCTGCAATTCTGCGCCCCCCAGGCCACGGGCGTGCTCTGCAAAATCGTACGCGCCTGTTCCAGATAGGGGAACGGCACGCAAACCGCGACCGCGCACGTGAGAGCTGCGGAATCACTCAGCCCCTGAAGCAGCGCGCGATTAGTCTCCAATCGACCATGCATCTTCCAGTTGCCAACTACCAGTTTGTTGCGCATGCTCGCCGCCGTAGGGCTAAAAAAAGACCGGGAATTTTATCAATCCCGGCCTTGTTCCGTCAAATTATGCCAGCGTTCTGCGCATACTCGCCGCTCTGAATGGCGCATCGGCCTCAATTTTGCGGAACGGTCGGCCTGGGCACGACCGCCCATTGCGGAGCAACAGTATAGTCGGGTTTTATGGAACGCGCGGCAAAGAGATCCCACGCTGCTTTCGCACCCGGCAGCGCATACGTAGCAGCCACCGCCAACGCGGGTTGCATGTTGGCAGGATATCCAGTCGCCGAATCCGCATAACCATCCATCTCACCCACGCGCCAAGGAATACGACCGACCTTCTGATCCTTGTCCCGCTGTGTGCGCCAGTCGGCTTGAGCCTGACTACCGCAAGGCTGATCAAGGTAACGGGCGCCGGTGCTGTTGACGAGCGGAATAGCCTGTCCGTTGGCATCCTTGGCCCGCATGGTGGCTTGGTATGCATCAGCCAGATTGCCGAACAACGCAGCACCTGGGGCGGGCCGCACAGCGAGCGCGTACACGGCAGCGTCGATCCAGCAGTAGCCGGGCGCGGTCATCCGCCCGATCGGAAACTTTGCCTTCCAAGCGAGGATCGGCTTCGCGGAACTGAAGCCCATTTCAGTCAGGTACCCCATGGTCCAGGTGAAGAAATCGTCCTGCCAGGGTGCCAGCCCGGTGTTCGTCCCTGCCGGCGTATCGTAATTGGTAGGCATGAAAGCATACTGTCCGGTGCCATCGAGCACACCGAGCGCATTGGGATTGGCTGTTACATAGTTGGTGTTGTACCACTCTAGATTGTCGGCCAGACGATCAGCAAAGTAAGTTTTCATGGGATGCCCATCTGGCGTGATATATGCGGCATGGGCAATCGTTCGCATCGACCAGGCTTGCCCGCGAATCTGGTGGTTGGCGAGTATTCCCTTGCTCAATTGCCGGTAATAGGGATTCTGATAGACCATCGTGAAATTGGCCCAGAAGTGCATTTCCTCGAGATGATAATAGTCCCCGGTCAAGGCGTAGGGCAGGTAGGAAAACGACGGTTGGTGCTCCGAATCTGCCACGTAGTTGTATGGCGCTGTCGAGCAATCCCCCCCGCAAGCTGGAAACGCTTCACTCTTCTTGGTCACCGGGTTGTTTGCCAATCCAGGTACCGCGAGCAGCGTCATGTAAGGATAGTCGACCAAGCTGACCGGCAAATCGGTCCTTTTGTCACGGTAGTGCATCGGCCAACTGCCGGCCAAATCAGCTGCCCCCAGGGTCACTGTTCGGGCACGATCATCCATGCTCAGCAGATACATAGCACTCCACTGCGGCAACGGGCCAATGTCTGGCCTTCCACCGGTAGTCGGCATATAGGTCACGACCATTCCCGGCGCCATCAAACCGGTATTGGCCGCAGCCCAGCTCTTAGCCAGCGCGCCCAGAGCGGTTTCCGAAATGGTCAATGCGGGATCGTAGGAGGGGAATGCATGGGAAGCCAACAAATAGCCGATGTTGTGGCGCACAGCCATCTGGGGCTCGCTCCCCCACCAATAGATCTTCCGCCAGCGCGCGTGATGGAAATGTGTCAGCCCCGCTTGCGTATAAACCGTGCGCCCACCCACGTCTATCTGCAAGTCATAGGTAAAATTTTTCGGGGCCGGCTCGTAGGCCCAGTTGTTCTCCAGCGTCACATCGACCCGAGCGTTTTTTGCGCCTGGATACCAGCGCACGCCAAAACGCGCAGTGAGATGGGGGTGAGCATTGCCTTGCACATCCTTAAGTGCACCAGAAATCAGCCATTCGTTGGCGACCGGGCCGCTCAACCAAGGCTTGGCATCGCCCTGCAGCAATGTCTCGGCGGCAGCCCGATAGGTCTGACCGGCAATCTTGACCTGCACACTGGCGCTAAATCCGGCGTCGATCAGATCAGCAGGTTTCAAGCCCGGGCTTGCAGTCGGCGAAGATTGCGCCAACTGAACGACACGCGTCTCGTTGGCCGAGAGTCCGGGTAACAGGCCCGACAAAATGGCATGCCTGGCCGAACCGTCGGCATGGGTTGCCTTGACGTCGACCTGCAATGGAATCGAACTACCATCGCCCAATAACGCCGAAAGGGTTTTATTGCGCGGAAGGTCGCCGGGAACAAAAACCTGTCCAAAACTAAAGGGGACCTGCGTTTGAGCAGATTGTGCGGAACTCGCCAGAGTCACGTCAGTGACTACACGAGGCGCCACCAGTGGCGGCGGCACGGGCGTTTCGGTCTGGGGCGCGCTGGCGCCGCCTCCACCTCCGCCACATGCGGCAACAAGAGCCGCACCAATCGCGACCGCCCACGCCTTGCGGATTTCCATCTTCGCATTCTCCTGGAAAACGAACCAGACGAGCGCCGTCCTAAAGCGGTGGATTTGCCGCCTGCCTATTCGCTCGAGGATGAGCGTGCGTTACGCACCACTGCCGCCAGTTCTTCGGCACAGCCCACCACCACGTTTTCATCTTCGCCTTCGACCATCACACGCAGTAAAGGTTCTGTGCCCGACGCCCGCAGGAGTACGCGGCCTCGCCCCGCCAAGCATGCCTCGGCGGCGCGCTGCGCATCGAGAATGCCAGCATCGTTCTGCCACGGAAAACCTTTGACGATGGGTACGTTGATCAGCTTTTGCGGATAGAGTTTCAGACCCGACAACAAATCGCCCAGCGTGCGCTGATGCGTCCGCATGACTGCGAGCACCTGTAGAGCAGCAATGATGCCGTCGCCGGTCGTGTGTCTGTCCAGACAGAGGATGTGCCCGGAATTTTCGCCACCGTATAACCATCCTTTCTCGGTCAGCATTTCGACGACATAGCGATCGCCGACCGCCGCCCGTGCAAAAGGCACTTCCAGCTTGGCCAGCGCATGTTCAAGCGCCAGGTTACTCATCAACGTTCCCACCACGCCCGCAACCTTGCACTGTTTCTGACGGCCAACCACGATGGCATACAGCAATTGATCGCCGTCGAATAGATTGCCGTGGGCATCGATCATCTGCACGCGGTCGCCGTCGCCGTCCAGCGCGATCCCCAGATCGGCACGCTGGGCCAGAACGGCGTCCCGCAACGCCTGTGGTTCGGTAGCGCCAACGCCATCGTTGATGTTGAGGCCATTCGGTTGCACACCAATGCGGACAACCTCCGCCCCCAATTCGTGGAACACGTCAGGGGCTACTTGATAAGCGGCACCGTGCGCACAATCCACGACAATCTTTAGCCCGCGCAGATCAAGGTCGTTCGGAAAAGTACTCTTGCAAAATTCGATATAGCGACCGCGCGCATCGCTGATCCGGCGTGCCCGTCCCAATTCGGCGGGCGGCACGCAAGCGATGGGTGCATCGATGCCGGCTTCGATCTCGGCTTCGACCGCATCGGGCAACTTGGTGCCTTGCGCCGAGAAAAACTTAATGCCGTTGTCGTAGTATGGGTTGTGCGAGGCCGAGATGACGATCCCTGCCTGCAAGCGTTGTGCGCGTGTCAGATATGCGATGGCTGGCGTTGGCAAAGGTCCGACCAGGCAAACATCGACCCCTGCTGCCGAGAAACCGGCCTCCAGCGAGGCTTCGAGCATGTAGCCCGAGAGACGTGTGTCCTTGCCGATCAGGACTGCAGGGCGCTCCGAGGCATGATGTTCGCGGGCAACCAGCACCTTGCCGGCCGCATAGCCGAGTCGCATGACAAAATCCGGCGTAATCGGGGAATTGCCGACCCGCCCGCGCACTCCATCCGTTCCGAAATATTTACGTCCCATCGTTAACCTCCTCCAGTTCGATGGCTTTCCAGATCGCCAGGGCATCCCGCGTCGCGGCCACGTCGTGAACGCGCACGATGGAGGCACCCCGTTGCGCCGCCATGACCGCTGCCGTGATGCTCGCCGCCAGTCGGTCGCCGACCGGACGTCCCGTAAGAGCACCCAACATCGACTTGCGCGACACGCCGACCATCACGGGTGCCTCGTCTGCGAAATCCGGCAGGCTGCGAAAAAGTTCCAGATTATGCGCCAGAGTCTTGCCAAAGCCGAAACCCGGGTCGATCACCAGTCTATCGTCACCAATGCCGGCCCGCCGGCAAGCCGTCATCCGCTCGCGCAACCAGGTACGCACCTCCGCCACCACATCGCCATAGCGCGGCGAAGCCTGCATGGTGCGCGGCTCGCCCTGCATGTGCATGATGCACAGTCCGCAATGGCTGCGACGAACCACCTCCAACGCCATCGGATCGGTGAAGCCGGTAATGTCGTTGATCATGTCCGCCCCCGCCGCCAGGGCAGCCAGCATCACCGCCGGCTTGTAGGTATCGACCGATAGGGGAACGCCGCATTGCTGCAAACCGGTGATGACCGGCAGCAATCGGCACAACTCGTCCTCTTCCGAGGTTGGCGCGGCACCTGGACGCGACGATTCCGCGCCAAGATCGATCAGATCGGCCCCCGCCTGGATCAGCGCCTGCGCCTGCGCAATTGCGCGGGCGGGGTCGCTGACAACACCGTCGCCCGAAAACGAATCGGGCGTCAGGTTGACGATCCCCATGATCAGGGGTGTTTCGGATTCGAGTAAATAACGGCCGCAGCGGAGTTTCATGGGATCAGCGTTGAAAGTAAAACGGGAGAGTCGCACTCTCCCGCTGATTCGGTCAGAAAAAGTCTCAGGCCGTGGCTGTCACACCCGGCTCGGCTCCTGGCGTGTCGCCGGAGGGCGGTGGCACGGAGGTGCTTTGCGACGGCTTCGGCGGTCGCGGCGCCTGACCGGTCATGATGTCGTCGATCTGCTCGGCATCGATGGTTTCCCATTCGAGCAGCGCCTTGGTCATGGCCTCGACCTTGTCGCGGTTCTCTTCCAGCAGACGCCGGGCGAGCGCATATTGTTCGTCGATGATGCGGCGGATTTCGGCATCGACCTTCTTCATGGTCTCTTCCGACACGCTCTTGTGCGTGGTCACCGACCTGCCGAGGAACACCTCGCCCTCATTCTCGCCATAGACCATCGGCCCCAGCACATCCGACATCCCGTAGCGCGTCACCATGTCGCGCGCCAGTTGCGTCGCACGCTCGAAATCGTTAGAGGCGCCGGTCGTCATCTGGTCCATGAACAGTTCTTCGGCGATACGACCACCGAACAGCACGGCGATGCGGCTCATCAGATAAACACGGTCATAAGCGTAGCGATCCTGTTCCGGCAACTGCATGGTCAGCCCCAGCGCGCGACCGCGCGGGATGATGGTGACCTTGTGCACCGGATCGGATTTCGGCACCAGCCTGGCCACCACGGCATGACCAGACTCGTGGTAGGCCGTGTTGCGCTTTTCTTCCTCGCTCATGACCATGCTGCGGCGCTCGGCGCCCATCATGATCTTGTCCTTGGCCTTCTCGAAATCTTCCATATCGACCAAGCGCTTGTTGCCGCGGGCCGCGAACAGCGCTGCCTCGTTCACCAGATTGGCCAGATCGGCGCCCGAGAAACCGGGCGTGCCGCGGGCGATAATGTCGGCCTTGACGTCGCCAGCAATGGGCACCTTGCGCATGTGCACCTTGAGGATTTCCTCACGGCCGCGGATGTCGGGCAACGGCACCACCACCTGACGGTCGAAACGACCGGGGCGCAGCAGCGCGGGATCGAGAATGTCGGGCCGGTTGGTCGCGGCGATGACGATGATGCCGGCGTGGCCTTCGAAACCATCCATCTCGACCAGCAACTGGTTCAACGTCTGCTCGCGCTCGTCGTTGCCGCCGCCCAGACCGGCGCCGCGATGGCGGCCAACCGCGTCGATTTCGTCGATAAAGACGATACAGGGCGCGTGTTTCTTGGCGTTCTCGAACATGTCGCGCACGCGAGCGGCGCCGACGCCGACGAACATTTCGACGAAATCGGAACCGGAAATGCTGAAGAACGGCACCTTGGCCTCGCCAGCGATGGCCTTGGCCAGCAGAGTCTTGCCAGTGCCGGGATTGCCGACCATCAGCACGCCCTTGGGAATGCGACCGCCCAGTTTCTGGAATTTGGAGGGGTCGCGCAGGAAATCGACCAGCTCCTGAACTTCCTCCTTCGCTTCGTCGCAACCCGCAACATCGGCAAAGGTGATGCTGTTCTGCGCTTCATCCATCATGCGCGCCCGCGACTTGCCGAACGAGAAGGCCCCGCCCTTGCCGCCGCCCTGCATCTGACGCATGAAGAAGATCCAGACACCGATCAACAACAGCATCGGGAACCAGTTGACGAACACGTTCATCAGGAACGAGGGTTCTTCTTCCGGCTTGGCCTCGACCTTGACGCCCGATTTCAGCAGGTCGGAGACCAGCCAGATATCGCCCGGCGAATAGGAAACGACTTTCTTGTTGTCGGTGGTCGTCGCTTTCAGCGTGCGACCCTCGATGGTGACCTTGGCGATGCGTCCCTGTTTGACTTCGTCGAGGAATGCCGAATATTCGATGGCCCCGGTGGCCGGCTGACGATTGTTGAACTGGTTGAAGACCGTCATCAACACCAGGCCGATGACCAGCCAGATCGCCAGATTTTTGAACATGTTGTTCAAGCTTGCTCTCCAAAAATACAGCCCAGAGGCCGTGCCACCATTCTACCGCAATGCGCGGCCCAGCAAATAAAGCTCGGCGCTACGATCACGCGAAGCCTTGGGTTTTCGCGTCGCCACCGTGACAAAAGTGTCGCGCATGGCTTTCACAAAGGCGTCGTAGTCGCTGCCCTGAAAAACTTTGACCAGATACGCGCCTTCAGGTTTCAAGTGTTCGCGCGCAAATTCCAGTCCCAACTCCGCGAGGTACATGCCGCGCGCCTGATCGACAAGCGGTACACCCGACATATTGGGGGCCATATCCGATAAAACAACCCCGACCTTGCGCCCGGCGAGTTTTTCTTCGAGCTGTCGCAACACCGCTTCTTCTCGAAAATCGCCCTGGATGAACTCGACGCCATGAATACCCTGCATCTCGAGCAGATCGAGGCCGATCACCTTACCGGCGTCGCCGACGCGCTTCACCGCGACCTGAGACCAGCCGCCGGGCGTACAGCCCAGATCGACCACGACCTCGCCCCGCCGGAGCAGTTGGTCCTTGTCGTCGATCTCCATCAGCTTGAAAGCCGCCCGCGAACGCCAGCCCTGCTCCTTGGCGAGTTTCACGTAGGGATCGTTGACGTGCTCCATCATCCACGCCTTGCTGGTTCTCGTTCGCTTCATCCGGTAAAATATCGCTTTAAAAATGAAGGGTTATCAATGCTGCAACTGACCTCAGACGAGCGCCGCGAACTGCGCGCCCGCGCCCACGGGCTCAATCCCGTCGTTTCCATCGCCCAGAACGGCCTGACCGAAGCGGTGCTGAAGGAAATCGACGCCTGCCTCAACGCCCACGAACTGATCAAGATTCGCGTCTATGGTGACGAGCGCGAGGTGCGCGAAGCCTACATGACGACGCTTTGCGACACCCTGCAAGCCGCGCCCGTGCAACATATCGGCAAATTGCTGGTGGTGTGGCGTCCGCTGTCCGAAGAAGCCAAGGCCAAGAAACAACCCGCGCCCCACCGCAAGGAACCGCGCCGCACCAAACGCAGCTTTCAGGGGACCTGAGGCGGCGGCAGCGGACATCGGTTCCGCCCCGCTTACTCGTAGCGCACGTCCAGTATTTCAAACTCGCGCATGCCGCCAGGTGCCTGCACCTGCGCAACATCGCCGGCATATTTACCGATCAGCGCACGCGCCATCGGCGAGGAGACGGATAGTTTGCCGGCCTTGATATCGGCTTCGTCCTCGCCGACGATCTGATAGGTGACCTGATCCCCGGAATCTTGGTCTTCCACATCCACCGTGGCACCGAAAACGCAACGGCCATCGGCGTCGAGCAGGCTTGGATCGATGATCTGGGCATTCGAGAGTTTTCCCTCGACTTCGAGAATCCGGCCCTCGATGAAGCCTTGCCGCTCCTTGGCGGCGTCGTACTCGGCATTCTCGGAGAGGTCGCCATGCGACCGCGCTTCAGCGATGGCGGCGATGACATTCGGACGATCGACGGTCTTCAGTCGTTGCAGTTCGGCGCGCAGTTTTTCGGCGCCCGTGACGGTCAGAGGAATCTTGCTCATATTTTCTTCGGTAAAAGCAAAACCGCCGGGACTCACAGGGAGTCTCCCCGGCGGTTCCGGTCGGTGATTAAACGAGTTGTGAATGCAGAGTCTGGATAGGATACACCACCAGGTCGCCGCAGTGGCGAATGCCTTCCGCCGCCGCTTCCGCCCCCCAGATGGTGGTGTACATGGTCACCCGCTGCGCCAGCCCCGACACGCGGATGTTGCGTGAATCGTTGATGGCGTGCCGCTTTTCTTCCACCGTGTTGATGATCATCGCAATCTCGTTGTTCTTGATCATGTCCACGACGTGCGGGCGGCCTTCGGTGACCTTGTTGACCGGCGTCACGGGAATGCCGGCCGCCTCGATGGCACGCGACGTGCCGCGGGTAGCGACAATCTGGAAGCCCTCCGCATGCAGATGACGCGCCACCTCGACCACCTTGGGCTTGTCGCCATCCTTGACCGAGACAAAAACCTTACCCCGTTGCGGCATCTTGACCCCGGCCGCAAGCTGCGACTTGACGAAGGCCTCAGCAAAGGTTTCGCCGACGCCCATGACCTCGCCGGTCGACTTCATTTCCGGTCCCAGGATGGTATCGACGCCCGGGAACTTGTTGAACGGAAAAACGGCTTCCTTGACCGAGTAGTACGGCGGCACCACTTCCCGGGTCACGCCCTGCGACTTCAAGCTCCTGCCCGCCATGCAACGGGCCGCGATCTTGGCCAGTTGCAGGCCGGTAGCCTTGGAGACGAAGGGCACCGTGCGCGAGGCGCGCGGATTCACTTCCAGCACATAGACCTGGTCGTCCTTGATCGCGAACTGCACGTTCATCAGACCACAGACATTCAGCGCCTTGGCCATCAGTTTGGTCTGCCGGCGCAGTTCATCCTGCACCGGCTGGGCCAGCGAGTACGGCGGCAGCGAACAGGCGGAGTCGCCCGAATGCACACCTGCCTGCTCGATGTGTTCCATGACGCCGCCGATGATGACTTCGTCGCCGTCCGACAGCGCATCGACATCGACTTCGCAGGCGTCGTTGAGGAAGCGGTCGAGCAGCACCGGCGAGTCGTGCGACACCTTGACCGCCTCGCGCATGTAGCGCTCGAGATCCTTCTGCTCATGAACGATTTCCATGGCGCGGCCGCCCAGCACATAGGAGGGACGCACCACCAGCGGATAGCCGATTTCCTCGGCCAGGCGGATCGCTTCTTCTTCGGTACGCGCCGTGCGGTTGGGCGGCTGCTTGAGGCCGATGTCGTACAAGAGCTTCTGGAAGCGCTCGCGGTCTTCGGCGATATCGATCGATTCCGGCGTCGTGCCGATGATGGGCACGCCGTTGGCCTCCAGCGCCAGTGCCAGCTTGAGCGGCGTCTGGCCACCGTACTGGACGATGACGCCGACCGGCTTCTCGACGGCGACGATTTCCAGCACGTCTTCCAGCGTCAGCGGCTCAAAATACAGGCGGTCGGAGGTGTCGTAATCAGTAGACACGGTTTCCGGGTTGCAATTGACCATGATGGTCTCGTAACCGTCCTCGCGCATTGCCAGCGCCGCATGCACGCAGCAGTAGTCAAATTCGATACCCTGCCCGATACGGTTCGGCCCACCGCCCAGCACCATGATCTTCTGGTTGGCGGTCGGGTTGGCTTCGCACTCTTCCTCATAGGTCGAGTACATGTAGGCGGTACTGGTCGAAAACTCGGCCGCGCAGGTGTCCACCCGCTTGTAAACCGGCCGTACGCCCAGTTCATGGCGGCGGGCGCGGAATTCGGCTTCCGTCGACTTCAACAGATAGGCTAGGCGGCGATCGGAGAAGCCCTTGCGCTTCAGGTAGCGGATTTCATCGGCGGAAAGCGACGCCAGATCGCGCTTTTCGATCTGCAATTCGAGATCGACGATCTCCTTGATCTGCGCCAGAAACCAGGGGTCGATCTTGGTCAGGTCGAAGACCTTTTCCGGCGACATGCCGACGCCGAAGGCATCGGCGACGTACCACAGGCGGTCCGGCGACGGGCGGGCGAGGAATTCGTCAATGGTTTCGGGATCGACCGATTTCAGGTTGAAGCCGTCGACGCCGACTTCCAGCCCGCGCAGCGCCTTCTGTAGCGATTCCTGGAAGGTGCGGCCGATGGCCATGACCTCGCCGACCGACTTCATCTGGGTCGTCAGGGTCGAATCGGCCTGGGGGAATTTCTCGAAGGCGAAGCGCGGCACCTTGGTGACCACGTAGTCGATGGAGGGCTCGAACGACGCCGGGGTCTTGCCGCCGGTGATTTCGTTGGCCAGTTCGTCGAGCGTGTAGCCGACCGCCAGCTTGGCCGCCACCTTGGCGATCGGGAAGCCGGTGGCCTTGGAAGCCAGCGCCGACGAACGCGAGACGCGCGGATTCATTTCGATGACGATCATCCGGCCATCGACCGGGTTGATCGAGAACTGCACGTTGGAACCGCCGGTATCGACGCCGATCTCGCGCAACACCGCAATCGAGGCGTTGCGCATGATCTGGTATTCCTTGTCGGTCAGCGTCTGCGCCGGCGCGACGGTGATCGAATCGCCGGTATGCACGCCCATCGGGTCGAGGTTTTCGATCGAGCAGATGATGATGCAGTTGTCGTGCTTGTCACGCACGACTTCCATCTCGAACTCTTTCCAGCCGAGCAGCGATTCCTCGATCAGTAGTTCGTGCGTCGGCGAGGCTTCGAGGCCACGCTTGCAGATGGATTCGAATTCTTCGGGGTTGTAGGCGATGCCGCCGCCCGATCCGCCCATGGTGAACGACGGACGGATGATGGTCGGGAAACCGATCCCCGCCTGCACCTGCCAGGCCTCTTCCATGCTGTGGGCCATGGCCGAACGGGCCGATCCGAGACCGATCTTGGTCATCGCCGCCTTGAACTTCTCGCGGTCCTCGGCCTTGTCGATCGCTTCGCGCGAGGCTCCGATCAGCTCAAGGCCGAACTGTTCGAGCACGCCGTGACTGGCGAGATCGAGGGCGCAATTCAGCGCCGTCTGTCCGCCCATGGTCGGCAGCAATGCGTCCGGGCGTTCCTTCTCGATGATCTTGGCCACCACCTGCCAGGTGATCGGCTCGATGTAGGTGACGTCGGCCATTTCCGGGTCGGTCATGATGGTCGCCGGATTGGAATTGACCAGAATGACCTTGTACCCCTCTTCCTTCAGCGCCTTGCAGGCCTGGGCGCCGGAGTAATCGAATTCGCAGGCCTGACCGATGATGATCGGGCCGGCGCCGATGATGAGGATGCTTTGAATGTCTGTACGCTTGGGCATGTTAAGGCTCTCTTAGGCGGGCTGGAGGGCGGCCACGCCGCGCGTCATGGTGTCGATGAATCGGTCGAACAGGTAGGCGACGTCATGCGGCCCGGGGCTCGCTTCCGGGTGCCCCTGGAAGGAGAAGGCCGGTACGTCGGTGCGGGCGATGCCTTGCAGGGAGCCGTCGAACAGCGACACATGCGTCACTCGCACGTTGGCCGGCAGCGTGTCCGGATCGACCGCAAAACCGTGGTTCTGGCTGGTAATCAGCACCTGCCCAGTATCAAGATCCTTGACCGGGTGGTTGGCACCGTGGTGACCGAACTTCATCTTCATCGTACAGGCGCCGGAAGCCAGACCCAGCAACTGGTGGCCGAGACAGATGCCGAAGGTCGGCACCCCGCGTTCGAGAAATTCACGAATGGCGGCGATGGCGTAATCGCACGGCTCCGGATCGCCGGGGCCGTTCGAGAGAAAGACGCCGTCAGGCCTCATCGCCAGCACCTCGGCCGCTGGGGTCTGGGCTGGCACCACGGTCAGTTTGCAACCGCGCGAAGCCAGCATGCGCAGGATGTTTTTCTTGACGCCGAAATCGTAGGCCACCACATTGAAACGCGGCTCCGCGCCGGGGAGAAAGCCTTCCAGCGTCCATTCGCCGTCGTTCCATTCGTAAAGCGATTTCACTGTCACCACCTTGGCCAAATCCATGCCGGCCAGGCCCGGGAAGGCGCGCGCCATCGCCAGCGCCTTGGTTTCATCGACCTCACCGGCCACGATGCAGCCTGCCTGCGCGCCTTTTTCGCGGAGAATGCAGGTCAGTTTGCGAGTGTCGATGCCCGCAATCGCGGCAATCCCGTGTTTCTTCAGATAGTCGGACAAAGTGTGCTGTAGTCGCCAGTTCGAGGCGCGCAACGGCAGATCGCGGATGACCAGACCTGCTGCATAGTTGGCACCCGACTCGAAATCCTCGGCATTGCAACCGACGTTACCAATGTGCGGATAAGTCAGCGTCACGATCTGACGGCTATACGACGGGTCGGTCAGAATCTCCTGGTAGCCGGTCATGGCGGTGTTGAACACCACCTCGCCGCTGGTCACACCATCCGCCCCGATGGATTGCCCCCTGAAAACAGTTCCGTCGGCAAGGGCAAGAATGGCGGGGATATGGGCGGGTAGCAGCGACACGGCGGTCTCCTGTCAATCTTCTCGGCCGGCGCTAGCAAGGCGCGCGGTCAGTTATAGGCAAACCCTCGAATTTTACCGGAATCAAGCTTCTCCGGCAAATTCGGGGTGCTATTTTGACTGTGCGAAACGCTCGATTTCAGGCTTGAGCGCGGCCATCTCTGCCAGCAATTCTTCGAAGAGACCCCGGCTGAGCAAACCCGTTTCGTTACCCGCCGCCTGCGCCGATTTTTCGAGTTCGAGTGCCACGCGTCGGGCGCGCTCGGCATGAAAGATGGCCAGCAGACTTTTAAGCGTGTGCGCTTGCATCCGCAATTCAGCAGGCTCGCCATCGGTCACCGCTTGCCGCAGCCGCGACAAATGCTCGTCCCATTCGCGCAACAGCATATTGGCCATATTCACCAGCAACTCATGATCGCCCAGGCTTTGCAATGCCGCGTCGCGGTCGAAAATTTGCGCATCCGTCGGTTCGCCGGCGAGATACTGTCCGAGCACCACGGTGTCGCGCTGCTCTCTCATCCGGGTTAGCACCGCATCAAGATCTACCGGACGCAAGGGTTTGGCGATGAAATCATCCATTCCCGCCTGGCGACACTGTTCGCGGTCGCTGTCGAGAATGTTGGCGGTCATCGCCGCAATGTACACAGCCCGCAGATCCTGCGACGCCACCCAACTGCGCCGCATCTCCCGCGCCCGGATCGCCTCGGTGGCCTCGATGCCACCCATGACCGGCATCTGGAGATCCATGAACACCACATCGAAGCTACCGGTCTCAAACTGATCCACCGCCTCCGCCCCGTTGTTGGCGATCACCACATGATGTCCGCGCTTTTGCAGCAGCTTGGCGGCGAGTTCCTGGTTGATCGGGTTATCTTCGACAACGAGCACATCCAGCACGTCGGCGTTGGTTGATGGCGCCGTCTGCGCGCCGGTCCCCAAGTCGAAGGCATCGAGTTCAAGAGCACCCGCCGACGCCAAGCCATCCGCGTTAACCACCGCCAGTGCCTCGATTAAATCCTCTATGCCAACAGGCTTGACCAGATGCGCACCGGTCTCGAGGCGACGCAATCGCTCCAGTTCCCTTCGCTGGTTTTCTGTAGTCAGCATGACCAGCAACTTTTCCTCTGGTCCCGCCCCCTTTCGCAGCTCGGCCAGATCGAACCCACCCGGAGTTTCCATCATCGAATCGACGATGACGAAATGGTATGGTTCTCCCGTGCGCCTGGCATGCTCCACTGCCGCCAGCGCCGCAGTACCCTCCTGCATCTCTTTGGCATCGACACCGAGTTGACGCAGATAGCCCGCCAATTGGCGAGCGACAAAGGGATTATCTTCGACAACCAAGGCGCGCTTGCCGGACAAGCCACCTGGAGGGACCGGCATGGCGGCAGCCTCGACACCGAAGCGAATCGTGAAATGAAAACGGGTACCTTCACCTTCACGACTGTCGAGCCATAGCCGCCCCTCCATCATTTGCACCAGCCGCCGGCAGATCGCCAGACCGAGACCCGTGCCGCCAAAACGCCGCGTCGTCGAAACATCCGCTTGCGAGAACGCGTTGAAGATCACCTGCTGCTTGTCGGCAGCGATACCTATCCCCGTATCGCGCAAGGTAAACTGGAGCGTGGCGGCCATGTCGTCGTTGGCCAGTAATTTCACTTCAAGCGCAACCTCTCCGCGCTCGGTGAATTTGACGGCATTGCCCAACAAATTGGTAATCACCTGACGCAAACGCATCGGGTCGCCCACCACGCGTGCCGGAACATCAGGGGCGATATCGACAATGACCTCCAGGCCTTTCTTATGCGCCGCCACACAGAGCACACGCACTGCATCGTAAAGTGTGTCGCGCAGGGCAAAAGCAATCTTCTCGACCTGAAGCTTGCCTGCCTCGATCTTCGAGAAATCAAGAATTTCGTTGACGATGTGCAACAACGATTCCGCCGATGATTTCACCGTCTTGAGATAGTGCTTCTGCTCGGCATCGAGAGAGGTATCCAGCGCCAGTTCGGTCATACCGATGATGCCGTTCATCGGCGTCCTGATCTCGTGGCTCATGTTCGCCAGGAAAGCGCCGCGCGCCTTGCTGGCCGCTTCAGCCGCTTCCTTGGCAGCCGTCAGGGCCAGTTCGGTCTCTTTCGCAGCACTGATGTCGCGATGCATCACCAGCAAACGGGCCGGTTCGCCACTGCTTTCACGGGCGTTAACCCTACCCTTGAGCAGCATCCACCTCCACTGGCCGTTGCGCGCTTTCATCCGGCACTCGGCGGAAAACGTTCTTTCCTCGCCCTGCACATGTCGCGCTATATTCGCCTGGAGAGCGGCATGGTCGTCAGGATGAATCAGGCTACGCCAAGCAACCAGGCTGCTGTCAACCTCGTTTTCGGCATACCCCAGCAGGGCTTTCCATTGCCGTCCCGATTCGATGCGGCCGGTCTTCAGGTTCCAGTCGGAATAAGTGTCGCCGGATATCTCCGCCTGGCCCTGCTGTAAGCCGGCATACTGTGCATACGTTGCATCAACGCTCGCCAACAAGCGGTCGATTCCCACTGCCAACGCCGGACTTTGAGATTGCGCTGCCGTCAGCATGTCGCGCAAGGCCGCCTCGCCGTGGTCGCCGAAAATCTCGCGCAGCTGCCGGCTCAGCAGTTGGGATTTCATGGTCGCCTATCTCAGGCCGAGAACATCCTGCATGTCGAACAGACCGCTCTGCCGGCCGGCGAGGAAACGCGCCGCCCGCAGGCTACCTGTGGCATAGGTCATCCGGCTGCCCGATTTGTGGGTGATTTCGACCCGCTCGCCGATCCCGCAAAACATCACCGTATGATCCCCGACAATATCGCCACCACGCACCGTGGCAAAGCCGATGGTCGAAGGATCGCGCACACCCGTCACACCCTCGCGACCATAGACGGCACAATCCTCCAGACTTCGCCCAAGCGCCTCGGCAACCACTTCGCCCATACGCAGGGCTGTGCCGGAAGGGGCATCGACCTTCAGCCTGTGATGCGCCTCGACAATCTCAATGTCATAACCCTGGTCGAGAATACGAGCAGCCGTCTCAAGCAGTTTGAAGACGAGATTGACCCCCACCGCCATGTTGGGCGCGAAGACGACCGGGATATCCTTTGCCGCTTCGGCAATCGCCGCTTTGCCCATCGCGTCGAATCCAGTGGTGCCGATGACCATTGCCACCCCGAGTCGCCGGCACAGTTCAAGGTGCGCAAGCGTACCTTCCGGGCGCGTAAAATCAATAAGGCAGTCACAGCTATCCAACCCGGCCGCAAGATCGTCGCTGACGCGCAATGCCGATTCCAAGCCCACCAGTTCGCCCACGGGGTTGCCAACAAAGGGATTGCCCGGGCGTTCAAAGGCACCGGCCAACACCGCCTCTTCATCCTTTAGCGTTGCCTCGATCAGCATTCGCCCCATGCGGCCACTGGCCCCAACGATACCGATACGAACAGCCATGTCAGAGCCCCACTTTTTCGAGCATGCGGCCGAAAAACCCGCGCTGCTCGTTCGGTGGCAAGGGCTTGCCATCCGCGGGCAGGCTACCGAGGTCAACCACTTGCATCCGCGCAACCGGCGCGGCGAGTTCGGCCACCGACGCCGCCTCGGCGTCGCCAGCGACTCGCTCCAGTCGGCCATCCTTGTTGAAGAAAACCGTCAGGCGCCGGGTTTCTATCGCGCCAGTGCGGCCATTTTCAAGGCGATAGACGTAATCCCAGCGCTCGGCATGAAAGATGTCGTTCAGCAGAGGCGTTCCCAGGAGGTAACGTACCTGATCGCGCGTCTGACCCGGTTTCAACTGGGCAACCATTTCCTGGTTCAGGACATTGCCCTGTTGTACGTCGATCCGGTACTCGGTGACGATGCGCGGCACATAGGAACAGGCGGAAAGCCCCACGGCGGCCAATACGGCCAGCAAGATTCGTTTGGACGTCATGGAAAAAGGCACTCGACTTCGCTTTGGTGTTCGGAGCGTTATATCATAACCGAATTCGGCCGGCCCTCCCCGGTCGCGGATATGGAAAACCGACATGAGCGATGCACAAAGTCTCAAAGACCGGGGTCTGAAAGCCACCCTGCCACGCCTGAAAATTCTGGAACTGTTTGAACGGGTCGAAGACCGCCATCTGTCCGCCGAAGACGTCTATCGCATTCTGATGGGTGACGGCATCGATGTCGGCCTCGCCACGGTCTATCGCGTGTTGACGCAATTCGAGCAGGCCGGCTTGTTAGAGCGCCACTTCTTCGAAGGAGGCCGCGCGGTTTTCGAAATCAACCACGGCAAGCATCATGACCATCTGGTTTGTGTTGACTGCGGGCGTGTGGAGGAATTTTTCGATTCCGAAATCGAGGCTCGGCAAAATCGCATTGCCGAGGAGCGCGGCTTTCGTATCCACGATCACGCACTGTATCTGTACGCCTCTTGCGCCAAGGCGAACTGCCCCAATCGCGAAAAGAAGGGGTAACGGCGATAGCGATCCGCTTCGCCAACGGCGGAAAGCCGCTCTAGGCCCACTATCAACCCAACAATTCGCGGGCGTGCTGCCGGGTAATTGCGGTGATTTCGACGCCACCCAGCATCCGGGCGATTTCTTCGACACGCCCGGAATCGTCCAACGCTTCGATCCGGCTCAGGGTGACGCCGTCGCGTTGCGTCTTGCTGACCTGCCATTGCGCGCGCGCGCGCGCCGCCACTTGCGGCAAATGCGTCACGCAGAGCACCTGCCGTTCGTCACCCAGTTCGCGCAACAAGCGCCCGACAATCTCGGCAACGCCGCCGCCGATACCCACGTCCACCTCGTCGAAAATCAGCGTGGGCACGCTGGCGGAACGCGATGTCACAACCTGGATTGCCAGACTGATGCGCGAGAGTTCGCCACCGGAAACCACCTTGGAAAGCGGCCGCGCCTCGCTGCCGGCCAACCCCCCGACCCGCAGTTCCACCTGTTCCAGACCGAATGCCGCGCCGCCGACCACCGGCATCAGGGCCACTTCGAGATGGCCGCTGCCCAGGGCAAGTTGCCGCATCAGCGCCGACACCTCCTCTGCGAGTCGAGCCGCGGCTGGCCGCCGGCCTGCCGAGAGTCGTTCGGCCAGCGCCCGATAGCCCGCTTCGGCTTCCAGCGCGCGCGCTTGCAAAGCGGCCGGATCGGCGTTTTCACCCAAGTCTGCCCAACGCGCACGCCAGCCAGCGAGCAGATGGGGCAGTTCTTCCGGACGACAACGATATTTGCGCGCCATGTCATGCACCGCTTCGAGCCGGCGTTCAGTTTCGGCCAGACGTTCAGGGTCGAGATCGGCGCGGTCGGCGTACCTTCGCAGGCTGGAGATTGCTTCGCCCAACTCGGCCTGCACCGACTCCAGCAAGTCCGCCACCGCCGCCAGCGCTGGGTCGAATTCAGCCAGGTTATCCAGGCGGGCCGCCACGCTGTCGATCTGGGCACCACAGGCCACTTCGCCGTCGGCCAGCGTGGCAAGCGCAAACTGCGCTCCCTCGATCAGACTGGCGGCATGGGAAAGGCGCTTGTGTTCTGTTTCCAGTTCGCTCCATTCGTCCGCTGAAAAAGCCAGCGCATCGAGCTCCTGAATCTGCCATTCGAGTTGCTCGCGTTCTCGCATCAGCGCCTCTCCCCTTGCTGCCAGATCGCGCCAGGTTTTTTCGGCGGTGCGCCATGCCTGAAAGGCGGCAGCAACTTCTGACGCCAGACCGGCCAATCCTGCGTGGCCATCCAGCAGCGCGCGCTGAGCATCGGCACGCAGCAAAGACTGGTGTGCGTGCTGTCCATGAATATCGATCAGGTGGTCGGAAACCTCGCGCAACTGTTGAACGGTGGCGGGTGAACCGTTGATGTAGGCCCGGGAACGCCCACTCCCATCGATCACCCGTCTGAGCAGCAATTCGTCGCCAGTCTCCAGGTCATTGGCGATCAACCAGGCGGAAACTGACGATAACCGGGCAATATCGAAAGTTGCCGCAACTTCGGCCTTTTCGCTACCCGCGCGGACCACGCCTGCATCCGCGCGCTCCCCAAGAGCCAGCGCCAGCGCGTCGATCAGAATGGATTTTCCGGCGCCGGTTTCACCGGTCAATGCCGAAAAACCGGACGCAAAGTCGAGTTCGAGACGATCGACAATCACAAAATCGCGTATAGCAAGGTGCAACAGCATATTCAGAGAATCTCAGTTGCCGCGCGGACGCTCGCTCCAGTGCAGCTTCTGGCGCAGCATGGCGAAATAGCTGTATCCGGGCGGGTGCAACAGACAAATGTCGTTGTCGGAGCGGCGCAAGCGCAGACGGTCATGCGGTTGCAGGTTGAGTGTCACCTGGCCATCGAAGTGAACACGCGGATCGGTGCCGGAACTGATTTTGACCTCGATTTCGGCCCGATCATTGACCAGGATCGGACGGTTGGTAAGCGCATGCGGGCTAAGCGGTACAAGCGCGACGCTGTTGGCGGTCGGGTAGACGATGGGCCCACCGGCAGCGAGCGAATAGGCCGTCGATCCAGTGGGTGTCGACAGTACCAGGCCGTCGGCGCGCAAGCTGCACACAAACTCTTCATCCACTGACAAATCCATCTCAATCAGCCGGCCGTTGGCGCCTTTATCGATCACGACATCGTTGAACGCCACATCGGAAGCGACGATGCGCCCCCCTCGTACGACATCGGCGGCCAACAGCATGCGGTTTTCGGGCGTGAAGCGACCAGCTAGCAGATCGTCCAGATAGGAGAGCATGTCGTTACGCGCAATGTCAGTCAGAAAACCCAGACGACCCTGATTCACGCCAACCAGCGGCACGCGTCGTGCCGCCAGTTGCCGGGCGGCGGTAAGCATGGTGCCGTCGCCACCCAGGACAATGGCGAGATCTGCCCGTTCGCAGATGTCAGTGTAGCCGCATACCACCCAACGACTCAGATCGACGTATTCGCCGATCATCTGTGCAGTGGCATTCTCAATCAGTACCGTGACGCCGCGCTCATCGAGTGTCTGCGCCAGCCTCGCCAGCGGTTCGGCAACATCGCGGCTGGAGAATTTTCCGATCAGCGCAATCGTACGAGGGCCGTATCGTGATGGGGAGGGGAGCGTCATGGGAGCTATTTTGTCATAAACCGCGCCGGCCGTGCAGACGTCACCGCGCCCCTGCCACTGCGCGCTCAATCGGCATCATGTTCTTCGGGGGAGGCTGCATCGCCTCGTCCGCCACCCGCGGAAGCGTATGCGTGAAAGCGGTTCTTGCCACCCAGCTTGGCCTGGTACATGGCCTGGTCGGCTTGTCGCAGCAACTGGTCGCCCACCATGGGCTTGTCTTGAGGGAAATAGGTAACCCCGAGACTCGCCGACACCTGCAAGGTCAGTTCACCCAATTGCACCGTTGCCGCTGCCGCCGCAAGCAGCCGGTTGAGCAGCGGCGTTGAGGCCTCGAGGTTGGCAAGATCGAGTAGCACCACCACGAACTCGTCGCCGCCAATGCGTGCCAGTGTATCGCCCTCGCGCAGCACTCGCTTCATACGGTCCGCCAGGGCGATCAATAACTGGTCGCCGACATCATGCCCATACGCATCATTTACCGCCTTAAATCCATCCAGATCGAGAAAGCCGACCACCAACCCCTTGTCGTGCCGTAGAACCTGCGCCATCGCTTGCGCCAAGCGGTCGGCCAGCAGATAGCGATTGGGCAGGCGGGTCAACGTGTCGTAGTGCGCGATCTGCTCCAGTTCGCGCTCGTGTTCCTTTAGCGGCGTGATATCGGAAAAGAGGATCACGTATTGCTTGGCACGACCGTGGGCATCGGTCACCTTACTGATGGTATACAGGCCAGCGAAGGTCACGCCATCCTTGCGGTGATTCCAGATTTCGCCCGACCAGTATCCTGACACTTCGAGCGCTCTCAATATGGTGGCGTAGAAAGCATTGTCGTGCAGGCGTGAGCTGAGCACGTTCAGGTGCTTGCCGAGCACTTCTTCGCGATCATAGCCGGTGATGGTCGAAAAGGCGTCATTGACTTCGTTGATGTGCAGGTACTCATCCGTGATCACGATACCTTCACGCGCATTGGTGAACACAAACGCGGCATTGACGCGTTGCAGACGTTCCGACTCCGCGCGCTGGGCCACCAACTCGATCTGGCGGCGGCAGAAGAACACCCCGAGCAAAATGCTGACGAGTAGCGCAGGAACGACGACCGCGAGCATGACCCTCGCTTCGCTGCGCCATCCACGAAGGGCATAATCCTGGCGGAGTTGTACGACCACTGCCAGTGGATAGAGACGCGATGCACGAAAGGCGGTCAGCGCGCCCCACCCTTCTTCGGTTTGGTGGACGAGCGTGCCGTAGGGATGGTCGGCCACTTCAAAACGGGTGAAGTCGCGAATGGTCGAGCCGGGCTGGCGGTGGGCAGCGGTCGACATCAGGAGGCGTCCATCAAACCGCACAATCTCCACCCTGCCCTCCTGCCCTTCGATCTTCTGGCTGAGGTGATTGACGATGTAATCCGGGTTAATCAGCGCCAGCAACGCGAACCGTTTCTCGCCTAGGCGAAAGGCACGATAGACCGGGATAAAACAGAGATCGCTGGCTTGCTTATTGCTCGTCTGGCTGACCGGCCTGGCTTCGATCAGATCGCGCCCCAGCCAGGGCTCGCCAACCCGGAGCACTGGCGCATCGCCGGCGGCAAGCGGTAAAAATCCCTCGGCACTGACCTGTAATCCGAGATTGGCGGTGTTCGAACTGGCAATGACTCGCCCATTCTCGTCAAGCAGCGACAACGAGCGGATGAAAGGCGTGTGCCGCAACAGGGCAACAAACGCATCGCCTGTTTTCTGAGGGTCCGGCGCGACATCCGGTCGCGTTGCGATACTGCTCGCCAATTCCGCCATGCGCAGGTTCTGAGTCACGAAATCCTCGAAGCTCCGCGCATGTGTGGAGGCAATTTCGAGACCCACCGTCATCGCGTCGCTGCGTAACCGCGCCAAGGTATAGGCGGTCATCGTCAGCATAGTGGCCACAAACAGCACGCCGGCAACCACACAATAGCGTAATAGCTGCCGGTCGTTTGTGATCATAAGCCTTCCAGCTTGTGCCGTTGGGTGGCCGCCCGCAGGCGTCCGTCCTGCATTACATCGGCGACGAATCCGTCCACGCGGGCAAACCACTTGTCGTCGCCAGGTTTCATGGCATAAGCATAGGGCGTGACGTGATAGACGCCTCGCGGCGACACCAGCCTGGCCCAGTCAGCGGTCGCGAGAAAGCGCTGGCTGTAGGGAAAATCAGTCATGAACACATCGGCACGACCGGCCTCCACCTCCTGTTCCCGGGCGAACGGTGTGTCCAGCACCAGCAACGTGGCGGATTGCAACTTCTCGCGCATGACCGTTTCGTGCAACGTGCCCTTGGCGACAGCAACCACCCGTCCCGGTTGATCGATATCTGCCCACGACCGGATCTGCCGGTTGCTCTTGCTGGTAATGGCGTATATGTCGCTCGAGAGATGCGGCCGAGTGAAACGGAGTTTGGCTTGGCGCGCTGATGTCACGCCGATGGCGAACATGGCCACATCGCAACGGTCGTCCAGTACATCACCGATAAGCGAAGCAAACGAGCTATCCACAAACTGGACGGCGACACCAAGCGTCTTACCCAGTTCGTGCGCCATGTCGATATCGACGCCGGAAAGCTGCAAAGTTCGCGGATTGCGGTAGGTGATGCCAAAATAGTCCGGCCAGATGCACACACGAACACGACCAGCCGCCAACACTTTATCCAGACGACTGCCCTCTGTCTGGGCGACGGCAGTGCCGTTGCCCAGACAGAGCAGTACTGCGCAAAGCGTGGGGAACCAACGTCTTGACATCGTTTTTCCTCGGACACGCGGATTATGGCACGCAAAGCACCCCAAAATGAGATAACAACGAAGCACTCGAGTTCCGCAATCCCGGCTCGCGTTTTGGCGAAATTTTTGTAGAATTGGCCGCATGCTCGACAATCGCTCCCGCGCACTGCTCAAAACACTCATCGAACACTACATCGCCGATGGGCAGCCGGTCGGTTCGCGCGCGCTGTCGAGAGTGTCGGGGCTCGACTTGTCGCCGGCCACGATTCGCAATGTCATGGCCGACCTCGAAGAGGCAGGTTTCGTCGCCAGCCCGCATACCTCTGCCGGCCGCATCCCGACGCCGCGAGGATATCGCCTTTTTGTTGACAGTTTGTTGACGGTACAACCGCTGGCGGCCCGACAATTAGGTGAAATCGAGGATGCTCTGCATGTCACTCATCCGCAGCAACTCATCGCCAATGCCTCGCAACTGCTTTCCAGCCTCACCCATTTCGCCGGCATTGTGGTGGCGCCGCGCCGTGCGGTGCCGAAGATTCGACAAATCGAATTCCTGAACCTGTCGGAAAAACGCATTCTGCTAATCATCGTCACCACCGACGGGGATGTGCAAAACCGCATCCTGCTGACTGAAAAACCCTATGCGCCAAACGAGCTGACCGCCGCCGCCAACTATTTGAACCAGCATTTCGCCGGACTGGATTTCGAGCAGATCCGCCATCGCCTGCACGCCGAGTTACGCCAGTTGCGTGACGATATCCGGCCTTTGATGGCCGCGGCGCTGGAGGCCGGCGACGACGCTTTTTCGGGCAACCAGGCGCCCTATGTCATCTCCGGTGAGCGCAACCTGCTCGACGTCGAAGAACTGTCATCAAACATGAAGCGCCTGCGCGAACTGTTCGACCTGTTCGAGCAACGTTCGGCTCTGGTCGGCCTACTCGATGTCTCCAACCGCGCCGACGGCGTACAGATTTTCATCGGCGGCGAATCGGGGATCGCGTCCCTCGACGAATGTAGTGTCGTCACCGCGCGTTATGAAGTAGACGGTCAGGTTGTTGGGTCGGTCGGCGTCATCGGCCCGACTCGTATGGCCTACGAACGCGTCATTCCCATCGTCGACATTACCGCGCGACTGCTTTCGAGCGCGCTGTCGCAACAATCGCTGCCCTGAGCGGATTCCTCTTCCCATTCCATGCCCCGTTTTCTCCCCGAACCGCCGCACACACATGGCCAAGCCGATCAAACCGCCGTGTTGTTGGTCAATCTCGGCACGCCCGAAGCACCCACAGCTTCGGCATTACGCCCCTATCTTCGGCAATTTCTCTCCGATCCACGCGTGGTCGAGATTCCGCGAGTGATCTGGTGGCTGATTCTGAACGGCGTCATTCTCAATGTTCGCCCCAGAAAATCCGCCGCAAAGTATGCCAGCATCTGGACATCTGAAGGCTCACCGCTCAAGGTCCATACCGAGCGGCAGGCCAAACTGCTGAAGGGCTGGCTGGGCGAGCGCGGGCATCAGGTCAAGGTGGCGTGGGCCATGCGCTACGGCCAGCCGGGCATGGCGGAAACGCTGTCGCGCCTGAAAACCGAAGGAGTCACCCGCATTCTGGTCGTACCCCTCTATCCGCAGTATGCCTCCAGCACCACCGGCAGCGTCATGGACGCCCTCGCCGATTGGTTGAAAGCCACGCGCAACCAGCCCGAAATTCGTACTGTCCGGCATTTTCATGATGAGCCCGCGTACCTGGCGGCGCTCGAAAAAACGGTGCGCGAACACTGGCAACAGCACGGACAACCGGGCGAGCGCGACCGACTGGTCGTCAGCTTTCATGGCCTGCCCAAATTTCACCTCGAACGCGGCGACCCTTACTATTGCGAGTGTCAAAAATCTGCCCGCCTGCTGGGCGAGCGACTGGGCGTGCCGACAGGCAGATTGATCGTCACCTTTCAGTCGCGCTTCGGCCGCACCGAATGGCTGCAACCCTACACCGAACCGACCCTGCAGGCGCTGGCGCGCGAAGGTGTTGAGCGCGTCGATCTCGTTTGTCCCGGGTTCGTTGGCGATTGCCTCGAAACGCTTGAGGAAATCGCCATGGAGTGCAAGCAATCCTTCCTGCTCGCGGGTGGGCGGCAATTCGCCTACATTCCGGCGCTCAACGAATCACCCGCATGGATCAACGCCCTCGCTCAACTGGTCGAACGCCACCTCGCCGGCTGGCCGACGCGGGAGGTGCCCGATCCCGCTCAACTGGCCGAAAGCGCGCGGCGCGCCCGGGAGGCCGGCGCAGCCTCTTGAAATGAGCACTTTGGCCGCCAGATAACGGAAGCGGGCAAACTGACCCGCTGCCCACCTTGGAGCCATCATGAGCGAATCGCTGCACGTCGTCTGTCCCCACTGCCAGGCCATCAACCGCCTTCCGGCCTCTCGGCTCGCCGAGCACCCGCAATGCGGGCAATGCAAGCAGGCACTGTTCAGCGGGCAACCGCTGTCGGTTGACGCGACCGAATTCGAGCGTCACCTCCAGCGCAACGATCTGCCGGTTCTAGTCGACTTCTGGGCGCCCTGGTGCGGCCCCTGCCGGTCGATGGCGCCCGCATTCGCGGAAGCCGCCCGCCGCCTCGAACCCCGCTGGCGCCTGCTCAAGGTCGATACCGAAGCTCAGCCGAATCTGGCGGCACGCTTCGCCATCCGCAGCATCCCCACGCTGGCGATCTTCCGGCAGGGTCGCGAGGTTGCGCGGCAGGCTGGCGCCGTCGGTGTCGATCAAATCGTCGGTTGGGCCGAGAACCATCTTTGATCCATCTCAAGCCCGTTTCGATTCCGTTGGCTTAGGATGGCCGAACCCTCCAATAGTCCGTCCTCACCCACGGTTTCGATCCATGGAACATAATCAACGACTGCTGCACCTCTCCCAGGAACACGCATCGGCCCTCAAATTCGCCATGGCCATCCGTATGCTCGCCCCCGAAAGCGAAAGCGATCTCCCGGCTGTCGCGCAGCGTGTGCGGGATGTGTTCGAATACGAACTGCTGCCCCACTTTCAGGATGAAGAACGTTTTGTGGTGCCGCGCCTGATTGCCCTCGGCCGTCAGGATCTGGTTCAACGCATGCGCGACGAGCACAATGCCATGCAGGCACTTTCTGATGCACTGGCCAATCCCAGTGTCGAATTGATCCACCGTTTTTCCTCCGCGTTGAGTGCGCATGTCGGCTTCGAGGAGAACATCGTGTGGGAAGCGCTGGAACCGGGCGCCGGTGTCACGTTTGAACTACCGGCCTGATCCTTTCGCCACTCACTCGTCCGGCCCGACCGGCACTAATTCAAGATCGAGACCGCCGACAGGCTGCGAGCGTGTCCCCCCGGTAAATGAGGCTGTACCGGGTTGCAGGGCAGGCGCGCCATGTGCTGCCGCGATCTTGTTGACCTCGCGCATGCGGTCGATCAACTTGGCCACCAGCGCTTTTTGCATGCGTTCGCGCAATTCGTCCGAGGCCAGTTCGAGAGCGGCAGCATTGATTTCAAGAAAGAGTGTGGGCTCCAGCGTCACCACCGTCGCTCGCCGGATCTTGTCCGAAGGGTGCAGATAGGCGGCTTCGCCGACGATCTCGCCGCTGCTCAGCCGGCACAGAGTCAGCCCGTCAATGGAAACCTCGACAAAGCCTTCAACAATCAAACCGAATACCTGGTTGGTATCTCCTTCGGCAATCACCGCCACGCCGGGTGCCAGCTGACGCCAGATCGACACGCGCAGGATCTCCCAGAGTTCGACGTTCTCGAACTCTGTGAAAAAATCGAGTTTGCGTAACATCTCAAAATGCAGCGAGTCTTCAACCGGCTCATCGTCGGTCACCAGTCGGTAACGCACTGCCGCCAGATCCTTGGCGAACTCCGCGCCGCTCTTGTAGCGGTTGTACAAGTCTTTTTCCAGTGCCTTACGCAGAATCGGCGTCAGCCCTTCCGGCAGGCCGGGATTCAGTGCCGTCACGGCGGGCGCATCGGCATTGACGATCTTGTAGATCAGCGTTGCGTGATTGTTGGCGCGAAACGGCAAACGCCCGGTCAGCAACTGGAAAAACACCACGCCAAGCGAGTAGAGATCAGTCTTGTGATTGAGCGGATATGCCTTGATCTGTTCGGGCGACATGTAGGCCGGCGATCCCACACCCATGATAAAGGTCGAGTCGCGATCCTTGTCTTTGGCGAGATTCAGGGCCAGACCAAAATCGGCGATCTTCGGCTCGTCACCTGCCGCGACCATAATATTGGCAGGCTTGATGTCGCGGTGGATCACCCCTTGCCGGTAGGCATGGTCCAACGCCAGGCAGCATTTGAAGATGATACCGATCACCCGGTGCAACGGTAGCATGCGGTCGATACGGCAATGCTGCTCGAGGCTGAAGCCCTCGACATACTCCATCGCCAGATAGGCCTGGTGCTCTTCCACCGCAGCATCATAAATACGAACGATGTTGGGGTGATCGAGGCGTCGGGCAATGCCGCCTTCAGTCTGAAAGAGCTTGCGCAGGCGGCGGGACATCGCCGTACCATCGGCACCGAACTTCACCAGTTTGACCGCCACCAGCCGGTCTTCGTCGGGGTCATGGCAAAGGTATACCGTTGCGGTGGCGCCCTTTCCGAGTTCCCGGATGACTCTATATTTGCCGATCTGCTCCATATTTATTCCACGAATTGCCACACCATCGTAACACCAAAAAAAAGTTTCGCGGTCGCTCTTGAAAGCAGTGCGTACAACCCCATTTGCGTTGCAGTTTTTTGGAGAACACCGAATGCAAGCCAAAGAGACCATCGAATCAGCACAGTTGACTCAGGATACCTCCTCGCCAGCCTCCGCTCCGGAGAGCGTAGCAACCGACGCGGTCGACACGCTGCCCAGTCTAGAAGAACAGCTTCGCCAACTCGAACTGAAGGCCGCCGAGCATCACGACGCCTGGCTGCGCGCCAAAGCCGAAACCGAAAATGTCCGCCGCCGCGCGCAGGAAGACATCGCCAAGACGCACAAATTCGCCATCGAGAAATTTGCCGGCGAACTGCTGGCGGTCAAGGACAGCCTCGAAGCTGCGCTCGCCAACCAGAACCAAACCGCCGAGGCGCTGCATTCCGGGGTCGAATTGACGCTGAAGCAACTGGTCGCCGCTTTCGACAAGGCCAACCTGATCGAAATCAACCCACAGGGCGAGAAGTTCGATCCGCATCGCCATCAGGCCATCGGCATGGTCGAAGCCGAGCAGGAGCCGAACACGGTGGTCACCGTGCTGCAAAAGGGCTACCTGATCGCCGATCGCATCCTGCGTCCGGCACTGGTCATGGTCGCCAAGGCGAAGGCAGTTGAAAACCCGGCGCCCGCCCCCAATTAACGAACAGGCAACGAATTGAACCCCGGAGTCCGCTCCGGTTCTCCCCCTCACTGAAAGGAACAACAATGGGCAAGATCATCGGCATCGACCTCGGAACGACGAACAGCTGCGTGGCCATCATGGAAGGCGGCCAGCCGAAGGTCATCGAAAACTCGGAAGGCGCACGCACGACGCCTTCCATCATTGGTTACAGCGACGACGGCGAAATCCTCTGCGGCGCCCCGGCCAAGCGCCAGGCCGTCACCAACCCGAAGAACACCCTCTACGCGGTCAAGCGCCTGATCGGCCGCCGCTTCGAGGAAAAGGAAGTGCAGAAGGACATCTCGCTGATGCCCTACAAAATCATGAAGGCCGACAACGGCGACGCATGGGTGGAAGTGCGCGACAAGAAAATCGCCCCCCCGCAGGTTTCCGCCGAAGTGCTGCGCAAGATGAAGAAGACCGCCGAAGACTACCTCGGCGAGGAAGTCACCGAAGCGGTCATCACCGTCCCGGCCTATTTCAACGACAGCCAGCGTCAGGCCACCAAAGACGCCGGCCGCATCGCCGGTCTCGAAGTCAAGCGCATCATCAACGAACCGACCGCGGCCGCGCTGGCCTTCGGCATGGACAAGGCCGCCAGCAAGGATCGCAAGATCGCAGTTTATGACCTGGGCGGCGGCACTTTCGATATCTCGATCATCGAAATCGCCGACGTCGATGGCGAAAAGCAGTTTGAAGTGCTGGCCACCAACGGCGACACCTTCCTCGGTGGCGAAGACTTCGATCAGCGTCTGATCGACTACATCATCGAAGAGTTCAAGAAGGAATCCGGCGTCAACCTGAAGGCCGATGTGCTGGCGCTGCAACGCCTCAAGGAAGCCGCCGAAAAGGCCAAGATCGAGCTGTCGTCGCTGCAACAGACCGAAATCAACCTGCCCTACATCACGGCGGATGCGTCCGGTCCCAAGCACCTGACCATGAAGGTCACCCGCGCCAAGTTCGAGTCGCTCGTGGAAGAACTGGTCGACCGCACCATCGGTCCTTGCGCCACCGCGCTGAAGGATGCCGGCTGCAAGATCGGCGACATCGACGACGTTATCCTGGTCGGCGGTCAGAGCCGTATGCCCAAGGTGCAGGACAAGGTCAAGGAATTCTTCGGCAAGGAACCGCGCAAGGACGTGAACCCCGATGAGGCCGTCGCCGTCGGCGCCGCCATCCAGGGTGGCGTGCTGCAAGGCGAGGTCAAGGACGTGCTGCTGCTCGACGTGACCCCGCTGTCGCTCGGCATTGAGACCCTGGGCGGCGTCATGACCAAGCTGATTCAGAAGAACACGACCATCCCGACCAAGGCGTCGCAGGTGTTCTCGACCGCCGATGACAGCCAGTCGGCCGTGACCATTCACGTCCTGCAAGGCGAGCGCGAAATGTCGGCCGGCAACAAGAGCCTGGGCCAGTTCAATCTGGAAGGCATCCCGCCAGCGCCGCGTGGCGTGCCGCAGATCGAAGTCATCTTCGACATCGACGCCAACGGCATCATGCACGTCACCGCCAAGGACAAAGCCACCGGCAAGGAAAACAAGATCACCATCAAGGCCAATTCCGGCTTGAGCGAGGAAGAAATCCAGCGCATGGTGAAGGATGCCGAGGCCCACGCCGAAGAGGACAAGAAGGCGCATGAGTTGGCCAACGCCCGTAACGCCGCCGACGGCATGGTGCACATGGTCAAGAAGTCGCTGACCGAGTATGGCGACAAGCTCGACGCCGGCGAGAAGGAAAAGATCGAAGCGGCGATCAAGGATGTCGAAGGCGTGCTGCGCGAAGGCGACAAGGAAACCATCGAGGCCAAGACCGAAGCGCTGGCGCAAGCCGCGCAGAAACTGGGCGAAAAGATGTACGCCCAGGAACAGGCGGCCGGCGCCGCAGCCGGTGCAGCCGGGGCTGGCCCGACGGGCGCTCCGGGCGGTCAGCAGGAAAAGACCGTCGAGGGCGATGTCGTCGATGCCGAGTTTACCGAAGTCAAGGACAAAAAGGCCTGATCCGGGCGACGCGTTCCCTGACACGCGGCCGGATTCGTGCGGATCACCCGTTCCGCTGAATCCGGCCTTTGCGCAAGCGCCCCTGCCGGACCGAACCCATGAGCAAACGCGACTATTACGAAATCCTCGGCGTCAACCGCGACGCCTCCGAGGACGAAATCAAGAAGGCCTACCGCAAGCTGGCCATGAAACACCATCCTGACCGCAATCCGGATAATCCGGCGGCGGAGGAGAAGTTCAAGGAAGCCAAGGAAGCTTACGAAATCCTGTCGGACGGCAACAAGCGCGCCGCCTACGACCAATATGGCCATGCCGGGGTCGACCCGCAGGCCGGCTTTGGCGCGGGCGGCGGCGCCGGTTTTGGGGGCTTTGCCGATGCTTTCGGCGGCATTTTCGACGAAATCTTTGGCGGTGGCCGTGGAGGCGGCCAAAGCCGATCCAACGTTTACCGGGGCGCTGATCTTCGTTACAACCTGGAAATCACGCTCGAACAGGCCGCCCACGGCACCGAAACCAAGATCCGCATTCCGACCATGGAAGTGTGCGAACCCTGCGGCGGCAGCGGCGCCAAAGCCGGCAGCAAACCAGCGACCTGCCCGACCTGTCAGGGCTCGGGACAGGTGCGCCTGCAACAGGGCTTCTTCTCGATTCAGCAGACTTGCCCGAAATGCCACGGCACGGGCCGATTCATTTCCGACCCCTGCGGCACCTGCCACGGTGCCGGTCGCCTGAAAAAACACAAGACACTCGCCGTCAAGATCCCTGCCGGCGTCGACGAAGGCGATCGCATCCGCCTCGCCGGTGAAGGCGAGCACGGCGTCAATGGCGGGCCTCCGGGTGATCTCTATGTGCAGATTCACCTCAAGCCGCACCCGGTGTTTCAGCGCGAGCACAGCGACCTGCATTGCGAAATGCCGATTTCCTTCACCACCGCCGCGCTCGGTGGCGAGATCGAGATCCCGACGCTGGATGGCGCCGCGACCATCAAGATCCCGCCGGAAACCCAGACCGGACGCGTGTTCCGCCTGCGCGGCAAGGGGATCAAGGGCGTCCGCAGCCATGCCTACGGCGACCTGATGTGCCATGTGGTCGTCGAGACGCCGATCAACCTGACCGATCGCCAGCGGGAACTCTTGCGCGAACTGGATGAGCTGAACCGCGGTAACGAAGCCAAGCACAACCCACGTGCGCAGTCTTGGATGGACAAGGTCAAGGCTTTCTTCGGCTGACCGATCCCTTGCACACTCCCAACGCCCGGTCCTGCCGGGCGTTTTCGCTTGAGGATACAATAGGCCCCCCGCACTTTACGCGTGACCATCATGCCCCACCTCGAGATCAACGGCTTCCGCTGCCACTACGAATACCACGAACACTCGGCTGGCGCGCCCTGCGTCATTTTCCTGAACGGCATCATGAGCGCGCTGGAATCGTGGACCGGTCAGGTCCCGGTGGCCAAAAAGCTGGATCTCAACATCCTGCAATTCGAATACCGCGGTCAATGGCGCTCGCAGGTCACACCGGGGCCTTATCGCATGCAGACGCATGTCGACGACCTCGCCGCGTTGATGGACGCGCTCGGCATCGCCCGCGCCCATTTTGTCGGCACCAGCTACGGCGGCATGACCGCGATGAAGTTTGCTTGCACCCACCCCGCCCGCGTGCAATCGTTGATGCTGATCACCACCACGGCGCTGATTCGGCCGCTGCCCAGGCAGATTCTCGCCACCTGGCAGCGTGCGGCCGAGCAAAACCGAATCGAGGAGCTTTTACTGTCGGCGCTGCCCGATCTTTATAGCGAAGCCTGTCTGGTGGCCCGCCCGACCCTGATCAGCGATCGTCTGGCAAGTTTCCGTGAAGTCGTCAAAGAGTTGCCGGATTTCTGCCGTGGCCAGGTCGAACTCTTGCAGGCGCAGTTCCCGGAGGTGAGCGACGGTCAACTCCTCGAAAAGCTCGCTGGCGTTCGCTGCCCTACCCTGGTTCTGGCCGCCGAACAGGACCGGCTCTACCCGCCAACGGATTCCGCGGCGATCGCCGCCCGTATCCCGGGCGCGGAAATGATGACCATCGCCGGCGCGGGACACGCGCTGGTCGCCGAAAGGCCGCAAGCGGTCAATCTGGCGCTGGCCGGGCACCTGAGCGCGGTTCGCTGATCGCTCAGGCGCGCCGCCAGGTCGTGCCCTGCGCGCTGTCGTCGAGCAGAATGCCGGCGTCCTTGAGCAGGTTGCGGATGCGGTCGGCTTCGGCAAAATTGCGGGCCTTCTTGGCATCCGCGCGCTCGGCGATCAGTTTTTCGATCTCTGCTTCGTCCAGATCGCCACCAACACCCGCACGCAAGTAGACTTGCGGTTCGCGTTCAAGCAGGCCGATGATGTTGGCGAGCGCCCGCAGCAACCCCGCCAGGCGAGCATCGCGGCTGCGATTCACCTCGCCGGCCAGATCGAACAGCACGGCGATCGCGCCATGGGAATCAAAATCGTCGTCCAGCGCCGCCTTGAAGCGCGCCGCGAAGGGATCGACCCAGTCGATGTCCACCGTCACCGGCGGCACATCGCGCAGCGTGAAGTAGAGCGTATCGAGGCTGCGTTTCGCGTCGTCGAGATGAACGTCGGAGTAGTTCAGCGGACTGCGGTAATGCGCCCGCAGAATGAAGAAGCGCACGACCTCGGGATCGAACGCCTTCAGCACTTCGCGGATGGTGAAGAAATTGCCCAGCGACTTCGACATCTTTTCGTTGTCGACCCGGACAAAACCGTTGTGCATCCAGTAGTTGACGAAGCCGCACTGATGCGCGCCTTCCGACTGGGCGATTTCATTCTCGTGGTGCGGAAACTGCAAATCCTGGCCGCCGCCATGAATATCGAATTGCTGGCCGAGCAGATGCGAACTCATCGCGGAGCATTCGATGTGCCACCCCGGCCGGCCCGCGCCCCAAGGCGATTCCCAGGCGGGTTCGCCCGGCTTGGCGTGCTTCCAGAGCACGAAATCGAGCGGGTCCTGCTTGGCGCTATCGACCTCGACCCGTTCGCCGGCACGTAAATCGTCAAGCGACTTGCCGGAGAGCTTGCCGTAACCCGGGAATTTACGTACCGCGTAATTCACGTCACCGTCGCTGGCCTGATACGCCAGCCCGTTCGTTTCCAGTTTCTCTATCAACGACAGCATCTGCGGCACATATTCGGTGGCGCGCGGCTCATGCGTCGGCGGCAGCACGCCGAGCGCGGCGGTATCTTCATGCATGATGGCCGTGAAACGTTCGGTCAACGACCGGATCGATTCACCATTTTCCGCTGCCCGTTTGATGATTTTGTCATCAATGTCGGTAATGTTCCGAACGTAGGTCACCTCATAGCCGGAAGCTTGCAACCAGCGGTAGACGAGGTCAAAAGCGACCATCAGCCGTGCGTGGCCGAGATGACAAAAATCATAAATCGTCATGCCACACACATACATCTTCACCTTGCCGGGCTCGAGCGGTTGAAAGACTTGTTTTTGGCGATGCAGTGTGTTGTAGATTTTCAGCATGACGGACAGGAAAAAGACAGGATCGCGAGGTGCGACAGAACTTTGGATTGACGGGTGTTCTTGATAGAATTAACGATTGCCCAACCGTACGGATTGTAACATAGCGATGAAGCCACATTTCCGCTTGCAGACTGGTGCCGCCCTGCGCGCCATCCTTCTCGGCGCGGCCCTGGCCGCTACCTTCCCGGCGCTTGCCGACAATCTCCCGGAAGTGCAGAAACTGATCAAACAGGCACAGTTTCCGCAGGCGCTGAGCAAGGTGGACGCCTATTTGGCGACCAAACCCAAGGATGCTCAGGGGCGTTTTTTGAAAGGGCTGATCCTCACCGAAATGAACAAGCCGGCGGAAGCCATCGCCGTGTTCACGAAGCTGACCGAGGATTACCCCGAGTTGCCTGAGCCCTACAACAATCTGGCGGTGTTGTATGCCCAGCAAAAACAGTACGACAAGGCCCGTACCGCGCTGGAAATGGCAATACGCACGCATCCCGCCTACGCCATTGCCTACGAGAATCTGGGCGATGTTTATGCCAAACTTGCCAGTCAGGCTTACGACAAGGCCTTGCAGATCGATTCGTCAAACGCCGCCGCTCAGAACAAGCTGGCGCTGATCCGCGATCTGATCAGCACCGGTGTCAAACCGGGCGTCAGACCACCTCCAATCGCGCCGGCATCCGTCAAACCTGAGCCTGCCAAGCTCGAGCCCGCCAAACCTGCCCCGATCATTGCCCCGCCTGCGGTGACCCCGGCCACGCCTGCAGCGGCGTCGACCGCCCCACCGAAACCGACAACCAAATCCGAAGGCAGCAGCGACGAGGTCGAAAAGACGCTTGCCGGCTGGGCTTCTGCCTGGTCGCGCAAAGACGTGAAAACCTACCTCGCCTACTACGCCCCCGAGTTCCACCCGCCTAGGGGGCAATCCCGCCATGCCTGGGAGGCGCAACGCGAGGAACGCATCGCGGGCAAGGGTGGGCGCATTGCCGTCACCTATGATGAGCCTAGCATCGTCGTCAACGGCGATAGGGCCACCGTCAAATTCCGTCAGCACTACAAGGCCCCGGGTATCGCCACCTCCGCCAACAAGACGTTGACACTGGTGCTGAGCAACGGCAAGTGGCTGATCCAGGACGAAGAAGCTCGTTGATGCACAGTCGTGGCACGTGGCTGCTGTTCGCGCTGGCGATCTGTCTCGCCGGCGGCGCGCAGGCAAAAACGCAATCCGCCAAGAAGCACAAGACGCACGCCGCCCAGAAGGCCACTCATTCAGGCAAACGGATGCACCGGCCTGCACCGGTGAAGGTCACGACTGGCCGTCCAGCGGCGGCGCTCACGGCGACAGCCTCACCCGCCGCCACCATATCCGACTCTGGCCCTGAACCCGCGCTCGCCAAGGTTTTCGAAGCCATCGAGCAAAACCGGCTTGATCTGGCTCTGCAACTCACCGAGGGGTTGCTGCGCCAGTATCCGAATTTTCGCCTAGCCCACCTGATACGGGGCGACCTGTTGCTTGCGCGCACCAAGCCGATCAGTGGTTTTGGTGCCGTCGCCAATCCGCAGGATGAACGGGTGGCGGATCTGCGCGACGAGGCCATCGTCCGCCTGCGCGGCTATCGCAACAAACCACAAGAGAATTTTGTGCCGCGCTACCTGTTGCAAATGCATCCGGACCAAAAGCACGCCATCGTGGTCGACACGCAAAAATCGCGTCTCTATGTATATGCCAACGACAACGGTCGGCCGCGCTTTGTAGCCGATTACTACGTCACCCAGGGCAAGCTCGGTGCCAACAAGGTCAGTGAAGGCGACAAGAAAACCCCCGTCGGTGTCTATCACGTTACCGCCAGCCTACCGCGCGAAAAGCTTGCCGATCTGTACGGCAGCGGCGCTTTCCCGATCAACTACCCGAACGAATGGGACAAGCAACAGGGTCGCAACGGGCACGGCATCTGGCTGCACGGCACGCCGTCGGATACGTTTTCACGTCCACCAAGAGCGTCGGATGGCTGCGTTGTGCTCGCCAACCGCGATCTTGATGCCGTGGCCAAGAACCTGCAAATCGGCCTGACGCCGGTCATCATCAGCAACGCCGTCGAATGGCTGACGCTGGATGACTGGAACAAAGAACGCGGCGAGCTCAACAAGACGCTGGAAGCCTGGCGGGCCGACTGGGAAAGCCGCGACGTCACCCGTTTCCTCCAGCACTATTCGCGTACACTCAACGCCAACGGGCAAGGCTACGAACAGTTCGCTGCGCAAAAACGGCAGGTCAACGAGAGCAAGCAGTGGATCAAGGTCAGGATCGACAACCTCAGCGTCTTCCGCAACCCCGGCAAGGACGAAATGGTGGTCGTCACCTTCGACCAGCAGTACAAGAGCAACAACCTCGACAACAGCATGAAGAAACGTCAATACTGGAAACGGGAAGACGGCAAATGGAAAATCATTTACGAAGGAGCTGCCTGATGAAGACCTCGCAAAAACTGTTCGCCGCGTTCGCCGCCGCGGCGCTCACAATGACCGCCCTGCCCGCCGCAGCGGAACCGACCGTCGAAATGACGACGTCGGCCGGCAAGATCGTGATCGAACTCGATGCGGCCAAAGCCCCGAAATCGGTTGAAAACTTTCTCGCCTATGTGAAGAGTGGCCACTACACTGGCACCGTCTTTCATCGCGTCATTCCCGGCTTCATGATTCAGGGCGGCGGATTCGATGCCAAGATGAACCAGAAGCCCACCCAGGCGCCGGTCGAGAACGAAGCCAAGAACGGCCTCAAGAACCTTCGCGGCACCCTCGCCATGGCCCGCACCAGCGCACCGCATTCCGCCACTGCGCAGTTCTTCATCAACCATGTCGACAACCCGAAACTGGACTACCCCTCTTTTGACGGCTGGGGCTATGCCGTTTTCGGCACCGTCAAGCAAGGCATGGACGTCGTCGACAAGATCGCGCAGGTCAAGACCGGCGACGCCGGCATGCACCAGAACGTCCCCCTGACGCCGGTCGTGATCGAAAGCGTCAAAATCCTCCCCGAAACCCGCAAGGAAACCAAATGATCAAGCTCACCACCAACCTCGGCGCCATCACCCTCAAGCTCGATGCCGAGAAGGCCCCGAAAACGGTTGAAAACTTTATCGCCTACGTCGAGGCCGGCCATTACGACAACACGGTCTTCCATCGCGTCATCGGCAACTTCATGATCCAGGGCGGCGGGTTTGAACCGGGCATGAAACAGAAGCCCACGCGTGCCCCAATCGATAACGAAGCGGCCAACGGCCTTAAGAACAAGCGCGGCAGCGTTGCCATGGCGCGCACCAATGACCCGCATTCCGCCACCGCGCAGTTCTTCATCAATGTGGTCGATAACGATTTTCTCGATTTCAAATCGCCGTCTGGCAGCGGCTGGGGCTACTGTGTGTTCGGCGAGGTCGTCGAAGGGCTGGAAGTGGTCGAGGCCATCCGCAAGGTGCGCACCGGCAACAAAGGCTTTCACCAGGATGTGCCGCTCGACGACGTAGTGATCCAGAAAGCCGAAGTGATCGAAAAGCTGACGCCCTGATTCATTTTCTATCCGACCTTCACCTGTCGCCCCAGTCACCCGGGGTGACGGGCCTGTTTTTGGCTTATCTGGCCGGGCCGGCGCGCACTGCATCGGCCATCTACATTCTCGGCGACCTGTTCGAGACCTGGATAGGCGACGACGACATCGGCTCGGACTTTCCTGCCCGAATCGTCAGCGCGCTACGCGCAACCGCGGATGATGGCACGACAATCAGTTTTCTGGCGGGCAACCGGGATTTCCTGATTGGCGATGCCTTCGCCGCCGCCAGCGGCGTCCGTCTGCTGACGGAGCCCTATGTGCTCTCCACGCCGGAATGGCAATTTGTTCTCGCGCACGGCGACGCCCTCTGCACCGACGACGACGCCTATCAGGCCTTTCGCAGGCAGGTGCGCCACCTCGACTGGCAAGCCGCTTTTTTGGCGCGACCGCTCGCCGAGCGGCGGGCACTCGCGGAGAACATGCGTGATCAGAGCGAACACACCAAGCGGGAAAAAGCAGCCTACCTGATGGATCTCAATCCCGGCGAAACCGACGATTTCCTGCGCGCACACGGCTACGCCACCTTCATCCACGGGCATACACACAAGCCGGCGCAACACGACCATCTGGTCGACGGCATTCATGTGGAACGCTGGGTCCTTGCGGACTGGCACGAAAACGCCGGTGAATACCTGGCCTGGAATGGCGAGCGATTAACCCGGCACCCGGTTCTAGCCAACGTCGCTTGAAAGAACTCGCTAGGACAACCGCTGACCGCAGTGCCCGCAATACGTGTCGTCGGGTTTCGTCAACGTCTCGCACGCTGGGCAGCTTCGTGCCGGCGGGTTTGCGCCCATCTTGCGGCGCCGCTCCAGCACCGCCGCCACGCGCCCCGCACCTGCCAGCGACAAGGAAAGGCCACCAGACTCACCGGACAGACGGCGATCAGTGACAGCCAGGTAAATGGTGATATTACCCATGGTCGCCACGCAGTACCCGGCCCCGAGCACAAACGCATAGAGCAGGCCAAAACCGAATACCGCCGCATAGGCGTGTCCCGATCCGCCACTGGGCAAATCGCGGCCCACCACATCCATCAGCGAGCCGAATCCGCCACCCACCTCGCTGCCAATAATGCCCGCTGAAAGACCTATGGTATATCCGACTCCCACGCCGAGGATCAGCATCGCCACCCCAAATACTACCAGCGTCAGTAGAATCAGCAGAAAGAACCGAACGAGAGTCTCGATCAGGCGTTCGCGCACAATAGCCAGTAATTCCAGCAGGGCTTGCGGCACGGTGGCCCCTCCCCAGACGGCTGGCGCCATCAATCCTGCACCGACAATTACGGCGATATAGGCCGCTCCGCTGACCACGATCAACACCGGCAACACTACCGCAAACAACAAGGGACCGAGGTAAGGCAGCTTGCACACGAAGAGCAGGACAGTGACCGAGAGCGTATAGGTCACCACTCCCAGCGCCAGAATCAGAAAAATCGCCAGTAACTTGATAAAACTCGTGACCCCCCCGAAAACCACCTCATGCACCGTGGGAGGCGGTTGATCCAAGGCCTGGTGCATCAGCAATATGCCTGCCGCGTTTGATCCGAAACCGGCGATCAGCCATGCCAGCAGACCGAATACCGTCATGGCAATGCCGGACTGCGTGGCGATGCCGGCCGCCGCCACCAGCAGCGCCAGCACGAACCCTGCGATGACAAGGGCGATCGCGCCCGGATTGCGCATACCGTCGACAGCGCGCAGAACATCTGCATAGTGCGGAAGGGGGTTCACAGTCTCTTCAACTCTTCAATAGGCTCGATAGGCGCTCAGGGATTGAGTCCTTGCCCTTCCATGAGAAAGGTCTCGCATTCCTTGATCGCGTTCCAATGTCCCTGGCAATGCTTGTTACGCGCCTTGTCTATACACAGGGTTTTTGAAAACCCCGACTTCGGCGCGCAGTAATCCAGCGCCGCCTTCAACTCCTGCTGCCACGCCGGCAATGCCGGAACCTCCGGCGCGCGGCTCGGCGCAGGAATAATGGTCTCGATAATAACCGGTGTCGACGTTCCGCCAGAGTCGCTTCGCCCCGGCTTCTCGCGTTTGGCGGCCGGGTCGCGCCGGCCGGCCTTCTCCCGTTCTCCACCGCCGGCGTCTGTGCGTCCGCCAGGTTTGGTGGGTAACAGGGTCGTCGACGTCGTGGCGGCAGTCGACGTTGTACTTGCGCTCGTTGTCGTACTGGTGGAAGGTTCGCTCGATGTGCTAGTTGTCGTGGTGGGCGCCTCGGTCGTCGATACTGTCGTGGTCGTGCTGAGCGCCATAACGGTGCTGGTTGTGGTCGTCGTCTGGGTTTCCGAAGGCGATCTGGCCCCACCGATATACCATGCCGCGCCTCCCCCCAGCAGCACGGCCAGCACGGCACCAATGGCCATACCCAGCCATACCGGCTTGCCACTTGCGTTGCGTGTGACAGCTGTTGCCGGCGCCGCGACCGGTGCAGATGTCGTGTCCATCGGCGGCCGGGCAGCCGGAGGCACACTCGCTTGCGGCGACGGTACCGTGCGCGGTGTCAGAACAGTAGCATCTTCGTCGACACGCGCATCCGGCGGTATTGAGGTGGACGAAAGTCGGCGACGATCTTCGCGCGGCGTTAGCAACGTTGCATCGCCGTCATTCGCGGACGACACCGGTCCAGGTGTCAGCAAGGTTTCTTCCATCCCTGACGAGCGCGGCGTCAACCGCGTTGCCTCCACATCAGTCGCTGAGGATGGCGGCGTCACGCGCGTCTCGTCAGACTCAAGGGCTTTGGCACTGAGTGCCGGTGTCCCGGCCCGCGGGGCCATGACTGTAGCATCGCCCTGGCCAGCACGAGGTGTCATCAATGTGGCATCGAGATCGCCAGTCGACGTCAGGGTGGTTCCGCAGGCGCGGCAGAATCGCGCCTCGCGTGCGTTGGGAACGCGGCAACGAGGGCACGGGTTTCCTTCTTCGGCTGTGGGCGCCGCAGGCAAGGGCTTGCCGCAGGCTTTGCAGAATTTCGCGCCAGTTGAATTTTCGGCCTGGCAATTCGGGCAACGCATGATCTCCCTCCTGGAATGCTGCGGAGCGCTGGCCGCCACGCGGCCAGTCGGGCGCAACATCATACCGCAAAGACATCGGGATAGCGTGACATGACGTTGAATAGAGCGTAAACGTTCAAGATACGCTATGCTGTTGTCTCCAATTTGCGAGAGGTTCTTGCCGAATGCGCTGCCCGCAATGCCAGACAGAAAATGCCGCCGGTGCCCGGTTTTGCCGCCATTGCGGCGCTCGCCTGTTCGCCGCGCCTTCCACCACGCCGCCGGCGCTGCCGCAAGCGATCTGCGCTCATTGCCAGGCGCCCATGCCGCTGGGGGTGCGATTCTGCCGCACCTGCGGCAAGCCGCGGGCAAAGGCGGCGGTTCACTCGATACCGGCGACACCCATTGCTGCCGCACCTATTCCGGTCACCCCGACGATACCCGCTGCCTCGACAGAGACACCATTCTCTTCCTCGCCTGTGTCGGCACCTGTCACGCGAGTTGTCGAACCAGCGCCGGCCCTGGCGCCTATTCCCGGCCCGCCGTCTATCCCGCCTCCGTCGGTGGCCTTGACACCGGTCGCAGTCGCCGTAGCGACACCCATGACTGCTGCGCCCACCGTTTCACCATCTGCGTCCGAAGTTGATTTCGTGCTTGACCACGATCTCTCCCAAGCCAAGCTGATCTGCACGGTCGGCTCGCTGCAAGGCATGAGCTTTCGGGTTGGCAGCAACAGCGGCCTGATCATGGGGCGCTCACCGGGGACCGATGTGCGGGTGCCTGATCCCGAGATTTCAAAGACGCATTGTTGGGTAGGCCTTTCGGAAGGTCGTCTGGTCGTGCGCGATCTCAAGTCGACCAATGGCACCTACCTGAACGACCGCCTTGAGCATCCGGTCAGCGAGTGCGAATTACAAGAGGGCGATGTACTGGTGCTTGGCCGCCATAATGGCGCTAAGTTTCGGGTCAGCCTCGGCGACTAATCCGGTCAGATCACCGCAAAGCCGCGCTGGAGGTCGGTCTGCAGGTCGCCGACGGCTTCCAGCCCGACCGCCACACGCAGCAGTCCCTCGGTGATACCCGCGGCCATCCGCGCTTCCGCAGAAACCCGTCCGTGCGTCGTGGTGGCCGGATGCGTGATCGTCGTCTTGACGTCGCCCAGGTTGGCGGTGATCGAGAGCAGGCGGCAGTTGTCGACCACCTTCCATGCTTCGGCACGCCCGCCTTTGACCTCGAAAGACACGATGCCGCCTCCCCGCCTTTGCTGCCGCGCCACAAGCGCATGCTGGGGATGCGAAGATAGCCCGGGGTAATGTACGCGCGCGATCTTGGGGTGGTTTTCGAGCCATTCTGCCAGCGCCAGTGCCGAGGCAGATTGCGCCTCCACGCGCAGTTTGAGGGTCTCCATGCCCTTCAGCAGCACCCAGGCATTGAAGGCCGATAAAGTCGGGCCGGCTGTTCGCAGGTATTTGAAGACATCCTCTGTCAGTTTGCTTGGTCCGCAGACCGCGCCACCTAGCACACGGCCCTGACCGTCGAGATATTTGGTCGCCGAATGGACGACCAGATCGGCGCCCAATTCGAGCGGCCGCTGCAATACTGGCGTGCAGAAACAGTTGTCGACAGCCACCAGAATGTTGCGGGAATGGGCAAGCTGGCTCAACTCGCCGATATCCGCCACCTCCGTCAGGGGATTCGATGGCGTTTCCAGAAAGAACAGGCGGGTATTGGGCCGAATGGCTGCTTCCCACGCCGCCGCATCGGTCGGCGAAACAAAGGTGGTGGTGATGCCGCAACGCGGCAGCAAGGTGGTGAACAGTTGAACTGTCGCGCCAAACAGGGCCTTGGAGGCGACGATATGATCCCCCGCCTGCAAGTGGGCAAGGCAAAGCGCCATGATGGCGGCCATGCCGCTGGCCGTGGCAATGCAGTCCTCCGCACCTTCCAGTGCCGCCAGGCGTTGCTGGAACATCGTCACGGTGGGGTTGGAAAAGCGCGCATAAACATCGCCCTCTTCCTCGCCGGAAAATCGCTTCGCCGCCTGTTCCGCACTGTCAAACACAAAGCTGGACGTCAGATACAGCGCCTCGCTGTGTTCTCCGAATTCGCTTCGCCGCTGCCCGGCGCGTACGCCCAGGGTTGCAAGGTCGTAGTCGTTCGCCGCCATCAATCCGCTCCTCCGTTCGGCAAATGCAACACCAGTTGCTGCGAGGCCTTGCCATCTCCCTCTTCCTCGGACTTGGCCTTGCCGCTGCGGCGGGATTCGACCGCGTCGAGGTAGGCTTCGTCGACGTCGCCGGTGACATAGCATCCGTCAAAACACGAGGCGTCGAACACGGTCAGTGCCGCGTTCAGGGATTGCACGGATGATTTCAGGGCTTCGATGTCCTGGTACACCAATTTGTCGGCGCCGATTTCGCGCGCGATGTCGTCATCGGAACGCCCCGTGGCGATCAGTTCGCCACGAGTGGGCATGTCGATACCATAAACATTGGGGAAACGCACGGGTGGCGCCGCCGAGGCGAAATACACTTTCAGCGCGCCGGCTGCCCGCGCCATGTCAACGATTTCACGGCTGGTGGTACCACGTACGATGGAATCGTCGACAAGCAGCACCCGCTTGCCCTTGAATTCCTGGCCGCAGGTGTTCAGCTTCTGTCGCACCGATTTACTCCGCATGGCCTGGCCCGGCATGATGAAGGTTCGACCAACGTAACGATTCTTCACAAAGCCCTCGCGGAACGGTACGCCCAGCACCTGCGCCAGCTGCATGGCGGAGGGCCGGCTGGAATCGGGGATGGGGATGACCACATCGATTTCCTCGACCGGAATTGTCTTGCGAACCTTTTCCGCGAGGAACTCGCCCATCCGCAGGCGTGATTCGTAGACCGACACACCGTCGATCACGGAATCCGGGCGGGCCAGGTAGACGTACTCGAAAATGCAAGGCGAAAACACCGGCGCCTGGGCGCACTGGCGGGCGTGCAATTGCTGGTTGCCGAATTCGATGAAGATCGCCTCGCCCGGCTCGATGTCACGAATGATTTTGAAACCCAGCGTATCCAGCGCCACCGACTCGGACGACACCAGGTATTCCATGCCCTCCGCCGTTTCGTTGCTGCCGAAAACCAGCGGCCGGATCCCGTAAGGATCGCGGAACGCCAGCAGCCCGCATCCGGCAATCAGCGCCACCACAGAATATGCACCACGACAGCGGCGATGTACGCCGGCCACCGCCTGAAAGACGCTTTCGACATCCAGTTCATAGCCGCTGGCTGCCGACTGCAACTCGTGCGCCAGCACATTCAGCAGCACTTCGGAATCCGAATTGGTGTTGATGTGGCGGCGGTCGAGCCGGAACATCTCTTCCTTCAACTGGTCTGTATTGGTCAGGTTACCGTTGTGACCCAACACGATGCCGAAGGGTGAATTGACGTAGAACGGCTGCGCCTCGGCAAAGTTGTAGGCTGAACCCGCCGTCGGATAGCGTACGTGGCCGATACCGGCATTGCCGGGCAAGGCGCGCATGTTGCGGGTGCGAAAAACGTCACGCACCAGACCCGGACCTTTATGGAGGTGGAAGGTATTTCCCTCGGCCGTCACGATGCCCGCCGCATCCTGGCCGCGATGCTGAAGCACCATCAGACCGTCGTACAGCAACTGATTGACTGGCGTCGTCGCCACCACTCCAAGAATCCCACACATATCGCACCTGCCTATTTGAAACGAATCCGTTTTGCCAGATCTTCCGGCAACCCATGTTTAACTGCCAACACCGCCGTTTCCAACGGCGGCGACAGCATCGCGTCGCGCCACCAGTCCTGACGCGGCGCCGGGGTCAATGCGCCCAGCCCGACCAGCACCATGCACACCAGCACACCCCGCGCCAGGCCAAAAATCAGGCCCAGCAATCTATCCGACAGCGAGAGCCCGAGCGCTTTGATTAGGCTGCGCACGGCCAAGCGAACGACACCCATGATAACCAGCACCGCCACAAACAAGGCGCCGCACCCGGCCAGAGCGCGCAATCCGCGATCGGCAATGCCGGAAAATGCCAGGTTTCCCAATTCCGCGCCAAACTCGATTGCCACGAAAAAAGCCAGCACCCAAGCGGCCAGCGCAATCAATTCGCCGACCACACCCCGCCACAAACCCAACACTAGCGACACCGCGACGATGCCGATCGCCACATAGTCGAAAATCGTCATTGCCGCGCGGTCAGCACTCCGGCGACACCGATCCGCCGCATCTTGTCCAGCGCCTTGTCGGCCGCCTCTCGGCTGGCAAAGGGACCGGCCCGGACACGCGTCTTGCGCCCTTGCGGCGTATCGAGCGGTTCGGTATAGCTCTTGATACCGAGTTCATTGAGTTTATTCTGCAAATTCCGGACATTGGCCTGATTGGTGAAGGCGCCGATCAGCACGACATGCTGCCCCGACGAGGCCGGCGCGGCAACGGAATCGGGCGACTTGCCTGCGAGGATGGCAGCAGCGCGCGCTGATTCGGCATCCTGGCGTGCGGCCTTTTCAGGTGCCTTCTCGACAGGTTTGGCGACCGGCTGCTTCTCGGCAACCGGTTTTTCGGCCTGCTTTGCGGGAGTCTTGTCGACCGGCTTCTCTGGTGTCCTTTCGGGTGCCTTTACGGCAGACTTCTCGGCACTCGCAGATTTGGCCGGTTCGGCCGGGCGCGCGGCCGGAACGGGTTTTTCCGGCTCAGGCGGCCGGGTTTCGGCCGGTTTGGCTTCGAGTGCAGGGGTCGGCGTCGCCGGTACGGCAGAGGCAGTGACTCCGGATGCCTTGGCAGCGGGCGCCGCAGCAAATTTCGGAACAAACGGTTTGTCGTCTTGCCCGGGAATGCGCACCTCGACATCCTGCGCAGCTTGCCTGGGTTCCTGATCCATGACCATAGGCAGCACCACAGCGGCCAGCCCGGCCAATGCCGCCGCACCAACCAGCCGGCGCCGGGCTCGCTTCTTCAATTGCAACTGGGCGTCATTTTCGTCCATCTTTGAGCGTGTTCCTTACGCCGGCAACGGTATGGAAGGATCCAAAAATGAGGATTCTATCACTTTCCCCTGCCCGCCCTTCGGCGGCACGAAGCGCCGCTGCCGGCGAGGCATAGGCACTGGCTTCACCACCCAGCGCCAGATGCTCAATCGCGTCGACCAATCGCTCACCTGCCATGCCGCGCGGGCCTTCGAGTGTCGCGCAGAACCAGGCGTCGATACGACTCTTGAGCGGCGCCAGTGAGGCGTCAATGTCCTTGTCGGCGAGCATGCCAACCACCGCATAGGTGCGGTCGAAAAAACCCATGTCTCCCAGCGAGTCGACCAACATCCTCACTGCTTGCGGATTATGCGCGACATCCAGCACGATGGCGGGCCGCCCGGGCAGCACCTGGCATCGTCCCGGCAATTCGGTTTCAATCAAACCCTGGCGGATTGCCTGCATGCTCAGCGGCAATCGTTCGCGCCAATATTCCAGTGCCGCCAGCACCAACGCGGCATTGGCCAGTTGAGCTTGCCCGCGCAGGCCGGGAAAAGCGAGGCTGCGACGAACGAGTTGCTCGCCGTTTCGCGCCCACCACTGCCATTGCAGACGATTTTGCGGATCGCGGGCATAACCAAAATCACGGCCGATCAACCTGAGATCGGCGCCGATATCGGTGGCATGGGCTACCACGCTGGCGGGCGGGTTCGGATCGGCACAAAGAGCAAGGCGACCGGGCCGGAAAATGCCGGCTTTCTCCCGCCCGATGGCCTCGCGCGTTTCTCCCAGCCAATCCATGTGATCAAGGTCGACGGTGGTCAGCAACGCAAGATCCGCGTCGTAGGCGTTGACCGCGTCGAGACGCCCGCCCAGCCCCACTTCAAGAATTGCGATGTCGGTTTTGGCGGCGACAAAAGCCTCCCACGCCGCGAGCGTGCCGAACTCGAAATAGGTGAGATGCACATTGCCCGCCTCCCGGCGCGCGATTTCCACGCGCTCGAAGGCGGAAACCAGTGCGGCATCGTCGGCGGGCTGTCGATCAAGACGCACCCGCTCGTTGTATGCGTAGAGATGCGGCGAGCTATACGCACCGACACGATAACCCGCGCGGCTCAATATCGATTCCAGATAGGCAACGGTCGACCCCTTGCCGTTGGTACCTGCCACGGTAATGATCGGGCAATGCGCGTTCTGCCCGAGCGCTACCTTGACCAATTGCACGCGTTCCAGGCCCAGTTCGATTCCCGCCTGGCCCTTGGGGTGCTGGGCTTCCAGATAGCTCAGCCAATCGTCCAGCGAAGCCGCCGGGCCGGGAGCATCCCTCCCGACAACCGTTGCCACCGTCACTGCAAGGCCGGCAGCTTTTGCAACTGGGCCAGGAACTGCGCCAGCTTGTCGCGCATCTGGCGCCGGTCGACGATCAGATCCACGGCGCCTTTTTCAAGCAGGAATTCCGAACGCTGAAAGCCTTCCGGCAGCTTCTCTCTTACCGTCTGCTCGATGACCCGCGGTCCGGCAAAGCCCACCAGCGCGCCCGGCTCGGCGATCACGATGTCGCCGACAAACGCAAAAGACGCCGACACACCGCCCATTGTCGGATCTGTAAGTACCGAAATGTAGGGCAGCTTGGCTTCGGAGAGTTTGGTCAGTGCGGCGGTCGTCTTCGCCATCTGCATCAGCGAGAACAAACCTTCCTGCATGCGTGCGCCACCCGAAGCCGACACGCAGATAAAAGGGACATGGTGTTCGATGGCCGCCTGCACGCCGCGCACGAAGCGTTCGCCCAGCACGGAACCCATCGACCCGCCCATGAAGTCGAACTCGAACACGGCCAGCACCACCGGCAAGGTCTTGATTGCACCCTGAACGACCACCAGCGAATCGGTTTCGCCGGTGTCTTCATTGGCCGCCATCAGGCGTTCCGGGTATTTCTTGGAATCCTTGAACTTGAGCATGTCGACCGGCACGACCTCGGCCCCGATTTCAAAGCGACCTTCGGCGTCGAGCAGGCACTCGATGCGCTGCCGCGCCCGCAACCGGTTGTGATGGCCGCACTTGGGGCACACATGGAGATTGTTCTCCAGATCGGTCGAATACAGCACCGCCTCGCACGCGGGGCATTTGCTCCACAACCCCTCCGGCAGGGTCGAGCGGCGGGGGGCACCGTCGCGCTTGATTTTGGGAGGAAGAAGTTTGTTCAGCCAACTCATGCTTTCACCTCGTCGAGTCCTTGCCGCAAACCGGCCACCAGCAGGCGCACGCGTTCGCAAACGTTGTCGGGGTTCGATTGTTCGATTTCTTCAATAATCCGGCTGCCGATCACCACCGCATCGGCGACCGCGCCCAGCCTTCCGGCGGTGGCCGCATCACGAATGCCGAAACCGACGCCGACCGGCAGTCCTGTCCGCTGCCGGATGAGCGGAATGCGCCGCGACACCTCGTCGATATCGAGATGCCCTGCGCCGGTCACCCCTTTCAGCGAAACATAATAGACGTAACCGCTGGCCAAACTGGCAACCTGAGCAATCCGCGCATCCGTGGAAGTAGGCGCCAGCAGGAAGATGGGATCGATGCCTTCGTGGCGCATGGTGTGAGCGAAAGCCTCCGCTTCTTCGGGCGGATAATCGACGACGATCACCCCGTCCACACCTGCTTTGGCCGCCTGTGCTGCGAATGCCTCGATGCCCATGGCCTCGACCGGATTGGCGTAGCCCATCAGTACGATCGGCGTCACCCTGTCGTCGCGACGAAATTCCGCCACCAGTTCGAGCACCCGCTTCATCCGCATGCCCTTGGCGAGCGCCCTTTCGGACGCTCGCTGGATGATCGGGCCGTCGGCCATCGGGTCCGAGAACGGCACGCCCAGCTCGATGATGTCCCCCCCGGCCGAAACTAGCGAGCGCATCAGCGGCACCGTCAACTCGGCGTCGGGATCGCCTGCGGTGATAAAAGGGATCAACGCCTTACGACCTTCGGCCGCGAGACGGAGGAAAGTGGCTTGTATGCGCGACATCAGAAAACCTCGGGCAAAGCCGCCACACCGGGCAGCACGTGAAAGAAAGGCGTCGGCATCAGAACTGTATTCCCGACTTTTCAGCCACGGTGTGCATGTCTTTGTCGCCGCGCCCGGAAAGATTGACCAGCAACACCTTGTCCTGGCTCAGCGTCGGCGCAAGTTTGGCCGCATAGGCCAGCGCATGGCTGGATTCCAGTGCGGGAATGATGCCCTCGTAACGGCACAGGTCATGGAAAGCTCGTAGTGCTTCGCTGTCGGCGATGCCGACGTATTCGGCCCGCTGGCAATCTTTGAGCCAGGCGTGCTCGGGCCCGACGCCGGGGTAATCGAGCCCTGCCGACACCGAATGCGTCTCGATGATCTGGCCGTCTTCGTCCTGGAGCAGATAGGTGCGATTGCCATGCAGCACGCCCGGGCGACCCAATTGCAGCGAGGCGGCATGGCGCGGCGTATCCATGCCGTCGCCGGCGGCCTCGACGCCGATCAGGCGGACATTTTCATGCGGAATATAGGGGTAGAAAATCCCCATCGCGTTGGAACCGCCCCCGACGCAAGCGATCACCGCATCCGGCTGGCGACCGACCATCTCCGGCATCTGCTGGAGACATTCTTCGCCGATGATTTTCTGAAAATCGCGCACCATCATCGGATAAGGATGCGGCCCAGCCACCGTGCCGATGATGTAGAAGGTGTTGCCGACATTGGTGACCCAGTCACGCATCGCCTCGTTCAACGCATCCTTCAGCGTCTTCGAGCCGCTCTCGACCGGCACCACCTTGGCGCCCAGCAGTTTCATGCGGTAGACGTTGGCGGCTTGCCGGCGAATATCTTCGCTGCCCATGTAAACCACGCATTCCATGCCGTAGCGGGCGGCCACGGTCGCGGTTGCCACGCCATGCTGGCCGGCGCCCGTTTCCGCGATGACGCGCGGCTTGCCCATGCGGCGCGCCAGCAGGGCCTGACCGATGCAATTGTTTACCTTGTGGGCGCCGGTATGGTTGAGATCCTCGCGCTTCAGGTAAATCTGGGCGCCGCCCAGTTCCGTGGACCAGTGTTTGGCGTGATAAATCGGCGACGGACGGCCAACGTAGTGCTTCAGTTCATAGGCGTATTCAGCCATGAAAGCCGGATCCTGACGCGCCTCGGCATAGGCGAGTTTCAGTTCTTCCAGCGCCGGAAACAGCGTCTCGGCCACGAACACACCACCATAAGGCCCGAAATGGCCTCGGTTGTCGGGCAGGTCATATCCTTGCATCACGCATCCTCAAAACTGGCATCCGCCGCTCGCACCGCCGCCACGAAGGCGGCGATTTTCGCCGCGTCCTTGATTCCCTTGGCGGCTTCGACACCGCTAGACACATCCACCGCCACCGGGCGTACCCGGCAGATCGCTTCACCGACATTCCCGGCCGTCAACCCGCCCGACAAGATAACCGGGCAGCCGAGATCCCGAGGAATCAGCGACCAGTCGAACGCCTGCCCGCCTCCGCCATAGCCCTCGACAAACGCATCCAGCAACAGGGCGCGGGCCGACGCAAAATCGGCTGCGTATTGTAGCAAATTCGTCTCCGGCCTGACCCTCGCCGCCCGGATGTATGGCCGAAACCAGCGCTGGCATTGGCCCTCCGTCTCGTCGCCATGAAATTGGAGCAGATTGACAGGCACCGTTTCGAGCACCTTTTCGATCTCACTATCGGGCGCATTCACGAAGAGCGCCGTCACGGCGACGAACGGCGGAATCCGCCGCGCCAGTTCTGCCGCGCGGATCGGCGTCACATAGCGCGGGCTGGACGGATAGAAGACGAAGCCGATGGCATCCGCCCCGGATTCGACAGCGGCATCCACATTCGCCTCGCGGGTCAGCCCGCAGATCTTGATGCGCGTTCTCATCGCAACACTCCGTCGATAAAGTCGTCCCGTACGACCGGCAGACTCCATTTGGGTTCGTAGATCGGGCCACAAAAATAGAGTCCGTCGGGCGAAAACGTCTGAGCGGCACAGGCGCGGTCGCGTGCCTCCAGCAATTCTGCCATCCATTCGACCGGTTGCGCGCCTTTGCCGATATGAATGAGGCTGCCGACAAGGTTGCGCACCATGTGATGTAAAAAGGCGCTGGCGGTAAAGTCAAAAATGAACAGGTCGCCACCCTGCCGGACTGAAGCAGCAAACATCGTCTTGATGGGCGATTTGGCTTGGCATTGGGCATCCCGAAAGGACGAAAAATCGTGCTCGCCGACCAGAGCCTGAATCGCCTTTTGCATGCGCTCAAGTTCGAGAGGCGGATGAAACCACCCGCACCGTCCGCGCCACAATCCGGCGCGCTGCGGCCGGTTGAGAAGGAGGTACCGGTAACGGCGACCGACGGCGCAGTAACGGGCATGAAAGTCGTCCGGCACGAGTTGCGCCCAACGCACGGCCACCGTCTCCGGCAGAAGTGCATTGACGCCCCGTACCCAAGCGGTCAAAGGGCGATCCGCCCTCGTATCGAAATGGATGACTTGCAACGATGCATGCACACCGGCATCCGTTCTGCCCGAGCAGAAGGTGACGATTCTCTCCGCCGCAATGTGCCCAAGTGCCGCCTCGACCGCATCCTGTACCGTGCCGCCGCCGGCCTGACTTTGCCAGCCGCGAAAGGCTTGTCCGTTGTATTCGAGCCCGAGCGCGATCCGCATTACGAGATCCACGCCGCCGCCGGCAAGGTAACCGATGCGAGCACCAGCATGAGGATATCGCGTCGCCGCCATGCGGATTGTTCGATCACCACTGTTGTCGCCCTCGCACCGTGTTCCGCCGGCCACTCGAGAAAATGCCGCCAGGTTCCCCGGGGTGGCGCCTTTTCGAGGTAGTCGAACACCAGCGCCAGCCGCGCGACCGATTGATCCGCCCGCCAGCCGAAGGCGCCGAATGGACGGGCCAACTCCCACAACCCGGCGATAAAACGTCGTTGAGGCAAACTTTCAAACAAGGCTGCGATGGATCCGAACAGGACAAGCAAACGGGCCGCGTGCAGGCTGGCGAGTTCCATGCCCTCGGAGGTCGGCGCCCACGCATGCCCTCCCCAAAGTTCGCCAGGCACGCCGTACGCCAGTATCAGCCAGAGTGTCAAAAACAGCCACTTGGCACGCCTGACCTGTCTCATCCAGCGGGAGGCGATCCCTCGTCCAAGCGACAGCAGCAACACACCCGCGATCAACAAGGCCACCCACCCGTAAAATTGGACGGCTACCGCGAAAAACACCCAGACAAGAAGACAGGCCGAGGGGTGAAACAAGCGTCGATCCCTGAAAAGAACATAGCCCCCGCTTGGGGGCTATGTGTGGGGCACATCAAGATCAGGCTTCGCCAATCCGCGCCATGATCTCCCGGGCTTGACCGGCCAACTCGGGTGGACCATCGCCAATCACTTCCTGAAGCAGTTCGCGCGCGCCTTCGAGGTCGCCCATTTCTTCATAGGCTTTGGCCAGATCGAGCTTGGTGTTCACTTCGTCCCAACGCGGATCGATTCCTTCTGGAGTGGCCACCGGAGCCGGCACGGAGGAAGCCGGTACCGCCTCCGGTAGAACTGGTGGCGCCGACAAAGACGGCTCCAAGGCAATGTCTGGCAGCGGGACCGACGCGGTCAGCGGATTTGCCGAGGCCGTGGGTTCGGCCAGGCCCGCACCCAGATCAAGGTCAATCGCGCCGAAATCGACTGCCGGCGGTGCACCCATGTAGGTGGAGTCGGTCAGTTTGACATCGAACTCGAGATCGGTCGGTTCCGCCAGGGCAGATACGGCCGGCGCTGACGAAGCCTCGGTCAGAGGCGCGGTAAGATCGTGATCAAGCGCCTCATGCGTCGCGTCAGCGGGAACAATCTTGCCTTCGATATCAGTGGTGAAACCCAGATCAAAATCGAGCGATTCCACCGACGGCACTTCCATGACCGGCTCAGGCTTGGCGGGAACGTCGAAACCAAGGTCAAAATCGAGCGCATTCGCTTCGGGCGTCACGATAGTATCGAAAGCGGCGACCGGCGCGTCTTCAGAAGTCGTGGTTTCTTCGGCAGTAGCGAGTTCGGCAGGCGGCTCGGCAATTGGCGCTACCGGTGTCGGCGAAGTGCTGCCAAGATCGAAGTCCAGACTGGTCAGTTCGGCGGGCGCCGCCGGGGTTGCCGTCAGATCTAGATCGGGCACCGGCGCCGCAGGTTCCACCGACGCAGCAGGCGCAGATGCCGCGTCGCTCAATTGCGACAATTCGCCCGGCATCATGATCGTGGATTTGAGATTGCTGGCTGTTGCCACCATAGTAGCGTCAGCATCGAACGCCGCAGCGCCGGCAGGCTTGCCATTTCCATACAGCGGATTTGCCGGATCGAGCTTGGCGCCCATCGCGGCGACTTTCTCCCACTCCGCTCCAACGCCGCCGGTTTGCGAGTAGAGTTCGGTCGCCAGCGTTTCAAATTGACGAACACTCTTGCGGTTAGCATAAATTTCCAGCAGCTTGGCGTGGATCGCGGTGCGCTGTGGATCTTTCTGCAAAGCCTCAAGCAAAATTTCCTCGGCCTGTGCATCGCGGCCATAGGCCATATACACATCGGCTTCGGCGACGGGATCGACCTCATCGGTATCGATGGTGCCCGGGCCCGTCTGGCTGAAATCGGTCGATTGCGGCGTGGTGTTGCCGGTGTCGACACTCTGGCCACCAGTGTTGCGGAAGACTGAATTCGGTCCCAGGCTGGATTGAACCGCCATGGTCGATACCGCCGAGCCGGCGCCCGAGGGCTGCGCACGGCGACGTTTCCAGAACAGGAAACCCAGCAGAGCAGCAATCAGACCACCACCGCCCAATGCCATCATACCCATACCGCTGGATTCTTCCGGTGGTGGCGGTGGAGGCGGCGGCGCAGGTTTTTTCTCAGCCGGTTTCGGCTCTTCCGGTTTGGCCGGTGTCGCCGGGGTTGAGACGGCGGCCGGAACGCTCGCCGCCGCCTTTGCTGCCTCTTCGACCTTCTTTGCCTCTTCGACCTTCTTTGCGTCCTCGGCCTTCTTTGCCTCGTCCGCTTTCTTCGCTTCCTCGGCTTTTTTCGCTTCTTCTATCTTTCTGGCTTCCTCAGCTTTCTGGGCTTCCAGCGCCTTCTGCGCCTCGGCCGCCTTCTGAGCTTGCACTTCCGCTGCCTTCTGGGCTTCCGCTGCGCGCTTGGCTTCTTCCGCCGCCTTCTTCGCGTCGGCTCCAGCCTTGCCCTCCGCAGCGGCCCTGGCGGCAGCAGCCTGTTTTTGCAGTTCCGCCAGATTCTGGTTCTTCATGTCGACCAGCTTCTGCAATTCGCCGACATTCTTCTCGAGCAGTTTCACTCGCTCATTGGCTTCCTTAAGCGCCTTTTCCTTGGCGACCAGATCTTCTTCACCGGCCCCCTTGCCCTTGCCGGACGCGGCTTTGCCCGCAACTTCGGAGCGCGAAACCTTAACCTGATCCTTAGTGGCGTCACCTCCAACTGCCTTGTCTTCGACCTTGGGCGCTATCTTGCCGCTCGCCGACTGCGAACCCGCTTCAGGCTTGGCGGGCAGTTGAGTGACCGCGCCCGCTAGACGCTGACGAAAGGTGTTCCAGTCAGCCGTCTGCGTCCGCAGGATTCTTTTTGCCTCGTCCTGCGGAACGGCTGCCGCCGTCTCCTTGTCCGGGATGGCGAGAATGACGCCTTTTTTCAGGCGATGAACGTTGCCATTCACAAATGCATCGGGATTGCCGCGCAACAGGCTGACCAACATCTGCTCTAGCGCCACCCCTTCCGGGCGCACTTCCCGCGCAATTTTGTTCAGCGTGTCACCAGCTTTGACTTCGCGCTGATCAGCGCCGCCCTGGGGCTGCGGCTTCGGTTCCGCCACCGGCTTGGACGCCCGTTCGGGACGGGCCGGCGGCTTTTCGACTGGCGCTGGTTTCTCCGCTTCCACCGGTGCGGGACGGGTCTCCGAGACAATGGTACGCGCCTCGGCGGGGGCGACAGGACGCACACCACTACGAGCCGATTTAGCCACTACTTCGGGAGGGTCAAGTAGGAAAACATATTCGCGAACCAGACGGCCGCTAGGCCAGTTCAGCTCAACGAAGAAATCGAGGAAAGGTTCGTTGATCGCCTTGCTAGAGGTCACCTTGATGACGTAGTTGCCACCCGGTCGTTTCTCCATGGCGAAACGAAGATCGGCCGCCAGCGACATCACATCGCCACCGGACTGCTGCGCCATTTCGCGTGACGCAAGACGAGCCGACATCCCTGTAAGTTCATCCCGATTGGCGCTGACTTCGATTTCAGCGCGCAACGGCTGCCCCATCGCGGACAGTACGTTGATCTTGCCCAAGCTTGCCGCTTCGGCAACCAGCGGCATCGCAAAAAGCCCGGATGCCACGGCGAGGGCCGCAGCACGCATTTGAAACTGGGAGCGGAGTTTTTTGTTCACGGCGCCGTCCTGTTTAAGCGTCGATTGTGGGGCTTTTAAATTAACATCATGCACTTAGCTATGCAAGCTAAACTTGCTTCTGAATTCTCGGCCGATTGGCATATTTCCAACAGCATGAAATTTGACATCAATCTGGTTATAACGGCCGTGTCGGATGAAAATTGAGGCCCCATTCTGGCAAAAAAAAACCGGGGAGTTCCCCGGTTTGTGCGTCGTCTGGCGTCTCAGGCTTCAAGGAGGATGCGCAGCGTGCGGCGCAGTGGTTCGGCCGCACCCCACAGCAACTGGTCGCCGCAGGTGAAGGCGCCGAGGTAGTCCGGCCCCATCGCCAGTTTGTGCAGGCGCCCGACCGGCACGGTCAGCGTACCGGTCACGGCGGCCGGGGTCAGGTCGCGCTCGGAAATCTCGCGCTCGTTCGGCACCACTTTCGCCCATGGATTGGCCTTGGCGATGATGTCGCTGATTTCGCCGAGCGGCACGTCCTTCTTCAGCTTGATGGTCAGACCCTGCGAATGGCAGCGCATGGCGCCGATACGCACGCACAGACCGTCGATGGGAATGCTGCCCGGCGTGCGGAAGGCCGGTTTGCCGAGAATTTTGTTGCATTCGGCGCCGCCCTTCCACTCTTCCTTGGACTGGCCGTTCTCGTACGGCACGTCGATCCACGGAATCAGGCTGCCGGCGAGCGGGGTGTTGCGGAAATTCTTTTTCGGGAAGGCATCCGAACGGATGGTCTCGGCCACCTTGCGGTCGATGTCGAGAATGGCCGAGGCCGGATCGGCGAGCAGGTCCGCGACCGACGCGTGAATGGCGCCCATCTGCGCAATCAGTTCGCGCATGTTCTGCGCACCGGCCCCTGAGGCAGCCTGATAGGTCATCGACGACACCCATTCGACCAGATCGTGCTGGAAGAGACCGCCGATGCCCATCAGCATCAGCGACACCGTGCAGTTGCCGCCGATCCAGTTTTTGTTGCCCTTGACCAGCGCATCCTTCATCACGTTCAGGTTGACCGGGTCGAGCACAATCACCGCGTCGTCGGCCATGCGCAGGGCCGAAGCGGCGTCGATCCAGTGGCCGGTCCAGCCGGTGGCGCGCAGTTTGGCGAAGACTTCCTTGGTGTAATCGCCACCCTGGCAGGTGACGACGATGTCCATCTGTTTCAGGTCATCAATGGAATGGGCATCTTTCAATGTGCCACCTTCCTTGCCACCGAAGGCCGGGGCTTTGCCGCCCGCCGCCGAGGTGGAAAAATACACCGGCTCGAAATGAGCGAAATCGTTCTCCTGCTGCATGCGTTGCATGAGGACGGAACCCACCATGCCGCGCCAACCAACCAGACCTACCTTCTTCATTTGATTCACCTGTTGCTGTGGCAACCGGAACGATATTGGCCCCGGTGCCGGTTGAAAAAAACTTACAAAGCAGCGAGCACGGCGTCACCCATTTCTTTTGTGCCCACTTTGTTGGTTCCCGGCTCGTAGATGTCGCCGGTACGGTAACCCTGCGCCAACACCTTTTTGACCGCATTTTCGATGCGCAGTGCCGCTTCTTCGTTGGCGAAGGAGTAGCGCAGCATCATCGCGGCAGAGAGGATGGTCGCCAGCGGATTGGCCAGATTCTGGCCGGCGATATCCGGCGCCGATCCGTGCGACGGCTCGTAGAGACCCTTGTTGTTGGCATCGAGCGAGGCGGAGGCCAGCATGCCGATCGAGCCGGTCAGCATCGAGGCTTCGTCGGAGAGGATGTCGCCGAACATGTTACCGGTCACCACCACATCGAACTGCTTCGGGTTGCGGACGAGCTGCATGGCACAGTTGTCGACCAGCATGTGGCTCAGTTCGACATCCTGATAATCCTTGTGCGTCTCGATGACGACATCACGCCACAGTTGCGTGCATTCGAGGACGTTCATCTTGTCGACCGAGCAAACCTTCTTGCTGCGCTTGCGCGCCGCTTCGAAGGCGACCTTGGCGATGCGGCGGATTTCCGTCTCGCTGTAGATCATGGTGTTGAAGCCGACGCGTTCGCCGTTTTCTTCGCGGATACCGCGCGGCTGGCCGAAGTAGATGTCGCCAGTCAACTCGCGCACGATCAGGATGTCGAGGCCGGCGACCACCTCCGGCTTCAGCGTTGAAGCGTTGGCCAGTTCAGGGTAGAGATAGGCCGGACGCAGGTTGGCAAAGACGCCCAAGTCCTTCCTGATGCCGAGCAGACCGCGTTCCGGACGCTGTTCGCGCGGTAGGTTATCCCACTTAGGGCCGCCGACGGCACCGAGCAGCACCGCATCCGCCGCCTTGGCCAGCTTGGCCGTCGCTTCCGGGTAGGGGCTGCCGGTCGCATCGACGGCCACGCCACCCAGCAGCGCCTCTTCCATTTCAAATTTGAGATCAAGCGCCATCAGGACGCGCACAGCCTGTTCGGTAATTTCCACACCAATGCCGTCACCCGGCAACACACAAATTTTCACGCTTCGCTTCCTCGGTTCAGGCAAAAAGCCAGGGTTGTTCGGCACGCCGCTTGTCTTCAAACACCTTGATCTGGTTAGCGTGACGCAAGGTCAGGCCGATGTCGTCCCAACCGTTCAGCAAGCATTCTTTGCGGAACGTGTCGATATTGAAGGCAATGCGGCGACCGTCCGGGCGGACGATCACTTGCTCGGGCAGATCGACGGTCAACTTGTAGCCAATCGTCGCATCGGTCAGGCGGAACAGTTCTTCGATGTCGCCGGCCGGCAACACGATCGGCAGAATGCCGTTCTTGTAGCAGTTGTTGAAGAAAATATCGGCAAAGCTCTCGGCCAAAATCACCCGAAATCCGAAATCGAGCAGCGCCCACGGCGCGTGTTCACGCGAGCTGCCACAGCCAAAGTTCTGCCGAGTGAGCAATATCTGGGCGCCTTGATAGCGCGCCTTGTTGAGCACAAAATCGGGATTCTTCGGGCGATGCGTGCAGTCCTGTCCCGGCTCGCCAAAATCCATGTAGCGCCATTCGTCGAAGGCGTTCGGACCAAAACCGGAACGCTTGATCGATTTCAGGAATTGCTTGGGGATGATGGCGTCGGTGTCGATATTGTTGCGGTCGAGCGGCGCCACCAGGCCGTCGAGATGAACGAATTTTTCCATACGGTTCCTCAGTGGCCGGCGGCCTTTTCGATGGCCTCGCCACCCTTCTTGATGTCCTTGCCCACACCCTGCACGGTATTGCAGGCAGACAGGCTCCACGCGGCTACAACGGCCAGAACAAACATTCCAATACGCTTCATGGCAGGCTCCTTATCAAGGCAGATCGCGGACATCGGCGAAATGACCGGCAATTGCCGCCGCTGCGGCCATCCCCGGACTCAACAGGTGGGTGCGGCCGCCGGGTCCCTGGCGGCCTTCAAAATTGCGGTTGGAAGTCGACGCGCAACGTTCGCCCGGGGCCAGACGGTCGGCATTCATGGCCAGACACATCGAACAACCCGGCTCTCGCCATTCAAAACCAGCCGCTTTAAAGATCTTGTCCAAGCCCTCTTGTTCGGCTTGCTGCTTGACCAAGCCGGAACCCGGCACCACCATCGCCAGCTTGACGTTGGCAGCGACGCTGCGCCCCTTGACCACCGCCGCCGCCTCGCGCAGATCTTCAATGCGCGAGTTGGTGCAGGAACCGATAAAGACCTTGTCGATCTTTACGGACTTGATCGGCACGTTCGGCGTCAAGCCCATGTATTGCAGCGCGCGCTCCATGCCTTCGCGCTTGACCGGGTCTTTTTCTGCGGCCGGGTCGGGAATGTTTTCGGCAATGGTGATGACCATTTCCGGCGAGGTGCCCCAAGACACTTGCGGTTGAATCTGCGCTGCATCGAAATCGACCACCGCGTCGAAGACCGCGCCTTCGTCGCTCTTCAGCGTACGCCAGTAGGCTGCCGCTTGCTCGAACTGCTCTCCTTTGGGCCCGAAAAGACGATTGCGCAAATACTGGATGGTGGTCTCGTCGCAAGCCACGAAACCGACGCGGGCGCCGGCTTCGATTGCCATATTACAGAGTGTCATGCGGCCTTCCATCGACAATCCGCGGATGGTCGAACCACCGAATTCGATGGCGTAGCCGGTACCGCCGGCCGTGCCGATACGACCGATCACCGCCAGTGCGATGTCCTTGGCCGTCACGCCCTTGCCCAGCCGGCCTTCGACGCGAACCAGCATGGATTTCATCTTCTTCTGCAACAGGCATTGTGTGGCCAGTACATGCTCGACCTCGGACGTGCCGATGCCATGGGCCAGGCAGGCAAAGGCGCCGTGCGTCGCGGTATGCGAATCGCCGCAAACAACTGTCATGCCGGGCAGCGTGGCACCGTTTTCCGGGCCGACCACATGCAGGACGCCATGGCGCAGATCCTTGAACGGATAATAGGCCAGCGCACCGACCTCGCGGATATTGGCATCCAGCGTTTCAACCTGCAGCCGCGAAACCGGGTCGACAATACCCTCGTCCCAATGATCTGTCGGCGTGTTGTGATCGGGTGTCGACACGATGGAAGACGGCCGCCAAGCCTGGCGATTCGCCAGCTTCAAGCCCTCGAAAGCTTGCGGGCTGGTCACCTCGTGAATGAGGTGGCGGTCAATATAGAGCAGCGCCGTCCCGTCTTCTTCGACGCGGACAACGTGGCTTTCCCACAGTTTGTCGTACAGTGTCTTCGGCATTTCTCCAGCCCAGGCCGTTAAAATGGACGATTATGGCATCTGAGGCGTCTGGTGCCAACGCTGTCAGCGCGATGCCCGCAGATAAAGGATCAACCGCCGCGGCGCGTCGTTTTATGTGCATGCGGCACGCCCAGCGCGACGATCGCCAACCCGCCCGCCGCAAACAGCGCACTCAACGTGTAGGTCCATTCAGGGCCGACCGCATCCCATGCCCAACCGCTGACCAGACTCCCCAACAGCCCGCCGGCGCCGAAACTGATGCTCGAATAGAGCGCCTGCCCGCGCGCCTGTGCCGGCCCCGGAAACCACTGATTGACGGCAGCGATGGAAGCGGCGTGCCAGGCGCCAAAGGTCAGGCCATGCATGATCTGGGCGAGCAGTGCCAAAGGCGCATTGTCAACACACCAGCCAATCAGCAGAAAGCGCACCACCGCCGTCGCATAACTCGCCAGCAGGATAGAACGCAGTGGATGGCGCGCCAGCAATCGCGGCATGAACCAGAAGACCAGGATTTCGGCGACCACGCCCAGGGTCCAAAGCAACCCGGTTTCGGTGGTGGAATAGGCGTGCCGGGCAAGATGTATGGAGTAGAAGACATAGAGCGCGCCATGCGCGGCGGACATGGCGAAACACGCTGCCAGCAATGCCTGCACGCGACGTTCACCCAGTAAGGTGCGAAAGCGGGTCACGGCGCCAGTAAGCATCGTCGCGGCCTCGGCTTCCGGCAAGACCAGGGCGGTGGCCAGAATGCCCGCCAACAAAGGCACGCAGATCCACAACAGGCCGGCGACCGGTATCCTGTCCAGCAGCGCGCCGGTGCCCAGTACGGCAACGATGAACCCGATCGACCCCCAGATCCGGATGCGTCCGTAATGACCGGCAGCCTGGCGCAGATGATTGAAGGTCAGCGTTTCCACCAGCGGCAGTGCCGCGCTCCAGAAAAACGAGAGGATCGCCATGGCAGCCAGCATGACCGGGAAACCACGTAGCACGAAAAACCCGCCAAAACAGATCAAACTGAACAAGGCAGCCAGGCGGACGATGGTAACGCGACTCTGCCGGGTATCGGCCAGCCAACCCCACAGACTGGGTCCGAACAGGCGCATCGCCTGCTGCATCGACATCAGCAGCCCGATGTCCCAGGCCGAATAGCCGAGCGAAAGCAGATAAAGCCCGAAGAAGGGCAGAAACGCGCCGTTAAACGCGAAATAGAAAAAATAGTAAGCGGAAAGGCGCCAATAAGGCAGTGCGTGCATCCGGTCATTTTACCGGATGCACTTGGGAGGCGGGGTTCAGGCGGGGTTCTTCTGGCCCGTGCGGTAGGCCAGCAGGAAGTGGTAAAGCTCATCCTTGAGCTTGACGCGCATTTTCTTGAGATCTTCCAGCGTGAAATCGGCAACTGGCATGTCGTGTTCTTCTAGGTGTTCCACTTTACCCGTCAAGCGATGATATTGCGCGAACGTCTTGGCGAAATAGGCGTTCGAGCGATTGAGCATCTCGATCGCATCCGCCATTTCGGGAAACTCGCCGACGAGTTCATGGTGTTCTACGTACATAGGCTCCCCCTGGTCAAGTAATCGAAACAAAAACTGATTTGAATATTACGCGATTTTGCCCGGAATGCGCGGGGTCGAACAGATCACATCGCCACATTGCGCCCGGTGACGCAACGCGTGGTCCATCAACACCAGCGCCAGCATGGCTTCGGCAATCGGCGTGGCGCGAATGCCCACACACGGATCGTGTCGCCCTTCCGTCGCCATCTCGACCGGCAGCCCGGCGAGATCGATCGAACGACGCGGCTGGGCAATCGACGACGTCGGCTTGATCGCCAGATTGACGACAATCTGCTGGCCTGTCGACAGCCCGCCCAGAATGCCGCCCGCGTGATTGCTGACAAAACCTTCCGGCCGCATCTCGTCGCCGTGCTCGCTGCCTTTCTGTGCCACGCTGCCAAAACCCGCGCCGATCTCCACGCCCTTGACTGCGTTGATGCCCATCATCGCAAAGGCAATGTCGGCGTCGAGACGGTCGAATACCGGCTCGCCCCAGCCTGGTGGCACGCCGTCGGCCACCACCGTAATGCGCGCGCCGATGGAATCGAGCGACTTGCGCAGCGCATCCATGTAGCGCTCCAGTTCGGGCACCAGTGCCGCGTTGGGCGCAAAAAACGGGTTTTCATCAATATCGGCAGCGCGGACGAACGGAATGTCGATGGGGCCGAGCGCGCTCATCCAGCCGCGCACGACCACCCCGTACCGCTCTCGCAGCCACTTGCGTGCAATGGCCCCGGCCGCAACACGCACAGCCGTTTCGCGCGCCGACGAGCGACCGCCGCCCCGGTAATCGCGGAAACCGTATTTCTGCGTGTAGGTGTAGTCAGCGTGGCCGGGACGAAACGTTGTCGCCACATTGCCGTAATCCTTGCTGCGTTGATCCTGGTTGCGAATCAACAGCGCAATCGGCGTGCCGGTGGTTCGTCCCTCGAACACGCCGGAGAGGATTTCAACGGTATCCGGTTCGCGCCGCTGGGTAACGTGGCGCGATGTGCCGGGCTTGCGCCGATCGAGTTCGCACTGGATGTCGGCCCCGCAGAGGGGAAGACCGGGCGGGCATCCGTCGACGACACAGCCGATTGCCGGGCCGTGCGACTCACCGAATGAGGTGACGCTGAAAAGCGTTCCAAATGTATTGCCTGACATGGGTTTCGTGGCGTGAAGATGAAAATCCAGTTTATCACGTCGTCAAACTGAAGCCGATGCGCGGAGATTCGCTTTACCAGTTGACGCCTTGGCTATTCGCCGCGACCCGCCTTGTTGCGACCGCACACAAAAGTGCGAAGTCTTGATTTATCGCAAGAAGTTCGGGTTTCTTTCATCGATAATCCACGTCGAGCAGGCATTGCGTCGACCGCCAAAATGAGCCTCGCGGGGCGATTGCGATGACAGAATTTTTGTATTTCCATATCAAGAAAGGCCCTCCCCATGAATCAAGCCGTCGAAAACAACAGCGTCACCCAGGTGGTGGCCGAAGTGCGCAATTACGATCAGGTGCCCGATCCGACCTCGCTCGGCGTGTTCGGCCTTGCCATCGTCACGCTTGTCGCCTCCACCAACAAGTTGGGCTGGACCGGAGATGTCACCTATGTATTGCCCTGGGCGCTGATCCTCGGTTCTTTCGCACAGCTCTGGGCTTCGGCCTACGACTTCAAACGCCAGAATCTCTTCGGCGGCGTTGCACTCGGCGTGTACGGTTTGTTCTGGATGGGCGTGGCCATGCATTGGGCAATCAGCCTTGGCTGGTTCGGCGCGCCCGGCGCGGCGGCTGACACCAAGCAGATCGGAGTGGCCTTTGTCGGCTATGGCATCTTCTCGTTCGTGCTGATGCTGGCGGCGATGGAGATCAACAAGGCGCTCTTCCTGATCATGATCGAAATCGTCGTCCTCTTCGCCTCGTTGTCCTGCGCAGCGCTCAAGGTGGGGCCGGAATCGGCGCATCACATTGCTGCGTGGACAGAACTGATCATTTCGATCAACGGTTTCTATCTGTGCAGCGCCAACTTCCTGAATAATTTCTACAAGCGCACGATCCTGCCGGTCGGTGCGCCGATGGGCATCATCAAGGGCGCCAGCGCTCACTGAGCCCGCACCATGCAAACGAGCAAGGGCGCCCCTGCGGGCGCCCTTCTTCCATTTGCGTCGAATATTGGTTAGCATCGGAAAACTTATTACGTAACGGGATATCCCTTCCCGTTCAGCCCTCCCGATCAAAGGAACCCCAAGGAACATCCATGAGCGAGCACATTCACTACGTCAGCGACGACAACTTCGAGACCGAGGTCCTGCAAGCAGCCCAGCCGGTGCTGGTGGACTACTGGGCCGAATGGTGCGGCCCCTGCAAGATGATCGCCCCGATTCTCGATGAAGTCGCCTCCGAATACGCCGGCAAGCTCAAGGTCGCCAAGCTCAACATTGACGAAAATCAGGCGACGCCCGCCAAATTCGGCATTCGCGGCATTCCCACGCTGATGCTGTTCAAGAACGGCAATGTCGAAGCCACCAAGGTCGGCGCGCTTTCCAAATCGCAACTGTCCGCCTTCATTGACAGCAACCTGTAATACGCCTATTCTCGCGGCCTGAAGCACCTTCGCCTTCAGGCCGTTTCCGCCTTTTTTCCCCTCTCACCATTCTGTTACGCCCCCGGCCGTTCGGCCATTCCTCGGGCGCCGCGCATCCATGCATCTTTCCGAACTGAAAAATTTCCACGTCAGCAAACTTCTCGAAATGGCCGCCGAATACGGCATCGAGAACGCCAACCGGCTGCGTAAACAAGATCTTCTTTTCGCCATCCTGAAGGGCCACGCCAAAAAGGGCGAAACCATTTTCGGCGACGGCACCCTCGAAATTCTGCCCGATGGCTTTGGCTTCCTGCGTTCGCCGGATACTTCCTATCTGGCCGGTACCGACGACATTTACGTGTCGCCGTCGCAGATCAGGCGCTTCAACCTGCGTACCGGCGACTCGATCGAAGGTGAAATCCGCACACCGAAGGATGGCGAACGCTATGTGGCGCTGACCAAGCTCGATCGCATCAACAACGAGCCGCCGGAAGCCACCAAGAACAAGATCATGTTCGAGAACCTGACGCCACTGCACCCGACGCGCATGTTGCGTCTGGAGCGCGACATCAAGGCCGAAGAGAACATCACGAGTCGCGTCATCGACATCGTCGCGCCCGTCGGCGCGGGCCAGCGCGCGTTGCTCGTCGCTTCGCCAAAATCCGGCAAGACGGTGATGCTGCAACACATCGCGCACGCGATCACCGCCAACCATCCTGAAGTCACGCTGATCGTGCTGCTGATCGACGAGCGCCCGGAAGAAGTGACGGAAATGATCCGCACCGTCAAGGGCGAAGTGGTCGCCTCGACTTTCGACGAGCCGGCCACGCGCCACGTTGCGGTCGCCGAGATGGTGATCGAAAAAGCCAAACGCCTGGTCGAGCACAAGAAGGATGTGGTCATCCTGCTCGATTCGATCACCCGCCTGGCACGCGCGTACAACACCGTACAGCCGGCCTCCGGCAAGGTGCTGACCGGCGGCGTTGACGCCAATGCCCTGCAAAAGCCGAAGCGCTTCTTCGGCGCCGCCCGCAACATCGAGGAAGGCGGCTCGCTCACCATCATCGCCACCGCGCTGATCGAGACCGGTTCACGCATGGACGACGTGATCTACGAAGAATTCAAGGGCACCGGCAACTCGGAAATCCACCTCGAACGCCGCATGGCCGAAAAACGCCTGTACCCGGCAATCAACGTAAACCGCTCCGGCACCCGCCGCGAAGAATTGCTGCTCAAGCCCGACGTTCTTCAGAAGATGTGGGTTTTGCGCAAACTGCTCTACCCGATGGATGATCTCGAAGCGATGGAGTTCTTGCTCGACAAGATCAAGGCGACGAAAAACAACAACGAGTTCTTCGACGCCATGCGCCGTGGCTAAACCACGTTGCAAACCACTAAATTTTCAAGGATAATTTAACGTTTTCTAGATCGGCCAATATCGCCGGTCGCGTAACGAAAGGACACACCATGAAAACCGGCATCCACCCCGAATACAACGAAGTGCAGGTCACCTGCTCCTGCGGCTCCATTTTCTCCACACGTTCGACGCTGAAGAAACCGCTTCACATCGAAGTCTGCTCTCAGTGCCATCCGTTCTATACGGGCAAGCAGAAGATCGTCGATACCGCCGGTCGCGTCGAGAAGTTCAACCAGAAGTTCGGTGCCCTGCGCAAGTCCGCCTAAGGGCGCTTCGCGGACGAAAAGGCAGCCCGCTGGCTGCCTTTTTCATTGGAAGTCAACTTGATCGCCTCATTGCGCCAGGGATTGCGTCTCCCGCCCTCGGGATGGGGGCTGGCGGGTTTGCTTGTCCTCTTCGTCCTGGCAGGCCTGATCGGCCGTGACCCGTGGAAGGGCGAAGACGCGATCCACATCGCCGCCACCTGGAACATTCTCGCGCACAATGACTGGCTGACGCCCGAACTGGCCGGTCGCGCTTTTGACGAACCTCCGCTCTATTACTGGAGCGCCGCGCTGACCGGCAAGCTGCTCGGCTGGCTTTTGCCCTTGCATGACGCAATCCGTTTCGCCAGCGGCATCTGGGTCGCACTGGCGCTGGTAGCGCTGTATTACGCTGGGCGCGAACTGTATGGGCAGGAACGCGCCGCAGCCAGCCCCCTGCTGCTGGCTAGCTGTGCCGGTCTTGCGGTAAACGCGCACGAAGCACAGCCACTGCTGGTTGCGTTGGCTGCCTATTGCGGCACCCTAGGCGCGATCACCGCGTTCACCCGGAAGCCTCGCCTGAGCGGAATATTCTACGGTGTGTCACTGGCGGCCTGTCTGCTCGGCTCCGGAATTGCCCCCGTGCTGCCCTTGCTGGCCGTCGGCCCGCTCGCCATCGCCTTGCTGCACGAAGATCGTCAGGCGTGGCGCGCCTGCTTGCTCGGCTGGGGAATTTTCGTCCTGCTGGCCACGCCATGGCCGTTGGCGGTCGGGCTCCTTGAACCTGCCCGTCTGCAAGGCTGGCTGGATGCGGAAATGCAGCAACTGCGGAGTGGCGCTCCTTTTTTGCAAGGACTGGGCGGCTATTTTGCCCTGCTACCCTTCGCCGCATTTCCCACATTGTTCATCGCCGCCTGGACCCTGTGGCGGCATCGTCGCCAGCCGATCTGCCGGGAAACCTGCCTGCCCCTGACGCTGTTCGGCCTGACCCTGGTCATGCTGCTGATCGCCTACCGCCCCAAAGAGCTGACAGCACTGCTGTTACTGCCTCCGCTGGCGCTGCTGGCCACACCCGGCGCGCTCAGCCTGCGGCGCGGCGCCGACAGCGGACTGAACTGGTTTGCCATGCTGGGATGTACATTCTTCGTGCTGCTGGTGTGGGTCGGCTGGATGGCACTGGCTTTTGGCTGGCCCGAAAAGCTGGCCAGCCGTGCCTTGATCCTGCGTCCGGGCTTTGTACACCAGATTGAATTCTGGGCTGTACTGGCGGCAGCCGCCGGCACCTTGGGCTGGTTCTGGCTGATCACCACCTCGCCGCGCTCGCCGTATCGCAGCCTGCTGCATTGGAGCATGGGCATCACGACGCTGTGGTTCCTGGCGGCTCAACTCTGGTTGCCTTGGTTCAATTACGGCAAAAGCTATCGACCTGTGTTCGAAGCAGTTGCCAAGACGCTTTCCAAACCGGCTGGCTGTCTGTCCGAGTCCGGCATGGGCGACACGCAGCGTGCGTCACTCGCCTTCTTCACGGGTATCGAACCGCAACCGCTCCACCCGGGTGGCACCTGCCGCTGGCTACTGGTGCAAGATGCGCCGGACAAGCTCGCCGTCGCGCCGGGAGACGGAGATAAAGCCTGGAGCGCGGTGTGGCAGGGCGCCCGTCCGGGCGACCGGCGCGAGCGATTTGTGCTGTATCGCCGTTAAAGCCCTCACCAAGGTCGATCAGACCTTCAGGAAATGCTCGCGGTAATACTTGAGCTCGTCGATCGACTCATAGATATCGGCCAGTGCCGTGTGCCGGCTCTTCTTCTTGAAGCCGCGATGCACCTCCGGCACCCAGCGTTTGGCCAGTTCCTTCAAGGTGCTGACATCGAGATTGCGATAGTGAAACCAAGTCTCCAGTTCCGGCATATAGTGCGCCATGAAGCGCCTGTCCTGACAGATGGAGTTGCCACACATCGGCGACGCGCCGTGCGGCACATACCGCTTTAGAAATTCCAACGCCTCAGCCTGAACTGCGTTCTCGTCAATCGTGCTGGCCCGTACGCGCTCGATCAGGCCGGAGCGGCCGTGCGTCTTCTGGTTCCAGTCATCCATGCCGGCCAGTACTTCATCGCTCTGGTGCACAGCCCACACGGTTGATTCCGCCACCAACTCCAACGCGCCGTTGGTCACCACCATGGCCAGTTCCAGAATGCGGTCGCTATCGGGGCTTAGTCCGGTCATCTCCATGTCGAGCCAGACGAGGTTGTTTGCGTCGCGTGCCATATAATTCTCAATTCACCAAAACGTCTATTCTCTCACAGCTCAATGGCAACACCATTTACCCTGGTTTTTCTGATCTTTCTGGTGCTCGCCACCGTCGTGCGCCTTTGGCTGGCAGGACGGCATATCAGGCATGTCGGAGCCCATCGCAACCACGTACCGCCTCGATTCGCTGCCAGCATTCCGCTCGTCGCACACCAAAAAGCTGCGGATTACACCATCGCGAGAGCGCGCTTCGGAATGCTCCACACGCTGACCGAGGCCGCACTCCTGCTCGCCTTGACTTTAGGGGGCGGCCTGGAGGCAATACATAACGTTATCGCTGGCTACTGGCAAAGCCTGCCCTACGGGCTGGCGCTGATTTTCGCCGTGATGGCCCTCAGCGCGCTCGTCGATCTGCCCTTTTCACTGTATCGCCAGTTTGGCATTGAGGCGCGCTTTGGTTTCAACCGGATAACCCCGAGACTCTTTCTGACCGATCTGATCAATCAACTCGCCCTGACCCTGTTCATCGGCACGCCGGTCATTCTGACCATCCTCTGGCTGATGCAGGTCATGGGAACGCTGTGGTGGTTGTATGTATGGCTCTTCTGGTGCGCTTTCAACCTGCTGGCGCTTTTTGTCTATCCGATCTGGATCGCACCTCTGTTCAATCGCTTCACGCCGTTGGCGGATGCAGCCATGCAGATGCGTATCCAGGCTCTGCTCGAGCGCTGCGGTTTTCGCGCCAGCGGACTGTTTGTAATGGATGGCTCGAAGCGCTCCAGCCATGGCAATGCCTATTTCACCGGTTTTGGCCGTTACAAGCGGATTGTGTTTTTCGACACCTTGCTCGAAAGACTGCAACCCACCGAGATCGAGGCCATTCTGGCGCACGAACTGGGCCATTTCCGCCATCGGCACGTGCTCTGGCGCATTGTGGTGACCTTGCTACTGACGCTGATCTTCTTGTGGGTGCTTGGGCAACTCATCGACGCACCCTGGTTTTATGCCGGTCTCGGCGTGAACGCGCAAAACACGGCCTTGGCGTTGATCCTGTTCTTTTTGGTTGCGCCGGTATTCACCTTTCTCTTCTCACCTGTTTCCAGCATGCTTTCGCGCCGCCAGGAATATGAGGCGGATGCGTACGCTGCCCGCCAGTGCGATGCAGGTGATCTGGTGCGCGCGCTGGTGAAACTGTACGAAGACAACGCCGCAACCCTGACCCCTGATCCCCTGCATTCGCTGTTCTACGATTCGCACCCGCCGGCCGCGCTCCGCATCGCCCGCCTCGAGGCAGGTCGGCCGTGAGCCAACGCGGGCGCGTGATTGCAGCACATGGGAGGCAGTATGTCGTTGAGACGGCTAACGGCGAAATGCTGCCGTGTTTTCCGCGCGGCAAAAAAAGCGAAATCGCCTGCGGAGACTGGGTCAACTTCCTGCGTCCCTCGGTCGACCAGGGCGTCATCGAACGGATCGAGCCCCGCACGAGCCTGCTTTATCGTTCCAACGAATTCCGGCAGAAACTGATCGCCGCCAACGCCGATCAAATCGTCATCGTCGTGGCCTGCGAACCCGCATTTTCCGACGAACTGCTGGCACGTGCCCTGCTCGCGGCGGAAAGCCAGGAAATTGCAAGCCTGATCGTCCTGAACAAGTGTGATCTCGGCGCCAAACTACCCGCTGCGCGCGAACAGCTGAAGGCCTTGTCCAGGATAGGCTATCCGGTCATCGAAATGAGCGCAAAGGCGGTCGCCTCGGCACTCGGTACACACCTGCGCGACAAGACCAGCGTGCTGGTCGGACAATCCGGGATGGGCAAATCGACCCTGGTGAATGCGCTCGTGCCTGGCGCCGGCGCGGCCATCCGCGAAATTTCGACCGCGCTCGATACCGGCAAACACACGACTACCAGCGCCCGCCTCTACCATCTCGACAGTCGCAGTCACCTGATCGATTCCCCAGGGTTACAGGAATTCGGCCTGAATCATCTCGACCCCACCGACATCGCGGAAGGTTTCGTGGAATTCCGCCCGTTGCTCGGCGGCTGCCGCTTCCGCAACTGCCAACACGCTTCGGAACCGGGTTGCGCGGTGCGCGAAGCTGTCGAGCGCGGCGAGGTCGATAGCAGCCGCTACGACTTATTCCGCCGCATCGTCGGACGCTGAGATCAGCGTGTACGTCCTCAATTGATCTTTAACGCGTTTGATTTGGCCCCCCCTACCCAGATAAGCCCCCGTACACGCCCTCTTTCGCGCCCCATCGCACATTCGACGCTATATAATTAGACATACATGAATGCGCGAACGGAAACCTCACATCCAGAATGAGGAAGCCGCGTCATCGATGATTGGAGAGGAGAACCATGAACAGGCAGGATGGATATGTTGCCACAACGGCTTGGGCCGTTTTGGGTGGCGTTGCGATCGTGTGCGCTCTGCCGATCGTTTTCGGCGTGCTCACGGGCGGCACTCAATTCAGTGCGTGGAGCGTCCCGTTAATCATCATTCTTTGTGCCGGAATAGCGGCAGCGGGTTCAGCGATCTATGCGCTTGCCGCTTTTGCCAAGCCGCTCGGCGGAATCTCTGAAGCGCTACAGGGCGCCTCGTCGGGTCAAGGTGATCTCAGTCAGCAGGTGAGCGAATCCGCAAGCGGCCTCATCGGGCGAGTGGCGCGGTTTTACAACGGATTTGTCGCCAAACTGCGCGACATGCTCGACATCATCCGCCGGCAGGCGATTCGCATCGCCGCGGAGGCGGTCAGGGTCAAGGATCATCTTTCCAAAGCAGCTACTGAAGCCGGCCACCAGGAAACACTCGCGCGGGAAATTTCGTCGTCGTGCGCGGCCGTCACCGACACAGCGACCGGCGTAGCAGGCCGCGCAGCCGAACTAAACGAATCTGCTCAGGATAGACTCGCCGAAGCCCGCGCCTCCCAGGCCGAATTAACCATCCTCGTGGAAAGTATTTCCGCTATCAACTCGCGGCAACAATCCTTTCGTCAAACGGTTGAATCGCTTTCTGCCCACTCGCACGAGATCAATCAGATCACCCAGCTTATTCAGGACATTTCCGACCAAACCAATCTGCTGGCTCTGAATGCGGCGATTGAAGCCGCGCGTGCAGGCGAACAGGGTCGCGGTTTTGCCGTTGTCGCGGACGAAGTCCGCAAACTTGCAGAGCGCGCAAAAACTGCCGCAGGTTCGATCACCGATAGTACCTTGGCGATGACTACACTGGCCGACAGTACGCTTGAACTGACTCGCCAGGTCAGTGTCGATACCGAGCACGCTCGCGTCGCCGTTGAAGGTGCCTCGCGCAGTTTTTCCGGCATGGTGAGCAATTTCGGTGCGACCACTACTGAACTGGACGCCATTGCTTCCTCCATGCAGCAGTTGGTGGAAGCCAGTCGGGCGATTCTCGGACGCGCGCAAGAGATCGACACACTGAGCCGCTCACTCGGCCAGAACATGAGCGACTCGGTAGAATCGGCGGGCACTCTCACGACCTCCACGGAAGCGATTCTCGCCACGGGCGCGACCTTCAAACTGGGCGCGGGCAAGTTCGAGCGGGCTGTCGAACACCTTTGGCGCTGCCGCGACCAGATTCAGGCCGTGCTGGATCGTCATGCAAGCCGTGGAGTCGATGTGTTTGACCAAGCCTACCGGCAGATTCCGGGCATCACGCCCCCCAAGTACGAAACTGCCTACGACAAGCTGGTGGAGGAGGAGTTTCGGAACATCTATGAGACCGGTCTCGACGCAACGCTGGGGGTATTGTCGATGATCGCGGTCGATACCAACGGCTATAGCCCTTCTCATGTTGGCAAGTACTCGATTCAGACCGGTGACCCGGAAAAGGATCTGGTGAGCAGCCGCCACAAGCGCATCTACAACGATCCCGTCGGCCTCAAGTCGGCGCGCAATGTCGAGAATTTCTGCGCTCAAACCTATCTGGCACCCGCACTGGGTGCGCCCTTGACCGATCTGGCCGCCCCGATTTATGTCGGGAGCCGCCACTGGGGCAATCTGCGGATCGTCATTTCTCCCGAATCGCTCTGCTAGCAATGGAATCGACTCGTCCAGACTCCGAACGCAATCTGAAACCGCAATAGTTTTTGTCTCCCCCTGGCTCAACCATGAATAGCAACTCACCCAAGCTCACGCCGCAATTGATTGGTGTATTGACCGGTTGTACCGGTTTGACCGCTCTCCCCTCGCTTGCCACACTCCTTTTTGCCATACCTGCCTGGATTGTGGTGATCTGCACCATCGCTTTTGCGGTCATCGGCTGCGCCGTCGGTTTCATGCTGCTTCGTCGCGCCCTGTTCGCTCCCCTCGGCGAACTCGCCCATGCCGTCAGCGAGGCCTCGTCCGGGCAGGGCAACCTGACGGCTAATCTCGCACTAACCACCAACACGCCCCTGGGCCAGATTGCTTCTGACTACAACGGTTTTCTCGCCAAACTCCGCAACATGCTGGAATTGATCCGACGCCAGGCCATTCGTATTGCCATCGAAGCCGTTCGCGTCAAGGATCATCTGACCAGTGCCGCTAGCAGTACTGAAAAACAGGAAGCGCTGGCGCGCGACATCAGCGCCTCGTGCGCCGCAGTCACTGATACCGCCAGCGGCGTTGCCAGCCGGGCCACTTCGCTCAACACCGCAGCCATGGCTCGCCTGGCGGATGCCGAACATTCGCAGGAAGAGCTCAATGCACTGGTGCAGAGCATTGCTGCCATCAATTCCCGTCAGCAGACATTCCGCACTACCGTCGAAACGCTTTCCAAGCACTCACACGAAATCAATCAGATCACTCAATTGATTCAGGACATTTCGGACCAGACCAACCTGCTGGCCTTGAATGCCGCCATTGAGGCCGCCCGCGCCGGCGAACAGGGGCGCGGTTTCGCGGTCGTTGCCGACGAAGTGCGCAAGTTGGCGGAACGTGCCCGTACGGCCGCCGGATCGATTACCGACAGCACTCGCAACATGACGGAAATGGCCGACAATACCCTGAGCGTGACGCTTCAGGTGAGCGCCGACACGGAAACCGCGCGGGTGGCCGTGGAAAGGGCATCGAGCAGCTTCAATGGCATGGTGGCCAATTTCAGTGCCACGACCCGCGAACTGAGCGACATTTCGAGCGCCATGCAAGAACTGGAGAGCGCGAGCCGCGGCATTCTCGGCAGAGCGCAGGAAATCGACCAACTGAGTCACGATCTGGGCGAGAAAATGCGCAACTCGCAGCAGTCGGCCGCCCAGCTTACCGAATGCACGGAGGACATTCTGGCCTCAAGCGCCAGTTTCCGACTGGGTGTGGGCGCCTTCGAAAACGTGCTCAATCATTGCTGGAGCTGCCGCGATCAGGTGCAAAATCTGTTGCAACGACAGCACGAGCGCGGCATCAATATTTTCGACCAGTCCTATCGCCAGTTGCCGAACTTCTCGCCCGCCAAGTATGAAACAGCTTACGACAAGTCGATCGAACAGGAAGCCCAGGAAATCTACGAAAAACACCTCAACAAACAACTGGGCATTTTCTCGTTGATGGCGGTCGACACCAACGGCTATTGTCCGGCGCATATCCGGCAGTTTTCGGCGCATACCGGCGATCCGGCCAAGGACGTGGTGTTCAGTCGACACAAGCGCATCTTCAACGACCCGGTCGGCATCCGTTCTGCCCGCAACAGCGAACCCTTCGCCGTTCAGACCTATCTGGTGGTCAGCGGCCAGAATATTCCGCCCTATACCGAAATCGCGGTACCTATCCGCGTCGCCAACCGGATTTGGGGCAATTTGCGGGTCAGTGTCGATCCGCAATTTCTCCTGAACACTGGCGCCGACGCAGGTCTCTTCAACCAGTCGATCAATAGCCTCACCAAGAAATAGCGGACGAGGAATCCGAAAGAAAGCCGCAGCGAGGTTTCCAACGCCTTGCTGCAGCTGGCTCGTTTAGGGCGACAAAAAAGCCAGACCTTTCGGTCTGGCTTTGTCTTTTGGCGAACGGCCGAGTTACTTGGCGATACCGCCCTTGTAGCACAGGCCGCCGGTGACTTCCAGAGTCGTCGCATTGATCGCTTCGTTTTCAATCGCATGGCCAATGGCGCGAGCGATTTCTTCCGGCTCGATCAGACGGCCCAGATGCACGTCGGCGCAGATCGCCTTCAGGGCATCCTGGTTCATGCCGGCAACCATCGGCGTAGCAGTGTAGCCCGGGGCGATACCAACGCAGCGAACGTTCTTAATACCGCGGATCAGGAATTCACCGATGATGATCTTCGGCAGCAGCGCGTCAGCCACTTTGGTGGATGAGTAGTTCAACTGACCGGTCTGGCCTGCCTTGTTGACGGAAGAGATCGGCACCAGGATGCCTTCCCAGCCGCCATTGACCATCGCTTCGGCGCAATCGCGCAGCGTCAGGAAGGTACCGGTCAGGTTCACGTCCAGCACGGGTTGCCACTTGTCCAGGCCCATCTTGCGAGAAACCTTGCCGGTTTCCTTGTCCAGGGTCAGCAGGAAACTGTCCTTGATGATACCGGCACATGCAACCACGATGTTCAGTTGGCCAAACGCTTCAACGGTTGCCTTGACGAACTTGGCGGTATCGGCTTCGCTGGTGACGTTGCCTTGCACGCCGATGGCTTCGCCGCCCATCGCCTTGATTTCGCCGACTACGCGGTCGATGTTCTTTTGCGACATGTCAACGATGGCCAATTTGGCGCCATTCTTGACGAGATACTTGGCGACGGCTTCGCCGATGCCGTTACCACCACCGGTCACGAGTGCAACTTTACCTTTGATTTCCATTTTTATTCCTCAATAAAAAACGTGAATGTTCAGTCTCGACAGCCGATTACCACTTGGCTTGCGACGAGCTGTCCTTGTTCCAGTAGACGAAATTGGCATGGTTCACTGCGGGCGGGAAATACTTGATGTCGCCAACGGTAATCGGATGGTTCACATCCGGACCGACAACCTTTACGCCCACCGGGAAAATGGTCTTGACCAGCGCCACAGCCTTGGCTTCGGCGTCGGCATCGGCAACCCCCGGGAACAGGCCGGCGGCCACGATGGCGGCGCCGTTCTTGATATCCCAGGCGTTCCCGGCCTTTTCGACCGTGAACTGCATGTCGTTGTATGTAAAGCTCTTCATAACAATCCTTTCGATAATTTCCGGAGAAATTATTACAGTTTCTTCAGGACGGTGACGCAGTTGGTCACGGCGGAGCCACCCACGTTGAACGCCACACCCACGTCGGCACGCTTGGCCGGCACACCGATCGGCTCGCCGATCAGTTGCTTGTGGATCAGGGCATGCATGGAAGCACCGGTCGCGCCCACCGGGTGGCCCTTGGACTTCAGACCGCCGGAGAGGTTGATGGAAACCTTGTCGTCGTCGCGCGTGAAACGGCCAGCCATGTACTCGTAACCAGCCTTGCCGTCGGCGGCGAAGCCCAAGGTTTCGGTGGAGATGATCTGGTTGATCGTGAAGCAGTCATGCACTTCGGCGAAGCCCACGTCAGCGGCGGTGATACCGGCTTCCTTGTACGCGTTGGCAGCAGCAACCTTGCCGGCCATGTGTTCGTACATGTTCGGACGAACATTTTCAGCCAGGCGTTCGCAAGTGTGGCCGATACCGGCGATGTGCGAAGCACGGGCCTTGCGGGAACCCACGTTGTCCATGGTCGTCAGCACGAGGGCGGCGGCACCGTCGGACACCAGCGAGCAGTCATGCAGACGCAGCGGCTTGGCGATCATCATGTTCTTGCACTTGCCACGCTCGTCGAGCTGGTTCAGCGCGAGGATTTCCTCAAGGGTCTTCGGGCCGGCCTTCTGGTGAGCCAGCGGGTTTTCGGCGCCGTTCTTGTAGCAGAGCGCACCGGCGGTCGCCAGCATCTTTTCCATTTCTTCGGCCGGGATGTTGTATTGCTTCATGTAGCCCTTGGCATATTCGGCAAACAGCATCGGGAAGGACCAGCCCTTGGAACCTTCGCTCGGCCAGTGCGAGCAGCCGGCCAGAACGGCGGTCATCTGCGGCGTCGGCAGCAGGTTCATCTTTTCAACACCGATCACCAGGATGTTCTTGTAACGGCCGGATTCGATGCCATACACGGCGTTGTACAGGGCGACGGAAGACGACGCGCAAGCACATTCGGCACGGCTCATCGGCTTGAAGCGCAGCGCCGGGTCGATTTCGACGGCCAGCGGAGCGACGTGATCCTGGTTGTTGAAGCTGCCGGGCGAGCAGGAACCCACGAACACCGCATCGATGTCACCGGCTTCGATACCGGCATCCTTGATCGCGCCCTGGCCGGCTTCGACCAGCATGTCATAGTAGGTCTTGGTGTCGGTCAGCAGGCCGGTGGCTTTGTCTTTCTTGACGAAAGCACCGAATTCGGTGTTATAGGCGCCAATGATACATGCTTTACTCATTTCTTTCCCCTTTCAAAAGGCATTGACAAACTTCGATTTAGAACGCAAAAAACCTGTTATAACAACACTTTGCTTCGCCTGCGAACGACCCATTCACCCCGACACGAGGCCGGAGCGGGTGAAACCAGCCAGATTCGAAAGCCCCAACAAAAACAGTAACAAAATCCAGAATACCGTCGCCCGCCAAACCAGCCCGACAGCGCTTTGCATAAATTCCACATCCGCAGGCGACCCCACGCCGAGTTCGGCGCGATCATTGATATCACCACTTTCCACCACCGGCATACCCAGCTGCACACCCAAGGCACCTGCCGCGCTGGCGAGCACGATACCTGTTTCCGGATCGGGCCATTGTCCGGCTTGCGTCCGCCAGCAATAGACTGCATCTTCAAAATCGCCAACTGCAGCAAATACGGCGGCGGTGGCCCGAACCGGCAGCCAATCCAGCACACGAAAGGCTTGTTCAGAAAATTTCACGAAATCGGCACTTTCCGCGCCAACAGCCTGGCGCCAGTGCTCAACAAGGATGGCGGAAAGCCGGTACAGCACCGCACCGCACGGGCCCGGCAGCACGACAAACCAGAGCAGCACCGCAAAGACGTGGCGATGTGCTCCCACCAGGGCCTGTTCGATGGCCAGCCGGGATATTTCGCTTGAATTCGCCGTGCCAACCTCGGTACCGCGCCAGCCCGCCAAAATTTCGCGCGCCCTGGACAGATCCCCTGTGCGCAACGCGAGCTGAATTTCGGTGTAATGCGAGCTGAACTGCCGAAAACCCATGGTGAGGTACAGGACCACCACATTGAACACCAGACCCAATAGCGCGCTGATCTCCATCAACCAGAGATAGATCAGCAAGGTCAGTCCAACCACGGGCAAGACGATCAGCAACCAAGCCAGCAGGCCGTGCCGGTAGCTGCCGACATTGATGCGAGCCTCAACAAAATCAGCGGAGGCTGCAACTGGCGCGGCGACAAACCGCCGGTAGGAGAGCGGTTGCAACTGCTCAAGCAGGAAGACGATGATCAGCGACAGGAAACTCATTCAACCCAAACGATGGCTTTGACGAACCTGCAAACTGCAAAAAATGGCTACCACGAAAGTGCTACGCAATGATCGCATGTCCAGCCGACGTTTCTTTTGCGCCAAATCATGGTTTCCGCGTTTAACCGCCAGATAATCAAGTTAGCCTGCGGCGCCCAGCCTGTCAAAAAGCACGCGGATCATCCCGGCAGTGGCACCCCAGATGAAATAGTCGCCATAGGGCATGGCATGAAATTGCCGCATTGCACCACGATAAAACAGGCTGTGACGACGATGATTCCGATCGTCCAGCAGAAAGCCCAGCGGCACCTCGAAAGCCTCCGCCACCTCAACCGGGTCGAGGCTCAGATCGTAGGGAGGACGAACCGTGGCAACAACGGGTGTTACCTGAAATCCGGTCCCTGTGAAATAGTCAGGCAGGTATCCTAGCAATTCGACGTGCGAACGATCCAGCCCGATTTCCTCTTCCGTCTCTCTTAATGCAGTGTGCAGCGGAGAATGATCGCTTTCTTCGACACGCCCGCCGGGAAAACTGATTTGCCCTGGGTGATCTTTCAGGTGATCAGTGCGCTGCGTGAGCAGCACCGCGAGACGGTCGGGGTACACGACGATCGGAAAGAGAACCGCAGCCGGCGTCATGGCGAGCCCTTCGAAACCACTTTCCCGCACCGGGCGCGACTGGTCGGGTTCACTCAACAATGCCTGCCGCAACCGAGGCAGATCAATTTCCCTCATCCGTGCTCCGTTGCGTTCGCCGGCACATCGTCCACTTCCGCGTTGACCGAGTTGAGTGCGTCGTGCAAGGTTTCTTCCGGCAACTGATTGATACACGTCGAAACCACATCGGCCGCTTCGACAGCCGCCACCGGCAAACGCTTGCTGTCGATACCGGCGATCAGCACCGCAGCGGCGCCCACTACCTGTAGCAGCAACTGGCGCTCTTCCATCAGCATCTCGATTTCCTGCCGTAGCAACGTGATTTCTTGTTGTGTTTGTGGCATCTCCCGCTCCTTAGTAGCGTCTTTTTAGTGTCATCGTCGATCCCTCCCGGTGCATTTCCAACCGGTTGAGGAAACTCATTCCCAGCAAACTGACGGGTAGATCGTTCGGATGTATGGTGGCGTCGACATTTGACAACATGATGTCGCCCACCCGAACGCTGTCAAGCTTGACCAGGGTCACCGGCACCTGGCCATTTGCCGTGCTCGCAATACCTGCTTGTCCCCTAGCGAGATCGAGGCCCAGCCGCTTCGCGTCGTTCAAGCCAATCGCCACTGACGAGGCGCCAGTATCCACCAAAAACCGCATGGGCAAGCCATTAATCGAGCCATTGGCCACAAATTGTCCGGAGCCGTCGGCAGTCAATATCACCTTATCATCACCGGAAGTCGCGGAACCTGCGACGTGCTGGCCGATACGCAACGAGCGCTTCTTGCCATCCACTTCGACCAGCGCAGATTCGCCTTGCAACGAGACCAGGCGAACGCCCGAAATGCTTTGTCCCACGACCACCAGTTCCGGCCCGCGCCCGTCAATCATCAGCATTGCCTTGCCACCCATGACGCCGGCAAGCGCGACCTCGGTTGCCGATGTGGCTTGGACAAATAGGCAAAGCGCAACGAAGGCCATACAATGCACTGCATTGCCAACCCTGTCTTGCCACGCGATGCGACCGATTGCCATTTTTCGCCACTCCCCCACCGAAGGTCCAGGCTATTTTGCCATATTCCTTGAGCGGCGCGGCATTCCGTGGAAATTGATCCCCCTCGACGCGGGCGCCAAGGTGCCGGTGAACGCGGACGATTTCTCCGGATTGTGCTTCATGGGTGGGCCGATGAGCGTCAACGACCCCCTCCCATGGATCGAGCCCGTGTGCGCCCTGATACGCGCCGCCGACGCAACCGGCGTGCCGGTCATCGGCCACTGTCTGGGCGGGCAATTGATCAGCAAAGCCCTGGGCGGCGTGGTAACTAGGAACCCGGTCAAGGAAATCGGATGGGGGCTCGTCTCAGCAAACCCTTCGCCCACAGTGACGGAATGGCTGGGGACTCATTCCGACACTACCGTATTCCATTGGCACGGCGAGACCTTCAGTCTGCCGCCCGGCGCGCAACCACTGCTCGGCAGCGCCGCCTGTCCGAATCAGGCCTATGCATTGGGGCAGCATCTGGCAATGCAATGCCACGTTGAAATGCTGCCGGAAATGATTCGCACCTGGTGCGAAAACTGGCGCGAGGAAATCACCGCGCATGACCCGCTCCCGCCCAGCGTGCAGATGCCGGAACAGATGCTGGCGGAAGTCGACCTGCATCTGCCGGGCATGCGCGCGCTCGCGGATCAGCTCTATACGGCCTGGCTCAAGGGGCTGCGGGCCTGACAACAAGCCCGCTGATCAATCACGGAAGTTGCCGTACTTGATCGGGTAGTCTGTGACGCTCTTGGTCACCAGTTGAATTGCCGCTTGCAGGTCGTCGCGCTTGGCGCCCGTCACGCGCACGGCGTCGCCCTGGATCGTGGCCTGCACCTTGAGCTTGGCATCCTTGATCATCTTGACGATCTTTTTCGCCAGTTCCGAATCGATGCCGTCGCGGATCTTCATTTCCTGCTTGGACTTGTTGCCGGAAACGCTCTGCACCTTCTGCACATCAAGACGCTTGACGCTTTCCTTCTCCTTCTTTTCCATGGCCGGAAAAAGGATGTCCTTGATCTGGTCAAGCTGAAAGTCGGAATCGCCCCAAAGAACGATGACCTTATCCTTTTCGTTCAACTCGGCCTTGGCCGATGTGCCTTTGAAGTCGTAACGGTTGTCGATCTGGCGCGACGCCACATCGACCGCGTTTTTCAGCGCGACCAGATCGGCCTCCGACGTAAAATCAAAAGACGGCATCGTGACCCCTCTTTAGCCAAAGTGGCAAACGTAGTGGTAGGTCTCGCCGGCGGCCACTTCGATATCGAAGGCGGAATTGCCCGGCACGTTGAAGGACTGTCCTTCGCCGTACGTCTTCCACTCACTCTCGCCCTTCAGCCGGACGCGACACTGCCCGCCCACGCCTTCCATGATCTCCGGTGCGCCGGTATTGAAGGTCAGCGTAGCAGGCAGGATGACGCCGACGGTTTTCTTGGTGCCATCGGCCAGCACGACGGTGTGGCTGACGCACTTGCCGTCGAAATAAACATTGGCCTTCTTGACCACTGCAACGTTGTCGAATTGCGACATTTCAAATTCCCCAAATTTTCTGGATGAAGGACTTGGCGATGAAGCCGAGCATGCCGAAAGCGAGCACAAAGAAGAGCACCGCCGTTCCGCGCTTGCCGGCTTTCGATTTCCAGGCCAGTTCGCCGATGATGAACAGCATGAACCCGATAAAGGCGCCGATCCCCCAGGTTGCCCCGAATTCCGAGATCTGCTCCTCGGTCAGCCCGAATAGCGTTCCATCCGGCACGGCTTACTTCCCTTTCAGGGCCGTCAGATTGGCGGCAATGCGCATGCGCAGCGCGTTCAGCTTGATGAACCCGCCCGCGTCCTTCTGATCGTAGGCGCCGGCATCGTCCTCGAAGGTCGCGATGGTCGGGTCGAAGAGCGAATCGGTCTTGGAATCGCGCGCCACCAGAATGACGTTGCCCTTGTAGAGCTTCAGGCGCACCCAGCCATTGACGCTCTGCTGCGTGTGGTCGATCAGCGCCTGCAAGGCCTTGCGCTCGGGGCTCCACCAGTAGCCGTTGTACACCAGACTGGCGTAGCGCGGCATCAGGTCGTCCTTCAAATGCGCGACTTCACGGTCCAACGTCACCGACTCGATGGCGCGGTGGCCCTTCAGGAGAATCGTTCCACCCGGGGTTTCGTAACAGCCGCGCGACTTCATGCCGACGTAGCGGTTCTCGACCAGATCGAGGCGGCCGATGCCATGCTTGCCGCCGAGCTGGTTCAGCTTGGCCAGCAGTTCGTGCGCTTTCATGCGTTCGCCGTTGATCGAGACCAGATCGCCGCGCTCGAATTCGAGGTCGACGTATTCGGCCTGATCGGGCGCTGCTTCCGGCGACACCGTCCAGCGCCACATGCTTTCCTCGGCCTCGGCGGAGGGGTCTTCCAGATGGCGGCCTTCAAAAGAAATATGCAGCAGATTGGCGTCCATCGAATAGGGCGAACCGCCCTGCTTGTGTTTCATTTCGATGGGAATGCCATGCTGTTCGGCATAGGCTAGCAGCTTTTCGCGCGACAGCAGGTCCCATTCGCGCCACGGGGCGATGATCTTGATGCCCGGCTTCAGCGCATAGGCGCCCAGCTCGAAGCGCACCTGATCGTTGCCTTTGCCGGTGGCGCCGTGCGAAATGGCATCCGCGCCCGTGAGGTTGGTGATGTCGATCAGGCGCTTGGCGATCAGCGGACGGGCAATCGAGGTGCCGAGCAGGTATTCGCCTTCATAGACGGTATTGCAGCGGAACATCGGAAAGACGAAGTCGCGCACGAATTCCTCGCGCAGGTCGTCGATGAAGATGTTTTCCGGCTTGATGCCGAATTTCAGCGCTTTGGCGCGCGCCGGCTCCAGTTCCTCGCCCTGGCCCAGGTCGGCGGTGAAGGTCACCACCTCGCATTGATAGGTATCCTGCAACCACTTCAGGATGACCGAGGTATCAAGGCCGCCCGAATAGGCAAGCACTGCTTTTTTCACATCACTCATTGCGAACTCCGTTGGATCACACAAGGCGAGGCGCCCGATGGCGTCCCGCCGGACAAATCAATTAGATACGACCGAGGACGAGATATTCCATCAACGCCTTTTGCACATGCAGGCGGTTCTCGGCTTCGTCCCACACCACCGACTGCGGGCCGTCGATGACTTCTGCGGTCACTTCCTCGCCACGATGTGCCGGCAGGCAGTGCATGAACAGCGCGCCCGGCTTGGCCCGGGCCATCATTTCGGCGTCGACGCACCAGTCGGCAAACGCCTTGATGCGCGCCTCGTTTTCGGCCTCGAATCCCATCGAGGTCCATACATCGGTCGTCACCAGATCGGCTCCCTTGCAGGCTTCGAGCGGGTCGGCAAACTCCTTGAAATGTGCGGTTCCGACCAGCCCGGCGCGTTCCGGCTCGACTTCGTAGCCCGGAGGCGTCGACACATGCACCTTGAAATCCAGCACTTCCGCCGCTTGCAGCCAGGTGTTGCAGACATTGTTGGAATCGCCGATCCACGCCACCGTTTTGCCCTGGATCGGGCCGCGATGTTCGATGAAGGTGTAGATATCCGCCATGATCTGGCAGGGATGGTATTCGTTGGTCAGGCCATTGATGACCGGCACCCGCGAACTCGCCGCCAGCCGCTCGACGATGGTCTGCTCGAAGGTGCGGATCATGATGATGTCGCTCATCCGCGACATGACCTGCGCCGCGTCCTCGACCGATTCGCCGCGCCCGAGCTGGGAATCCTTAGTGTTCAGGTAGATCGCCGCGGCGCCAAGCTGCTGCGCGCCGGCCTCGAACGAGAGACGGGTGCGCGTGCTCGCCTTTTCGAAAATCATCACCAGCGTCTTGTCGTGCAGCGGATGGTAGGTGATGTACCGCTTGAAGCGGTCCTTGATGACGCGGGTGAGTTCAAACAGGTAGTCGTATTCTTCGCGGGAAAAATCCTTGAACTGCAAGTAGTGTTTGATCACCATGGCGGTCTCTTACGCGGAAAGAAAATCCTTGATCAGCGGCGCCAGACGAGTCACCAGTTCCTCGACCTCGGCCTCGGCAAAAATCAGCGACGGCAGAAGGCGTACGACCTTGTCGGCCGTCACGTTGATCAGCAACCCGGCGGCCAGGGCGCGGGTGACCAGTTCGCCACAGGGACGGTCCAGCTCGATGCCGATCATCAGGCCCTTGCCGCGGATGTCGACGATGCCCGGCATGCCCGCAAAAGCTTCCGCGAAGCGCTGGCGGATCAGGGCGCCGATGCGCTCGGCCTGCGCCATCAACCCGTCGCGTTCGATGACAGACAGCGTCGTCAGCGCCGCCGCGCAGGCCAAGGGATTGCCACCAAAGGTCGAGCCGTGGTTGCCCGGCCCGAACAGGTCCGCCGCGCGCCCGCCCGCCATGCAGGCACCGATCGGCACGCCCGAACCCAGCCCCTTGGCGAGGGTGGCAATGTCGGGAAGAACGCCGGCGTGCTGGTAACCGAACCATTTTCCGGTCCGCGCCAAGCCGCATTGCACCTCGTCACAGATCATCAGCCAGGCCTTTTCGTCGCAGAGCCGCCGCAACTGCTGCTGGTATTCCGTGCCCGCCAAATGGATGCCGCCTTCGCCCTGAATCATTTCCAGCATCACGGCGACGATGTTCTTGTTGTGTTCGGCGACTGCGCGCACGGCGTCGATGTCGTCGTAAGGCACTCGAACAAACCCCCCGACCAGGGGCTCGAAGCCCGCCTGCGCCTTGCGGTTGCCGGTCGCCGAAAGGGTCGCCATCGTGCGGCCGTGAAAAGCTTTCTCCATCACGATGATGGTCGGCGTCTCGATACCCTGTTTGTGACCGTAAAAACGCGCCAGCTTGATCGCGGCTTCGTTCGCTTCGCAGCCGGAGTTGCAGAAGAAGACTTCCTTCATTCCGGAAAGGGCGGTCAGCTTGTCCGCAAGCAGCTCCTGCCCTATCACGCGGTAAAGATTGGAAGTGTGCATCAAGCGGCCAACCTGGGCCGACAGTTCGGCGACCAGTGTGGGATGCGCGTGACCCAACGTATTCACCGCAATCCCTGACAGCGCATCAAGATAGGTCTTGCCCTCGGTATCGGTAATGCGGCAACCCTGGCCGTGGCTGAACGCTACCGGCAGGCGGGCGTAGGTGTTCATCACATGCGTCGAAGACAAGATGGCGATCCTCAAATTAAAACGGCGGCCAGCGCCGCCGAAACAACCACCGCAGAAATATATGTCCGCGTGCAGTTGCGGGAAAGGGCATGTTAAGTGAAAAATAGCGCTTTGTACATAACTGGCCACTCTCATGCGGATTGCCATATTCAACCAGAAAGGCGGCGTCGGCAAGACGACCACCGCCCTCAATCTGGGCGCTGCGCTGGTGCGCGCCGGCGAACAACCGGTGATGCTCGACCTCGATCCGCAGGGGCATTTGTCGGGCATTTTCGGGCAAGCGCCGCAAGACGCCGGCAAGAGCCTGTTCGCCTTTTATCAGGACGACAAGCCGTTGGCGGATCTGGGCATGGATTGGCCGCACATGGGTCGACTTATCCCTTCGCATCAACAACTGATCAAGGTCGATTCGGTCTTCGGCAAGGGGCCCTCCATCCTCAACAAGCTACGGGTCGGGCTGGAAGCCATGGAACAGGCGGCACCCGCAAGACCGACCGTGATCGATTGCTGCCCGTATATCGGCGTATTGGCCCTGAACGCCATTTTCGCCTGTGACCGGCTGCTGATCCCGATCTCGACGGACTACCTTTCACTACAGGCCGCTGACCACATCACCCGCACGCTGCAAGTGCTGGAACCCGTTCTGAAGCGCCGCGTCGAGCGGCGGTATCTGCTCACCCGCTTCGACCGCCGCCGCCGCATGAGCAGCGATGTCCGCCAGCGCTTGCTGGATCGCTACGGCGACGAAGTGCTGGAAACCGTGATTTCAGAGAATGTTGCCGTGGCCGAAAGCCCCTCGCTCAATCGCGATGTCTTTCAGCACAACGCCGCCAGCACCGGGGCGCACGACTACATGTCGCTGCACGCCGAACTGAAATCGCTCGGTTTCCTGTAGGAGCGCCGGCTTTCGCGTGCTCCCGCAGGACGCGAACCGTTTTCATTACAAAGCGTCGGTTCGGTCTGATAGAATCGGCCCCATAAGACCGATAGAGACAATGACCTCGACATGACCCCGATTGATTCCCCCTCGTTCATCATCCTTGGTCTGACCAAGGACGGCAAACGCTTCCGCCCCAGCGACTGGGCCGAACGCCTGTGTGGCTGCATGTCGGCTTTTGGCAGCGAATGCAAGCTACAGTACTCCCCCTTCGTCGGCCCCAGCGACTACAACGGAGAAAAGGCGGTGATTGTCGATTCGCGCCTGAAGGAAGTCGAGCCCAACGTTTATCGTTTCGTGCTTGATTTCGCCAACGACAACGATCTCCAAATTATTGACGGCGTCTGCCCCATCCCCTGATTTCGCGCCGCAACCACCAACAAAAATGGCGCCCGGAGGCGCCATTTTCTTGACTGAATGCGATTCGATCAGGCAGCCATCGCCTTGATCTGGGCCGACAAGCGGCTCTTGTGACGGGAAGCCTTGTTCTTGTGAACAATCTTCTTGTCGGCAATGCGGTCGATCACCGCAACGGATTGCTGGAAAACGCCCTGCGCGGCGGTCTTGTCACCAGCTTCGATCGCCTTGCGCACACGCTTGATCGCGGTACGCAGCGTCGAACGCAGGCTGGCGTTGTGATCGCGTTGCTTGTCGGCTTGACGGGCGCGCTTACGGGCTTGTGCGCTATTGGCCATGAATGATGTTCCTGTTCGACTAGAGATAAATCAAAGGGCCGGATTATTCCAGAAATCGCGCCCGGACGCAAGCATTTTCGGCGAAACAAAGGAAAACCGATACCGGGGCTACTCCGCGACAGGAGCCGCCCCGAGTCCGGCAGGAATTACTTCTTCTCGTCCTTGTCCTTCTTGTCTTTCTTGTCCTGCTTATCGGCTTTCTTGTCAGCCTTCTTGTCGTCGGCTTTCTTGTCATCCTTGTCGTCGGCCTTCTTGCCCTTTTTGTCCTTCTTGCTGTCCGCCTTGGTGTCGTCTTTGGCTTCCTTCTTGGCAGGCGCCTTGTCGTCCTTCTTGGCATCCTTGGCGACCGGGGCTGGCGCAGCGGCGGGTTTTGCATCGGGCTTGGCTGCGGCGGGCGCCGGCGTCATCGGCTTGGCCGGTTCGGGCTTGGCCGGTTCGGGCTTGGCAGCCGGCATCGGCGTGACGGGTTTTGCGGGTTCCGGCTTGGCAGCAGGGGCCGGCACAACCGGCTTGGCGGGTTCAGCCTTGGGAGCGGGTGCAGCAGGTAAGGCAGGCGCCGTCTTCACCGGTTCGGCCTTGGCCGGGGCCGGTGCGGCCGCCGGTTTGGCCGGTTCAGCCTTGACCGTGGTCTGGCCGCTGACCGACACGTCGGCGCGAATCTTGTTCAGCACGCCCTGACCGATGCCCGGCACGTTGTCGAGTTCATCGACTGTCTTGAATGCCCCATTCTTGGTACGGTAATCGACAATCGCTTTGGCCTTGGCCGGCCCGATTCCATTGAGGGTTTCCAGTTGCTCGACGGTTGCCGTATTGACATTGACCGCCGCGAAAGCGTTGAGCGCACAGAGCGCCAGACCGCACAGCATTGCGAATAATTTCTTCATGCATTCTCTCCTTGACGAGTGAAAAGTGTCCCACCGCATTGACAGCTTTTGCTTAACGCGGCTTTTCTGTTTGCGTTGACCAAAATTTGCCATGTACATGGTATAGGATACGTTGACCATCGTCGCAGGCTTTCCCACATTCTTGCCAAAGGAGACAAAGATGGGACTCTTGGATCAGGTAGTCGGTGCAATCTCGGGCAATGCCGAAGGATCGGGTGAATCTTCCGTGCTTTCCAGCGTGCTGCATCTCGTCAACAATCCGGAAACTGGCGGTTTGAGCGGTCTGATCGGGGCCTTCCAGCAAGGCGGCCTCGGCGAGGTCGTGCAGTCGTGGATTTCAACCGGTCAAAATCAGCCGATCGCGCCGGATCAACTGGAGAGCGTGCTGGGCTCCAATGTCGTGAGCGAGATTGCCGGCAAGCTCGGCATCGACCCTCAACAAGCTTCTGGCCAACTCGCGGAACTGCTGCCGCAGGTCATCGACAAGCTCACGCCGGATGGTCAGGTGCCGGAAGGCGGCAATCTGGCGGAACAAGGTCTGGCGCTGTTGAAAGGCAAGCTGTTCGGTTGATCGCGCCGCTTCGCGCCCCCTAAGGGAAAGGCAGACCTTCCGGTCTGCCTTTTTAAGACCTATTCGCCTACCACGTCCACGCCCTTGGGCGGCGTGAAATGGAATTGCGCCGCCGTCAGGGGCGGATTGCGTTCCAGATGCGTAAAGCTGAGATAGGTCACCTGCCCGAAACTGTCGAAAAGCTCCATCGCTTTCAGTTCGCCGCCGGCAAATCCGATCCGCAGTTTCTCGAAGCCGCTCTCCTTGGCCTTGGGAACGGCCAGTGCCCATTGCACACCATCCTGCTCGCCGTCGTCTCGCAGCGTGAAATTGCGTTCCAGTTCGTTGTTGCCGGCCAGAATCGCGGCGGGCGTGCTGCCGATGGCCTGGCCCACCTTGCGCACGGTGACCTGCGCCAGTTCTTCATCGTAGATCCAGATTTTGTCGCCATCGCCCACCATCAGTTGCGGATAGGGTTTCAGTATTTCCCAACGTAACTTGCCCGGGCGTAGGATCGTCACCTTACCACTGGAATGCTGCGGTTTGCGCCCCCCCTGGCGGACCGTCACGGTTTGCGAAAACTCGGCTTTCAGGCTGCGTGTTTCTTCCAGAAAGCGCTTGAGTTGCGCGGTGCCGCCCGCAAAGGCCAACGCGGGCCACAGACAGGCGATGCAGACGATGCGCCATTTCATTCTTCCGGTCTCCTTGCCAATACTTCGCGGCCGCCGCGGCCATCCATGGGCGAAACCAGCCCGGCTTTCTCCATCGCTTCGATCAGGCGAGCGGACCGGTTGTAGCCGATGCGCAGATGTCGTTGCACCAGCGAGATCGAGGCCCGCCGGCTCTTCAGCACGATGTCGACCGCCTGGTCGTAGAGCGGATCGCTTTCCGCATCGCCGGCATCGCCTTCGCCACCGGCGCCGCCTTCATCGTCGTCGGAACTGCCGGCCAGCACTTCGGGCACGTAGTCGGGGGCGCCGTTCTTCTTGAGGTGCTCGACAACGCGATGGACTTCGTCGTCGCTGACAAAGGCGCCATGCACGCGGGTCGGGTAGCCGGTACCGGGCGCCAGATAGAGCATGTCGCCCTGGCCGAGCAGGGCCTCGGCGCCCATCTGGTCGAGAATGGTGCGCGAGTCGATCTTGCTGGAAACCTGAAAGGCAATGCGGGTCGGGATATTGGCCTTGATCAGGCCGGTGATCACATCGACCGAGGGCCGCTGCGTCGCCAGCACCAGGTGAATGCCGGCCGCGCGCGCCTTCTGGGCCAGACGCGCGATCAGTTCCTCGACCTTCTTGCCGACCACCATCATCAGATCGGCCAGCTCATCGATGACGACCACGATGAAAGGCAGCGTGGTCAGCGGTTCCGGCGCTTCGGGTGTCAATGACAGCGGATTGGGCAGATGCTCGCCGCGCTTCTGCGCGTCCTTGATCTTGGTGTTGAAGCCGGCCAGATTACGCACACCCATCGTCGACATCAGCTTGTAACGGCGCTCCATTTCGCCCACGCACCAGTTGAGCGCGTTGGCCGCCTGCTTCATGTCGGTCACGACCGGCGCCAGCAGATGCGGAATGCCTTCGTAGATGGACAGCTCCAGCATCTTGGGGTCGATCAGGATCAACCGCACCTGCTCCGGCTCGGATTTGTACAGCATCGAGAGGATCATCGCATTGACCCCGACCGACTTGCCCGACCCGGTCGTCCCCGCCACCAGCAGGTGCGGCGTCTTGGCGAGGTCGGCCACCTGCGGCACGCCGCCGATATCCTTGCCGAGGCTGACCGTCAGCGGGCTGGCCATGTCGTTATAGGGTTTGCTGGCGATGATTTCGGAGAGCTTGACGGTCTGTCGACGGGCGTTTGGCAACTCCAGCGCCATGCACGACTTGCCGGGCACGGTCTCGACCACGCGGATCGATACCAGCGCCAGGGCGCGTGCCAGATCGCGCGCCAGATTGACGATCTGCGCGCCCTTGACGCCGACCGCCGGCTCGATTTCGTAACGGGTCACCACCGGTCCCGGCAAGGCCGCCGTGACCTTGACCTGCACACCGAAATCGGCAAGCTTGCGCTCGATCAGGCGCGAGGTAAATTCGAGCGTATCGGCTGCCGGCAACTCGGTCTGCGCCGGCGCGGGGTCGAGCAAGCGGAGCGGCGGCAGGTATCCGCCAATGATCGCTTCCGGGAACAAGGCGCCCTGCTTCTCGCGTTCGATCCGCTTCTCCATTTTTGGCGAAACGGTCGGTTCCGGCGCCTGCGTTTCGATCACCACGGGTTCCTGGAACTCGACGCGCTTCTTTTCGACTTCGACCACTTCTTCGCGCTGCAGCGCCACCTCGCGCCCGATGCGTCTGTCCTGCCAGCGGTCGAAAACCCCGCGCACGCTGCCCCAGAGCCACTCCAGCAAACCGCCGAAACGTTCGCAGGCACGCAACCAGGACATCCCCGAAAACATGCTCCACCCCAGCGCGATGCCGGCCAGCAGCACCAGCGTACCGCCGGTATAGCCGAGCGCGCGCACTGCCAAGCGGCTGATCTCCATCCCCACCATGCCGCCCGGCGCCAGGGGCATCGGGCCGGTGATGCTGTGAAAACGCAAGGCTTCCAGCGTGGCGGAAGCCGCCAGCAGCAGCGCGAACCCGAGCAGACTGAGCGACAGTGACCGGCGGGATGGCGGCGGTGCTGGAGGATCGGCAACGTCGCTGACACTCAACAGGCGATAGCCTCGCCAGATGAACATGGCGATCAGTACGACCCAGAACCACGAGGAAGCCCCGAAAAGGTAGCGCAACAGATCGGCTAACCAGGCGCCAAAACGACCAGCGGGATTGTGCAGTGTGGCCGCGGAAGCAGCATGACTCCAGCCCGGATCGTCGGGATGATAGCCCCACAGCGCCAGTGACAAAAAAACCGCCACCGCGCCGAGGACCAGCCATCGGGATTCTTGCAACAAGGCGCCAATCTTGTCGGGCAAGGCCCCCGACCGCTCACTGCCACGCGCCACGCGCTAACCCCCGTTGATGACGATCTGGTCGCCATCGTGCCGGATGTAGCCGCTGTTTTCCAGATCGCGCATGACCTTGCTGACCATTTCGCGCGATGCGCCAATCATGCGCGCCATATCCTGCTTGGAAGTCTTGCGGACCACGACACGCCGCCCCTCCTGCATGTCGGACATTTCCAGCAGCAGGCGGGCAACGCGCCCGTACACATCGAGCAGCGCCAGGCTCTCGATCTTGCGATCCGCCTCGCGCAGACGTTGCACCAGAATGTGCATCAGCTTCAACGCGACCTGAAAATTGTCCTGCATGCAGCGATGAAAATCGGCGCGGCTCATCACCAGAAGTTCGCAAGCCTCCTGCGCGACCACGTTGGCCGAGCGCGGGCTGCCGTCGATCAGGCCCATTTCGCCGAAGAATTCGCCCGGTCCGAGAATGGCTAGAATGATCTCGCGGCCTTCCTCGTCGCAATTGGTGACCTTGGCGCTGCCGTTGATCAGGATGTACAGCGCATCGGTTTCCTCGCCCGCCCGCACCACGAACTCGCCGCGCCCCGCCCGCCGCCGGCCGGCGACACGGCCCAGCTTCTCCAGTTCGCCCTGTTCAAGCCCCGCGAACAAGGGAACATTGCGCAGGACGACCAGGCTCAGGCCGCATTTGGCGAGGGTGTCTTGGGTCACAAGTCGAAGAATTTCAGTTGTTTATCTGTCGATTATAAACACTTTTCGCAGAATGGAACGCACCGGGGTGTGTTCTCCGCCACGCGACGGTTCATGCTTTGCCGAATATCCACCAGTAAGCCGGACAGCCCTTATAATCCGTCAACTCAAATCCACACCCGAGAATAAAGACATGTCGAACACCCGCCACATCCCGCTGCTCATCCTCGGTTCCGGCCCGGCCGGCTACACTGCCGCCGTCTATGCCGCGCGCGCCAACCTGAAGCCGGTCGTTATCACCGGCATGGCACAAGGCGGTCAGCTGATGACCACCACCGAAGTCGACAACTGGCCCGCCGACGCCGACGGCGTGCAAGGCCCCGAGCTGATGGCGCGTTTCGAGAAACATGCCCGCCGCTTCGACACTGAAATCATCTTCGACCATATCCACACCGCCAGGCTGACCGAACGCCCCTTCACCCTCGTCGGCGATACCGGCACCTACACCTGCGATGCGCTGATCATCGCCACCGGCGCCTCGGCGCAATATCTGGGCTTGCCATCGGAAGAGGCGTTCGCCGGTCGCGGCGTCTCGGCCTGCGCCACCTGCGACGGCTTCTTCTACCGCAACAAGCCGGTCGCCGTCGTCGGCGGCGGCAACACGGCAGTCGAAGAAGCGCTCTACCTCGCCAACATCGCCAGCCACGTCACCGTCATTCACCGCCGCGACAAGTTCAAGGCCGAGAAGATCATGCAGGAGAAGCTGTTCGAAAAGGAAAAGGCCGGCAAGGTCACCATCCTGTGGAACAGCGTCCTCGACGAGGTGCTGGGCGACAATACGGGCGTCACCGGCTTGCGCGTCACCAGCACCGTCGGAGTCGCGGCGCAGGAGGTGAAAGTGGACGGCGTCTTCATCGCCATCGGCCACAAGCCCAACACCGACCTCTTCGTCGGCCAACTCGAACTCGACGGCGGCTATATCGTCACCCAGGGCGGACGCCACGGCAACGCCACGCAAACCAGCGTCCCCGGCGTCTTCGCGGCCGGCGATGTGCAGGACCACATCTACCGCCAGGCCTGCACTTCAGCGGGCACCGGCTGCATGGCGGCGCTCGACGCCGAGCGCTATCTGGATCAGCTCGGCGCGGTCTGATCCGGGCGATGCCAACGCCGCCATGCGCAAGCGAAGACCGGCGGCGGTCGCCGCCCCCTCGCCGGATGACATTGCGATCTTTCGCGCTGCTGTCGCCGACGCCGAGCCGCTGAGATCGACCAATCGCGTCCATCTCGGACGCCCGGCGCCCTCGCCGCGCCCGCTCCAGCACCTGGCCGACCAGCACGCCGTTCTCAGCGAATCGCTGCACGCGCCGATCGGCCTGCAAGATCGGCTGGAAGGGGGCGATGAGCCCACCTACCTTCGCACCGGCCTCGCCTACACCGTCTTGCGCGACCTGCGCCGCGGCCGCTGGGTCGTGCAGGACGAAATCGACCTGCATGGTTTCACCCGCGACGAGGCCCGCCACCATCTGGCCGAATTCCTGGCTCAGGCGCTGAAGCGCGGCGTGCGTTGCATCCGTGTCGTTCACGGCAAGGGGCTGAGTTCGCCGGGAAGACAATCCATCCTGCGCCAGCTTGTGCGCGGCTGGCTGGCGCAAAAAATCGAAGTGCTGGCGTACTGTCAGGCGCGGCCCCAGGATGGCGGCGAAGGCGCGCTGATCGCCCTGCTGCGCTCGGGGCGTTGAGTTTCGTGCACGCCGACAGCCTCCCGGGACACCGTTCGCGATAGACTGACCGCTTTCAACTTCGCCACCCGTCATGATCCTGATCGCCGGCACCGGCCCCCTCGCCAACGCCATCTTGCAGCGCCTGCAAAGCACCGGCATCCATGCGGAACCGTTATCTACCGAAACAGCTCATCCGGCGCTGCCCGCCGAGCGGCTCGAACGCGCGAAGGCGCTGATTCTGGCGGCCGACGACGATTCCGCCAATGTCGACCTGGCCTTGCAAACGCGGCAGGCGCATCCCCATCTGCCGCTGGTGGTGCGCATCTTCGACTCGACCTTGGGCGGTTATCTTTCGCAAACCATCTCGGGCGTAAGCGTGTTGTCGATGTCGCGCGTATCGGCACCGGTTTTTGCCGCCGCCGCCCGCCAGGTGCTGACCCAGCCGCCCCCGTCGCGACCGCCGGCTGTCGCGCCCGCACGCCGCCCGCGAGGCCGGGCATCCCAGCCCGACCGCACGCTGATCATCGCCCTGTGCTGCCTCTTCCTGCTGGTTTTTCCGTCGGCACTGGTGTTTTCGCAGGCGCTGGGCATCCGCTACATGGATGCGTTGTATTTTGTGTGGACCACGGTCATGACCGTGGGTTATGGCGACATCGCGTTGAAAGATGCCAGCGACGGCATCAAGTTGTTCGGCATGGGGCTGATGCTGGCCGGCGCAAGCTTCATCGCCGTACTTTTCGCGCTGCTCTCCGAGCATGTGTTGACGCGTCGTTTCGAAGTTCTGCATGGCCGGGTGAGAACACGGGGCAAAGGTCACATCATCGTTGCCGGCGCCGGCAATGTCGGTTACCGCCTTGCCGGGCTGCTCGCCGCCGAGACATCCAGGCTGGTCGTCATCGAGCAGGACGCCCAGAACGTTCACGTCGGCGCATTGCGCGCGGCTGGCCATCAGGTCATCATCGCCGATGCCACCACGCGCGAGACGCTGGAACTGGCCGGTGTCGAACGCGCCCGCCTCGTGCTGGCACTGACCGACCGGGACGCCGTCAATCTGCAAATCGCGCTGCACGCCCGCGAGCGAGGCACGCCGGTCATCATGCGCGTTGAATCGCCAGAGCTGTCGGCGCACGTCACCCGGCGCGGCGACGGCATCGCGTTTTCGCCCATCGACGCGGCCTCGGAAGCCTTTTGCGCGGCCGCGCTCAATCTGACCTTGCCACCCGCCGCATAGCGGAATCGTGCACTGCAATTAGAACGTCATCTTGGTCCGCAAGAATGGCTGCCTGATCCTCTTCTGGCGCTTCGACCCAAGATGCGTAAACCCAAGGCTTCCAAACTCGGCAAGTACCGCGATCTCGTGCTTGCCATCACCATTTTCCTGTTTCTCGACATGGGCGTGCTGGCGTTCAACTACTATACCTCGCGCCTGATCGCCGCCGACACCGCGCGCATCAATACCGCCGGCGAGCTCCGCATGTATTCTCAGCAGCTCGCCAAGGCAGTGCTCACGCTGAACTACGAACTGGCCAACCAGCAACCCACCCAGACCAGTCTCGCGCAGATTTCGGAATCGCACCAGGCGTTTTCCGAAGCCATCGAGCGCCTCAAGAGCGGTTTGCGCGAAGCGGCGGGCGAGGGTTTTTCAACCGCCGCCAACAGCGAGGCCATGGAACAGCTCGAAGAGCTCGAACGCACCTGGGCACCCCTCGGACGCGAGGCGGTCACGCTGCTCGGCATGAAAGAGCCTGGCGTGAATGACGTCACTTCGATCGCCAACCTGGTGTTCGCACGTAATGTGCGCCTGATGCAACTGGCCGGCGACCTGACCGAAACGCTGGAATCCTCGGCCCTGGAGCGATCCTCCACTTTGCAGACGATCCAGTTGATCGCCATTGGGCTGGCCTTTCTGAACTTCATTTTCATCATTTTCAAATTCGTCCGCAGCCTTCAGGCGAGCGACCGCATCGCCGAAGAAGCCCGTCGGGAGACCACGCGAATTCTGGAGACGGTACAGGAAGGCCTCTTTCTGGTGGATCGCGAGGGCAGAATCGGCCACCAGCATTCGCAAACGCTCTTTGACATGCTCGACAAAGCACTTGTGCCGGGCGACAACGTACTCGCGTTTCTGATGGAACGCATCGAAGAGAAACACCGGGAATCGGTCAAGGATTTCTTCGACGTGCTGTTCAACAAAAAGGTCAAGCCCAGCCTGCTGAAGCAACTGAATCCGCTACAGGAAATCGCCTTCGTGCCGCAGGATGGCAAGACCCGTTATCTCAATTTCGAATTCGATCAGGTCAAGAGCGGCGATCAGGTCGAGCAGTTGCTCGTCACCGTTTTCGATGTCACCGAGAAAGTGACCCTGGCGCGTGATCTCGCACATGCCGAACAGCGCGTCAAAACCGAGGTCGATGCGCTGCTCGCTTTACTGGATCACGACCCTGCCACGGTCGACAGCTTTCTGCGCGGTGCCGAGGCGCGACTGGCCAGTATCAACAGCCAACTCGCCAGCGTGCGACCGGAAGGACCGGCCTATCGCAAACTGGTCAATGTCGTTGCCCGCGATGTGCACGGCGTCAAGGGCGAAGCGGCGGCGCTCGGCCTGCGTGCCATCGAGATGGAGATTCACAAGTTTGAATCGACGCTGGCCCCGCTAAGAAACCGTGACGACCTGACCGGCGACGATCTCATTCCCGTCGCAGTTGCCATGAACGATGTACATGAAGCCACAGCCAAGGTCTGGCAGGTCATCGAGCGCGTCCAGCATTACGCCAACGGCGAGAAACGCGCCGCCGGAGATACCGACAGCGAACTGCGCGAGCTGATGTCGCAGATCGAGCATTTGACCCTGCGAATCGCCAGCGACCTCAACAAGAAAGCGAAAATCGAAATCGCCGCACCGCCGGAACTCAAATTGCCGGGCTCCGTACTGGCTTTCCTGCGCACGACCCTGCCCCAACTGGTGCGCAATGCGGTTGTCCATGGAATCGAACCGGCCGAAGAGCGGCAACGACAGGGCAAACCGCAAGAGGGCACCATTTCCTGCATGATCACCTGCGACGCGGAAGGCACGCTGCTGATTTCGGTGCAGGACGACGGATACGGCCTCTCGCCGCAAGCGTTGCGCCAGACGTTTGCCGAGAACGGCACGCTCTCTGCCGAGGAAGCAGCCAGTCTCAGCGACGAACAGATCGTCGCCAAGATATTCCAACCCGGTTTCAGCGCGATTGCCGAACCCGGCATTCACGCCGGCCGCGGCGACGGACTGGCACTGGTGCACGACATGATTTCGCGCTGGGGTGGCACACTGAAAATCTCCAGCCGCCCCAATACCTACACCCGTTTCAGTCTGCAACTGGACAAGGAGGCCTGGCAATGCGCCTGATGATCGTGGACGACTCGATGATCATTCGTAACCGCATCGCGGTGCTCGCCAATAATCCGCGTCTGGGCAAGGTCGATATCGTCGGCCTGGCGGGCGATGGCGAGCAGGCGCTGGCGCTGGCGAAAAGCAAGCGGCCGGATGTCATCACCATGGATCTGACCATGCCCAAGCTCGATGGCGAAGCCTGTATCTCCGAGTTGGCCAAGCTCTTGCCCGACGCGCATATCCTGGTGGTTTCCGCCCTTTCCGATCGCGCCACCGCGCTGCGCGCCATCCGCAACGGCGCGCATGGATTTCTGCTCAAGCCCTTCCGTGACGAAGACCTGCTCAACTCGCTAGTGGAGCTTTGTAAATGACCTGCCGCGAACTCGGCCCCGAAGATATCAGCATTTTCTCAGACGCCATCTGCGAGTATTTCGAGACGACCAGCGGCGAAAAAGCGCAGGTGCGCTCAGCCTATCTGCTCGAAGGCGACTACCCAGAAAACTGGAACGACTTCCACGGCATTATCCCGGTGCATGGCGACTTTACCGGCACCGTCTGTTTTTCCGCCCCCAAGCAGTTGCTGACCCACGTCCTGATGCTGATGGGCGACAGCAGCTACAGCGACGCGGCGCATCTCGATCTCGTCGGCGAAATCGCGAATACCTTGTCGGGCCGGGCACGCAAACATTTTGGCGAAATGATGAAAATCAGTCCGCCGGTTGCGTTTCTCGGCAAACACGAAAAGATCAAGACCAGCCGTGCCGGACGGCCTTACGCCATTCCCTTCACCTGGCGTACCTACGAAGCCGGACTGGTCGTCAATCTCTGCACCCTCTGAACGCCGTTGGCGGTGTCTGTCATACCGCCGCAATCCTGTCCGGTCATGCTGTGCTCTCCTCACGCCGAACTGCAGGAGAAAGCACAATGTCGGAAACGAGATTCTGCTATTGGTGCCGGGCTTTTCATCCCGCCGACAGCATGCGGCTGTATTCCACCAAACCGGCGCCCCGCTGGCGATGTCTGAGCAGCATCGAGGCCGCGAGCCGCAGCGAATCGGAACGCGACCGTTTCGGTCAGCTACAAACTTCCTACAACCGCCAGTCCGCCCGCCAGCAGGCAATGAACGCCAATCTGTTGCGACTCGTCTCCAGCCGGGGCGGCTGAACGAACCGGTGCGCAATCGCCCCGGCAACAGGGCACGATTGCGCACCGGGAACGATGGCAATCACATTTTTGTTTCGCGCGACATCAGTTCCTCGATCTTGATGCCGATCGCTTCTTCGCCACCAAAAACAGTACCAATCCGCTTCTTGGCGATGTGCTCGGCGTTCAGCGTATAGGCCCTGGCGGGCAGCGGTACATACTTCGCCTCCTTGGAGAGACGGGCGCCGTTCTTCATGTAGAAATCGACGAATTCGCGCACATCAGCCTTGTCGGCAAATGACTTGGTATTGACGTAGATGAAGATTGGCCGGGAGAAGGGACGATACGAGCCATCCTCAACCGTTTTGGCCGACGGCAACACGGCATCGGCGCCACTCACGATGCCCACGGCCTTCATGCGCTTCTGGTTTTCCTGATAATAGGCGTAACCGAAATAGCCGAGGGCGCCCTTGTCGCGCGCTACCCCCTGCACAAGCACGTTGTCGTCTTCGGAAGCCACGTAATCCTTGCGCGAGGATTTGGCCTTTCCGACCGCCGCCTCGGTAAAGTAATCGAAAGTGCCCGACTCCGAACCCGGCCCAAAGAGCTTGAGCGGCATGTTCGGGAACGCGGGGTCAATCTGGTTCCAGTTACGGATCGTGCCTTCCGCGGCAGGCTCCCAGATTTTCTTGAGATCTGCCACGCTCAGTTTCTTGATGAAATCGTTCGAACGATTGACCACCACGGTAATGGCATCGAAAGCGATGGGCAGTTCAAAATACTGTACGCCGGCTTCCTTGCAGGCTTCCATTTCTTTCTTGAGGATCGGGCGCGAAGCATCCGAAATATCTGTCTCGCCCTTGCAGAACTTCTTGAAACCGCCACCGGTCCCCGACACTCCCACTGTCACCTTGACAGGGTGACGGCTGTTGCGCTGGAATTCTTCCCCCGCCGCCAGCGTGATGGGGTAAACGGTGGACGAGCCATCCACCTTGACGATGTCGGCGTGAGCCGGCAGCGTCGCCACTCCGCCAAGCAGGGCCACCGCAAAAGCCAGTTTGTTCATAGTGCGCATGGAACAGATCTCCTAGGGTCAACAATCCCGAAAACCCGGACCATACGCCGCCCGTGTTAGGGATATGTGACCGTCGGCGAGATCGCGCCTACTCGAAACACTGCCCCCAGTACCTGGCCACGTCGAGCAGACGACAGGCATAGCCCCATTCGTTGTCGAACCAGACCATCAAGTTGACCAGATGGCCGCCGCTGACGCGCGTCTGGCAACCGTCGAGAATCGCGGACTGGGGATGGTGATTGAAGTCGATGGATGCATGCGGATCGTCGGAATACGCCAGCACATCCGCCCATTCGCCAGCGGCCGCTTCGGCAAACAGGCGGTTCAGCGCCGCGGCGTCGACATCGGTTTTGAGGGTGCCAACCAGATCGATGGCGGAGACATTCAAAGTCGGCACGCGAATCGCCTTGGCTTGCACCCGTCCGACCAGATGCGGCATCAGTCGCTGCACGCCGCGCGCCAGGCCGGTCGACACCGGAATCATCGACTGCAAGGCCGAGCGGGTGCAGCGCAGGTCGGCATGGTGAAAACCGTCCAGAATGGGCTGATCGTTCATCAGCGAATGCAACGTTGTCAGCATGGCGTGCTCGAGACCGAAAGCGCGGTCGAGCAGGTGCATCACCGGCACAATGGCATTGGTGGTGCAGGAGGCATTCGAGACCACCCGCTCGTTGCCAGTCAATTCGCGGTGATTGAGGCCCCAGACCACCGTGGCGTCGACATCCTCGGCGCTGTGGCCAGGTTGCGAAAGCAGGATGCGCGGACAGCCGGCCGCCAGAAAGCGCGCCAGTTCAGTACGCGTGGGATACTGGCCCGAGCATTCCACCAGCAGGTCAAGCCCCAGATCGCCCCAGGCTACGGCCTCAGGCGTGCGCGCGTGCGTGAGCGCGATCGCACGCCCGTCAATGCAGAGCACTCCGGATTTCAACTCCACCCTGCCCGGAAAACGGCCATGGGTAGAATCAAACCGGGTCAGGTAAGCGATGCTTTCCGGCTCCGACGGCTCGTTGATGGCCACGATGCGCACGTCGTCACGCAGGCCGGCTTCATGGATCGCCCGCAACAGGCAGCGGCCGATCCGGCCAAAGCCGTTGATGGCGATACGCAGGGGGCGGATTGCGGTCATGGGCGGCTTTCGCGCAAAAATGGCGATTTTAGCGCAGCGCGGCGTCTATACTAGCCGGCATCGCAATCTCAAGCGTGCCGACAATGACCGACAACGCCGATCCTGTGGTGCACTGGCATGAAAACCAAGTCGACCAGCACGCCCGCTGGCGTTCCGAGGCCGGCTTGCCGCCTCCCCGGCGGGTGCGGACCGTCGACGACACCCTAACCGCTGAAGCGGCGCTGCGCCTCGCGTCGGAAGGCACCGCCCTGCTCTGGCGCGGCGATTATCACAACGCCCGGCAGTTGTTGCAGGCATTGGCGCGGCGAATCGACAAAAAGCCCCGCAAGACCAGCCCCAACCCGAAAGAGGCCTTTCACCTGCATCGTCAGGCGCAAGGGCACCGGGCACGCATGCTGGGTGCGCTGCTGATTCCGCTCGACGCCGACTACCTTATACCACTGCGCCGCGCGCCCGATGTCGCCGCCGCCTGCCGCGAGGTTTATGGCGAACGTGGTGTCGATTCCGTAGTGTCGCTACGCGAATTGCAAGCCTTGATCGGCGCGCACGAGTGGCGCAAGAAAGGCGTGCCGATTGCCGCGCTTGGCGCCGCCATCCATCCGCACTACGGCGTCTTTTCGCCCATCCGCGGCGAATACCTGGAACTGATCGCCACGGCGCCGCTACCCGACACGTCACTGGCTTTCGACATCGGCACCGGCACCGGCGTCATAGCCGCCCTGCTCGCCCGACGCGGGGTCGCCCGCATCCTGGCCACCGATTGCGATGCGCGAGCGATGGCCTGTGCCCGCGAAAATCTGGCCCGGCTGGGCGTGGCAAAACAGGTGGATGTGATCGACGCCGACCTGTTTCCACCCGGCCGCGCACCGCTCGTCGTCTGCAATCCCCCCTGGGTGCCCGCGCGCCCCAGTTCCCCAGTGGAACACGCGGTATTCGACCCCGAGAGCCGCATGCTGAGAGGCTTTCTGGCCGGTCTTGCCGATCACCTCTCACCCGGCGGTGAAGGTTGGTTGATTCTTTCCGACCTTGCCGAACATCTCGGCTTGCGAACACGTGAAGAGCTGACTGGGTGGATCGCCGCCGCCGGACTCAAGGTGATCGCCCGCGCTGACATCCAGCCGCATCACCCCAAGGTGAGCGACGCCAACGACCCCTTGCACGCCGCCCGTCGCCGCGAGATCACCTCGCTGTGGCGCCTGGGCGCGGTCTGAGCAGGTCGAACCGGCCATTGACCGTATCCCGTCGCGACCGGATACTACTGCCTGAGTCGCCATTAGAGCGAAGAGCCACCACCACAATAGGTCATCTACAGGGAGTGCAGCATGGAAGTTTTTCTCGACATTCTCTTTGCCTCCGGCAAGAAGGGTTTTGAGCTCGCGTTTTTCATCCTGATGCCCATCATGGTGTTCATGATGGCCACCATGCGCGTGCTCGATCACATTGGCCTGCTCCGCCGAGTCGCCATCATCGTCGCGCCGGTACTGGTATTTTTCGGCATCCCGGGCCTTGGCGTCTTCGCCATCGTACAGATCCTGATGGTCAGCTTCGCTGCGCCGGTCTCGACCTTCCGCCTGATGGATCAGGACGTCCATATCTCCGACCGCAAGATTGCGGCCGGTTTCGCCGCCGTGTTGTGCATGTCGCAAGCCAATGCGACGCTGCCGCTCACCGCCTTCGGGCTCAATCTCGGCGCGATCATCGCTTCGTCGGTCATCGGGGGTCTGGTCGCCGCCTTATGCACCTATCGCCTATTCGCCCGCCACCTGCCGGACAGCATCGAGCACTCCGCGGCCGAGGAAATCAAGAAAGACACGCGTAAGGCCAATGTCATCCAGCTGATCCTGCAAGGCGCTGAAGAGGGCTTCCAGTTGATCCTGAAGGCCGTGCCGCTACTGGTTCTGGCCGTCCTGATGGTCAATGTCTTGAAGGCGGTCGGTGCCATCGACATGCTGAAAACGGCCTTCGGTCCGGCGCTGGCGGTGGTCGGCATTTCGCCATCGGCCGTACTGTCGTTCATCACCAAATACATCGCCGGCGGCACCGCGATGATGGGGGCGACCATCCCGATGATCCAGGATCATTCGATGACGGCGACCGACCTGAACAAGATTGCCGGCTTCACCATCAACACTCTCGATCCCGTCGGCGTTGCCGTACTGGTCTCCTCGGGCCAGCGATTCGCCGCGTTCGCAATGCCTGCGATCAAAGGCGCCCTGATCGGCATTCTGGTGCGCGGCCTGCTGCATCTGGCGGTGTTCTGACCATTTCGACGGAGCCGCCCATGCCCAGACATCTCAAACTGCGCCCGCTTGAACGCGAAGACTTGCGCTTCGTACACGAAATGGATAATAACGAATCAGTGATGCACTACTGGTTCGAGGAACCCTACGAAGCCTTTGTCGAACTAGCCGATCTTTACGACAAGCATATTCACGACCAGAGCGAGCGGCGTTTCGTGGTCGAGCGAGAGCAGGAACCGGTCGGCCTGGTGGAACTGGTGGAAATCAACCACCTGCACCGTCGGGCCGAATTTCAGATCATCATTGCGCCTGTTCACCAGGGCAAGGGATACGCCCGCGTCGCCAGCGCACTGGCCATGGATTACGCCTTCACGGTGCTCAACCTGCACAAGCTCTCGCTCATCGTCGATGTCGAGAACGAGCGCGCCATCAAGGTCTACAAAAAACTCGGCTACCGTGAGGAAGGCGTGTTGCGGCAGGAGTTTTTCGTCAATGGCGAATACCGCGACGCCATTCGCATGGCCGTCTTTCAGCCAGACTACCTGGCCCGCCGCCGGACGGCGTGATCGCCGTGCCCCCGGTCGACATCCACGGCAATCTGTTCGCCCACCTGCCCGCCGAATCGGCTGGCGAAGTGCTGGATACCCTGCTCGCGCGACCGGGGCTTCGTATTGAGCGCATCGTATCGACCGGCCAATCGAGCCCGCCTGGATTCTGGTACGATCAGGAAGAAGGCGAATGGGTGCTCCTGCTCGCCGGCGCCGCCCGCCTGCGTTTCGCCGACGAAGCCGAAGCGCACGACCTCACCCCGGGCGATTGGATAGACATCGCGCCGCATCGCCGCCATCGTGTGGAATGGACCGATCCGCAAACCACCACGGTCTGGTTGGCGGTGTTCTACACCCAGCCGCTCAGAACCACGGTTTGCCCGCCTGAATAGCAGCCTGATGCGCTGCCAGCAGAGGCGCAATTTTTTCCCGGCGACGTAGGCTGGCCTCGGGCCAATGGTCGGCCCGCTCGTAATACTCCGGCACCGCGGGCACGCCCGGCGGCAGCACTACCCAGGGCTGTTTTGACGCAGTGAAGATGTGAATATCGGGCGGCACCAGATCAGGCTGATCCAGCGTGCCGACGCGGATGAAGCGCACCGCCCGACCCGGTCCGGCGTAATAGCTCCACAGCGTCAGCCGGCAGATCGGACACCGCGCAAACAACTGGCCATAACCGCTCTCCGAGGGCGTCGGCACCAGTTCAGGCGGATGCGCGAGCAGGCTGACCCGATCCGACTCAATCATGGCATTCAGCGCAAACGAGGCGCCGCTCTCGCGCTGGCACCAGCGACAATGGCAGCAATGCACGAACAGCGGTTCGCTCTCCATACGGTATCGAACGTGGCGGCAATCGCAGCCGCCTTCGAGGGGAAACACGTTGCGGTTCATGCGGGTCCTCCTTGCTGATCAACCACCTTCTGCACGATCAGGCTGCCGACCATGTCGCCCTCGACATTGACTGCCGTCCTCACGGTGTCGAGAATGCGATCGATCGGGAGCAGGATGGCGATGGCCTCGGCCGGCAGGCCGACGGATTGCAGCACCAGCACCATGCTCAACATGCCAACGCTGGGAATGCCCGGCGCTCCGATTGCACCGAGCATGGCCACAAAAAAGATCACCAACTGGTGCACCAGATCGATTTCGATGCCCGCCAGACGGGCGACAAAGAGCGCCGCCGCCGCTTCGTAGAGAGCCGTGCCGTCCATGTTGACGGTGGCACCCAGCGGCACGACAAAGTTGGCGATGTCGCGCTTGACATGCAGGTGCTGTTCGACACAGCGCAGCGTCACTGGCAACGTCGCCGCGCTGGAACTGGTGGCGAAGGCCGTGATCAATGCCTCGCGGGCGCCTAGCCAGAAGCGTAGCGGCGACACGCGGGTGAACAGCCAGAGTATCAGCGGCAAAACGATGACACCGTGGAACAATGTGCTGCCGATGACGACGGCGACGAAATGGGCGAGGCTCCCCAACACCGCACCATCCTGCGTCGCCACCAGCCGTAATAACAGGGCGCCGATGCCGAAAGGCGCCAGACGCATGATCCAGCCGACGATTTGCAGGCACAGTTCGAACAACTCCTGCAACATCTGGCGCAGGTTGTTATAACGCTCACCCCCAACGACCAGTGCAATGCCCAAAAACAACGCGATGATAACCACCGCCAGAATGTCACCCTGCGCCAGCGCGGTAATCGGGTTCTGAAAAAGTCCATGAGCAAATTGGGCGATGTAATCCGGCAACGGCAGTTGCCGCGCCTGATAGTTTTTGGTGGCCTCGGCGAACATATCGAGGCGAATACCCTCGCCTGGCCGGAAAATTGTAGCCGCGCCAAAACCGATGACAATGGCGATGGCCATGGAGGCGAAGAAGAAGAGCAGCGTTGTCACCCAGACACGGTGTATTTGCGAATGCGCCCGCAAATTGGCCACACCCACGACAATGGCGGAAAACACCAAAGGAATCAGCACCATCCTGAGCAAATCGAGGAACAAGGTGCCAACCAGCTTGGCGCCGTAGAGCGTACCACCGGCCAGCGCCGATTCCTTGCCAGCGGCGGTAAGCGCAAAGCCGGCTGCCACGCCGATGAGCGCGCCGATCAGGATCTGGCTGTTCAGTGAAATTTTCTTCATCGTGTTTTCAAAATTTCTCGCGTCGCCGGGTGCTGCGCAGTATCACGGTTTGTCCGACCAGACCGCCAGCTCGTTGCCGCCCGGTTCGCGGAAATGGAAGCGTCGCCCGCCGGGAAACTCGAACACGGGCCGGGTGATTTCGCCGCCGGCCGCCACGACTCGGGCGCGGGCCGCTTCGAGATCATCCGCGTACAGCACCACCAGCGGCTTTGCCGCCCGTTCCCCGACATCGGCGCTGAATCCGCTCCCGATGCCGCTACTGGCGGTATCGGCGTAATCCGGCCCCCATTGCTGGAACACCCACCCGAAAGCCTGCGCAAAAAACGCCTGCGATTCCGCCAGCCCGGCGGTGGACGACACCGGAAACTCGACGTAATCAATACAACCTGGCTTGTGTTCCGACATGGCGATGCTCCTGAATGAGTAATCGGGGCTTGAATCCGCTTGGTGCCGCCCGTCACCGGAAAGTTCGACCCGAACCCGACCCGGCGCCGTTTCGGCTACGCGGCAAGCAGGTACAATAACGGGTTGAGTGGCATGGCCGCAATGGTTGTGCCCGAAATTGCATTTTCAGACAAGGATCGACGATGTCTCAAGCCGAACAACAAACCGCCGCCCCGCAAGACGAAAACCAGCTGATCGCCGAACGGCGCGCCAAACTGACGGAATGGCGCAAGACGGGCAAGGCTTTCCCGAACGACTTCGCGCGCGAAAACACCGCCGACAAACTGCACGCCACCTACGGCGACAAGGAAGCGCCGGAACTCGAAGCGCTGCCGGTCGAGGTGAAGATCGCCGGCCGCATGATGCTGAAGCGCGTGATGGGCAAGGCTTCGTTCGCCACCTTGCAGGATCTCTCCGGCCGCATCCAGATCTACGTCGCGCGCGACAAGGTCGGCGAGGACGTTTACACCGATTTCAAGACCTGGGATCTGGGCGATATCGTCGGCGTCGTCGGCATCCTGATGAAGACCAAAACCGGTGAATTGACCGTGCAGGCCATCGAAATCCGCCTGCTGACCAAATCGCTGCGCCCGCTGCCGGACAAGTTCCACGGCCTCGCCGACATCGAGATGAAGTACCGTCAGCGCTACGTCGACCTGATCATGAGCGAGGAAACGCGCTTCACCTTCGTCGCGCGCAGCAAGATCGTGGCCTCGATCCGCAACTACATGACCGGCCACGGCTTCCTCGAGGTCGAAACACCGATGATGCACCCGATTCCCGGCGGTGCCTCGGCCAAGCCTTTCGTCACCCATCACAACGCGCTCGATATGCAGCAGTTCCTGCGCATCGCGCCGGAGCTGTACCTGAAGCGGCTGGTGGTGGGCGGATTCGAGAAGGTCTTTGAAATCAACCGCAATTTCCGCAATGAAGGCCTCTCGCCCCGGCACAACCCCGAATTCACGATGATGGAATTCTACGAGGCCTATGCCGACTACCAGAGCCTGATGGATTTCACCGAAGGGTTGCTACGCCAGACGGCGCGCGAGGCGCTGGGCACAGAGACATTCGTCTATCAGGACAAGCCGCTTGACCTTTCCAAGCCTTTCCATCGCCTGACCATGGTCGAAGCGGTGCTGAAATATTGCCCGCAATACACTGCGGCGCAACTGGCCGACGCCGCTTGGCTCAAAGAACAGCTCACCGCCCGCAAGGTCGAGGTCAAGGCGGGCATGGGCCTCGGCTCGCTGCAATTGCTGTTCTTCGAGGAAACCGCCGAAGCCCAGTTGTGGGAGCCGACCTTCATCGTCGACTATCCAGTCGAAGTGTCGCCGCTGGCTCGCGCCTCCGACACCAATCCGGAGATCACCGAACGCTTCGAACTGTTCATCGTCGGCCGCGAAATCGCCAATGGTTTCTCCGAGCTGAACGATCCGGAAGACCAGGCCGCCCGCTTCATGGAACAGGCCAAGGCCAAGGATGCCGGCGACGAGGAGGCCATGTACTACGACGCCGACTTCATCCGGGCGCTCGAATACGGCCTGCCCCCGACCGGCGGCTGTGGCATCGGCATCGACCGTCTGGTCATGCTGTTGACCGATAGCCCGGCGATTCGCGATGTCATTCTCTTCCCTCAAATGCGTCCTGAATAATAAACGGCCAGCGCTTGGCCAGACGTCGTTGCGCCGCCTCTTGCATAGCGCCGCTATGCGGCGAGACGGCAACGCCTAGCCTCCGGCGCGCTGACCGTTTCCGGGTTTTGGTGACGATTTGGAAGCCCTCCAACCGGCGCAGCTGAGCCTTCAGGCCGACGGCACACCGTATTCCGAAGCCTACGGCGACGTTTACCATTCCGCCCACGGCGGGCCGGAGCAGGCCCGGCACGTTTTTCTTGGCGGCAACGATCTGCCCGGCCGCTGGCAAAGGCAAGCACGCTTCGTCATCCTCGAAACCGGCTTCGGGCTGGGGCTAAATTTCCTCACCACCTGGGCAGCCTGGGCGGCCGATCCCGAGCGGTGCGACCGCTTGCATTTCATTTCGGTTGAAAAACACCCCTTCGAAGCCGCCGACCTCGCTCGTGCACAGACCGCCTGGCCGCTTTTCGCGCCGCTCGCCGCCGAATTGCAGGCACGCTGGCCGCTTCTGCTCCCCGGCACGCACCGGCTCGAGTTCGCCGGCGGCCGCGTCGTCCTGACCCTGATTTTCGGCGATGCCACCCGCGAACTGCGCGAGATCGAAGCCGAAGTCGACGCCTTCTATCTCGACGGCTTTTCGCCCGCCAGGAATCCCGAACTGTGGACGCCCGAACTCGCCCGTTCATTGACCCGGCTGGCAGGGCCGGGCGCCACCCTGGCAACCTGGTCGGTGGCCGGACACGTCCGGCAAGCGCTGGACGCCGCCGGGTTCGACCTGGAAAAACGGCCTGGCTTCGCAGGCAAACGGCAGATGCTGACCGGCCGCAACCGTTCGCGCCGACCGCGTCGGCACTCTCCCCCGCAAGACCGCCGCGCCCTCGTCATCGGCGCCGGCCTGGCCGGCAGCCTGGTTGCGGAACGACTGGCCGCGCGCGACTGGCAAGTCACCGTCCTCGACCGCCATGCCGAACCCGCACAAGGCGCCTCGGGCAATCTCGCCGGCGCGCTGCGGCCGCTGCCAAGTGTGGACGACAACGTGCTCGCGCGACTCACCCGCGCCGGCTTTCTCTCCACCTTGCGCCGACTGCACGCGTTGGGCGGCACGGTATGCTGGTCGCCTTGCGGCGTGCTGCATCTGGCGCGCGATGCAGAACAGGCCGCCACACAACGTCGCGCCCTCGAGGCGTTGGCACCGCCTGCCGATTACCTGCAATTTCTCGACGCCGATACCGCCAGCCAGCGACTCGGCGCCCAGACGGCACACGGCGGATGGTGGTTTCCCGGCGGCGGCTGGGTTCAGCCACCGTCGCTCTGCCGCGCCGCCCTCGCCGCCTGGCCGGAGCGCATCGTCTTTCACGGCAACGCCAACGTTTCCACGCTTTGCCGCATGTCCGGGGAATGGCAGGCGCTCGATGCCGAGGGCAGAATGCTGGCGGCCGCACCGCACCTCGTCATCGCCAGCGGTTACGAAGCTGCACGGCTACTGCCCGCCCTCGACGGGCTAATCGTCGCCACGCGTGGCCAGGTCACGCATGTGCCCGTCGGCACACTCGCCACCTCGGATTGCGTGGTTTGCGGCGACGGCTATGTGGCACCGGCGGTCGACGGCTGGCACGCTCTCGGCGCCACCTCGACGACCCACGATCCCGAACCCGGCCTGCGTGAAAGCGACCACCGCGCCAATCTGGCCAAGCTCGCCCGCCTGCTTCCGGGCGCGCTATCGCCACAGGATGTGTCCTCGCTCGGCGGTCGTGTCGGCTTTCGCCCGGCCACGCCAGACCGCCTGCCTATCGTCGGCCTGTATCCAGACCAACCCGATCTCTCGGTGGCGCTGGGCTACGGCGCCCGTGGACTGGTCTGGTGCGCGCTGATGGCGGAAACCCTGGTCGCCGCTCTCGAGGGCGAACCGGCTCCGATATCGCGCGCCCTTCTCCGGGCGATTTGGCCGCGACGTTTTCGCATGACGCCCTCGCCAATTGAGCCGGCCATCCCCGAACGCGACTAATCGACTGCGCGCACCATCGCCGTACGTTCGCCGATGGTGCGCATTCCAAATCGACGGGTGAGATTTCGCATGGGCATGTTGTCGGCCCGAAACTCGTAGCGCGCCCGCCGCGCCCCTGCGGCCCAAGCCGACTCCATGGCGTGAGCCAGCAGCAGGGCGGCTGCCCATGGCGCGCCCGCACCCGGCGGCACAATGAGCGTCGACGTGGTGACCAGATCGCCGTGGCAGTTGCACAGCAGAGCGCCAACCAGGCTTCCTTCCCGACGCAAAGCGCAGGAATGCGCCCGAAGTTGCGGAAACCGTGCGATGGGCAACCCGCCCGCCGCCAAGCGGGGGTTGTCGGCAATGTGGGTGGCGTGCAGAGCCAGTACACTCTCCCAGTCCTCCGGAACCAACGCGGTCACACTGAGCGTTTGTGGAATGCGATGATCGCTTTTCAGGCGTTTGCACAGTGATTGCACGGGTGCCCACATTGCGGCCAGGTCGCCTTCAACCTCGTACAACGTTTCGCCAACTACAAACGCTCTCGTCGCCAGAAATGGGGCGCTATCCGGATCGCGCCGCGTGTGGATCCATGCCCGCAGTGCGGGCACGCCTGCCGCCCCGGCTTCGTCTACCAAGTGATCGATGAGCGAAGCACCAATGCCCTGCCGGCGAAAACTCGGCACGACATGCACCGCGATGCCCGACCATTCCGCCCCCGCTGGCCGGAAGCCAACCGCGCCCACGATATATGGACTCACGGCCGTCACTGCCAACCGGCAATCGACCCCCCTCCCCTCGGCGAATGCCGTGGGTACGAGCATTCTGCAAATCGGCCATTCGCATTCGCGGGGAGGCCGGACCTCGAGCGGGGGGTTGGCCATCACCATGCATTCCCCTCGCCGCTTGAGGGCGCCGGCGCCTCTGCGGGCGCCCACCGCGACGCAATGGCCAGCGCTTGGCGGCACCCCGGCTCGTCGCCCAGCCACCGCAACGATTGCGCAAGCGCAACATGAGCTTCCGGCACATGAAAATCGAGACGTATGGCCTCGCGCGCGGCCGTGGCGGCGGCTTGAGGTCGCCCTTGCGCCAGCAAC